>Ga0172369_10008309_pt1 | contig 11797 bp, 7 predicted proteins | sample LakKiv25m_FD_114539 | JGI IMG/M metagenome (GOLD analysis project Ga0172369, IMG submission 114539) | Freshwater microbial communities from Kabuno Bay, South-Kivu, Congo - kab_022012_11.25m | ecosystem: Environmental > Aquatic > Freshwater > Lake | place: Democratic Republic of the Congo... | reverse complement strand
TGACGGCGGTTGTCTTTTCCCTGGCATTTGTACCGCAGGTCAGCCAAGCCCAGGCACTGCCCGCAGGCCTCGTGGTGGACTCGTCATTCCAAATAGACTTCCTTTTTGGGCAGCAGACATTCGGGAGACAGACTAGAACAGGACCTGAGGACATTTCCGGGATCCTCGTGGGCGATATCCTGGAGAACCTGAGACTCGATCTGACTACGCGGTTGCCGGTAGCGGAAGGGATGGTTGAGCTGGGATCTTATCGCAGTCTTTCGGTAAGGTTGAGGGGAGCGGGCACTTTTTTGGAGTCCGACTCGTGGACCACGGTGGGGAAAGGACCAGACACGGCGCTTGAGTTTACTGCAAGGCTGAGACCTGAGATGCGGGCTTGGGAGGCTGCGGGGCTCTATCATGTTAGCTGGGGAGGACCGTATCGTTTCAGCCTAGTAGGTGGTTATCGTGAGGAGTACTGGAAGTTTCTGAGGCAAGAATCTGGCTTTGGCGGGGAGGCCATGGATTATCGGCATACGTCTAGGGCGCCTCTGATAGGTCTTCAGACGTCTATGTCCTTTCCTTGGTGGAAGGCCAAAATGGAAGTTATAGGCTCCCCCTTTATGACCAAGCTGGTTTACTTTTACGCCAAAAGTCCCAATCATTTTATGCACGTTGACGGCACATGGCGAGACGGTGGTCTGCTGGAAGTGGCTTTGGATGGATCGGTGTTTGTTTCTCCAAGCGTCACTTTGGGCTTGTCATTCCGTTACTGCCATGAGGAACTCAGAGGTGAGGTCAGGGGTGAGCGAAGCTATACACGCGACGAGGTGTGGCCTTACGATTATTATTCTGTCCAAAACCTTGCATACGTAGGGTTCATCGCTGGCGTTATTTTTTAATTGTGTACGAGGACGCAAATCTGTGGCTACCACGAGTCAGCAATAGTGGTTATTAATTAATGGTAGGCGGGTCGGACTCAGACACTACTCCGGATAACGGAAGTGGCGGAGACGAGTGCCTGCTTGTGATTGTCACGGCCTTAAGCGCGGCAAAGAGATCGGCAAAGATACAGAAATTTCAGTTAGGAGGATATATCAGAATGAAGTGTCAATCAGATTTTGACGACGAGACTGAAAAGACGCTGCGACAAGCGGACGAGTGTGTTGAGCCATGGTGGGATGGACCGGACGGCAGTAAACCGGCCGAAGCCAAGACAAAAGGCCCCGAAGGTACTTCTTCGTCCGAAAGCGTGGAAGAGGAGGCGCTGCGCAGGGGGCTTCTTAAATTAGATAGCGAGGGCGAGACTTGTCTTTCGTGTGCGGATGAGCCTTCCAAGTAGCGGCGTCTGAATGTTTGATGATGGCCTGAAACAGAGTCAGATCGCGCTCGATTTGAGGGGCCTCTTGTGAACGGCAAAATGATTTCCTCGTTGTGCATGGCATCGGCCCACGCCGAGGGCTGTGCATCTATTCAGACGTAAAGTTTGCGTTGCCAGAGCAAATTTGAGATCCATTGTTTCGGACTCCCCCTTTTGAGGGAAATCTTAGCAATGGGTGAGGGCCTAAGTATTCAACTCGTTTGTTCACATGGTCTTATTTGCGGGGGGGACAAAGAGGCCAAGCGCTCTCGAGTTTAATCAGGGGGGCTTACTTTTCGCAGTCCATTCCGTCTCAATACGGCATTGAGACATGATAACCCCAAGAGTTAGCAAGGGGGGAATTTATGCGTTTCATTCATACGGCAGACTGGCACCTGGGTCGGCTGATGCACGGCGTGCATCTTACCGAAGACCAGGCGTATGTTCTCGATCAATTTGTTCTCTTGGTAAAAGATTCCCAGGCCGAGTTGGTGATAGTTGCGGGGGATATCTTTGATCGCGCCGTGCCCCCTACTGATGCTGTGTTGCTTCTTGACGACGTACTGTCACGGTTGGTCCTGGATCTCAGCATCCCTGTGATCATCATAGCCGGCAATCACGATAGCGCGCCGAGACTTCAATTTGGTTCAAAGCTCCTGGCAGAAGAGAGGCTTTTTGTCTTTGGTGAGTTTAGGGATCGAGTTCCTGTGGTGAGGCTTACGGATAAATGGGGAGCTGTGCAATTTGTGGCGATACCATACTCAGAGCCTTCCGTGCTGCGAGAATGCTTTTCAAGCGAATCGATCAGCAATCATCAAGAGGCGTTTCAATTCCTTCTCGGCAAGATTCCTTGTACCGTGAACAAACAGCATCGCATGGTACTTATTGCCCATGCGTTTGTGGGGGATGGAATTCCCAGCGAGTCGGAGCGGCCCCTCTCCGTGGGCGGTTTTGATCGCGTCGGTGCATCTTTGTTCAGAGGGGCGCATTACGCGGCGCTTGGCCACCTACACTGCCCTCAGTCAGCCGGATATGATCACGTTAGATATGCTGGATCCCTTCTAAAATACTCCTTTTCCGAGTCTGACCACGTGAAGGGTATCAATGTCGTTGAAATGAATCAGGATGGCGCATGCAAAATCGAAAAGGTCTGCTTGACGCCTCGCCGCGACGTTCGACGAATCGAAGGCCTGCTCAAAGACTTACTCAAAGGACCTCAATCCGGAGAGAGCCGGGAAGACTATATCTGCGCAGTGGTAACCGATACAGACCCCATACTCGACGTAATAGGAAAGCTAAGGGAGGTCTATCCCAATGTTTTGCATGTTCAGAGACCATTTTTCGACGTCTTTCGGGGGAATCATGGAGGCAGAATAGATCACAGGAAGCTCGACGACATAGATTTGTTCAAGACTTTCTTCCAACAGGTTATGGGGCAGGAACTGAACGAAGAACATATAGCGGAGTACCAGAGAGTTATCGAAAGCCTCAGAAGAACGCAGAGGGAGGAGAAGGCGTCATGAGACCTCTGAGGTTGGTGATGCAAGCATTCGGGCCATATCCCGGACGACAGGTTTTGGACTTCCGACTACTGGGCGACCGCACTCTGTTTCTCATTCATGGTGCAACGGGAGCTGGCAAGACGAGCATACTCGACGCCATAGCCTTTGCCTTGTACGGCAAGCCAGCGGGCTCAGGGCGCGATGCCAAGCGAATGCGCAGCGACTACGCAGATCCTAACACGCCCACTGAGGTAGTGTTTGATTTCAGACTGCACAACGACGCGTACCGAGTGTACAGAAAACCTGAGTATGCTGCGCCCAAGAAGCGTGGATCAGGGACTGCTACTACAAAGGCGGAAGCTTTTCTGGCGCGACTCACTGGGATTGAAGACAACAGCCAGCAGAAGGTCCTTGAAACGGGTTGGAAGAATGTCACCGAAAAGATTGAAGAATCATTGGGGTTTCGCAGTGACCAATTCACCAAGGTGGTGATGCTTCCCCAGGGTGAATTTCAGCGGCTACTTATGGCCAACTCGAAAGAGCGGGAATCGATACTCGAGGTGCTGTTCCAGACAGAATGGTACACCCAGGTTGAGGAGGCTCTGAAAGCAAACGCAGCCGACCTGAAGGCAGAGATTCAAAACCTCTCCGCCAAACGAAATGAGCAGCTTGTGCAGGCCAATGCTGAATCTTTTGAGGAGGTTCAGACCAGTCATGTCGAGAATAAAGGCCGTCATAAGCAGTTAAGATCCAGGGTTGCAGAATTACAGGCCGAAGAGAAAAAAGCCAGAGAGGCGTTGGAAAACGGCAGGCGTGTGATCGATAGATTTGAAGAACTGCAACAAGCGAAGTTCGCTCTGGAAGAACTCCAGTCCAAGGGTGATGAGATTGAATCAAAGAAAAGGCAGTCGGACCTCGCCACTCGAGCCCAGAAGATCGTCCCCGAAGAAAAGTACCTTGACAACCGCCTTGATGAACAGAGAAAGGCAGAGCAAGGCCGAGAAGCTGCCCGCAATGCAGTGCAAGCCGCCAAGGATAGCATAAACCGTTTAAATAAGGTCTGGCATGATCATAAATCGAAGGAACCCGAGATTGAACAAGCGCAACAGGAGCTTGGCAAAATCGAGGGGCTGTCTGATCAAATACGTCAACTCGAAGCTGCCTTAAGAAATCGTTCTGAGGCAAATGACGAGTTTTGTTCAGCGTCTAAGCGTTTCGTGGAATCGACCAAAGCGTTAGAAGACCGAACATCGAGTAAGGAACAACTGGAGAAAGAAAAAGAAGAGGCTCACAAATCGGCTGCGAATAAGGAATTGTTCACTCATAAGCTCGAGAAGTTGGATAAGGACCTGAAAAACATAAAACAACTCGGCAACCTAAAAAAGGAACAGGAGCAAATCGAGGGCCAGCTTCGGAGGGCGAATGACAAGTGCAGTGGTCTTGAGAACGAAGCGGGTCAAAAAAAAGAAGAATTAAGAACATTGGAAGAGACGTGGATCAGAGGTCAGTCCGCTATTCTCGCACAGAAACTCGTCGAAGGGGAACCTTGCCCTGTTTGCGGCTCCTTGGAACACCCTCAACCAGCACAGGCAGTGGGACATGTGCCCGATGAACAGGAAGTTAGAGCCAAAAAAGAAGAACTTGAACGAATCCAGTCACAACTCGAGAAGGCTCGGGAAGAGAAGAATCAGAACGAAAGAAAACGCTCTGGCTGTCTCGGAAGCATTCTAGTACTCTCAGAGACGCTGTCTCACATCGAGGGCGTCACTGATATCGATCTTGCACGCGACAAAAAGAGTCTCACGGCAGAGCTAAAAAAGGCTAAGGAAGCTGCTGAGAAAGTCCAGAAAATAGAAAACCGCATCTCTGAACTCACGGCCGATCTGAAAAAGATACGAGAAGATAGCGACCGAGCGCAGGCTGAAAAGGAAAAGGCTCAAGAGAATCATGCCGCTGCAAGGGCCAAGGCAGATACACTGGCAAAAAACATTCCGGAACATCTGAGATCTGTTGACGCCTTAGAGAAGGAGAAAAGTAGGCTCTCCGACAAGATCAGGCACATGCAGACGGCTCTGAAAAAGGCTGAAGAAGAGCTTCAGAAGGCAAAGAACCAGGTAGCCGGTAAGGAAGCCGAGCTCAGGGCTGCGGAGGACAATTGCACGGAGGCGTCGCGGAATGTTCTCAATCAGAGACAAGTCTTTGAAAAGTTGCTGAGTCAGCACGGGTTTCGAGATGAAGTGCATTTCGGAGAATCGAAGAAAACAGATGCAGAATTAGACTCCCTAAAGGCCGACATCGACCACTTTGAAAAAGACCTGAAGAGCGCCCTGGATCGGAAGCAGCGGGCTGACGACGAAGTCGCGGACATCGAGAAGCCTGACGTCCAAGCCCTGGAGGAGGCAGCCGCAACCAAGAAGAGACAGCACGAGGATGCGCTCACGGAAGAGGCAACCTTGGCCAAACAGCTAGAGCATGAAGATGCCCTCATTGAGCGGTACAGAGGATTACAGGATCAGATAGCAGCCCTTGAACGGCGGTTTGCGGTCGTGGAAGCTATTTCTGCCGCGTCCAACGGACGCAATCCTTTGGGTATTACGTTTCAGAGGTACGTGTTGGCCACGCTCCTCGACGATGTGCTTGCTGCGGCGACGCAGCGATTTCACATCATGAGCAACGGAAGATTTGCACTAAATAGGCTTGGTGAGAGGACGGACAAACGGTCTTCTGGTGGCTTGGACATCGAAGTTTATGACGCCTACACAGGGATATCTCGGCCCGTAAATACCCTGTCAGGGGGCGAGGGATTTCTTGCGTCGCTGTCCCTGGCCCTTGGCTTGGCCGACGTAGTACAGGCTTATGCCGGCGGTATTAATCTAGATGCCATTTTTGTTGATGAAGGCTTCGGCAGCCTTGATCCGGAGGCCCTCGACCTTGCGTTCAGGGCCCTTGTAGATTTGCAGCAAAGCGGCCGTCTGGTGGGAGTCATCTCCCATGTTCCGGAATTGAAGGAAAGGATGGACGCCCGGTTGGAAGTCACGGTCACCAGGCGTGGCAGCAGTGCACGGCTGGTCGTACCGTGAGACGAAACGTTCCATCCATTTTTAGCGTCTTTGTAGCAGCAGGCGAATCGCTATGGATAGACATCATGGCCGTTGAAACTCGACGTTCAGGTGAAGCCGGCATTGGTCACCAAACGTCTTTGTGGATCTGTCACGCGGAACTTAGCCTAGGGGCTCTGAAAGAAGGGCAAAGAATGTGACATATGGCATTCGCAAGAGTAAACACGGATTCCAAGTATTAGTCCCTCTGCCACTGACGTGAAAAAGGGAATCCAGGCATCTTGGATCCCCGCGGTCGCCTCGGGCACGACGACGCCTGACCTGAATCGCTCATTCCATACAGCGCAGACGCCATCAAGGCGACTTGACCGGTCATGAAAGACGTCGCAAAGACAGTGCTTCATTACGGCAGAACTTTAGAGAAACATTATAAATGCGCCAAGGGGGAGAAATTGATTGACACCGCAAGGGCTTGTGGGTACGCTTATCTTTAATCAAGAGCTGTATAAATAGTCAACATTAGTAAGTAGGTGTAAGCTGGCAGACTGTCGCCCCCTTTTGTGATTCTAACGTCACGGCATGTTAGTGAGGCACGATGAATTGTCCTCAATGTGGCCGAGATAGCTCAGCAGGGGTAAAGTTTTGCAGGTACTGTGGTGCTGAATTATTTGTTTGCTGCCCGAATTGTTCGGCTGCCAACCCATTGGACTCCAATTTCTGCGGCTCATGCGGTACAAAGCTGCTTCCATCTGAGCCAATAGCAACAAAGCCTCATGAAGAACATATAGCCAAGCTTAGGAAATATCTCCCTGAAGGCCTAACCGAGAAAGTCCTGTCTCGGCGTGACAAGATTTTAGGAGAACGGCGTCATGTAACCATGATGTTCGTTGATATGAAAGGATTCACTGCTATCAGTGACGCATTGGGGCCGGAAGAGACTTTTTCCCTCGTGGATCAGTTTTATGAAATTCTTATCCAAAGGGTTCACCATTTTCAGGGCACAGTCATGGAACTTCGAGGGGACGGGATATTGGCTTTTTTTGGAGCACCGATAGCCTGTGAGGATGCTCCGCCAAAAGCTGTCCGAGCCGCGCTCGCAATCCAAGAAGCCATGGAAGCATTTAACCAAACAGTGGGACGTGAACGCCAGCTCCCCGCTCTCGAACTCCGAATTGGGATCAATTCAGGGGGTGTTGTAGTAGGAAGTATTGGCAATGATGCTAGGGTCCAATTCACGGCCGTTGGAGACGCGATCAACGTTGCGGCTCGAATGGAACAGCTTGCAGAGCCCGGCGCCATATATGTGACGGAAGCCACATTTAGGCTTACCCAAGGGCTCTTTCGCTTCGAAGACTTGGGGGAAAAACAACTTAAGGGCAAAAAGTATCCCCAAAAAGTATATCGAGTGATAGGTCCTAGCGGTGGGACAACGAGATTTGACGCGAGTATAGAAAGGGGATTGTCCCAGTTTGTGGGAAGACAAACTGAACTCAGGTTGCTTGCAGACAAGTTCCAACTAGTGAAATCTGGCAAGGGGCAAATTGTTTCTATTGTGGGAGAGGCTGGCGTAGGTAAGTCAAGGCTGCTGCATGAATTAAAGAACTATTTGTGCGATGAGGAGATAATGTTCCTTGAGGCAAAGGCCGTCTCTTACGGTAAGAACATAGCATACTACCCTATTACTGAATTGCTAAAATCAGCTTTTTCTGTATCAGACACAGACTCGCTAGCCGAAGCTGAGACGAAAATAAGACGAGGGCTAACGGATTTGGAACTCGATGAGGCGAGTCATTTTCCGTATTTGTCAGAATTGCTATGTCACAGTGGAACGGGAATCGACAGGATAAACATGAGCAAGGAAGGTCTCAAGGATCGTATTCTCCTATCCTTGGAGGCTCTTGCCCTCAAACTAACCGCGAATAGGCCCCTTGTGATGGCTTTTGAAGACCTTCATTGGCTAGACAAGAGCAGCGAGGACGCACTTACATATCTGCTGAAGCATGTTTCGTCCACCCGATTGATGGTCATATTCACCTATAGACCTGAGTTCGTTTACCCGTCGTCTTGGCATGGGGCTACGACTGTACCAATTATGCCCTTTTCCAATGTGCAGGCCTTATCCATGGTTTATGAAATGTTGGGCAGCAGCGACATATCAACCGATTTGAAAGGCCTTATCCTTTCGAAAACACATGGAATCCCATTTTACATAGAGGAATTCGTCCGGGCTCTTCAAGACATGGAACTTATTGCTAAGACCCAGCCCTCCTTCGATTTGGCGGAGAGACTGGATGCTGCGCCCATACCGTCCACGATCCAGGAAATAATCATGGTCCGAGTAGATTTCCTGACGGACGCCACTAAGGAAGTGCTCCAAATTGCATCCGTAATAGAGCGGGACTTCAGTTATGGTCTTATAAAGGCTATCACTGGTTTGAGAGACCAGGAATTGAGAGTACATTTAAGCTTCCTGATCCAGAAGGAATTCCTGTACGAGCAAGGCACGTACCCCAACGCGACCTATCTTTTCAGGCATGCGCTGGCCCGTGAAGTCGTGTACAACTCCATTTTGCAGAGGCGTCTGAAAGCGCTGCACGGGAAGATAGGCACAGCCATTGAATCGTTATACCAGCCTAGGCTGGAGGAGCATTATGCTAATCTGGTAGATCACTTCCTGGTGAGCGAAGACTTCCTCAAGAGCGCAAAATATGCACAACTAGCCGTTGATATGTTTCGAAAGCAAGCTGCCATTCCTTCGGCAATTTCCTATTCAGAAAAGAGGATCAGGGCACTGGAGAGCTTGCCCCGGCAGACGGAAATTCGGGAAGAGATTCTGGAAGCTCGAATGGACTATGGCACGACTCTCTTCATGCAGGGATATATTGCAAAGGCCAGAGACGCAATGGCACCCATAATAAACGACGTCGTTCTCAGTGATGGCCGTGAGACGCTCAAGGGGCAACTTCAATTGATCTTGGGGGCTTATAAGTGCGCCATAGATGAAGATTTTGAAGGCGCATTTGAAGCCCTGGGCCAAGCAATCGAAATTCTCGAACAGACAGCGGACTTGATGACCACTATAGTAGCGTATGTGTTCCATGGCTTAGCTCTGTGTTGGAATTGTCAGTTCGACAATGGGGCAAAGAGTATTGGGAAGGCCCTGTGGATTAACGAGGCGGCCCAAGTCTTGTGGGGCGTCTCGTACATGAAGAGCAACCTGAGTTATTACTCACATAATTACAAGGGCGACGTACGGCTTGGTTTTGAGACTAGTCTGGAAGCGCTGGCTGTTGCGGATCGCAGCGGGGATATATTGTCTCGCGCCCTGGCTTACGTATGCCACGGGATCTCGTGTTTTTACAAAGGTGACTTTGAGGCCTCTAAAGAGCTCTTGCTGAGGGGATTAGACCTCTGCGAGAAGATTCGGCTAGATTCTTTCACTCCAGTGGGCCACCAAGGGCTCGGATACACGTATTATGAGTTGGGGTCTTGGCAGGATGCGACAGCTCATCATGAGGCGGCCGTCGCGATCCGTAAGCGCACCGGCATCTTTCCATCTTGCGTAGCTTTGAATGAAATTGCCCTGGCGCGAGCTAGAGTGGCTGGAGGAAAAGAGATACCGAACCTTTCGGCGCTGATGGACAAACTGCAAACCAACAGGTCGAAATTATATCGAGGAGTCATGATGCGCTGTTTGGCGGAAATAATGCTGTGCTTCGGAAGTCAACATGTTGGGGAGGCGGAGAATTTGCTTCGTCAGGCGATGACAGATCACAAGAAGGTGGGTATGAGATGGGATTTGGCTAGCGACTATCTCCTGTTATACCGATTACTGAAGGTACAGAATCGGTCGAAAGAATCTGAGAATGCTTTAAGGCTATCCTGGGAACTCTTCCGAGAGTGTGGCTCGGACGGATGGTGCCAAAGAATAGAGTATTTGTCTTAAGTGCCCCTTGAGAGTGCTGGGATTCAGCCAGGATTCTCGTGAGGTCAAATAGTCCGAAAGGAGAAGCTCATGGACGATGCATGGAACGAAGCTTTTGAACCGTGTGAGGCGAACCGTTTGTACCTTGCGGAGTTCACGTGGGATGGCTACGGCGACCTATACGCCGAGCAACAATTCGGTCTTTGGAACCCAGACCCAGCTAAACCAATAGATTCACTCTTTCCCGTTGGTTCCATCACCAAGAAAAAAGTCCAGGGCTATTATTTGACAGGCACGCGGGTTTTCTGGATGGTTGTCTGCGCTGACAGGGAAGAGGATGTTAAAGAATTATGCAGGAAAGTAGCAGGTAAGACTCACAAATCTCTTTCTCCCATAAGGTATAATTACTGGAGATGCGAAGATCCGCAGCCGAGCACGAACAAATAGGAAGGAGGGACCAGGCCCATGGGAAAGTACATGCCCGACGTGGTAGAAAGGGCTTTGAATGAAGGCCATTTTCGTTTTGCACTGAAATTCACGTGGCCTCAATCAGCAGATCAGGACGCAAGAGTTCGATTCGACCGGTACAGGGATTACGCTGCTAAAACAGGCATAGACAAGAAATCGCTCCAGGGATACTATCTAAAAAATCCGGACTCGACTACGACAAGGACGTTTGTGGTTATAGGTTTGTGCGATCCCAAGGGCGAAAAAGGAAGGCATGGCCTGGAAAAGTTTTGCCGTGCACTTATGTTCGACACGGAGATTCAAGCTAAATTCATGCACCCAGTGGAGGCTAAAGAACTGAAGGCTGTGCATTAGTGGGCAGGTCAGAGCGATCAAGGGTCCGGATATTATGGGGATTCTCCAAACTCATCATGAGATTGCTTCGCCGCGTTCGGCTCCTCCCCATGACAGGAAGTCCATTGAGGGGTCATTGCGAAAAAGGAGAGGCAATCTCATCGCAAGTTTTGAGAATGGCTATATTGTGCACTGGCAACCTTGTGCCATAGTCCACCCCAAAAATAAGGAATCCACCGCATGCATCTTTTCGTCATCGCAACCACAGTGCTCGCTGGTTTTATAGCCCTTAGAATGGCATTCTTCTACAGGGCGCACAAAACTTTCCGGGGCATCGGACACTGGACCTTGGGTTGGAGTCTTATAGTTTTTGGGACTTGATGGTGGCACTCCGCGGCATTATATCATTGGGGTTATCTACGCTTTTGCGAACTTAGTTATACCTTTGGGAGTGATTCTTTATCTTGACGGGATACGCGCTTCCTTGGTCTCTTCGACGCTTCAGGATTCTGGTATCTCCTTCCTGTCCTCGCCCTCGTCCTGTTAATGGCTAGGGCAATATGGAACCTTGGGGTGTCGGACTTCCAACTCATGATAGACTCTCCTGTCGAGGTCGGCTTTTTTATTTTGTTGATGGTCTTACAAATGGTTATTACCGTGTCGTTCATGATGCTGAATATCGAACGAGTTAATGGCGAAATCATGTTGACGCAAGCCGCTCTCAGAGAGAGTCTGGGGAAACTGCAGAATGCCTTTGGAGAGGTGAAGGCGTTAGAGGGTATTTTACCCATTTGCGCTAATTGCAAGAAAATTAGGGACGACAGGGGAGAGTGGACCCAGATAGAGGTTTATGCAATGGACAGAACTTATGGTGATTTCAGCCATAGTATATGTCCTGCGTGCCCCAAGAAGTTGTATCCCGACTCTTTCAAGGAAGAACAAAGCATGTGATAGAACTTCCTCGCCTCCGTTCATGTAGAGCAGAGCAGCTTCTGCCATGGCCTAGCGATCTGATCTTTAGATCAGCGTTGTGGGCAAGAATAGAGCCTGCTAGGAGGGTATTATGCAAACCCGATTGAGGGTACTGATTCTAATTTTTGTGGGCCTTTTCTTGATCTATGTCATGGGATGCGAAAAAGTTCCCAAGAAGCAGATTCGTATTTCCGAAGTG
>Ga0172369_10008302_pt1 | contig 11801 bp, 7 predicted proteins | sample LakKiv25m_FD_114539 | JGI IMG/M metagenome (GOLD analysis project Ga0172369, IMG submission 114539) | Freshwater microbial communities from Kabuno Bay, South-Kivu, Congo - kab_022012_11.25m | ecosystem: Environmental > Aquatic > Freshwater > Lake | place: Democratic Republic of the Congo... | reverse complement strand
TCCCTTCAATCTCATGAACTCCTCTCTTCCAACCTCCACGTTCCCAATCGCATACCTCAAATTCTTCGCATTGAAGCAGAACATGCAGTCACTCAAATTCTCGCAATTGTGGCAGAAATAGCACCCTCTTGAGGAATACGAGCAATCCACCTCAAAGCACGAGTTCAGTTTCGCAGAGTTAAAGCAATTTATGCAGAACTGCGAGTACAATATGCGCATGTATCCTCCAAAAATGTGCTCTGAATTTGCCTGCCCGCATGAATATGCGCAATATTTCGAATTCGTGACATCAAAGCACTTGTAAGACTCATATCCGGTAAAAATGGATGAAATATCCACGCAGTTCTGGTTGTATCCATCTATAAATTCAAACGTAAAGAACGCCTTCTTTGAAACGCGCGCGAGAATTTCCATAAGCGTTGGCTGCTCATCCTTCCCAATTTCAATTGCATTTTGCGCGCTTGCAAGCGCCTCCTCAAGAGGCAAAAGCCTGTCTGCAGGCAAATCCTTGAGCACAGGGAACCACTCAACCATATAAGTCGGCTTTCCGGAAGCTCCCTTTATCTTCTGCGATATTTTTGAGGTCGTTAAAAGCCATCCCTCATATCTTTTTATGCCAGAATACTCCTTCCCAAGCACGATTTTTGAGGTTTTCCTAAACGCATCTTCCACTTTTGGCGGAACAGGAGAATCATACGCAATTTCAGGTGCTTTTATTTTCTTCCTATCCCTCCCAAAAAGCGCAACTTCAACAATGGAGAACAGCCCTTTCTTTTTCCTAAGCTCTTCCCCCATTTCTCCAGTGAGCTTTTTCTTAAGCGCAAGATATTTTTCCTTCTCAAGCTGCAAATTCCCTATTGTGTGCCTCTTTCCCCTTAAATTAAACGCAAAAATGCCCTCCGAGCATCCCACACAATTAAAGGAAAAATACATGTCTGCAATATCCTTCATGTAATAGGACTCAAAGCAGCGCGTTGCGCCCACTCCCTCAAAGCAGCGCATGCAAAAGCTTGCACCTGGCACCCCGAAAACCCCAAATACGCTCTCTGCTTCGCGCAAAAATGAATTATACGCCCCGTTTTTCACATTGTACACATTATTTGATGAAATTACATTCGTGCAGTCCACACAATCATCAACTTCAGATACATCATGGTTTTGCCCAAGCATTTTATTCCCGCAATATACAACGCGCTCTTGCACTGCAGAAAGAAGCGAATCAATGTCCTTTATCTCATTCGCATTAAGCGGCTGGAGTTTGAGCTGTGAAATCTCATCCTGCGAAATGAATTTCGCGCCCTTGGAGTAAGAAGGGTTTGAAATGGTGACGCTTTTTCCTGAAAGAAAAGATTTATTTGTCTGATAAGGAAGCAATGTCTCGCTCAAATACTCCTTGAAATCCGAAAGCTTCCCGACTGGCTGCCCAAAAAGAACTTTCCCAGTTGTGTCAAATGCCGCCTGCAAATCCATTATGCATCCCCTATTGCTTTTCTCACAATTTTCCCCAGTCTTTTCGGGCACCTCTTTAAGTAATCCTCAAGCACCTTTTTGTCCATCCTTGCTTTTATTTCCATCAGCGCTTCTTTAGAGAGCGGCTCCTTGAAATAGAAGAAATCAATGAGTGTTTTTTCCACATCCGAAACCGGCACAAAACTCCCGCCATATTTTACCTGCGAGAACCCAAAGAACATGCTACGGCTTATTCTTCTCACAAGGTAGTTGTTCCCCTCAAAGGAGCGCATTCCCTGCCTTGCCCTTTGCGGCGTTATCACTATTGGGTTTGTTTCCTGCTCCCATAAATTGTGCATTGAAAGCGCGTCCTGAAGCCCATAGTAAAAGGGCGAATATGCAAAACCTGCGCACGTGATTTCAGAAGAGAAAGTGTACGTCCCTTTTTTTATTTTCTTCAGCTCGCCCTTCTTTGCCAAATTGTGCAAAAGCACATCCCTATACCCATTTGAGATGCCCAATTTCGCAAAGTAAAGGCTGACGTCGCGTGAGGTGAAAATCTTCCTTTTTCCAAAATGCTCCCTAAACTCACCTGCATATTTCATGCAAATCTCCCCCGTAACGCTTCCAGCATCTGCGCATAAGTTGGTATTGCGCCCGCATACACGATTGCGCGCAGGTTCTTCTCATCAATCGGCGCGAACGGGGAGCGCAGGAATGCCCCTATTTTACTTGCAGTTTCCCCATCAGCCTCTGCAATTCTGCTCAGGAAATACACGTCATACATGTCCCTCACGAATTTCCTTCCCAAATACGCTGAAAACTTTTCAGCAAGAAGCTCCTGCGCGGGCAGGCAAAGCACATCCATGAAAGAGCCGTCAGCCTTTTCATAAGGGCGGGCAATTGCCTTCTTTTGCACTGCAAAATTTATCTCAAGGCGCACCTGCGTTTTGTTTGAGGATATTTTCGCAAAAACAAGGTTCTGCGTCTTCTTGAGCTTGTCAAGTTGCATGCCTCGCGCCTGCAATGCCTCCCCTAACCTTTTCCCATCAAATTCCCGTGCAGGAATGTAGAAATCCAAATCTTCGGAAAACCTGCTGCCACCGTAACACCTCCACACGCACGTGCCGCCGTGGAACACTATTTTGGGAAAAAGCGAGTAAAGGATGTCCGCCAGCTCATCCTGCGCCAGTGCAACTTCAACGTGTGCCCTCTTTTTCAGGCGGTTTTGCAGCGGGATATCCATGTATTATATAATGCACGATACTTATAAAATACTATAAGGTACGCGCATTCTATATTTTTCGGCTTCGGGGTGAGGCGCCAATGTTGTAAATATCAGTTTTTAGCCCTTTCTTATTTTCAAGCGTCCCGCAGCACAAGGTATTTATTCCCAATAAACCATAATTCAATAATGCGCCCAAAAGGACCAAAACTGCCCTTAGAGCCAAATTGGGACAGCCTTAAGCTCAAAAAGCCAGAGCTGGATACCGAACACCTAAACGGGATTGCAGAACTTTCTTCAGCGTATTTGCATCCTGAAGCAGCCGAATTTTCCGAAGAAGACCTGCTGTCCAACCTCGCGCAGCTGTGGAAAATGTCCAAGCAGCAGCCTGCAAAAATGAGCAGCAAGGATGCAAAACGTATAGAAAAGATAGTGATGTCTGCTTTTTCAGCGGCCAACGCAAGAATACTGCGCTCTCCAGATGCGGGCGGCGGAGGCGGAAGCCATCAGGCGCAGGAAAAGCAAGCCGCAAATCCCACTGGTCGCTTTTTAGGCCGGTTTTTCCACAAGCCCGCAAGCGAAGTAATAGTCGTATCTAAGCAAGAAAGGGATTTAGCCGCTGCAAAAAGCCTCATCTCAAAGGCAAGCTCAATATCGCCCACAAATAAGAAGGAACTGAACAAAGCGTTCGAAGCATACCTCGAGGCTGAAAAAATTTACCTGAAATGCGGTGAGCTGGAACTGGCAGGTGAAGTGCTGGATAAAATGTGGCAGGCTGCAAAAGATTTGCCCCGGAACTCTATCAGGTCAAATCTCCTTGCGCTTTCAAAGGAATATCTGCGCCTTGCAAGGGCTCTCTTGGACAACAAAGAAAATGAAAAGGCAGGCGAATGCGTGGGCAAGGCTGCGGCAGCGCTTCCATACATTTATTTTGAAAATGAATTTCTTGACCTGCTGGATTCAGTGCTTATGCGAAACAGCAGGGCACAAAAAAGGATTGGGAATGCTTACCTGAAAAGCGGCCAGCCCATTAATGCTGCCAAGTATTTCAAGGAGCACAGCCTATACAAAAGGGCGGCAGAGGCATATCTTGCAGCAGGCGACACTAAAAAAGCCGCCGAATGCTATGCAGAAAACAGGTCTTATCTTAAGGCTGCGCAACTATCCGAGAGCACAGGCAATTTCCTTGATGCGGGCGAATATTACCGTGAATATCTGAAAAGTTATGGAGTTCCAAACAAGATTTTTGCGATTGAGACGCTGTCGATGGTCGGGAGCATGGCTTCCATGTTGTTTGCCGATGCTGCTGGTGCCGATCCAAACGGGCCTCTTATGTGGGCAAATTTTGGCGCCTTTACGGCTGGCACGTACGCTTTTTTTGATAGCGGAATGTTTGCAAGCAAATACTCAATTTCAAAAAAACTTTCCGACAAAACAACGCTTGTAAAATACACAAACAAGGCAATGGAATGCTATGAAACGCACCTGCGCATGCTTAAAGAACAAAACGACTGCGTCGGGCTGTTTAACGCGTACGTACAACTAGGGCGTAACTCATCCAGCTACCTCTGGCAATCCGGCTACACTCAAAAGAGCCTGCACGCAGAAGAGCAGCACGAAGAGTGGAGGGAAAGATACGATGAGCTTGCCCGCAAGTCTTTCCTGCCTGCGCTAAAGGAGCTAAGGAAAAATCCGGATGCGTTCATTAAAATGCTGGAGAACTACCGGCACCATGCAATCCACGAGAAAAACATAAATGCAGTATTGGAAGAAATAAGTTCGTTTGAAGCAAGCCTTGGCAAAACAGGCGATGTCGGGCTGGTCGTAAGGCTCCTGCTCGCCAAGGCAAATTTATTGAGGGATTTGGACCCAGGGCAATCTGCAAATTACAAGGAACGCGCAAGGCAATTGCTTGTAGAAGACGGCATACAGCGGGTTGGCACAGGCGAATTTGCCAAAGGGTACGAACGCCTCAAACAGGCAATCGAGCTGACACTGGCAGCACAAAAAGTCCAGCATTGCCTCCAATACGGCGAATTATTTTTCAAGCACCGCGAGCTCCCTATCGCATCTGAATTCTACAAGTTTGCTTCTGAGTACGAGCAGGATTTGCAGCTAAGGGCGCACTATAAGCATGTGCGCATCGTCTATTCTGAATTTGCAGGCGAGCAGCAGGACGTGGTTTATGCCAAAATAGTGCCTGCCCTTTCAGGATACGCGCAACTGGAACGCTCACCGAGCTTGGCGGTTGTTTTCTGCGACGAGGTCCGCGGCAAAATACCTGTGTTTGAAAAGCTTGGGGAAAAACAGGTGCAGATGGGCTTTGACCGGATTTATTCACGGCTAAGTGCGCAATACAATGAATTCGAATCCGACCTTCTTGCAGGGCGCTAGGTCAAGCCCGCCAACACGAGGTTTTTCATGGCTGAGATAAATAACCTCGCAGGAAACAAGGCATATGATGATTTGCGGCTTGTTTGCCACGAGCTTCGCCTGCCTGCGCCCAAGAGCAACTCGGTGGAGGATTTTGTGGCTGCGTTCAACGCGGTAAATGAAAAAATGAATCCCATCTTTGATTTTCCTCCCAAGGTAGTCTCCAGGGCATTTAATGTTGGCAGCGTAGAACTTTCAATAAGCGCCGACGCAGGCGAGCGCCTAAGTCACGCGCTTGAAAACTGCCGCCTCTCTGATTCCCAAGGCATCCTAGGTGGGGACGTGGTGAAAAAAGTTGCCGAAATTTCGGCACTGCTTTCCACTAACAAAGGTGAAGCTGCAAGGCTCATGATTGAGATGGGGGCGGAGCCAAGGGCAGTATCTGCATACCTGTCTGGCAAACTTGACAATGAGAATGCAATGAGGCTCATCCTAAAGAAAGTCGAATTCCCTGATTTTTCACCCCTTGCATGGAACGTGGTTGACAGGATAGACAGCGCAAACCCAGGCGCAAGGGCACTTTTTGAAAGATATGCCGAACAAGGCGAAAATGCAGCGGCAGGCGGCTTGGGGCCAAATGAAAAGAACGAGCTTTTTGCCCACATACGCGAATTTGACGATTATTTGCAGGATTATCTTGCCGAGCAAAACCTTGGCTCGCTTGCACCAAGAATACGTGATTCCGAAGCGTTCAAGGCAATCACTTCCGTAGGAGTCAGCATACGCGAAGGATCCGGAACCCTTGAGAAAAATATGCGTGAAATGAGACTGATGTTCAGCCCGCACTATAGGATGGCCGACGCATTTTTTGGCAGGCATGCGGGCGAGTGCCTGGGCGCGAATGTACTTGCGAGAAAGGATATTGTAAATGCAACGCTTTTCCAAAACGGGTATCAGGCAGGCGGCGTGCTGCTTTTGCAGCGCAGCATATACGGAAGCAAGTCCCTCATAGTGATTGGCGTTGACCCTTCCGTTTCAGTAACATCAGGCATAAGCGGCGAAAAGGCAAATGAAATATGCCATTGGATGCTTTCAGAAGTGCAGGCATATGCACAGGAAAACGGCTATAACTTATACATCACAAGGCAGGCAGGAGGCATAACAAACAGGAACCTGAAGTTTGAAAAGTATTTTGGACTCAAGAAAATACCCCTTGTCCCGCCCACCCACGTAGGCTCTTATTCCGTTTTGGGCGTGAGCAATTTTGTCCTGCCAAAAAATGCCTAAAAAAGCGGGCTTACCTTGCTCCAACATTGTAAATGTCCAGCTTCAATTCTTTCTTTTTCTCAAGTTCAGCATGCATTTGCGCAAGAAGCGCATTTCTCACGCCCAAATACTTCTCCTGCGCAAGTTGTGCATTACCAATAGCATTCTTGAGGTTCTTTGTATTGAAGCAGAACATTGAGTCCTGCACATTTTCGCAGTTGTGCAGGAAATACGAGCCCGCGCAATTCTGCGATGCATCCACCTCAAAGCACCTAGTAAGTCTATTGGAATTGTAACAGTTTATGCAAAAGCTTGACTTCCATGCCATCTGCGAGCCAAAAACGTATTCCGAGCTGTCCGGCCAGAAGCAATATGCGCATTTCTTGCATTTTGAATACGCACTCCCTTCATAGCAGTCCTGTGCGTCCACAAGCACTGCCCCTCTGGAGATGTTCGCCAAATTCCCAAATATCTTGTTCAAATCCGAATATGCGATTTCCCCAAGAACTTTGCACAAAGCACGCGGCTCAAGCTTTGCATCCACAATCGCTTGCGCATCCACCCCTTTTTTCCCGATTTCGCGTATCTCTATCTCGGGAAGCAGCCTTTCCCCGATTTTATATTCGCGCGTAAGGTATGCGCGGTAGCCAGCAACTATAACTTCCTCGCCCGTAAATGGAGACTTGAAATACTCGTTCCTCGGCACGTGCCTTTGCAGGTATTTCTCATAGTTTTTCATTCCCACGAGGGGCTTTCCAAAAAGCAGCGCGCTTGTTTTCTCAAATGCAGCCTCTATGGGCGCAATGTCAAATTGGGCGTGCTTTGCACGCGGCATTTTCATGTCCGCCGCAATCCCCTCCTCCCCCGCAATCTCAAGAAGCTCAAACACAGAGAAAATCCTCTTGTCTTTTTTCAGTTTCTGCGCCATCTCTTCCAAAAGCTTTGCCTTAAGCGCTGCATATTTTTCCTTTGGCAGCTTCGTGTTCCCTATCATGTGCGAGCTGTTCTCCACCCCAAAGCAGAACATGCACTCAATGCAGTTTTTCGTGCTTGGGCAGAAGTAGCAGTCGCTCAAATACTCAGCAGAAGGGCATTCAACGCACCTTTTGAACTGCCCGCCCATGCACCTTATGGAGTGCGCTCCAGTGCGCGAGCCGCCCATCCCAAACACGTATTCCGAATCCGTAATCCATATGGAATGCGCAACGTATTTTGAGTCCCTTATGAATTCGCTCCCATAAATGAAGTTCCCGTTTATCACGTTGTTGCTGTCCTGCACGTAGTTGGAATTCCCAAGCGAAATATTGCCCGTATATGCAGCCCGCTCGTGCACAGCCTGCACAACGGAATCAATGTCCTTTATCTCGTTTATTGAGAGCGGGGCGAATTTCTTCCCAAAGTCAATTTCCTCAAATGCTGCGAACTTTGCGCCCTTTGCATAGTCATGCACGGAAAAATACACGTCTTTTCCTGAAACCGATGATTTTTCGCTCCTTCTTGCTTCCAAATATTCAGTTAGCCAGCCCTCAAACTCTTCAAGTTCCCCAACTTCGCTTCCAAAAAGCACCCTGCACGTGCTTTTCCACGCCTTGTTCACTGCGTCATACGTTGGAGAATTCATTTTCCTGCACCAAGACTATAGATGTCAATTTTCAACACTTTTTTCTTTTCAAGCTCAGAGTGCACCTGCGCAAGCAATGCCGCTTTCACTCCTTTGTATTTCTCCCTCTGCATTGGCGCATTCCCAATAGCATTCACTAAATTTTTCGCATTAAAGCAGAACATGGAATCATTCACGTTCTCGCAGTTGTGCGCAAAATAAGTATCAGAGCAGTGCTCGCAGGAATCTGTTTCAAGGCATCTTGCCATCCTTTTTGAGAAATGCGTTTTTATGCAGAATTGCGAGTCCCACGTTATCATTGAGCCGAAAATGTGCTCACTATCACGCGGCCAGAAGTCAATTGCGCAGTTTTTCGCATTCACGCATGCAGATGCCTTGTAGCAGTTCTGCGCATTTATTGCCTCAACTACATCAATGTTGTTTGAGAGTTTGCCTTCTTGAATATCCATCTCAACATACGCAATTTTAGAGAGCGCGGATGCAAGATATTTTACATCTACTTTAAAGCCGCCCCACTCTTTTATGTCCGCAGCAAATTTCCCTATCTCCAGCATTTCCTCATCAGTTACAGTCCTCTTCTCAATTCCATAAGCATCAAGCAAATCCGCAGTATACCCCAAGCTCAGCACCTTCCCATTTCCAAAGGGCGAAACCGTTTCCTTCTCTTTATACACGTATTTTTGCAAATACTCTCTGTATTTATCTATTCCGCCTTCAAGTGGCTTTCCAAATATGAGCGCAGAAGTGCTTGCAAACGCCTTTTCAATTGCATCTTTTGTTGCGGGCTTGCCTTTCTTTGCAAGTTTAACTTCAATTTCCGGCCTTTTCCCTTCAAGCTCCCCTACTATTTCCAGTATGGAGAAAATTCTCTTCTCCTTCCTTAGTATTTGTGCGATTTCCGAAAGCAGTTTCGCCTTCAACGCGACATATTTCTCCCTCGGCAGCTCTATATTCCCAATTAGATTCGCCTTGTTCTGCGCACCAAAGGAAAACATGCAGTCGCGGCAGTTTATACACTTTGCAGTATAGAAGCAGTCGGAGCTTAAGCCGGTGAAAATTGACTCAAAGCACCGCCTGTCATTGTGCATGAGTATTGAGCGCACAAGGAAGGACGCCTGCCCGCCTCCCCTTACTCCAAACATCCATTCCCCTTGCTTTGAGGTGTCACAGTGCGCAACGTATTTGCACGCATTCACTCTCTGGCACTTGTAAACAAAATTGCTGTCTACCACATCTCCACAGTGCTCTACATTGCTTGAATTCCCAAGCACAACGTTTCCAGTGTAGCAGAACCTCTCGCGCACGGCATCCGCAATGGAATCAATGTCTTTCACTTCATTTATGGAAAGGGGCGCGAATTTCCCCCCATAATCCACGTTTTGCAGGCTCTGGAAAGCAGCACCATGCGCATAAAAGTCGTTTGTGAGCACAACTTCGCTTCCATCTTTGGCTTTCTCAACTCTTCTCTTTTGCGTGTATTCCGCAAGGTATGGCTCAAAATCTTCCAGTTCTCCAACTTCAGTCCCAAAGAGCACCTTGCAAGTGTTCTTCCACGCTTTGTTCACTGCGTCATACGTTTGAGATTTCATTGCATTGCCCCTATACTGTAAATGTCCCATTTCAATTCTTTTTTCTTTTCCAGCTCCTCTCCCATCTGCTTAAGCAGCATCTCTTTTATTTGCGCATATTTTTCCCGCTGCAAATCCGTATTCCCAATTGCAAACCTCTTTCCCTTCATGTTAAAGCAGAACATGCAGTCCACAAGCCCCTCGCAGTTGTGGCAGAAATACGAGTCCGAGCATTTGTTGCACGAGTCCAGCTCAAGGCACCTGTTCAAATAAAGCGAATTGTAGCATTTGAAAGAGAATTGCGACTCAAGAACCCGGTAGCACCCATACACATATTTCGAATTTAGCGCAAGCAGGCACACGCCCGCATTGTCCCCATAGGTAATATCATACGTCTTGTACACGTTTGTCCCATGGTACACAAGCGGGGATGCAATGTAATTCGCATTTTCCCCATCATACAGTTCAGGGGTGAAATAGCTTATCTTTCCAATGTGTTTTTTTATTGAGGAAAGGGTTTGCACTTCTTCCTGCGAAAGGGACTTCTTCCCAATCGCAAGCATCTGCGAAAAGCTCGCCATCCTGCCCTTTGGGACTTTGGAAAAATACGGAATGTTGCGCGGGCAGTACACAGTTCCCCCAAGCACGGTTTTCTCTGGCACAAGCTCCATTGCGTTTTTTGAAAGCCATTTTTCGTATTGCTCTATCCCCAGGGGCTCTTTTTTGAAAAGCAGCTTATACGTGAAGGCAAATCCCTTTTCAATAGGTGCCATATTTGTTGGAATATCATCCTCCTCAATTTCCAATCCTGTTGCAGCCTCTTTTGAGCTGCCTGCAATCTCAAGAAGGGTTGGAAATCTCCCTTCCTTCTGCAGCTCCTGCACAACTTCCGCAAGAATTTTTTGCTTAAGCCCAAGGTATTTCTCTTTTGGCAGCTGCAAATTCCCTATCCTATAGCTTGTGCTTCTCTGTCCAAAGCAAAAAAGCAAATCATGCGACCCAAAACAACTGTCGCAAAAGTACAAGTCACTTGAGTCCGGAATAAAATAGGACTCAAAACACCTCTTGGAATTAAATGTCCCAACAACCCTCACAAGGAATTCCGACTGCCCGCAATACCCTGCACCGAAAATGTATTTGCTGTTCCTGCGCACCATAAAGGAAGAATCAACGTACATCGACTCTTCTATGTTCGTTGAGGAATTCACAAAGTGCGAGTTCATTACAATGTCCGCATGCTCAACGTTGCTGCTGTTCCCAAGGAATCTGTTTCCCGCATATTCGCATTTTTCCGCCAATGCAGCTGAAATGGAATCAATATCCTTTATGTCGTTTATGGAAAGCGCATAAGATTTGTTCTGCGCAACTTCCTCTGCTGAAATAAAGCGCGCATTTTTCGCATACCCATTCTTTGCAAGTATTACTTCCTTCCCGCTTACGTATGATTTTCTCTTTGAAAGAATCGGTGCTTGCCCTGCAAGCCATTCCTCGTATCTTTTCAGCTCGCCAATCTCCTGCCCAAAAAGAACCCTGCAAGTGGACTTCCAAGCCTTGTCCAGAGTTGCATAAAGCTGCGCATCCACTTGCCCACCAAATTTATTTCTTTCCTTCGCGCGTCCTTGCCCGCCAGCGCTTTACTTCTTTGACTTGCCAGCTTCGTGTATCGCTTTCACCATCTCTTCCACGCGCTTTTTCAAATTTCCGCCACTCTCAAGTGCGGTTCCCACCTGCACGGCATCTGCGCCTGCCTTTATTACATCTGCGGCAGCCTGCGCAGTGCGCACTCCGCCCCCAACAACATACGGGACTTCGCACACTGAGGAAACAGCCTTCACCATTTCAAGGGGGATGTGCCCATCTGCAGGGTTGCTCCCCGCATCCGTAAGCACTATTCTAAAGCCCATGTATTGTGCAGCAAGCGCGTGCGCGGCAGCGATTTGCGGCTTGTTGCGCTTTACCAAATTAACGTCTCCCACATACCCAACTGTTCCGCCAGGCTCTACTACAATGTATCCAACTGGGAGTGGCTCTATTCTCGCCATCTTAACCGCGTATGCAGCAAGCATTTGCGCCCCGCTTATCCAGTAGGGGTTCCTGCTATTCAAAAGCGACATGAAATACACTGCATCCGCATATTTTGTGAGCGTGCTTATGTTCCCCGGAAAGAGAACTACTGGAACGCTGGAGGCACTCTTTATCTCTTTCGTGACAACATCCAGAAGCTCGCCCTGCGCACCCATGCTGCCCCCAATGAGCATTAAATCTGCGCCTCCCTCGCTCGCCTCTTTTCCCGCCCTTA
>Ga0172369_10008299_pt1 | contig 11804 bp, 14 predicted proteins | sample LakKiv25m_FD_114539 | JGI IMG/M metagenome (GOLD analysis project Ga0172369, IMG submission 114539) | Freshwater microbial communities from Kabuno Bay, South-Kivu, Congo - kab_022012_11.25m | ecosystem: Environmental > Aquatic > Freshwater > Lake | place: Democratic Republic of the Congo... | reverse complement strand
GGCCACCAGCATATCGGCACCGCACCCGCTGCATCGAACGCGGGTGCGGTGCCGATATGCTGGTGGCCTTCTTCTGCCTGCAGGAGAAGGCCACCAGCATATCGGCACCGCACCCGCGTTCGATGCAGCGGGTGCGGTGCCGATATGCTGGTGGCCTTCTCCTGCAGGCAGCGCGGCGTCTGCCCCTCGTGCGCCGCCCGTCATGCCGCCGAAAGCGCCGCGTGGCTGGTGGACCGCGTGCTGCCGCAAGCTCCGATCCGGCAGTGGACGCTCTCGCCGCCCTTCCGGCTGCGCCTGCTGCTGGCCAGCGACGGGGAGCTGCGCCGCAGGGTCCTCGACGAGTGCCAGCGCACGGTGTTCGACGACCTGCGGGAGCGTTGCGGCACGCACGGCGCGCAGTGCGGCTCGGTCGTGTTCTACCAGTCGTTTGGCTCGAAATTGAATCTCCACCCGCACTGGCACGCGCTCGCGGTCGATGGCGTCTACACGAGTCAGCCGGGCAAGCCGGGCTCGGACTTCGTCGAGGCGCCGCCCCTCCGCGACCAGGACGTGATACGGGTGGCGCAGCGCATCGCGCAGCGCGTCCAAGCCCTGCTGGACCGGCTTCTGCCGCACACGGGCGATGACGCCGAGCCGCCCGGCGCGCAGCAGCAGCTGCAGGCGGCGAGTCTGGCGAACGTGGCGAGCCTCGGGGAGCGCGCCGGACGCAGGACGCGGCGCTCGGGCGGGGAGCCGAACGAGCGCGTCGAGCCGGCACTCTGCGCGGTCGCGGACGGCTGGAGCGTGCATGCCGCCCGCAGAATCGAGCGCGAACGACGCCTCGACCTCGAGGCCGAGTGCAGATATGGCCTGCGAGGGCCGCTGGCCCTGTGGCAGCTCGAGGAGCTGCCCGGCGGCCGCATCGGCTTCCACCTGAAGCACGCGGCGCCCGACGGGACCGAGATGCTCGTGCTGGAGCCGCTGGAACTGCTGGAAAAGCTGGCGGCGCTCATCCCGAAGCCCGGCGAACACCACATCCACTTTTTCGGCGTGCTCGCAGCGCACGCCGCGCGACGCGCCGAAGTGATTCCGCTTCGCGGCGACGAGGAGCCCGGCACGGCGCAGCTGGGCGGGCGCACGCGCCGGCGCCTGTCTTGGGCGCAGCTGCTCCGGCGTGTGTTCGCGCTCGAGATTCTGCTATGCCCTCTGTGCGGCGGGCAGCGCCGGGTGATCGCCGCGATCGAAAAAGGCGCCGTGGCGAAGGCGATTCTGGAATGTCTCGGACTGCCGACCGAGCTGCCGCCGAGGGCCGCCGCCCGCGGCCCTCCGCAAGGCGAACTCGACTTCGCCCCCGCGCCCCGGGACGAGTTCGACCAGCGCACGCCCGAGGCTGCCTGACCCGCCCCGCACGAACCGCCCCACCCGCGCGTACGCTTCCGGCCGCCCTTGCGGACCGGCTCGGCACTCGTGTACCCTCCGGGGTGTGCCCGCTCCCGGCGCCAGTTTCCGCCCCTCCGCCAACGATGGCTTTGCTGTCGCCCTGCGGCAGCGCTACAGCGATGAAAGCAAGGACCGAGCCAGCTTCAAATCGCTTATCCCTTCGGACCGAACAGCTCCAGCGCGATTCGCGCGTCGGGCGCGAAGAACGTGCGCGCCCCCTCGGCCGTGGTCCAGGCATTCCACACCTGCGCCCGCCCGGCGGACACGAGCACGCTCTTGAGAAGCTGTCTCATCTTCGGGGGCCTCCCCGGCGATGCCGGCGGCCCATCCTCCGGACGGCGGCGCGGCCTGTCAACGCGGCACCGCTTGCGGCGCCCCGCCGCGCCCGACACAATCCGCGCGTGGATCCCGTTTCCGCAGACCTCGCCCGATGGATGCCGCGTCTGATCGCGGAATTCCGCGCGCGTCCGCGCGGCCATGCGCCCGCGGACCGCCTGCTGCCGGACGAGCTGTCGCGCGTCGTGCGGGGCGTGCGACGCCTCTCCGGGGGCCTGACGAGAGGCCGCCGGCTCGTGGGCGCCGCGTATCTGGACGACGCCGAGCTGCGTGCGGCGTATCTGCTCTATTTCTGGCCTGTTTCGTACGCCCAGGCGCGCCACGTGCTGTCCGAGCTGGGCACGCGCCCCCGCGCCGTGCTGGACCTGGGCAGCGGCCCGGGACCGTTCGCGCTGGCGGCGTTCGACGCCGGGGCCGCCGAGGTGACGGCCGGCGATCGCAGCGAAGCCGCGCTGGAAGCGGCCCGAAGGCTCGCCGCGGGCGTGCGCCGGTCGCTTGTCACCCGCGGATGGGACCCGCTCCGGGGCGTCGGCCTGCCGGGCGGCGGCCAGGCCTGGAGCGTGATCTCGCTCGGGCACGTGCTCAACGAGCTGTGGAGCGGTGCGCCGGATCGGCTGGAGCGGCGCACGGCGCTGTGTACGGAGGCGCTCGGGAGGCTGCGCAGAGGCGGGACGCTCGTGCTCGTGGAGCCGGCCCTGCGCGACACCTCGCGCGAGCTGCTGCAGGTGCGCGATCGGCTCGTGGACGCGGGTTTTCCGCTCCGCGCGCCGTGCCTGTGGCGCGGCCGCTGCCCGGCCCTCGCGCACGCGGGAGACTGGTGCCACGGCGAGCGGGCGTGGGAGCCGCCGCCGGCGCTGGCGCAGATCATCGCGGCGGCGGGACTGCACAAGGAGGCGCTGAAAACGGCCTGCGTGGCCGTTTCGCGCGCCGGCGAGCCCTGGCCCGAGCCGCCCCCGGGCCGCCTGTTCCGCGTCGTGAGCGAGCCGATGCCCAGCCATGGGCGAACCCGTGTCATGGGCTGCGGCGCCGAGGGGCGCATTCCCCTGGCACGCGCGGATGCGGCCGTTTCCGAGACGAATCGGGCGTTCGGCGAGGCGCGCCGAGGCGACGTGCTGGCGGTCGAAGACGCCGAAACCACCGAAACCGGCGGCGTGCGCGTCGCGGCGGAGACGCGCGTGCGCATCGCGCTGCGGGCGGGCGAAGCTCTCCGGGAGCCCTCTAGGGCCTCTTCCACCGCGGGTTCGTCGAGCGCGCCCGAACTGCCGTCATGAGATCCGGTATCGACGCCGTGTTGCTCTTGTTCGCGACCCATTGCGGAATGGAGCCGCCCGGCGCGGTCAGCAGCGAGTACGTCACGCGCGTGCGCCGGCCGCCGTCCAGCGGCTCCAGCAGCCATCCGCCCGTGTTGAGCTTCACCCGCACGAGGCCCTCGCGCTCCGGAAGCGCCCCCGACTCCGCCGTCCACTCCGTGCGGAATACCCCCGCATTCTCCGAACGCCGGATGCGGATGGCGTAGTCCCGGTTGGATACGAGCGGCAGGCTGAGCGCGAAATACACCACCAGGTCGTCCTCGGTCGTCTTCTTGAGGATCTTCACTTCGTTCACGTACGGCATGAACTCAGTATATGCGGCGAAGTCGCCCACGACGCGGTGGACGACGGCAGGCGCAGCCTCCACCTCGGTGAAGACGCGGATTTCGCGCGCCAGGGCGGCGGGGTTGTCCTTGGCGAAGATGACGAACGTGTCGGTGCGGTTGGCCTCCTCCCAGCCGGGACCCGGCGGCTTCGCGTCCAGGGCAAGGGCGGGAGCGGTACACAGCAGCAGGGCGAGCGTCGCAGCGGGTCGCATCGGCGCCTCCGGGGGCGGCGGGAGCAGGTGAGGACGATACCGCCAAGGCCCCGGGGGCGCCAGGACGCCGCCCGCGGCCTCGGCATCACCGACGGGCGGAACCCGAGAGCATTCAGGAGGGCCTGCGGCCCGTCACGACCCAGTACCTCGGGCCGTAGTCGTAGAGCAGCTCCTCGCCGCATCGGATGCCTCGGACGGCGACGAGCCGGGCGCAGCCCTCGTCCGGCAGGCGCTCCACGCGGAGGTTGCAGCGCTCCGGTGCCGCGTGGTTGACGTAGCGGGCCGCGATTCGCAGGTCGCCCCGGGCGTCCACCCAGACCAGGCGCCACCGGCGGTCGCGTCCGAGGCCCATGACGTAGGTCCAGTCGGGCGTGCGCAGGACCTGCAGAGTGGACAGAACCGTGCCGCGGTACTCGCAGACCGTCTCGCCTTCGGCGATGTCGCGCGCGGCGAAGCCGCCCAGGCCCGCGCCGGCGACGAGCGACGGCGCCACGCGCACGCGGTCGTCGCCGGCAAAGGGCGGCGCCGGACCCTTGACGGTTTCGTCCCGCGGCGCATGCGTGCTGCACAGCCGGTGCAGCGTGCGGGCGAGCAGGAAGGACATGCCGAATCCCCGCCGCGCGTCTGTCTCGAAAACGACCGCCATGCGTCGGCGAACGCTGCAAGATCCACCACGGAGCCCACAGAGAGCACGGAGAATACTATTTTGGAAGTATTTCTCCGTGGTCTCTGCGGGCTCCGTGGTGAATGTTCTTTTCCTGCGCCGACTCAGGCCGGGATGTCCTGGAACAGGATGCTCGAGAGGTAGCGCTCGCCGGCGTCGGGCAGCACCGTGACGACCAGCTTCCCCTTGTTTTCAGGGCGATTCGCCTCGCGCACGGCGACCGTCACGGCGGCGCCTCCCGAAATGCCGCACGTGATGCCTTCTTCGCGGTGCAGGCGGCGCGCCATCTCCACGGCCTCCTCGTTGCTCACCGTGGCGATGTCGTCCACCAGCGACAGGTCCAGCACGTCCGGCTTGAAACCCGCGCCGATGCCCTGGATCTTGTGCGGACCGGGCTTGGGCGTCTCGCCGCGGCGCACCGCCGTGAGCACCGGCGACGCCGCCGGCTCCACCGCCACGCTGCGGATGGCTTTCTTCTTCGCGCCTTTGACGTAGCGCGACACGCCCGTGATCGTGCCGCCCGTGCCCACGCCGCTCACGAAAACGTCGATCTTGCCGTCGGTGTCCTCCCAGATCTCGGGCCCCGTCGTGGCGTAGTGGATCTCGGGATTCGCGGGGTTCTTGAACTGCTGCGGGATGTAGTAGCGCTTCGGGTCCTGCGCGGCCAGCTCCTCGGCCTTCGCGATGGCGCCGGGCATGCCTTTGGCTCCCTCGGTGAGGACGAGCTCCGCGCCGAACGCGCGCAGCATCCGCCGGCGCTCCAGCGACATCGTCTCGGGCATCGTGAGGACGAGCGGGTAGCCGCGGGCGGCCGCCACGAACGCCAGCGCGATGCCGGTGTTGCCGCTCGTGGGCTCCACGATGGTCGTGTCGCGCGAGCCCAGCCGCAGGATGCCCTGCCTCTCCGCCGCCCAGATCATCGCCGCGCCGATGCGGCACTTGACCGAGTTGGCGGGGTTTCTGCCCTCGATCTTGGCGAGCACGACGGCGCCCGCGCCCTGGGTGACCCGGTTGAGCCTCACCAGCGGCGTCCCGCCGATGCTGCGGCTGTTGTCCTCGTGGATTCGCATGCGTTTTCCTCTCCCCCGTGTGTCCCGTCAGATGGCCCAGTCCGGCACCGATTGCCGCGCCGCCGCCCGCCGGGAAAGGTCTTCGAGCGTCTCGCGCCGCAGCAGAGCGCGCAGCGCGGTTTCCGTCTCCAGGAAGTACTCGCGCAGGGCGTCGCCGGCCGCGTCGCCGCGACGACCCCGCGCCCGCGGCCACAGCGCCAGCGGCCCGTCCACGGCCTCCAGCACCGCCGCCACGTCCAGCTCCGCCGCCGGCAGCGCCAGCTCGTGCCCGCCGTCGCGCCCGCGCCGGCTGCGCACCAGCCCCGCTTTTCTCAGATCCAGCAGAATCGCCTCCAGAAACTTGCCCGGGGTCCCCGTGCGCCGCGCCACGTCGGCCGTCGCCACCGGCCCGCCGCTCCCGCTGCGCGCCAGGTCCAGCATCGCCCGCAGCGCGTATTCCGTCCGACGACTCGCGTGCACGACCCGCTCCGTCCTTCGCCGTCCCTCTCGGCCGACAAATTCCTATCTATCCCATCGGATTAACACAAGGGCGGGCCGCGCGCAAGTGCCCCTCCGACCGGGGCGCAGGTTCAATGCGATTTCACCTTGACTTCGGGCCGGAGGCGGCCGTTGCTCGAAGCCTTGGCCAGTCGCTCACCCCGAGGGCGGAGCGGTCACCGGCCCGCGGGAAAGCGGATGAAACTTGCGCCCTCCGACCGCGCCCCGAAATGCCGGCACAGAGGGCCCGCCTATCCGTCCGCGGGCACCGGGTGCGGCAGGTCGGGCTCGTCGTGCAGGAAGGTGATCCGCAGGCTGCAGGACAGTTCCGCGTCGCCTTCCGCGGCAGCGTCCGCGCCTGTTTCGACGGCCTCCAGCCCCCCGCGCGCCAGGCCGTCCCGGAGCGCGCCGCGCGCCGACGCGGGCAGGGCGAACAGGAGGACCGTCTGGACGTTCGAATAGAAACGGGCGTCCAGCACCCAGCCGCCCGCATGCTCGACGCCAGCGCGGGCGGCGCTCGTGACGGCGTGCCGATCCGCCCTCGTGCGGGCCTCCAGGAACAGCCGCGCTCCCACCTCAGCCGCGCTCCTCGACGCGCACGGGGAACGGCGACGACGCCGCGACGACGAGGTCGCCCTCGGCGCCGCCGGCCACGGCGTGCCACGTGCCGGCCGGTGCGAGCGCGATCAAGCCTGGAACAAGGGCGATTCGCATCAGAGGCTCGCCCTCCAGGACGAGCTCGCCGCGGCCCGACAGCACGAGGTAGGCGCGGTCGCGGTCCAGTCTCACGGGGCCGTGGCGCTGGCCGGGGCGCAGGTAGAGCGCGTCCACGGACAGTTCCGGCGTCTTCACGGCCTCCTGTTTCGCGGCGTGCGACGGGTCGAACCTGGTCGTTTCCAGCACGTTCAGCGCCTGCACGGACCGCTCCTCCCGGCGCCCGCACCGGGGCGGCGGCCGGGAGGTCTAACGGACGGCGCCGCCCGCGACAACCGGGCGACGGGCCGGCGCACCGGGCGGACCATCCGGATCGGCATTGTCGAGAACCCGACCGCGGCGGTCGGCGCTATCATGAGGCGATGCTGGCCTTGGGCGATGCGCTGCGGATCGTGGAGGAACTCGTCCGGCGCAGCGTGGCGGCCGGCCGGCCCGTCGACAGGACCCTCGTCATGGTCGGCGGCACGGCCCTGGCCGCCCATGGCATCCGGGCCCTGTCCGACGACGTCGATCTCTTTTCGAGGGAATTCTCCCCGGATGTCGTCGTCGAGATCGAGGAGGAGGCGCGCCGTCGTCACGGACCCGCGTTCAAGCTGGACGTCACTTCTACTGAGAACCTGTGGGGATCCATTCTCGTGCGCGACATTTTCGACGATGCACGCACGCTGGTGGCGACGTTCGACGTCGCGGGTGCGCGCTACGAAGTGCGCGCCCTGGGCGTGGAAACGCTGTTTCTGCTGAAGATCGCCGCGGGCCGCGAGCGCGACCGGGACGACCTGCCCCTGCTCGCCGCCCGCACGACCGCGGACGCCGTCGTGGCGCGCTTCAACACGCTGGTGCGCTGGCACGGCGATCGGCAGGCACTGCCGGGTTTCGCCGACGCGGTCGTTGCCAGCCTGGTCGAGTTGCTCGGCGCCGGGCCCGAGGTCGTCGACCGCCTGGAGATTCCGGACTACGTGCGGAGGATGCTGTGGGAAGCGCGGCGGAGATAGCGGAGCTGCGCCGCGCCGTCGAGGCGCGCATCGCCCGCGAGACCGAGATCCTCGGTGCCGTCTTGCGCCTGCTTGATCGCGGCGTGCGCTGGGCCGACTGGCCGCCCGAGCTGCTCGACCTCGTCCGCGAGGCCCTGGACGCGGGCGACGACCCGGTCGAGTCCGCGAAGGCGCGCGTGCTCGCCAGGCACCTCTTCCGTTCCGAGCCTCCCGGCCGGCCTGCTCGGATCGCCCGCCACTCGGCGCCTAAGAGTGCCCTCGCCGAACGGCTGCGCGCGGATCTCGCGGGCCTCGTGCGCCTGGGAGCAGGGCTGGCCTGCGGACGTTCCGTCGATTGATCCCGACGAGCGCCCGGTCGAACGCAGCGCGTTCCATTCAATGGATTTCCTCGCGCCGGCGTGTGCCGGAAGCGGATGCCCGCCCGGCCGGCCCCGGATCGCGGGCGCGGCCGATCGGCCGGCGGCGAAGGTGTGTTTTCCGTCGGACGCCGGATGCTCTATCCTCCCCGCCCGCTGCATGCGGCACCGGGACGCCTGGAGCCTGCGGGAGGAAGGATGAAGGTCGGCCGTCTGAGTTGGATCCTCGTCGCCGGTGCCATCGCCGGTCTCGGCGCGTGCAAGAAGAAGCCGCCTCCTGCGCCGCCGGCGCGCATCGTCGTGCCTGCACCGGGGGACGGGGCGAATCCGTCGGCGCCGGCGGGGACCGCGGTCGCCACCGGTGACCCGCGCGAGGATGCGCGCGGCGTCTACGCGAAGCGCTGCCTGCCCTGCCACGGCGCAACCGGCCGCGGCGACGGCCCCGAGGTCGGCGACCTGAAGCCCAGGCCCGTCGACTTCACCGACGCCGAGCGGCAGAAGAAGATCAGCGACGCGCAGATCGAGCAGATCATCCGCGTGGGCGGTGCGGGCGTCGGAAGGACGCCCGCCATGCCGCCCAATCCCGACCTCGCCAGGCGGCCGGGCATGGTGCCGGCCCTGAGGGAGATGATCCGGGGATTCGCCAAGAAGTAGGGCGGCGCACGGCCTCCGGGTGCCTAACGGTTTTCGGGGGGCAGGGGGCCGACAGCCGCCCATCGGCGCGAGCGCAAGTCGGAGCGGCGGCTCTTGGCCGCACGTCGGATCGGCGGCCTGCGGCCGCCCGCCGACCGATGATGCACCTTCGACCCGCCCCGCCTGCAATCCGGTCGTAGTTCGAATGGCTCCCCGAGAGCGAGTCGGGCGCGCGCGGTGCGGCCAGAGGCCGCCCTCCCACGTGCGGCCACGGGCCGCCGATCCGACGTGCGGCCACAGGCCGCCGCTCCGACTGTCGCCGCCGCACCTTGCCCCCCAGAAACCGTTACACACCCACGGCCTCCGCGGGGCTGGCGCGGCCGCGCGGGCACCGCTATTCTCCGCCGCTTTCCGCCGGGGCGCACCGCCCCGGCTGCGACGGGTCCCATGCTCGACAAGCTGGAAGAAATCGAGTGCAAGTTCGAGCGCCTCAACGCGGAGCTGGGCGACCCCGCCGTGCTGGCGAACGCCGAGCGTCTGCGGCGCACCGGGCGCGAGCGCGCCCAGCTCGAGCCCGTCGTGGCCGCGTTCCGGCGTTTCAAGGCCGTGCAGGCCGACCTCGACGCCGCCCGCCAGATGCTCGAGGACCCCGACCCCGACGTGCGCGAGCTGGCCCGCGAGGAGCTCGCCGGTCTGCGCGAGAAGGCCTCCGCGATGGAGGAGGAGCTGAAACTCCTGCTGCTGCCCCGCGATCCGAACGACGACAGGAACGTCATACTCGAGGTGCGCGCGGGCACCGGCGGCGACGAGGCGGGCCTGTTCGCGGGCGAGCTGCTGCGCATGTACCTGCGCCATGCCGAGCGGCGCGGCTGGAAGGTCGAGCTGGGCGACCTCCAGGAGGGCGGCGCCGGCGGCGTCAAGGAAGCCTCCGTCACCGTCAACGGCACCGAGGTCTACAGCTCGCTCAAGTACGAGTCGGGCGTGCACCGGGTCCAGCGCGTGCCCGCCACCGAGGCGCAGGGACGCATCCACACCTCCACCGTCACCGTCGCCGTGCTGCCCGAGGCCGACGACGTGGACGTGAAGGTCAACCCTGCCGACCTCGAGTGGGACGTCATGCGCTCCACCGGCTCGGGCGGCCAGAGCGTCAACACCACCGACTCCGCCGTGCGCGTCACCCACAGGCCCTCCGGCATCGTCGTGAAGTGCCAGCAGGAGAAGAGCCAGCAGAAGAACCGCTCCATGGCCCTGAAAGTGCTGCGCGCCAGGCTCTACGAGGCCGAGAGCACGCGCCAGAAGAACGAGCGCGACGCCAGCCGCAAGAGCCAGGTCGGCTCCGGCGAGCGCAGCGAGAAGATCCGCACGTACAACTTCCCGCAGGACCGGCTCACCGACCACCGCATCGGGCTCACGGTTCACAACCTGCCGGGCCTCATGGACGGCGACATCGCGGAGCTGCTCACGGCGCTGCGCACCCACTTCGAGGCCGAGCGGCTCAAGGCGCACACGAGGACCGGCCCGGAAGCGGGCCCGTAGCCGTGCCGCCGGATCGGACCTGGACCGTGCGGGAGCTGCTGGCGACCGCGCGCGGATGGCTCGCGGGACGCGGCGTCGACAGCCCGCGGCTCACCGCCGAAGTGCTGCTGGCGCACGCGCTCAAGGTGGCCCGCATCCGGCTGTACACGGACCTGGACAAGCCGCTGGAGGCCGCGGAGGTGACGCGCTTCCGCGAGCTGGTGCGCCGGCGCGCCGCCGGCGAGCCCACCCAGTACGTGACGGGCTCGCGCGAGTTCTACGGACGCACGTTCAAGTGCGACCGGCGCGCGCTCATTCCGCGGCCCGAGACGGAGCTGCTGGTCGAGTGCGTGCTGCGCCACGTCGCGAAGGACGCGCCGGCGCGCCTGCTGGACGTGGGGTGCGGGTGCGGGACCATCGGGCTGACGCTCGCGGCCGAGCGGCCGGCGGCGCACGTGGTGCTCGCCGACCTGTCGCCCGAGGCGGCCTCGCTCGCGCGCGAAAACGCCGTGCTCCTGGACCTGACGCGGCGCGTCGAAGTGCGCACGGGCGATCTGCTCGCGCCGATGGCCGGCGAGACGTTCGACGCGATTGCAGGCAATCTGCCCTACGTCCCGTCGCGCGAGCGGGCGACGCTGCCGGTACACATCCGCGACCACGAGCCGGCATTGGCGCTGTTCGGCGGCGACGACGGGCTGGAGACGATCCGCCGCATGATTCCGGCGGCTGTGCCGCACCTGCGCTCCGGCGGCCTGCTGGTGCTGGAGCACGGCGCGGAGCACGGCGACCTCGTGCGCGATCTGTTCGACCCGCAGACGTGGGAGACTCCGGTCGTCGAGTCGGATCTGGCCGGATTCGACCGATTCGTGCGTGCGACCCGGCGCTGAGGATTCATGCGCATCGCGGTCGTGTTCCCGCCGCAGTGGGATCCCCGCGCGCCGCCGCGCACGCCGATGGTGCTCGCGGCCGCGGCGCGCCAGGCCGGCGCCGAAGTCCGTGTCTTCGACCTGAACCTCGCGCTCTACCGGAAGCTCTCGCGGGAATCCCCCGCCGCGCTCGCGCAGTGGCTCGACCCCGGCACGCTGCAGGACGTGGGCGCGTTCGCCGACGCTTGCGCCGCGCTGGAGCGCGCCTTCAACTCGTCCTACGACGCCTCGCCGGAGCAGCAGCTTTTCTGGGATACGCTGCAATCGCCTCTCTGCGCCGACAGCGGCCGGCACTGGGGGCGCGCGATGGACGAACCGCGGATCGTGCCGGCGGTGCGCCACCTCGTGCCCGAGATCGACGCGCTCGTCGATTGGCGGCCGGACGCCGTGGCCCTGAGCGCGATCTCGGACACGCAGCTCGCGACGTGCCTGGCGCTGGTCGGCGTGCTGTCGGAACGGCTGCCGGGTGCGCGCATTCTGCTGGGCGGCCGGGCGTTTTCGTACCGGCGCGGCATTCTCGGGCGCTTCCCGTGGCTCTTCGCTCGGGTGAGCGCCGTGTGCGTCGGCGCGGGCGAGCCGGTCATGCATGCGCTGGCGCTCGGAGCCGACCTCGCTGCCGTCCCGGGACTCGTGACGCAGCGCGGCAGCGCGCCGGCGTCGACCGGAGAGCCGGAGATCGTCGCGCCGCAGGATCTGCAACCTCCCGTCGTTCCTGCGGATTTTCTCGCTTCGGGCGGCGTGATCCCGGTCGAGACGGCCCGCGGGTGCCCATGGGGCCGGTGCGCGTTCTGCGTCCATCCGCCCCGCGACGCGCAGGGCCGGCCGGCGTGGCGCCCGCGTCCGATGCCGCGAGT
>Ga0172369_10008293_pt1 | contig 11813 bp, 11 predicted proteins | sample LakKiv25m_FD_114539 | JGI IMG/M metagenome (GOLD analysis project Ga0172369, IMG submission 114539) | Freshwater microbial communities from Kabuno Bay, South-Kivu, Congo - kab_022012_11.25m | ecosystem: Environmental > Aquatic > Freshwater > Lake | place: Democratic Republic of the Congo... | reverse complement strand
CTGACCCGGTGCGCCCGGGGGGGCGTCTCCGCTGGCGACCGGCTCGGACAGGATTTGCCGCGTCCCAACGCTGATGCGTTCAGCGTGGACGGTCCCATCGCACGATAAACCAAACCGGTAATAGGCCACCGCGTTCGCCCGCACAAGCATCCCGTAACTATCAGGCCCTCGGCACAAGCTGGGACTGGCTGTAATTTCGGCGTAAAAGTCGCTGAGAACAACCTCCTTGCGGAAACTGGTTATATAAAATCCCGGCTGGGCGGCGAGGGTCAATTGGCGATTCGCGACAGCGGAACTGGCCTGGTCTGAAGTTGCAACATCAAAGCGAGGGGCGCGAGAAATCGTCTGCAAGAATGGAATCGCCCAGGCCGGGCCGCATCTCCGGTGTGGGGGAACGGGTGAAAAAAGCCTGCGGTGAGGGAGTGGCCGATGGCGGGAACCAAACAATCGTCGGGGAGGGAAGCGGGGGCTGTGTCCTGGTCGGAAAAATATCCGGCGCGGCGGGCATGTCCAGCGCGGAACATGATGCCAGCATAAACAGCATTGCAGAGGCCAAAGTCAGCGGAAGAAAACGGGCATGCATCATATAAGTTTGGTGACAAACAATGCACGGATTTGTCGTAAAATAAAACCGGTCTTCATTCTAGCATAAAGGAGAAAATCATGAGCGAAAAGCTGGCGTTGATAACCGGCGCATGTGGAGAGATCGGCCAGGCGCTTGTGCAGGCACTGGCGCAAAAAGGCAGGTATCGAGTCGTTACATCCGATTTGATGCCGCTTCCCAATCCGATCAAATCGCTCTCGTCGGAACACGTGCAGGGAGATCTGGTTTATAAGATCAAAACATTCTACGATTACGATTTTGACCTGATCTTCCATCTTGCGGCGTCACTCTCGTCGAAGGCCGAGATTGCCACCGAGGAGGCGCACCGCATCAACGTGGAAGGCACAATGCAATTGCTGATGATGGCGGGGTATCGCTCGGAGAAATACAACAAAGCCGTGAAATTCCTGTTCCCCAGTTCGATTGCCGCGTATGGCATGGAAAACCGCGAAGAAAAGAAAAGCGCGGGTGCCGTGCGGGAGGATGACTACAACACGCCGCGCACCATGTATGGATGCAACAAACTCTATTGCGAAAAACTGGGACGGTATTACAGCCGTTACTATGGACAGAAGCACCTGGACGAAAACCCGCCGGTCATGCTGGATTTTCGCGCCATTCGTTTTCCCGGCCTGGTCAGCGCGTTTACCCTGCCAAGCGGCGGCACAAGTGACTATGGCCCGGAAATGCTTCACGCCGCCGCGCAGGGAAAACCCTACTCCTGCTTCGTCCGGGAGGACACCAAAATTTCCTTCATGGCCATGCCGGACGCGATCAAATCCCTGCTGATGCTGACAGACGCGCCGCGCGAAAAACTTTCGCACACGGTCTATAACATTGCAGCCTTTGCCATCACCGCCGGGGAATTCCGCGACCGCGCAGTGAAGGCATTCCCGGGCGAAAAAATCACCTTCGAACCAAACCCTCGCAGGCAGGGCATTGTGGACTCGTGGCCCGAGGATGTGGACGATTCCCTGGCCCGCGCGGAATGGGACTGGAAACCGGATTACGATGTCGACCGCTTCTTCGATGATTACTTCCTGCCGGAGATTCGCAGGAGATACGGAAAGTAAAAATATCGCATAATAAATCCTGATATAATCGCGGCGATGAATCCAAAACGCTTCCTCATTTTATTGGCGCTCACCGGCCTGCTTCTTTTGGGCTTGTGGCTTCCAGCCGGCGCCGCGCCTCCCCCCCAGGTTCAGATTGCATCACCCACGCCGGGCGCAGATGGGCGCATCATTTACATCGTCCAGGCCGGGAACACCTGCCAGCAGTTGACACTGCTCTTTGGCATTTCAATGGAAGCATTGCGGCAATTGAACAGCAAACTGGATGCGGACTGCACCCTGATCGAAGGGCAGGAACTGCTCATCGGTCTCGCGGGACCTGCGGCCGGCACACCGACTGCCGGGCCGTCGCCCACCCTCCCGCCCCCCACATTGACTCCCACGCCGTTTACCGGCACCACCGAAGTTTGTGTTCTGCTCTTCGACGACCAGAACGGCGATTCCCTGCGGCAGGAAACGGAAGCCGCGGTCCCCGGAGGCGCGGTCAGTGTGACGGAAATAAACGGTGAATATTCCGCCGCCCTGGAAACTGTGATCAACCCCGATCCCGAGGCGTTTCCGGGAATCTGTTTTACAGATGTTCCAGAGGGTTCCTATAACATCACGGTCGGAATCCCCGACAACTACAACCCCACCATGAACCTGAACTATAAACTGGATGTAAACGCCGGCGACCGCGCCTTTGTCAACTTCGGCGTGCAGTCAAAGGAGACGACTGTCACCCAACCTGAGAATGAAGACAATGATAAATCGCCCATCCTTGGCATTGTTGGCGCCTTCCTTCTGTTGGGCGGGGCGGCATTGGGATATTTCGCCTGGCGTTCAGGCAGGCCGGAAAGCAAACTGGGCGGCGGAAGCGGTATTTTGAAGAAATAGTCTGGAAACAGAGGAATGCTGCGCACTGTGTAATGTGCATTACATGGTGCGTATTTTTTTAACCGTAAACGATTTGCGATGGACCGGGGAATTGCCAATTTGTGCGATTACCAGGCGATGGGCGAGGGTTCCATATCCCTTGTGGCGCGCAAAACCGTATTGTGAATATTGTCCATCCAGTTCGCACATCACCCCGTCACGCGCAGTTTTTGCAAGCACAGATGCTGCGGCAATACTTAACGATTTCTGGTCCCCTTTCACAAGGGATGTTTGAGGGATATCCAGTTCGGGGAGTTCGAGACGAAAATCCGTCAGCAAATAATCGGGACACACAACCAGCGCTTCGATTGCCCGTAACGCGGCCATGCGCGTCGCCGCGACAATCCCAAGCACGTCAATTTCCTGAGCGGAGGCGAAACCAATCCCCCAGCCTGACGCGGCCTCCTTGATGCGAGGGGCAAGTCGACCGCGCCTCAACGGCGTCATCTGCTTGGAATCAGTCACCCCGCGCAAGGTCCGCGCAAGATGCGGATGAGCGCCCGGCAGGATGACCGCGGCAACAGTCACAGGCCCGGCCAGCGCACCCCGCCCGGCTTCGTCCAGCCCGGCAATGTAACGGCATCCGCTTCGCCAGAGTCTCTTTTCGTAAAACAGGTCAGGGATTGAGATCATAGCGGCCGCGCAAAGCGTTGAGATGGATGCGAAAAATATCGCCAACCATGCGAATGGCGTCGCGCACCGCGCTGACTTTGCTGTCCGGGTCGAAATACCAGTGGATGGGCACTTCATGAATGCGCCTGCCAAGGCGGCGCGCGAGGTAAAGCACTTCAATGTCAAAGGACCAGCCGGTAAGAGTCTGCATGCGGAATAATGCCTCCGCGGTCTCGGCGCGGAAGCATTTGAAACCGCACTGCGTATCGTTCATGCCCGGCAGGATCAGGAATCGAATCGCAAGATTGATCGCGCGTCCGCCAAGGTGGCGGTAGGCCGGTTCGTCATAACGTACTGCCCCGGCCGCCTCGCGCGAACCGATTGCAATGTCGAAATCGTTCAGATGAGGGGGCAGAAAATGATTGACCTCTTCAATGGGCATCGAGAGGTCGGCATCACAGATAAAGCGGTATTCCCCTTCAGCCTCCAGCATTCCACGGCGCACGGCATGTCCCTTGCCGCGTTGCACTTCATGCAGAACCCTTAGATTTGGATAACGGGACGCAAACTTGCCCGCAATTTCGAGCGTACGATCCGAACTGCCGTTTTCGACGACCAGCACTTCAGAGTAGTAGGTTTGTTTTTCCAGAAATGCAAAGACCTGCCCGAGCGTACGAGGCAGGCGGCTCTCTTCATTATGCGCCGGGATGACGATTGAAAGGAAAGGAGATGACAAGGCAGGTTATGGATTCAAGGTCAAGGAATAGACAATGTAAACGCCAATCACCAGCACGCAACATTCAACCAGGATGATCCCAACCAGCAGGGCCAATTGCCTGCCGGTCAGGCCAAGAATTTTGCGGTTTTTCGGGGACAATTCCCTGGGAAGCGGCACGGCCGGGTTGGTCTCACGCCGGCTGGCCTGCATGGGCTGCAACGCATCCACATTCCCCTCGTCGAAGGCAAAACCGAGTTCGGAAGAATCGAATTCGACAGGTTGTTCGGGCGCATTGAAGATCGCCTTGGCGCGCGAAGCAGATTCGTCGGGAACGGCGGGCGTCGAGGACTGGGAAGCCGACGGAAGGGACTGCACCTGGGGTGTCTCAGGAAAATGGCCTTCGACAATACGATCACCGAGCGCATAAACAATTTCAGGCCGCAAAAGGGGTTTTGCCTGAAGCAGGGATGCCGCAAACTGCCTGATCCCATCGCTCTGCACCACCCGTACCGAGGGGCGCATGGACTCAATGTGCGCGCCGGGGTCCGCCATGATCAGCAGTGGGTCGACCGGCCCGGGCAGTTCGATCTTCATGCGGTCGAAATACACCTGCACGGCACGCGCCAGGCGCACCACATGATTCAGCAGGTTGTCGCTGGCCGGTTGCGATTTATTGTTTACGACCGTGTTCCATTGGTCGCCTTTGGCTTCAAAAACCCCCCTGGCCGGGCTGACTTTGATCACCGAAACACCCGAAGGGCCGATCAAAATGAGCGGGATTACAATGTCACTGTTTGGCAGTGTGAAATTCCGAATCAACAAGAAGCCCTTCTCCAGTATGCGATCCAATTGAGCGATCACGGCCATTTGAGCCTGAAGTTCCGAAGGCCAGTTAAATCCATATTTCAACCAGCCCTGAATTCGGCCCGAAAAATCCATTCCACCCTGCGCATTTTGGAAAGGAGTCCTGTCAATGATCTTCATGTCACACCAAGCAGGCCGGCGCTAGAATACCGGCACCTCCTCCAGTTCGTCACGTACGGCGTCGCTGCGCGTGGAAAGCCATTCACGACCGTCGTGTGTTACAGCCATCACATCCCTGCCGACCTTGAATGTACTCGCTTTCAATTCTTCGCGCTGCCCGGTTACAAAATGCTTGCCTTTTTGCAGGCGCTCCAACAGGGTCTTGCGATCCAGCAGCACACGATCCGAAAACGTAACGCCGCGCCTTTCATACACACGCACCGACAGGATCTGTCCATTCCTGTATCGAACGGCTTCGATCACACCATCAAACTTAGTAGACATTGGCTGCCCTCCGGGAATATTTTAACATAGAAACCGCCGAATTCTCTTCAGCGGTTTCCGTTAACCAGGTCGGGGTGCTGGGATTTGAACCCAGGACCTCTTGCTCCCAAAGCAAGCGCGCTAGCCAAACTGCGCTACACCCCGGACCCCGCAACCTTGCCCCGCCGAAAACAGGCGGGGTTGCGGGAATAACAGGACGAGTATAATGCGAAGGATGAACACCCGTCAAGCACTTCTCATTACAATCCTCCCATCGCTTCTTGCGGGACTTTGGGCCTGCGCGCCGTCAAATCGACAGGCTCCCACCCAAACCAGTATTCCGTCAACCCCCACTCCGACGAGCACTCCCACACCGATTCCTCCAACCCCTACCCCCACACCCCTCACTTGCCTGGCAGAACCCGGCCGCGTAAAAAAGGAAAACATCGACACCGTCAAACCTGCGCAGGAATTTATCATCTTTCTTCCGCCATGCTACGGTGAAATGGACACAACAAGATACCCGGTGCTCTACCTCCTGCACGGATTAACCTACAATGACGATCAATGGGTGCGCATCGGGGCAACGGATACGGCAAGCCGTCTCATCATTTCGGGCGAAACGCCGCCCTTCATCATCGTCCTGCCCGATGACCGCTATTGGAATCAACCCGCCGGTGAAGGATTTGGAGACAGGGTCATCAACCTCGTCATCCCCTATGTGGACGCGAACTACCGCACACTCAATGATCGCAATTATCGAGCGCTTGGCGGGCTTTCACTCGGCGGCGGCTGGGCAATTCACCTGGGATTCAGGCACCCGGAACTTTTTGGCGCGCTTGGTTTGCATTCGCCGGCAGTTTTCAAGGAAGATGCGCCCTTTCTCGAAAATATGATCCAGGCCATTCCAGCGGATGGCCGCCCCATATTATGGTTTGACCTTGGCGACCGGGATTCGGAACTCACGGATGGCCGCGCGCTCGAAGCCATTCTCGCCCGCAACGATTACATTCATGAATTTCACTTATACTCCGGCGACCATACAGAAAATTACTGGAGCCTGCACATGGAGGAGTATTTGCGCTGGTATACAGGCAACTGGAACATGCAGGCCGTCGATCCATAAACAGATTACGTTATAATCCCGTCATGTCCCTCACACATCAAGAAGTCGAACACATTGCAAAACTGGCGCGCCTTGAACTGACCGATGAACAAAAGGCGCGCTACCGCGGGCAACTCTCAGCGATCCTGGATTATGTCGCCAAACTTCAGGAGTTGGATACCGCAGACGTGCCTCCAACAGCGGGAGGTTCCGTGCTTCAAATGCCTTTGCGCAAGGATGAACCGCGTCCCAGCCTGAGCGCCGAAGAATTGCTTGCCAATGCCGCTCAAAAGCAGGACAATCAATTCAAGATCCCGCCGGTATTCGAATAAACAACAGACCATCCCTGACTTTGGATTGTGGACGATGGTCCATGATCCCGATAAATCATGCCACCCATTCATCAACTTTCCCTCACCCAAATGCAGCAGGCCCTGGCAAAGGGCGAAATTTCCAGCGTTGAATTGACCCAGGCAACCCTGGAGTCGATCAAAAAATCGGATCTGGGATTGCACGCATTCCTTCACGTTGCCAGCGAACAGGCCCTGCAAACAGCAAGGCAGGCCGATGCAGACCGCGCTCAAAAAGTGGACAAGCCACTTCTTGGTTTGCCGATTGCGATCAAGGATGTCCTCAGCGTGGAAGGCATGCCCTGCACCTGCGGCTCGAAGATTCTGGAAGGTTACATCCCCCCCTTTACTGGAACGGCTGTCAAAAAACTTCAGGAGGCCGGCGCGATCATTATCGGCAAGACCAACACCGATGAATTTGCGATGGGATCATCCACCGAAAACTCCGCGTATGGAAGAACGAACAACCCATGGGACGTGACGCGTGTCCCCGGCGGCTCCTCGGGCGGGAGCGCGGCCGCTGTTGCCGCAGGACTTGTGCCGGTGGCGCTCGGCACCGATACTGGCGGATCTGTCCGCCAGCCTGCCGCCTTTTGCGGCGTGACCGGGCTCAAGACGACCTATGGCCGCGTCTCGCGATACGGCCTGGTGGCATTCGGTTCTTCGCTCGATACGATTGGCGCGTTTGGACGAAATGCAAAAGATGTCGCGGCGGTCTTTTCCGTGATGGCCGGGCACGATCCGCTGGATGCCACATCCGCGAATGCGGCTGTCCCCGAAATCAAATTCGACCAACGCGATTTGCGCGGCCTTAAGGTTGGCGTCCCGAGGGAATATTTCATTAAAGGGATGCAGGTTGAAGTCGAGGAAAAGACGCGGGCGGCCATTGAGCAGTTAAAGGCACTCGGCGCGGAAATCCGCGAGGTCAGTCTTCCGCACACAGAGTATGCAGTCCCCGTGTATTACATCATCGCGCCCGCGGAGGCATCTGCAAATCTCGCCCGGTATGACGGCATCCGCTACGGGCCGCGCGTGGATGCGAACACATTGTGGGATGTATATTTCAAAACACGCGGGCGGAAGTTTGGAGCGGAAGTGGAACGACGAATCATGATCGGAACCTACGCGCTCTCCGCCGGGTATTACGACGCGTTCTATGGGCAGGCGCAAAAAGCGCGCACGCTCCTCACCCGTGACTTTGAGCGGGCTTTTATGGATGTCGATATGCTGGCCTGTCCGACGACCCCTTCGACGGCCTTCGTGGCGGGCGCGCACGAGAACGATCCGCTGGCAATGTATCTCGAGGATGTGTTCACACTTCCCGCGAACCTGGCGGGCGTGCCGGGCATTTCCTTCCCTGTTGGTTTTGACAACGACAACCTGCCGATCGGCATGCAATTGATCGGCCAACAATTTCGCGAGGACCTGCTCCTGCGCGCAGTGGACGTATATCAACAGTCGACAGACTGGCACACAAAAACACCTGCATCATTGGACATGGAGAATCAATGAAAATACTGGTAACAGGCGGGGCCGGGTACATCGGCTCCGCCACCGCCGAAGCATTGGTCAAGGCGGGACATTCTGTCAGCGTGTACGACTCGCTCGTCACAGGCCACCGCGCCGCGGCGCCGGACGGCGCGCAATTCATCCACGCAGACCTGGGAGACAGTCACGCGCTGGCCGAGGCCATGAAGGATGGAAGTTTCGAGGCAGTCATGCACTTTGCGGCTTTTATCGAAGCCGGGGAAAGCATGAAGGATCCCGGGAAGTTCTTTCGAAATAATTTCGTAAACTCCCTTCAATTGATGGAAACAGCGGTGAGGACGGGCGTAGGGAAAATCGTGTTTTCATCCACGGCGGCTGTGTATCGATCCAGTGACAGGCCGTTGAGCGAGGACTCGCCGATCAACCCCACGAATGTCTACGGCCAGACAAAATTGATGACCGAACAGGCATTGGACTGGTACCGCCAGATCCATGGATTGCATTTTGCCGCGCTTCGTTATTTCAACGCCAGCGGCGCCCTGCCCGGACGCGGCGAGGCGCACCAGCCCGAATCCCACCTGATCCCGCGCGTATTAAGTGTCGCGCTCGGCCAACTCGATGCCATTAACGTTAACGGCAACGACTATCCCACGCCCGATGGAACTTGCATTCGCGATTACATCCACATTGCAGACCTGGTTTCAGCGCATCTACTGGCGCTCGACGCACTTGGTGAAAAAGACAAACTCACCTACAACATCGGGAGCGGCAACGGCTATTCGGTGCGCGAGGTCATCGATACCGCGCGTGAAGTAACGGGTCATCCAATCCCCGCAAAAGAGTTTCCGCGCAGGCCCGGCGACCCGGCGCGGCTGGTTGCATCTTCTGAAAAAATCCGCCGCGAACTCGGCTGGAAGCCCGAACACGATGACTTGAAGAAGATCATTTCCAGCGCGTGGGAGTGGCACAGGTCGCACCCGCACGGCTATCAGTAGACCCGGGGCGTCCTTGCGGGTCAGATTTGTGATCCATTGATCATCTTTATCAATATCCGTCAATTTCAGAGAAGCACAGGATTATGACCAAAAAACACACCATCATCCTCCAACCCTCGGGCCGCCGCGGACAAGTGGACGAGGGCAAAACCGTGCGCGAGGCTGCGCGCGAGTTGGGCGTCGAAATCGAGTCCATCTGCGCGGAAAACGCGACCTGCGGCAAGTGTATTGTTACCGTTGAAGAAGGCCGCTTCGAGCGCTACAACATCGATTCCAAACGGGAGAATCTTTCGCCCGTTGGAGAAAGTGAACGCGCCTACTTTGCGCGCAGGCCCAAACTTTTACAAAGCAAGGGCTGGGAAGTTGGACAAGTACGCCTCTCGTGTCAGTGCAGGGTGATGGGCGATGTGCTCATCAACGTGCCGGAGGAAAGCCGCGGCAACAAACAAATCGTCCGCAAATCGGCCACGCAGCGCGAAATCCAGATCGATCCTTCCATCCGCAAGTATCTCGTCAAAATGGCGCCGCCCAATCTGGAGCGGCCAATCGCCGACTGGGAACGCCTCGCGAAGGGACTCGAAACATCGATGGGACTCATCCGCCGCGGCGAGGAACGCCCTGGCGTGCCGCGCTGGTCCGACCTGAAAATTGACTACGCCTGCCTGCGGACACTTTCCCAAACTTTGCGCGAGGCGAATTGGGATGTGACCGTCTCTGTTTGGCAGGATAAGGAAGTCATTCACATCCAGCCCGGATTGGTCGAGGAAAGTTACGGCGCAGCGGTGGATATCGGCTCGACGACTCTCGCGTTGTATCTGTGCGACCTGCGTACGGGCGAAGTATTGGCCGCCGAATCGGAGATGAATCCGCAGATCGTGTATGGCGAGGATGTCATGTCTCGCATCCAATACACGATCGAACACGAAGACGGTCTTGCCAAACTGCACAAGGCGGTGATCGATACGCTCAACAAACTGCTCAGGCAGGCAGTCAAGACGGCGAACTTGAAATTACTTGAAACGGCTGGTCTCGATACGGAAGAGAAGAACGCTCTTTCCGCCCGGCCAGCGAGAATTACAGTGAATGACATTCTCGAGATGGTGCTGGTCGGCAACTCCACCATGCACCACCTCATGTTGAACCTGCCGCCCAGGGATTTGGGACGCGCGCCGTTTGTCCCTGCGATTCATCATTCAGTGGATATCAAAGCGCGTGAACTTGGCTTCCATATCAACCCATCGGGCAACATCCACATTCTGCCGACCATTGCAAGTTTCATCGGCGCGGACACGAGCGGGGTCATCCTGGCAGAGGAACCGCACAAACAGGATGAAAACTGGCTCATCATCGATGTGGGCACAAACGCCGAACTGGTGCTTGGCAACAGGAAGCGGCTGGTCAGCACGTCCACACCAACAGGCCCCGCGCTCGAAGGCGCACACGTCGAATACGGGATGCGCGCCGCACCCGGCGCCATCGAACGCGTCGTCATTGACGAAAAGACCCTCGAACCGAAGTACAAAGTCATCGGCGAGGAGGAGTGGAATTCAGGCAAGGTCAAAGGGATATGCGGCTCGGCCATCATCGATTCGATGGCGGAAGTCTTCCGGGTCGGCATCATTGATTCGCGGGGCAAGTTCAAGCGCGGGGTCGAATCGAAGCGTATTCGGGAAGGCGCGAGCGGCTGGGAGTATGTCATTGCCTGGGCGGAGGAAACCTCCATCGGCCGCGATATCCCGATCACACAACAGGATGTGAGGCAGATCCAACTTGCAAAGGCCGCGCTATTTGTCGCGGCGCGCACGTTGTTGAAGCGCAGTAACCTGGAAACGCCTGATAAAATCATCCTGGCGGGCGGGTTCGGCAGTTACATCGATAAGGAGAAAGCGATGTTGATCGGGTTGATCCCCGATTGCCCGCTGGAAAATGTGTATGCAGTCGGGAATGCCGCAGGCGACGGCGCACGCATCGCATTGTTGAACATCGAGAAGCGCCGCGAGATCGAGACGGTAACCCGCCGCGTGGAGCGGTTCGAACTGCCCACCGACCCGGATTTCCAGAACCAATACATGCTGGCGACCAGCCTGCCGCACATGAAGGAACCGTTCCCGCACATCGCGCACCTGATCCCGCACCGCAAGGCCGACCCGCTGGCGGAGAAGTTCAAAACGAAATAATGGAAAGTGTTGGACGCAGAGACATCCTGTTTTGATTAAGGAGAACCCATGAATAAATTTCTTGAAAGATTGAACAGCGGGGAAATCCTGGTTTCAGATGGGGCCACGGGCTCCAATTTGCAGAAGATGGGATTGAAAGCGGGGCAGGCTCCCGAAGACCTCATCATCGACAATCCCGATATTTTGCTCAAACTCGAGAGTATGTTCGTGGAGGCAGGCTCGGACATTATCCTGACCTGCACTTTCGGCGGGACCCGCATGAGGATGAAGGATTCGAAATACCAGGACCGCGCGCCGGAAGTCAACATCCGCGCCGCCGAACTTGCGCGCAAAGCCGCTTCCGCGCGCAGCGGGGTTTTGGTCGCGGGTTCGATCGGCCCCATCGGCCAACTGGTCAAACCCTACGGCCCGCTCGAAGCCGAGGAAGCCAAATTTACTTTTTCGGAACAAGCCAAAGCCCTGGTCGATGGCGGCGTGGACCTGATCGTG
>Ga0172369_10008292_pt1 | contig 11813 bp, 9 predicted proteins | sample LakKiv25m_FD_114539 | JGI IMG/M metagenome (GOLD analysis project Ga0172369, IMG submission 114539) | Freshwater microbial communities from Kabuno Bay, South-Kivu, Congo - kab_022012_11.25m | ecosystem: Environmental > Aquatic > Freshwater > Lake | place: Democratic Republic of the Congo... | reverse complement strand
TCACGGCGAGCGGCCTCGCGGCGCGCGTCTACGTTGGGCATTGGGCGCTCGAGGCGGTGCTGGGCGCGTCGTACCACAACGTCCCGAAGGGGAGCCCCGAGATCCGCGCAGCGGTGTCGGCAGGTGGCCTCTACAACGTCTTCCGCTCACCCTCGGCGAATCTGGCGGCAGGCGTGCGCGGCGTCTTCGGCCTCGTAAGGAACTTCTTGCCGCGCGACGCAACGAACGAGACGCGGGCCGGCCTGCAACACAGCGGCACCGACGTCGGGTTCACGGTCGAGTTCCCGCTGCGCGCCGAGTACTTCTTCAGCGACAACTTCGCGATCTCCGGTGCCGTGGGGCCTGTGCTGGAGCTCGGTCGAACGAGCGCGAACCCGCTGACGGGCTCATCCTCGTTCGGAATCGACGTCTTCCGCGGCGGCTTCTCGGGCGGCGTCGGCTTCATGGTGTACTTCCGATGAGCGCGCGCATCGCCCTGTGCCTGAGTCCGGACACCTGGCCGGATCGCGCGCGGGCGCTCGCCCATGCGCTCCGCGACGTGGGCCTCGAGGTCGTCGAGCCCTGCGGTTCGCCCGTGGCCTCGCGCGATCTGGACGCTTTGGAGCGTGACGTGGCAGCGATCGCGGAGAGCTCGCTCGATGCCGCGCTCGCGGGTGTCTTCGAGCTCGATCCAGGCCCGGCGATCGATATGCCGCTCGGCGCGCTCCCGGATGCGCTCCATGACACGCTCGGGCTCTCGTTTCACGTGGCGCGCGTGCTCCAGCCCAGGCTCAAGTCGCCCGGAGGCACGCTCGTGGTGCTGTGCGGCAGCGGCGCGTGGTCCGGCTCGGCGGGTGCGGCGCTGACGGGAGCGGTGCACGCAGGGCTCGACAACCTCGTCAAGACGCTCGCAACGGAGTGGGCGCCGCTCGGCGTTCGGGTCGTGGGACTCGCCGCGGGGCCGCTCGCGCGCGGAGAGGCCGAGGGGCCGGCCCGGGACGTCGAGGCCGCCCGACATCTGCCGGCGGGCCGTCTGACGCGCTGCGACGATCTGGCGGCGGCCGTCCGTGCGCTGCTCGCGCCGGGGCTCGACGTGCTCCCGGGGGCGACGATCACGGTCGATGGAGGTGCGTCGATCCGGGGCCTCGGCCTGTTCTGAGTCAGAAACACTGCCCGCTGCGCGCCCCGGAAGCCCTCGCGTGGCTTCCCCTGCGCACCCACTATGCGCTAGCTTTCCTCGCCGCGCCGCGTCAGCGTGCCTGGGATGAGCGTGCCGTTCCCGATGCCCCAGTCGACCAATCCACCCAGGACACCGCTGTCGCTCGAGCGGGGAGGCCGCGTCCCGAAGGCGCAGCTCAAGCCTTTCCGCCTCGATGGGATCCCGGACGAGGAGGCGTCGATCTCGGGCCGCGGGCGCATCGGCGGCGTGCTGACCGCGCGCGCGGCGGTCGTCAAGGTGCCCACCGTCCGTGGACTGCACGTTCTGGATCCCATCGCGAGCGGCGAGGACATGGCGTCGCTCGCGGCGTTCTGCCGAGCGCAAGGCACGCCGCTACATGTCGAGATCGGATTCGGGCGCGGCCCCTTCGGGGAGCGCTTCTGCGATGTCCGCCGGACGGAAGGCCGGGCCGTTCGCTACGTCGGCTTCGAGGTGCGGCGCAAGTACGTCGAGCTCGCGGACGCCCGATTCGCGGCGCTGGGGCTCGACGATGCGCGGTTCGTGCTGGCCGATGCGCGCGAGGTGATCCCGCGTGCGGTGCCGATCGGCGGGGTGGCCGCGTTGTACGTGCTCTTCCCCGATCCGTGGTGGAAGCGCCGTCACCACAAGCGGCGCATCGTCTCCGAGGAGCTCGCCTCACTGAGTTGGGCACACCTCGAGCCCGGCGGCGCGTTGTTCTTCAAGTCCGACGTGAGCGAGTACGCCTCCTGGGCGCGCTCGCTGTTCGTGAACTGGCGCAGTGCGACAGGCGACGGCTGGCGCATCGAGGACGGGGCGGATTCGAGCCTCGGTCTGCCCAGCACGCTGCGCGAGAAGCGCTGCCAGGAACTCGGCCTGCCCACGTTCGCCTTCGTCGCCCGCAGGCCCGGACTTGCGGGAACGGAAACAGCTCCGTGCGCCACCGACGCGCGGCAAGGAGCCTCTCGATGAGCTTCGACTACCGCGCGTCCTTGATGTCCTTCGCGCTCATCCTCGCGCTCGGCATCTTCGCCAACAGCATGTGGAAACGTCTCAGCATCCTCCGCAAGGGCCGCCCCGAGGTGCGCTGGGACGATCTGGACGCGCGCATCGACGGCCTCGTCAAGGTCGGCGTCGGTCAGTCGAAGATGTTCAAGGACGCGGGTCCGGGCCTGTTCCACGCGTTCATCTTCTGGGGCTTCCTCGTGCTCCTCATCCGCTCCACGATCCTCTTTGTGCAGGGCTTCGCGCCGGCCTTCGTGCTGCCCGCCGCCATCGATCACCCCTACAGTTTCTTGAAGGACATCACAGAGGTCATCGTGCTGTGTGCGGTCAGCTACTTCATGATCCGGCGCATCGCGATCAAGCCGCCGCGCGTGACGCCGTCCAACGAGGCGCTGCTCATCCTGTCCTTCATCGCGGGCCTGATGGTCACGGACTTCCTCTACGACGGCTTCCACTTCGCGCCCAATGTGCGCGCCCACACGCTCGCGGTCGAGATCGCCGCCATGCCCATCGGAGGCGCGCTCGCACGGACCTTCGCCGCGGGCACCACGCCCGACGGGACGCTGCTCATCTTCGGCGAGATCGCGTACTGGATCCATGTCGCCATCCTGCTGACCTTCTTGAACTTCCTGCCGCTGTCCAAGCACTACCACGTGATCCTTTCTCTCCCGAACGTGTTCTTGCGCAGGCTGGGTGCGCCGGGCGCGCTCGCGCCGATCGACGATATCGAAGGCAAGTTCGAGCGCGAGGAGAGCTTCGGCGCGGCGAAGATCGAGGACTTCACGTGGAAGCAGATGCTGGATCTCTACGCCTGCACGGAGTGCGGCCGCTGCGAGGTCAACTGCCCCGCGTGGAACACGGACAAGCCGCTCAATCCGAAGATCCTCATCAAGGACCTGCAGGTGCACATGAAGCGGATCGCGCTCGCTCCGGCCGCGACGAGCGGGAGCGTCGAGGATGGTGCCGATGCGCTCGGTGTGCCGCGCATGGTCGCTGAGGTCAACGAAGACGTGATCTGGTCGTGCACGACCTGCCGGAGCTGCGAGGAGAACTGCCCCGTGATGATCACGCACGTCGACAAGATCGTCGACATGCGACGCAACCTCGTGCTCACGCAGGCCCGCTTCCCGGCCGAGCTGAAGCCGACGCTCAAGAACCTGGAGTCGAAGTCGAACCCTTGGGGCTTTCCGGCAGGACAGCGTGCGGATTGGTCGAAGGGGCTCGACGTGCCGACGCTCGATCAGAGACCCGACGCGGAGTGGCTCTACTTCGTGGGCTGCATGGGATCGTTCGACGATCGCGCGCGCAAGACGACGATCGCGGTGGTCAAGATCCTCCAGGCCGCGGGTGTCGACTTCGCGGTGCTGGGCAAGAAGGAGAAGTGCTCGGGCGATCCCGCGCGACGCATCGGCAACGAGTACCTCTACCAGGAGCAGGCCAAGGCCAACATCGAGACGATGAACGCGAGCGGTGTGAGGAAGGTCATCACGACGTGCCCGCACTGCTTCAACACGATCAAGAACGAGTACCCTCAGTTCGGCGGCGCGTTCGAGGTCGTTCACCACAGCCAGCTCATCTGGAAGCTGCTGCGCGAGGGCAAGCTCGATCTGGCGAAGGCGTTCGATCTGCGCGTGACGTATCACGACTCGTGCTACCTCGGACGCTACAACGAGGAGTACGAGTCGCCGCGCGAGATCCTGAGAGCCGTGCCGGGCGTAGAGGTGGTCGAGATGGAGCGCTCCGGGAAGATGGGAATGTGCTGCGTCGCGGGTGGCGGACGTATGTTCATGGAGGAGAAGATCGGCACGCGCGTCAACCAACTGCGGGTCACGCAGGCCGCGGAGACTAAGGCGCAGCTCGTCGCGACTGCCTGTCCGTTCTGCACGGTGATGGTGCGCGACGGCATCAATGAGCTCGGCGTGACGGGCAAGATCGAGGCGCGCGACATCGCGGAGATCGTGGCCGAGTCGCTCGTGCCGCGCCCGGGACCGGACGCGTGAGGTCGCTGTGGGCCCGACTCGCGCCGATTACGCTCGCGGTCGCCTGCGCCATGCCGGCCGGTTGCCGCAAGGATGAGCCAGGCGATCACGCGTGGGTCATGCCGCCTCCGGTGGACGCCGGGCCCGATGTCGAGGACCTTCCGCAGCTCGAGAAGAAGTGGATGGATGGGCGCTGGAAGTACAGCGTGCCCGAGGCGCCGGCGCGCACACCGCGCACGCTGGCGTCCGTGCCCAACGCAGGGCCGCCGCTCGCGAACGTGGAGCCCCCCAAGCCGCCGCGGACGAAGAGGGGCGCGCTCGTCGTGTCGGAGCCGTCGCGACACCACACCGTAAGCTCGCCGGTCATCACGGGCACGTCCGTCGCGTGGGCGGTCGATCGCACGCTGCTCGTGGCGCGAGCGAGCGATCTCGGAGAGCCCAGGACGTTCAAGGGAGCCGAGGACGTCACGGGACCGGTCGCGACAGAGGGCGATATCGCCGCCATCCTCGTCGACCCGAGGGGCGCAGACGGCAGGGCGCTGGCGGGTCCACACAAGCGCCGGCCGAGGGGCTCGGACGTCGTGGGGACGCTGCTGCGCATCGACGCGACCGACGCCACGCGCGTGCGACGGGTGGACCTCGGCAGCGAAGCGAACGCGCTCGCGGGCGGCCCGCTCGCCGCGCCCAGCAACCCGATGGCGGTGGCGCACGATCGCGCCGTGGCGACCTGCGGTGACGTGGTGTGCGCGTTCTCGGCCACCGACGGTCACTCCGTCTTCGCGCGCCGCGTGGTCGCGCGGACCCGATTCGGCGCCTCGATCGTGGTCGCCCCCGCCGGCTTCCTCGTAGGCGACGACGCGGGCGTGGTCCTGCTCGACGCGTCCGACGGGGCTCCCCTCTGGTCCGCCGCGCTCGACGGGGGCTGCGCGCTCGCGCCCTTCGTGGCGCAGCGCCACGTGTTCGTCGCAGATGCGGGCGCGCTCCACGCGATTGACGTCACGACGGGCGCGCGGGTGTGGAAGCTCGACGTGACCGGTCGGACGTTTCGCGCGCCATTCACCCGGGACCTGATGTGGATGGATGGCGCCGGCGAGGGCGCGCTGCACGTCGTCGCGACGACCAGCCTCGGCGCCACCGCGCTCGACGTGGACACGATCGAGGGCAAGCTCCTCGCTGAGCGATCGCCTGCCTTTCCCCTCATTTCGTCGCCGGTGGTCGCGGGCCCTTGGGGGCTCGTGCACACGACGTTCGAGCGCGCGCCGGCGGCTGCCGGCGAGGGACTGCGCGATTGGATCCTGCTGCTCGACCCGGTGACGTTGGAGCCGCGCAAGCGCTTCGACGTGGAGAACACGGCACGCGGCAGCCGCGCCGCCATCGCATCGGGGCGGCTCTACGTGACGACGGTGGAGGGGGCGCTGCGGGTCTTCGCCATCGATTGACGCGACACTCGGACGGAAATCGCCACCGGGGGGCTTCGCAGAGGGGACCGCGGTGCGCTAGCGTTTGACCATCCGACCACGGCGCGAGCGTGACGAGCACGGTCGCCCTGTTCGGCGTTTGCCTTCTCTTCTCGAGACGGCGGGAGCCCATCATGAAGCGCACGATCGCGGCCTTGGCCGCGGTGTTCGTCGCCGCCCTGCTCGGCGGTTGCAGCAAGGACGCGGAGTTCAATGAGTTCATCGACCTTCAGGGGAAGGTCTCGGCGGACATCGTCAAGGCATTCGAGGGGTCGAAGGACCCCGTGGAGGGGGCCGCGGCCGCGCAAAAGGTCCTCGACGCGAAGAAGGCGGAGCTGACCACGAAGTTCGCGGTCATCAAGGAGGCGCGTGGCTTCCAGGTCAAGGAGGAGACGCAGAAGAAGGCGGGCGAGGCCGTCGGCAAGAGCGTGATGGCCGTGTGCGGCTTGCAGATGAAGGCGATCATGAACGCGAACGCGTCGGCTCCGCTCAAGAAGTTGTGCGACGACTTCACCGCGACGATCGGCGGCAACTAGCGCCGATTGCGCTGACGGCCTCGCTGGACGATGATCGGGCCTTTGCGCTGGAGGCCCGATGCGTTTCGTCCTTGTCGCACTCGCTCCCGTCTTCCTGATCGCGCTCGGCTGCACGATGTCGAGCGGCGGCAGCGGCAAGAAGAAGTCGGACGCGACGAGCACGGCCGGCGAGGACACGGTCACATTCGAAGACGCGGTCGCCTCGAATGACGCGGGCTCGGGCGCCGACGGCGAAGGCGCGGGCATCCCGGACGACGTCGCGAGTGGCGGTATCTTCTCGTGTTACGTCGTCGTGCAGTGCGTGCAAAAGACCTGCCCGACAGAACCGTCGCTCGCCTGCATGGACGGCTGCGCGGCCGAGCTGCACGGGCCGAACGCGGCGCTCTACCAGGAGCTGCGCGCCTGCTCGCTCGACCACTGCACGTCCGCGTGTGCGCCCGCCGACTATGCGTGCTGGACGCTCTGCACATCGAAGCACTGCGCGAGCGCGTTCATCGCGTGCGCGGAGGACGGCGGCGCCGGCGACAAGACCTGCAAGGCCGTATGGGACTGCTCCTCGACCTCGTGCTTGAACCAGGACGGGCCCGGCTGCCTTGCCGATTGCATCCAGGGGAGCGACACCGCGGCCCACACAGCGTTCGCGGACGTCATGGCCTGCGTCGGTCAGGCAGGCCTCGCGCCAACCGGCTCCACCGAGTCGGTCGCTTGCCTGGATCCCGTGGCGACGTGCGCGTGTCCCGACTCCGGAACGCCGGGATCGGGCGCGGGATCCTGCGCGTTGTTGATCACGTGCCAGGATGGTTGCCAGGGTGATCTGTGCTGCAGCGCGAGCTGCGCGGCGATGACGTCGACAGCCGCGTGGACTGCGGGCAAGGCGCTGTTCGCGTGCTTCACGTCCAAGTGCACGTGCGCGACGGGCGACGCAAACTGCGCCACGAAGTGCGCGACGGGCCCGTGCAGCGCCGAATTCTACGCATGCGAGTGTCCGGGCGTCCCGAAGCCGGGCAGCGGCGACAAGGGCTGCAAGGCGTTCCTCGACTGCCAGCCCAAGTGCGGCAGCGATGTGTGCTGTCTCGCGGGCTGCGCGGGGAAGCTCAACGCCTCGGCGATGCAGACGCTCGAGAAGCTGGTCGCGTGCTTGCCCAAATGCGGCTGCAAAGGCAACGATTCGGCGTGCCTCGAACAGTGCGGCAAAACAACGTGCCAACCCGAAGCGATGGCGTGCTACTTCGACGCCTGAGCGAGTCTGCTTCCAACGCCGCGATGGCGTGCTACTTCGACGCCTGAGCGAGACTGCTTCCAGCGCCGCGATGGCGTGCTACTTCGACGCCTGAGCGAGCGTTCGGCGGCGTGCGCGGTCCTTCCGCTTGCGCGCGCGCCCGATCTCGGCGAGCCGCTCGCTCGTCAGCGGTGAGATGTCCGCCTCGATCCGATCGACCAGCTCACGCAGCGCGAGGAAGCGGTTGAGCGCGCGCTCCCGCTCGCGCGTCCACTTCACGAGGTAGTCACGTCCGGACCGCGCGTAGCGCAGCAGCACGCCGCTCGAGGTCTTGTTGACCTTCTGGCCACCGGGCCCGCTCGCGCGGATGAACTGTTCGTCCACCGCCTCCAGCATAACGCCGAGGCGTGCGATCCGGTCGCGCAGCGCGTCCCGCTTCGCATGCGTGACGGGGGCGTCGTCGGGGAATTTCATCTGATGCGCGCCGGTGCGGAACCGCCGTCCGGCATGCAGCGGGCCTCGTCTTCGACCGTTCGGGCCGCCTCGAGGCAGCTGACCAGGGCGTCGCTTCCGGCTTCGACACACACGTCGACGCAGGTCTCGACCAGGGTCCGCGCCTCGGCCTCGTCGCTTACGAGCAGACGGCTGGGCGTGTCGGGGCCCTTGCCGATGGCTTCGCGTTCGCGGCCGAAGCGATCCATAAGGCGAAGGCACGCGGTCCTACACGACGCGCCGGACGGGCCGCGGTGGCACGCGTCGAGGGCGATCGGCGCGCAGAGGAGGACCAGGAGGCCGAGGACACGTCGCATCACGGCATCGTCCGTTGCGCGGTAGGGGGCGTCAAGGAGGCCCTGGGTCGGGCTCGGCCACCTCCGGCCCGGGAAGCTCTGCGAGCGGCCACGGCACGTAGTCGAGCGGATCGGGAGGCGACGGCGGTGACGATGCCCTGCCCGGCGAGTTCGGGGCGGGCACTGTCTCTGGCCCGATGCGCTGGAAGACCATCGCGAGCGGCGCACCGTCGACGCGCACCGCGAACACCTCCGCATAGCCGTCTATCTGCGTGCCGCCGTGCCGCAGGTTCGCCCGCAGCAGGTAGTCCGGCCTGCCGCCGCGCCTGCGCAGGTCGCTCCGCATCCCGTCGAGCGTGTGCTGAACGAGGCCTTCGTAGTCCCACGACGCGTCTTGCGGCGCGTTGTCGTTCATCCAGGAGACCATGCGATCCATGCCCTCGCCCCACCAGCCGACCTCGAAGAGGTTACGCGCGAAGACCGAGCCGGCGCCGCCCGTGAACTCGTTGAAGTAGTCGAGGTAGTAGGGATGCACGCGCAGCGCCGTCGAGAGGACGTAGGCGGCCACGAGGGACGTCACCGCGGGCATCACGAGCCGGTGCGCGCGCGCGAAGCCCCGCCGCACGAGCGGCATCGTGAGCCCCGACGCGACGAGCGCGACCCCGCCACCGCAGAGCAGCGCGAAGGGCGGAAAGCACGGGTAGATGTAGCGTATTCCATCCTGCCGGAAGCTCGTCACCGACCAGCCGAAGGGCACGATGAACCACAGCAACAGGAATGCCCACACGTCACGATGACCGAATTCCTCGGTCGCGGGGCCGATCGGCGCTGGTGTGCGGCGCAGGAGTTGGAGCGCCGCGACGAAGGCGAACGCGAGCAAGGCCACGGGCGTCGTACCGAGGAAGTAGACGACAAAGTAGTACACGGGTGCGACGGCCTGATCCGCGCCCAGGAAGGGCTCTGGCGGCACGTAGTTCCAGTGGCTCAGCGTGTCGAGGAAGTGCGCGAGCGGGTCGCCCCACAGCCACGGCCAGAGCACGAGCATCGGCATGAAGATCAGCACCGGGAGCAGCAGCAGCGGCAGCGGCGTGGGGATGATGCCCGTGCGTCGCAGCGCGCGCATGTTGAACAGAACGAGACCCACGAAGAAGAAGGGAAGCAGCAGGCCGTTGGAGAACTTCGTCGCGAGCGCGAGACCCGCGACGAGCGTGAGCCAGACGAAGACGCCGAGGCGCTTGCTCGGTTCGAGCGTGCCCTTGAGGAAGAGGAAGACCGCCGCCGTGAACATGAACGACGACGGGGAGTCGAGCGCTGCGACCTTGCCGTGCGCCACAACGGTCGGCATGAACGAGAGCAAGAGTCCGGCCATGGTGGCCGCCCCGAGGCCGAACAGGCGGAGGCCGATGGCGTAGGTCATGACGACGGTCAGCGCGTTGAGCACCGCCGATCCCGCACGCGCCGCGGTGAGCGTGTCGCCGAAGAGCGTCATCACGACGCCGTAGAAAAGCTTCCCGACGGACGGGTGCTCTCGGTTCATGCGCCACTGCTCGGGATCGAAGTTGAGCGTCGCGATGTTGTCCGCATAGATGCGCGCGGCCGCCGTGTAGGCCCACTCGTCGCAGGTCTCGCCCGCGCCGCCGAGGTCCCAGAGGCGGTAACCGAGTGCCACGATGAAGAGGCCGCAGCCCGTGAGGATGGCGACACGCACCGGACGATCGTCCCGCACGAGACGCAGGCGTCGCGCGATGCGCTCGCGCGTGAACGCGAGGAGCGACGCGAGGCCGAACAGCCACGGCGCGAGACGGAGCAGGTCGTCGAGCAGCTGCGGTTGCGGCGGGGGCTCCGGCCAGAAGGCCGAGCGCGGGACCAGACCGGCGACGTTGTAGCTCGCGGGCAGCCGCCACTCGAGCTTCATCGCCGCCGAGCCGGGGCCCTGCCAGTAGTCGATGCGGACGACGTGGAGGCCGCGATCGAACCAGCGTTCGTTCTCGACCGCGCGCGCGTTGTGGAAGCCCGAGTTGTCGACGACCAGGTTGCCGTCCACGAAGAAGCGCCCGCCGTCGTCGGTGGTGAAGCGGAAGAGGTAGTAGCCCGAGCGGGGGAACTCCAGGTAACCGGTCCACCGAACGGAGCTGTGCTCGCCAATGAACGACGGCACCCGGTGCAGCGCGTCGTCGGAAGCGAAGTGCAGCCGCCGATCGAGGATGGGCTCGGGCGGCTCCCCTTTCATGCGGACGTTCGCGTAGCGATAGGCCCACAGACCGTGCGCCGGCACGTGCGCGAGAGCCGCCACCACCGAGAGGATCGATGCGATGAGCAGCAGGTAGCCGGCGGCGTGTTGTCTGAGATGGCGCATCGTATGGATGGCTCGTACGGCCGCGAGCGGGCGCGCGAAAGTAGTGCATCCCGGATACCGATTCAATCGTCAAGTCCCGCGGCAACCGGCCCGCGGGCGCATCGCGTCGGGGAATTGCCTTGCCGCGCGCCGCGCGTACCATGCGCGCCGTGATCGGGACCCGACCAGACGCATCGCCCTCGCCGCCGCTCCGCTGGAGTCTGCCGTTCTCGTGGCTCTTCGTGCCGGTGGCCGCCCTGCTCGTCTTCTTCGCGGTGCGCTCGCAGTGGGAACCCAACACCTTCCTGCGCGGCGACGGTTCGTTCTACGTCAACATCTCGCGTACCCTGCTCGAGGGGCGTCTCGATCAGCGCGGCACGCATCCATCGTCGTGGTACGAGATGGATCTGGGCTGGAACAAGGACCTCGGCGACGAATTCAGCAACGTCTCGCTCGGCCGCAACGGGCAATGGTTCCCCAAGCACAACGTGCTGATGCCGCTCGCGGCGGCCCCATTCTGGGCCATCGGCGGACCGCTCGGCATCCTCGCGTTCAACGTCCTCCAGCTCCTGGTGCTCGCCTGGCTGTGCGCGCGCCTCGCCGCCCGCTTCTCGGGCGAGTGGGCCGCTCTCGTGGCCGCCCTCGCTGTGCTCGGCACGACCTACATGCTGCGCTACGCCTACAACTTCTCGAACGACCTCTTCTACACGACGCTCATCGTCGGCGGCCTCCTCGCTTTCTTCCACGAGCGACCCGCGCTCGCGGGGGTGCTGCTCGGCCTGTCGGTGTGGGCGAAGATCACGAACGCGCCCTTCCTGCTCCCTCCCGCGCTGGTGCTCGTCGCGCGAGGCCAATGGCGGCCGTTGTTGCGTTTTTTGGCCGGCGCTTCCGTGCCGTTGCTCTGCGCCGCGGCGATGAACGCGTGGTGCTTCGGCGCCCCCTGGGTGACGTCGTACCAGCGCGTCTTGGTGCGCAAGGGCGGCGAACTCACGACCGCATCGCATGCCGCGCTCTTCCACAAGAGTGCGGCGGAAGGGCTGCGGCAGGTCCTCTGGGGCGAAGCGAGCGGGGTGGCACGCAACGGGCTCGTGGTGCTGTTGGGCCTCGGGGGGCTCGCGGCCCTGTTTCGCCGGAGCCCGGCCGCCTTCGCGGTCGTGGTCTTCACAATCGTCTCGAACATAGCCATCTTCATTAAATATGATTTCTTTGAGGACCGCTTCATTTTCCCCGCCCTGGCGGTGGGCGTCGTCCCGCTCGCGTGTCTGCTCGGCGACTTCCGGCAGCAGGGCTCGCGCCCCGTCCCAGTCGCGCTGCGCCCGCCGCGCGCGCGGGGTGTCC
>Ga0172369_10008289_pt1 | contig 11815 bp, 16 predicted proteins | sample LakKiv25m_FD_114539 | JGI IMG/M metagenome (GOLD analysis project Ga0172369, IMG submission 114539) | Freshwater microbial communities from Kabuno Bay, South-Kivu, Congo - kab_022012_11.25m | ecosystem: Environmental > Aquatic > Freshwater > Lake | place: Democratic Republic of the Congo... | reverse complement strand
GACACACCTGCCTCGACGGATTGACCCGCGAGTACTCGCTCCAGGAGATCGCCATCGTCACCCGGGGCGGCCCGGCGCGCGCGCTGGGCCTGGCGAACAAGGGCCATCTGGGCGTCGGCGCGGACGCGGATGCGGCCGTCTTCCGTATCCACGACGACCGGCAGCGCATGTTCTCCGCCGCGGCGTACACCATCAAGGGGGGGAAGGTCGTCGCCCGCGACGGCGAGGTGCTGGACAGCTTCCGCGGCAAGCCCATCGCTGTGGATGCGCCGGGCGGCCGGGAGCTGGCCCCGGACCTCGCCGAGTACTTCGAGCAGTATTCCACGGTGCAGTTGGCCAACTACGCTGTGGAGGACGCCTACGTCCCGGACCTGGAGCTGATCTCATGCACGTGACCCTCTCGTTGAAGGAGACGCCACGGCTGCCGGTCGAAGCGGAGTCTCTCATCCCGGAGAACATGGCCGGCAAGGACGCGCAGGAGATCGGACGCCTGCCGCTGCTGGTGGGCAACCGATGGGAGACGGTGGCCGGCTGGTTCGACGTGGCCGTGGAGGAGGCCCCCGCGGACGTCGGCGATGGCCCGGACGGCCCGCCCGACCTCCTGCTGAGCGGCGACCTCACCCGCTTCAAGCGGCTGGGCGAGGGCATGTCCGGCGGCCGGATGGTGGTCGACGGCTCCGTGGGGTTCCACGCCGGGGCTCGCATGAGCGGGGGCTCGCTGACCGTCCACGGCGACGCGGGCGACTTTGTCGGGGCGCACATGACGGGGGGCCTCCTCGTGGTGAACGGCGACGCCGGGCACTACGCCGCCTCGTCATACCGCGGCGAGACACACGGCATGAAGGGCGGCACGCTCGTCGTGACGGGCAGGGCCGGGCAGATGCTGGGTGCGCGCATGCGCCGCGGCCTCGTCTACGTGCTCGGAGATTGCGGCGACGTGCCGGGCTTCAACATGAAGGCCGGCACCATCATCGTGGGCGGGATGCCCGGAGTGCGGGTCGGGGCGAGGATGGTGCGAGGCACGGTCGTCCTGCTCGGTGGGGCCCCGGAGATGCTGCCCACCTTCTCTTACAGCTGCACCTACCGGCCGCCGGTCTGGAGGGTGCTGCACGCGCACCTGGCCGGTCGGGGGTTCGAGCCGGACTGCGGCCCGGGCGCGGACTTCATGCTGTACAGCGGCGACGCCAACGAGGGCGGCAAGGGCGAAGTGCTCGTCCGGGTCTGAGGCGGCGACGAGGGCGCCGCTTCAGGCGGCCAGCGAGGCGGCCAGCGCGGCCGCCGCGAGAAGCGGCACCGCGATGAGGCTCGCGACGTCACGCGGCGCCAGCCTGAGGCGGCGCATGAAGGTGCGCCGGGGCGTGGCGCGGAACGCTCGCGCCTCCATGGCGATGGACACCTGCTCGGCGCGCTTGATCGCGCCGGCGACGATCGGCAGCGTGATCCGGGTGTACACGCGCAGCTTGTCGCCCAGGCCCGCCTTCGCGATCTCCGTCCCGCGCATCTGCACGGCGTGATAGACGTCCATGGCCTCGCCTCGCAGGATCGGCAGGAAGTGCACCGCGGTCATGACCATGAACGCGAGCTCGTAGGGGACCTTGCACTGCACCAGCGCGAGCAGGTAGTCGCGCGCTTCGCCGGTGAGCAGGATCAGCGCCGAGCACACGACGATGAGCAAGCGCAGACTGACGCCCAGCGCGACGGAGACACCGTCGACGGTCACGAGCGTGACGCCGCCGGCCGAGAGCAGCGGGTCGCCGCTCCTCACGAAGACGCACTGGACGATGAAGAGCACGGCGATCGCCGCCAGCACGCCCCTGACCTGTCTCGCGGCCGACCGGGGATCGACGCGGCCGAGCATCAGCACCAGGACCGTGGACCCGAGGAGCCCTGCGAGCCACACCGGGTCGTGCCAGACGACGGCGAGCGTGGAGATGCAGAGCACGAGCAGCATCTTGGGGCGCGGGTCGAAGCGGGCCAGGTCCATCATCCGCGCCCCCGGGCACCGGCGGCCGCGCGTTGCGCCGCCGGGCCGGGTCCGTCCTCGCTGCCGGCCCGACGGCGATCGGCCATCCGCACTTCTGCGTCGGCGTAGCGCGCGACGAAGCTCCGCTCGTGACTCACGACGATCACCCCGACGCCGTCGTCCGCCACCTCCCGGAGGTACGCGCCGAGAGCTCTTCGCCGCACGACGTCGAGCCCGGTCGTCGGCTCGTCCAGGACGACGCATCCCGGCCGCATGGAGAGGACGACGGCGAGCATGAGCCGCTGCTTCTCGCCGTGGCTCAGCGCCGGCGGGAAGTCCTCGAGGTGGGCAAGGAGGTCGAAGTACCTCAGGTAGTGACCGGTTCGCTCGGCGATCTCCGGCTCGGCGAGGCCGAGGTTGCGCAGGCCGTAGGCCATCTCCTCGCGCACGCTCGTGCAGAACAGCTGGTGGGTCGGGTTCTGGTACACGCACCCGACCAGCCGGCCGATCTCGGCGAGCGACAGCGGCCGGATGTCGGCGCCGTCGACCAGGACACGGCCGGTCAGCGGCCGCTCGATGCCCACGATGAGCTTCGCCAGCGTGGTCTTGCCGCAGCCGTTGCCGCCGGTGACCGCGGTCACGGCGCCGGCTGCGAAGGAGGCGGAGAAGCCGTCCAGCACCGGCGCCTCCGTGCGCCCGTACGCAAAGGAGACGTCCTCGACGGCGATCACAGGGCTTCCTCGCCGCCGCTCTCGCCGCCGCTACCTCCCGGCGCCGGGTCGACGAGACCGGGCGGCGGCGTCGCCGTGTCGGAGACCACACGGCCCTCCTCGATCAGGAGATACCGGTCGGCGAAGTCGGTGAGCGTGAGGTCGTGCTCGACGACGATGAGCGTGCGCCCGTCGCGCTGCAACTCCAGGATCGCTTCGCGGACCGTGCTCCGCCCCCGCTCGTCGAGGTGCGCGAGCGGCTCGTCCAGGACGAGCACGGGCGGGTCGAGCGCCAGCACCGCGGCGATCGCCAGGAGGTGCTTCTCCCCGCCCGACAGGGTCGTCGGGGAGCGCAGGGCGAGGTGAGCGGTCCCGAAGCGCTCGAGCTCCCGGTCGACGCGGCGGCGGATCTCGGACGGCTCGACGCCGAGGTTCTCCGGCGCGAACGCGATCTCGTCCTCAGCAGTCGTTGTGACCATCTGGTTGTCCGGATCCTGGAAGACGAAGCCGATCCGGGAGGAGATGCGGGGCAGCGGGAGCGGGGCGATGTCCTCGCCCAGGATGCGGACCGATCCGTGCAGACTGCCCCCGAGGGCCTTCGGGGCGAGCCCCGTGAGGCAGTGGCAGAGCGTGGTCTTGCCGCAGCCGGAGAGCCCGGCCAGCACCAGCGTCTCGCCGGCGGCGATGCTGAACGAGACCTCATGCAGGATCCACCTTTCGTCCTCGTAGGCGTACGAGAGACCGTCGACGAGCACCGCCGGAGGTGCGGACGAGTCGACGCCGGGCTCCACTAGAGGATCTCGATCTCGTTCACCCACTTCGCGGAGCGGTTCCCGAACGGGTCCGAGACGATGACGATGCGAAAGGGGCCGGTCCCGCCGTCGTCGGCGTCGCCGAGGCTCTCGCCGTCTTTCGCGTACACGAGCAGTACATCGTCGCCGCCGGCTACCTCATCGACATCGAGCGACGAGACGTAGCCGTCGGTCGCGCGCACGACGACCTGCGACGCGTCGTCGAGCAGGGCGGGGCTCACCTCTTCGAGCACCACGCGCAGCGGCGCGCCGGTGAAAACGCCCTTCTCGTCGGCGTGGCTCGACGAGTGGAGCGTCTTCTCGGCATCCACCGACCGCAGCGCCCGGACCTGCTCCACCGTGAACGTCCCCAGGGTCGCGCCGTCCCGGACGATCGCGATCGAGCCGGTCGCGACGACGGTGTCGGACCGGTTCAGTCGCGCGAGAACGACGATGGCGACGGCGAGCGCGACGACGACCGCCGCGACGATGATCACGGTTCTCCTGCTCTTCACGGACCGGCTTCCTTTCGTTCCCGGAGAACGCTCGTCGGTGGCGAGCGCCGGCGGGGATCGGCCGAAGGGTCACGGCCCCCCGTGCCGGACATGGTAGTCCACTCCGCGACCGCGACACCAGCGGCGGGACTGAGGCCGGGTCTCGGCGGGGCTTGAAACCCGGCGGGCGTTTGGTCTAGAGTCGGCGGCGCGACACGCGATACTCCAAACCTGGCTGCCTACCGGCGGAGCCCATGGAAGCCAGGTCCTGCCCGAGAGGGCCGTGGTCGGGATGGAAACGTCCCGGCCTCCCGAAGCTCCGATCTTCGGAGTGGACTTGGAAAGGAGACAGCATCCGTGGTGGGTTTCTCACGTCCGCCGGGGGGTCTCCCGGTGGACGTTTCTCGTCCCAGGGAGCCGTCCCGCTGTGATCGGCCGTCGAACGGGTGGTCCCCCTTGGGCTCTCGGCGCCATCGTCAGGTAGGGGAGGTTCTCGCGTGAGCAACGACCTGCCGGACCGCATCCTCTCGCGCTCGCGCCTTGTCGCGACGATCGTGGGTCTCCTCGTGATCGCCGGGATGGTCGCCGCGGTGTGGGCATCGGCCGGCGGTGCGACGTCACCGGAGACGGGGCGGGAGGCCGAGGTCGCGCCCTCTGTGGCGCCGTCTCCGGCGCCGATGACCGAGGTCGCCGTCGTCGCGTCGCCGTCTCCCGACGTGCCGGTGCCGCCGACCCCGACGCCCACTCCGAAGAAGACCGCCGTCGAGACGGACGACGACTCCGCGACCGGGACGGCCTCGTCCGGCGTCTCCGGGTCCGGGTCGTCCTCTTCCGGATCGACCGCTTCGGGCTCGGCGCCGGGATCGACCGTTTCGGGCGCGTCCTCCTCGGGCTCGTCCTCGAAGCCGTCCGCCACGAAGACTCCGACTCCGACGCCGACCCCCAAACCCGTGAAGACCGCCGCCGCCACCGCGCCGTCGGCGGCGCACGTCACGGTCGGCGGCAAGGTCGATGCGACCACGTATCTCACGGTCGCGCAGCTCAAGAAGATGCGCACGGTGACGGCCGACTACTTCTCGAGAGGTCACGACCCGGATGAAGACACCAATTCCTTCGTCGGGGTCCGTCTCAGCGACATCCTGGACGGCGCCGGCCTGGCGAAGGGCGCGAGCCGGGTGACGATCACGGCCGCCGACGCGTACAGCGCGACGTTCACGCTGCGGCAAGTCGATGCGAGCTACATCGACGAGACGCGACCGGGAGTCAGTCTCCCCATGATCATCGCGTATTCCCAGGACGGAGCGGCCCTCACGGGTGCGAACCCCTTCCAGCTCGTCGTGGGCCAGTCCGTCGCCGGGGACTACAACCGCCAGTTCTGGGTGAGGTCCGTCGTGTCGATCACCGTGCTCTGATGGGCCTGGCGTCGCGGACACTGCGCGCCTTCTCCACCCGCGATCTCGTCCTGATCGCGGTCTTCGCCGCGCTTGGCATCTCCATCAAGCCGGTCGTGGTCCCCATCGCGCACCTCGCCGCCGCACCCCTCTTCATCCCCGCCGGCGCCCTCGCCGGAGGGCTGTACATGATGTGGCTCGTGGTCGGGGCGGGTCTTGTCCGCAAGCCCGGGACGGCGACCCTCATCGCCCTGGTGCAGGCGCTGGTCGTCATGCTCACGGGGACGGTCGGGTCGCACGGAGCGATGTCGCTGGTCAGCTACACAGCCCCGGGCATCGCGATCGATCTCACCCTGCTGCTGATCGGTCACAGCGCCTGTTGTCTGCGGTGCTGCTTTCTCGCCGGCATCGTCGCCAACGTCACCGGCACGCTCATGGTCAACCTCATCTTCTTCAGGCTGCCGCCGATCCCGCTCGCCCTCACGCTCACCACTGCGGCGCTCTCCGGCGCCGTCGGCGGCATCATCTCCTGGCAGGTCCTGAGGCTCCTGCGTCGCTACCGGGTCGTCGCCGGCTCCGGGCGCGCCTGCCCGGTCGCCGGCACCGGCGCGGAGTGTCGGCAGGTCCTCGGTTCTGCGGTGGTCGATCCTCCGGCCGTCACATGCGCCGCGTCTCTGGCGCGAGGCAGCATGGGGCCGGAGCGACGAGGCGCATGAGGAAGCCCGAGGCCGGCGCCCGCGTCTTCATCCTCACCGGGCCGTCGCGGGCCGGCAAGACCACTGTCTGCCGGGCGGTCGCGGAAGCCGCCCGTCTCCGCGGGCTGACCGTGGCCGGAGTCCTCACGGAGGACGGCCCCACGGAGAGCGGGGTGGCGGGGGGCGGGATCATGCGACAGGTCGTTCGGGATCTCCGCTCGGACGAACGCCGCCTGCTGGCGACTGCTCCAGGTGAGGGCCACGGGCTTTCCGTGGACGCCGCGCGTGAGGGCTCTTCGGCCCGTCCGGAGGCCTCGCCGCGGGAGGTGCCGCCCGGATCCTTCGCCTCCCACTGGGTGTTCGAGCCGGAGGGCGTCGAGTTCGGCCGGCGCGCGCTGGACGCCGCCGCCGTGGCCGGCTGCGATCTGCTCGTCGTCGACCAGATCGGCCCGCTCGAGTTGCTCGACGGCGGCGGGTGGACCGACGCGCTCGACGTGGTCCTCGCCGGTCGCCACCGGCTGGCGCTGCTCGTGGTCAATCCGCGCGTGATCCACGAGGCGGAAGCGCGCCTCGCGGGCCGGCCCGTCGAGACGCTGCTGGTCGACGATTCCACGCGCGAGGATCTTCCGTCCGTCCTGCTTGCGGCCTTCCCGGCGTGACCGGCGCGTGGGCCGGCGACGATCTCCGCATCCTTTCGCCCGGGCGTACGCAGGTGAGCGGCAGGTCGTTTCCTCCGATGGGATCACGCCGTTCACCGTTGTCGCGCCGGCGGCGGACGCCTCGCGCCTACGTTGTCAGGATGGGCCGACCGGCCTACAGTGAAAGCTGTCAGGCCAGTCCGGCCTTGCCGGGCCTCACCCGAAGGAGGAGCCGTGGAGGAGCCACTGTTCCCGTTCTTCAGTGACGGCGACGAGCACGAGCGGCAGCATTGCTACGACTGTGGGATGCCGCTCCCCGACGAAGGCGATCCCGAAGTGATCTGGCTGCCGGTGCAGGCGAAGTCGGGCGAGTGGCAACTGGTCCCGACCTGCCGCCGTCACTGGCGCGAGGCGCAGCGGCGGTCGGCTGCGGGCTGAGAGCGGCCCTTCTGCGCGGCGCCGCCTGTCGGATCGCCGGGGAAGCCGGTGCTCTCAACGCCGGCGGGAGACTCGCGCGGCCTGATGTTCCGGACCACGCCCCCGCCATGCAGGCGCCGGGTGGTACGATGGCGAACTAGGTAACCGGGCACGCTTCCGCTGTTCGGGCGAGTCCTCCCGAGTCGCGATCGACAGGCGTGCCCCGGTGCGACGGGAGGCCGGAGGGTCCATGGGTCTAGCGCAATCGTTCCGAGCTGCGGTCGAGCAGTTCAGCGGTCTCGACGACTACTACGACGAGTACGACGAGTACGACGACGAGGAGTCCGGGGACCCGGCGGGATCCGCTCAGTTCGACGATCCGTCGCGGCCGCTGGCTCTCGTGCGCCCGCGCCGCATCGAGTTCTCTCTCGTCGCGCCGACGGAGTACGACGACGCGCAGCGGATCGCCGCGGGTCTGCGCGCCGGCGCCCCCGTCGTCGTCGATCTGCAGGGTTGCGGCGCCGACCTGCGCACGCGTCTGATCGACTTCTGCAGCGGCCTCACGTACGCGCTTGACGGCGAGCTCGAGTTCGTGGGCGAGCACGTCGTACTGCTCGCGCCGAGCGGGGTCGGGCTCTCGAGCGCGACCGCCGGCTTCGGGCGCGCGAGGCGCTTCTACAACCAGGTCTAGACGTGGACGCGCCGGATGTGAGCGCCTGGGTCGACGAAGTCAAGGCGCTGCCGGAGGCCGACGGTGTCGGCATGCTGCTGGTCCACCAGGGCATCGTGCGCGGTACGTCACGGTCCGGCGAGCCGGTCACCGGCATGGAGTTGCGCGCCGACCGGGCACGGCTGGATGAGGCGCTGGCCGAAGCGGGGACCTGGGCGGGAGTCGTCGCGGTGCGCGCCTGGGTGAACGAGGGCACGCTCGCGGTCGGCGACGACATCATGAAGGTCCTGGTCGCCGGGGATATCCGCGACAACGTCTTCGCGGCGCTCCAGCGGCTCGTGTCGGTGCTGAAGCGCGAGGTGGTCACCGAGCGCGAGCTGCGCTGACCGGGGCGGAGGCCTCTCTCAGGGCCTCGACCCGGCCAGGATGACCGCGACCGCGTCCTGAGCCGCGTGCGCCTGTGTCACCGGCAGGCCGCTGCCGTTCATGAGGATCGAGAAAGCGAGCGTGTGGCGGTTGGCGCTCGTCACGTAGCCCGAGAGTGTGCTGGCCGCGGCCAGGGTGCCGGTCTTGGCATGGACGTTGCCTGCCGCGCGCGTCCCTCGGAGCCTGTGCCTGAGCGTCCCGTCGACGCCGGCGACCGCCAGTGAGCTCCGGAACACCGCGAAATCGGCCCGCGCGGCCATGGCGCGGAGGAGATCGATGACGGCATGGGCGCTCAGCCTGTTCTGGTAGCTGAGGCCGGAGCCGTCGCGGATGCGGAATCCGCCGGTGATGCCGATGCTCTGCAGGAACCGCTTGACGGCATCGGCGCCGGCGGCCGTCGTGCCGGCGCCGCCGGTGGCCGTGAGTGCGCCGCCGGCGCTCGCCCCGAGCCCCTTGAGCAGCTCCTCGGCGAGGTAGTTGTCGCTCGGTTTGTTCATCGCCGCGAGGATGCGGCCGAGCGTCGTCGACCGTTCCGTGTACACGAGCGTCGCGGTCGAGGGCGCCACGCCTCGGGCGGCGGCGTGCGGCAGCTTCACTCCGGCGCCGCGCAGCAGCGTCGTGAGCTTGCGCGCCGTCGTCAGGGCCGGATCCTTGACGTAGCCGCCGCCGGGGCCGAACCCCTCGTTGAGGGTGAGGGCGGAGAGCGGTCCGCAGTAGCCCAGGACGCTGGGCCGCCACGCGGCGACCGTGCGCGAGCGGTCGAAGTAGCCGTCGTCGGCGACGATGCGGCCGGTGATCCTCGAGACGCCGAGGGTACGTAGCCGTGTCACGAAGTCGCGCACGTTGGAGGTGCGCAGGCCGAGGCTGCCCTTCTGGTACGCCGTCGTGGAGAGGCTGGGGTCGCCCAGCCCTCGCAGGTACACGTTGCCGCGCAGGACGCCATCGTCGTCCGGCCCGGGGGTGTCCAGGAAGAGCTGGGTCGAGAAGCGATGCGCGGCCGTCCAGGTACCGAGCGCGGCCGCCGAGGTCAGCAGCTTCTCGTTGGAGGCGGGGAGGCGGAGCACGTCCCCGCGCAGAGAGCAGAGCTCTCGCCGCTCAGTGAGGTCGTAGACCACGAGCGACGTGCCGGAACCGGCCATTCCGTGACGTTCGAGGGCGGCGGTGATCTTCGACCTGACACTCGCCGCCGCGCCGCTCGCGACGATGAGCAGGAGGGCGAGGGCCAGGCTGGTCAGGATGACGAGCACACGGGCCCGCGCGACTCGGCTCATTCTCGTCTCACCTGCCCTCCGCGAGTAGGTCCACCGGGTGACTCTGCGAACGTCACGGTACCATCGCGCGCCTCATGGTTCATCCGGCGCCCCGCCGCGACCGCGGTAGCTCCGGTCGAGCCACGGGGCGACACGGATGCCCTCGGCCGGATGGTCGCCGCGGGTCGACGGCTTGATGTCGATCACCGGGCTGCCTTCCAGAGCGTCGAGCCCGGCCACCGTCAGCGTGTTGCCGTCGCGCGCGACCAGGCGGACGACCGTGCACAGGACGGGGTTGGGGCGCGCCGGGCTCCGCGTGGCGAAGATGCCGGTCAGGGGCAGGTCCTCGCTGCCGAAGGGGTGGGTCCTGGTCTTGGGAGGACTCTGGGGCGTACGGAGGTGAGCCCAGAAGAGGACCTGGAGGTGGGAGAACTCCTCGATACCGTCGAGGATGCCGTCCAGGTCGGGGGCGATCTCGATCAGCGACAGCCCCTCCTTGCTCTTCGGGGTCCGCACGGTCCCCACCGATCGCAGCCGCATCTCCTCCGTCATCGCACCTGCCTCCCGTCCGTCGTCATCCCGCACTCCGGTCAGCGGGGCACGATCATTCTGCCTCGATCGCCGCGTCCGCTCACGGTCACTTTCGGCATCCGCTGTGCCTCCACGGATCCGGCTTCGCCGGCTCCCGGATCCCGTCCGGATGAAGTGCTGCGCCCGCACAGAACGTGCTACCCGACTCCCGCACTCTACGTTCGGCCGCAGCGTTCGTCGATCACCCGGCGGACGGAAGGGTCGTGGTGGGGGACCGCGCAGTCTTGACGCCGAGTCGCGGCGCCGTTATGCTTGGCAGGAAGTTAGTGAGGGCGAACATTTGTGAGCACTCCACAGGACAGAGCAGCCGCGGCTTGGGCCGCGCATCTCAGTGAGAGTCTCGAGGATTACCTCGAGGCGATCGTGCGCATCGAGAGCGAGAAGCAGGCGGCGCGCCCCAAAGACATCGCGCGCCGCCTCTCGGTCTCGCCGCCGTCGGTGACGGCGGCGCTGCAGAATCTGTCCGCCCGCGGCCTGGTCAACTACCGGCCGTACGATCTCGTGACGCTCACGCCTCGCGGGCGTCGTCTTGCACGCGATGTCGTCCGCCGGCACGACGGACTGCGTCGCTTCTTCACCGAGATCCTTCGCATCGACGTCGGCGAGGCCGACAGCGTGGCGTGCGCTCTGGAGCACGCGGTCCCGCCGGACGTCATGGACCGCCTGCTGGAGTTCATCGACTTCGTCGCCGACAGCCCGCACGGCGGCGTCACCTGGTCGCCGGACGCGGGTTTCGGGCTCCGGGCCGCGGACGGGACCGTCGCCGCCGTGGCGCCACCTCGCCACGATCCTGCCTCCTGACTGACTCATCTCCAGGAACGGAATGACCCATGACCGCAGAGTTAGGCGAACCTAACAGCTTTGGTGCCGATGAAGTCGGCGGCCGTCGTCACCGGTACCGGTGGGGCCGTCGTGATCCCGCAGGTGGGTGCGGGAGGGGGCAAGGCCGCGGGAAGGGACGCGGACGGGGCTGCCACGGTCGCCTGCAGAGCGGGTCGGTCGCGGAGACGGGCGAGGGGAGTCTCTGCGGGGTCCCCGCCGGATCCACCGTCACGGTCACCGGGATCCGCGGCGACGAGTCGTTCCGCGGCCGGATCCTGGCCATGGGCATCATGCCGGGAGTGTCGGTCACCGTGATGAGCGGAGGTGCGAAGCAGCCTCAGCTGATCGCGCTCCCGGGGAGCAGATGCGTCCTCGACTGGCGCAGTTCGAAGATGATCGCGGTCCGCGAGCGGCGGCCGGAGACAGACCATGAAAGGAAGGTACGGTGAAGCTGAGAGACCTGCAGACCGGCGAGAGCGCCGTCGTGGTGGGCTACGGGCGGTCGGACGCCGCCTACCGCGGCAAGCTGCTTGCCATGGGTCTGACCAAAGGGAGCATCCTGAAGATGATCAGAGTCGCCCCGCTGGGCGACCCGGTCAAGGTGGAAGTACGCGGGTACGCCCTCTCGCTGCGCAAGGCCGAGGCCGACGCGCTGCTCGTGGAGGGGACACGATGAGCAACGCACGCACGATCGCCCTCGTCGGCAATCCCAACTGCGGCAAGACGACGCTCTTCAACGCCCTCACCGGCACCGACCAGCGGGTCGGCAACTGGCCGGGCGTCACGGTGGAGCGCAAGGAGGGGCACGTCAAGCTTGAGAGCGGCAAGGTCGCCCTCGTCGACCTGCCCGGCATCTACGCGCTCCTGGCCGCCTCGGAGGATGAGCGAGTCGCGCGCGACTACATCCTCAGCGGCGAGCCCGGGCTGGTGATCGACATCGTCGACGCGACCAATCTG
>Ga0172369_10008284_pt1 | contig 11818 bp, 10 predicted proteins | sample LakKiv25m_FD_114539 | JGI IMG/M metagenome (GOLD analysis project Ga0172369, IMG submission 114539) | Freshwater microbial communities from Kabuno Bay, South-Kivu, Congo - kab_022012_11.25m | ecosystem: Environmental > Aquatic > Freshwater > Lake | place: Democratic Republic of the Congo... | reverse complement strand
GCTCCTGCCCACCGAGAGGCGGGGCGAAAGCGAAAAGTTATCCACAGGGGCATTTCGCCCCAAGCGCGACCCCGCGGAAGTCACGCCGACGCCCGAAAACGATTCCTGCTCACACTCTGAGCCCGCACTTCGCACGGCGGCTGTTCAGTGGAACGTAGACGCGGGCTGTAGGCTCGAAGCCTGACGACGAGTCGGTCCGTTGTACCCGCTCAGCCCGAGGGCGGAGCCTTCCAGTGGACGGCGACGCGAGCCGGCTTCATGGCTCGCGCGGATACGAAGGCCCACCGGCGCCCCTCGCGTCCGCTCCGCGCGCAAGAGAAAAAACTGCGCGCTCCGCTCCCCTCGGGGCGATCGCCGATGGTCTGCGCGCCGCTCCGGGACCTCGCGGAGAAGCAGATCAGCCGTGCCGGGCGCGCGGGCGCTCGTCTTCCAGGCCGGTGGACAGCATCCTCAGCCCGAGGTCGGTGGCGTGCTCGATGGCCTCGGTGATGAGCCCCTGGAGCACCCGCGGCTGCTGCTTGAGCGACTCGTAGTAGCGCTGGCGGTCGATGGCGTGGATGACCGAAGGCAGATAGCCCGCCCGCATGACGAGGATGTTCATCATCAGGCGGCCGACCTTGCCCGACAGGTCGGTGAACGGGAAGATCGCCATGAACTTGTGGTGGTACACCGCCGCCTGCTGCAGCGGGTGCAGAGCGTGGAACTCGGCCGTGTTGGCCCAGTCCACCAGCCGCGTCAGCTCCGGCACGATGCGCTGCGGCTGCGCGATGTCGTGGAAGTACGTGCGGTGCAGCGGCATGTCCTCGCGGTACGTGATGCGGCCGCGTCCCTCTTCGCCGCCCGTGAGCGTCTCGAACAGGCGCTTCACCAGCGGCAGCGTGAACCGGCCCCGCGGCGAGCGCGCCTCCGCCTTCGCAAGCTCGATGGCGTCGCGCTGGCGGCGGATGTCCGCCAGGAAGGCCGCCCGCCCGACCTCCAGCACCCCCGGCCCGGACGGCTGCAGCGCCAGAGCCAGTTCCTCGGTCGTGATGACCACGCCTTCGAGCGCGTTCTCGTGGTAGACCCACGACAGGTCGAGCTTCTCCAGGAACTCCCGCCCGAGGTTGCGGTCGCTCTCCAGGAGCTCCAGCAGGTCGTCCTTGCGGTCGTCGATGTCGTCGAGCTTGGCGCGCATGGCTGGGTCGCTCTTTCTCCCCTGATCTCAAGGGCTTCGGACGCCCCGGAACCGGCGCACTCTAGGCGACCGGCACCGGGTCGTCAAGCTCGGAAGCGCGGACTGCCACCTCTACCGGCGGGGGAGGTGGCGCGCAGCCTCCCCTGCAAATGGGACTTCAAACCGTGACCACCGTTCTCCGTTCGCACGCCCGTGGCCCATCCGAGCAAGCACCGTTCCAACGCCCCGGACGCGACAAACCTTCCCTGCCGCTTTCGGCGCGCCTCTGCCCTGTATGTGCCGGATCCCCGCCGACCCTTTCGGTCCATGTTGCGACACCGCTGTCGCAGTCGTGACGGGGCGCACACCGTTGACGACACCGGGCCGGTCCCGATGGCAGGAGGGGGGAGATCTTCCTCGGCGGCGGGGAGAAACGGGGCGCTGTCGGGCAGGCAGGTGGTGGCGATGAGTGGATAGGCTCGGTCTCTCGGAGGGCGTGCCTTCTTCGGCGGGGGGTCTGACGAGACCATCGCCGAAAAGGCGTCCAGCGGGGTGCCGCGGCCCCCCCCCGCGGGGGGCTTTTGGGGGGCCGCGACCGCACCTTTTCGGCGAAGGTCGAGCCAGGGGCCTTGATGGAGAGAAGTTGTTGCGACCAGATCGAGTTTCGTCGCGCCGAAGCGCTCACCCCGAGGGGCGGAGCCTTCCAGTGAAAGGTGACGGACGGCTCTTTGTCGGGCGGACACGAGGGGCGAGCGCCGCTCGGACGGGCGCCCCTCGTGTCCGCTCCGCGCGCAAGAGAAAAAGCCGCGCGCTGCGCTCCCCTCGGGGTGAGCGAATCGTCCCTTGTCGGTCTGAGGCGGAGCCTCGCTAGAAATCGTCGTCGAACGGAGCGTTCACGCCCGAGCGCTTGCGCGTTTCGTACGCCAGAAGCGACGAGTTCTCCTCCACCCGGGCGTCGCGACGCAGACCGTCCGCCCAGACCTTGCGCAGGTCGCCCTTGCGTTGACCGATCAGCCGCTCGCGCAGGTTCGCCTTCTCCGTGTCGAACTTCGACATGTCCGCGCGCGTGCGCGTCTTCAGCTCGACCACGAACCACGCGTTCTGCTCCTCGATCACGGCGTCCGGAATGCGCTTGTCCGCGCTCAGGGCGAAGGCCGCCGCGCTCACCCTGGGCGCCGAGCCGATGCCCGGCACGATGCCGCCGTAGGCGTGGAAGGTGTCCGACGTCTGGGTCTGGGGCTTCTTCGACAGCTCGGGAGCCGCGCCGTCCGGCCTCTCCTCCGCCTTGGGCCACTGCGACTCCAGCGACTCGCCCGCCTTGAGCTTCGCCAGGGTCTGCTCGGCGGCCGCCTTCGCCAGATCCTTCGCCTTCTGCTCGCCGGCCATCTCCCTGGCGATATCGCGCTGCACGTCCTCCAGCTTCTTCTCCGCCGCCGGTCGGTCCTCCTGGACGTTCAGCATCTGCCAGCCGAACGGATCGCGCACCGCGTCGCCCGTCTCGCCGACCTTGAGCTTGAACGCGGCCTCTTCGAACTTGCGGCCGTACGGGCTCTCGCCCAGCGCCACCCAGCCCACGTCGCCGCCGTTCTTCGCCTCCGCGCCCTCCGAGAACTGCGCCACGACGTCCTCGAACTTCTTCCCGTCCTTGAGCGCCCCGGCCGCCTCGTCGATCTTCTTCTTCGCCGCGTCCTCCTGCTCCTTCGTCGCGTCGCGGGCCACCGGCACGAAGACGCGCCGCACCTTCACCGCGTGCTTCTGCACGTAGAGAGCGCGGTTCTCCTCGAACTTCTTCTGGACGTCGGCCTTGCGCTCCGCGAGCAGCTTGTCGATCTCCGCGTCCGAAGCGGCCGCCTCGGCGCGGAACTGTCCGGGCTGGAACTTCACGTAGCGCACCGAGACGCCCTCGTTCTCCTTGAGGAACTCCGCCTTCAGCTCGTCGTCGCCCACGCTCACCGAGCCCAATGCGAGCTGGTACATGCGCCGCGCGAGCAGGTCGCGCCGCAGCCGCTCCTCGAAGCGGACCGGGGTGAGGCCTTCGACGTGCGCGACCCACTTCAGGTAGGTCTCGCGGTCGAACGCGCCGTCCTTCTGGAACTGCGACGCATCCTGGATTTCCTTCGCCAGCTCGTCGTCGCTCACCCACAGCCCCTGGTGCTCGCCGGCCTGCGCCACCAGCTCGCGCTCGACCACGTCCTTCATCGCCTCCTCGCGCAGGTGGGCCGCCCGCGCCTCCTCGACGCCGAACGAGCCGCCGGTGCGCATGCGCAGCACCTGCGCGCGCTGGCGGTAGGCCTGGTCGAAGGCGCTGGCGGGCACGGGCTCGCCGTTGACCTTCGCCGCCCAGGTGACCGTCTCGACCTGGCCGCTCTGCCGGCAGCCGCGCGAGCCCGGCCCGAACGAGAAGATGAAGACCACCGTGATGAGCGCGATGGCGAACTGGATGGCGAACGAGCGGGCGTTCTCTCGGATGGTGTCGAGCATCGGGTGGCTGCCTTCGTGCGCGGGCCGGACGGCGTGCGGCCCGCCGAGGATGGGGCCCGCCGCGCCGCCGCGGGGGCCGGGAACACGCCGCGGCGCCGGAGGCCGCATGGGTCCGGCGCCGCGCCGTCGAAGGAGTCCGGCCCCGCGGGGGGGCCGGACGAAAGGTTGACAACCTATGGAAACGCCGGTGAAAATGTCAACCGATTTCCGCGCAGGCGCCCGGCAGGGCGGGCGCGCGGGAAAGCGGGCCGCCGTGCTGGCGTTGGTGCGCAGACACTGGGAACTGCTGGCCTCCGTCCTCCTGCTTCTGCTTCCGTTCATAGTCTACGTCTCGCATGCGCAGACGCCCTGGGTGCCCGGGCCGGCGCGGCGCGTCGTCGTGTTCGCGACGACTCCGGTGCAGCGCGTCATGGCCGGGGCGGTCGAGCTGGCGCAGGACGCGTGGCACGGCTACGCCGACCTGCGGGGCGTGCGGGCGGAGAACGAGCAGCTCCGGCGCGAAACCCTGCGGCTGCGCACCGCGCAGCAGAAGATGGCCGAGACCGAGGCGGAGAACGGGCGGCTGCGGCGGCTGGCGGCCTGGGCCGAGACGCAGCCGGACACGCGCATGGTCGCCGCGCCCGTGCTCGGCTGGGGCGCCGACACGCAGACGCGCAGCGTGCGCATCGGGCGCGGCGGCGGCGACGGCATCCGCGCGGGCATGGCCGTCGTCACGCCCGACGGCGTCGTGGGCCGCGTGTCCGCCGTCTTCGACGACGCCGCGGACGTTCTATTGATTATAGACCCGCACAGCGCCGTGGCCGCCCGCAGCCAGCGCACGCGCGCGCGCGCCACGGCCCGCGGGCTGGGCGATCCCGGGCGCATGCGGCTCGACTACGTGGTGCGCACCGACGACATCGAGGAGGGCGACCTCTTCGTCACCGCGCCCAGCGGCGGCATGTTCCCCCGCGGGCTGCGCATCGGCCGCGCCGCGCGGGTGCAGCAGAGCCCCTACGGCCTGTTCAAGCTGGCCGAGCTCGTGCCGGCCGTGGACTTCGACAAGCTGGACGAGGTCCTGGTGGTCGTCGAGAACGCGCCGTCGGCGTCGGCCGAGGTGCCCGCGACGGCGGTGACGAGGTAGAGCCGCTCGGAAACGGGGGCCCGGGAGGCCCGTCGCTGCGCTCGGGGTTCCGTCCCGTCGCTGCGCTCGGGGTTCCGATTCGGGCGTCGCCGCGAACGTATTCCGAACCCCGACCCAAGCGAGGGGACGGAACCCCGAGCGCAGCGGGCAGGGCTTGCTCGGCTCCCGGGTTTGCCGGCATTGGCGGCGAGGATCGAGACGGCGCGCTCGGCGCACGGGCATGGGGCGGCCCGGCGTTCGGCGCGGGTGCTTCGCGCACGGGCGCGGATGCACGACAATGGAGCGGCCGCCCGGGGGCGGCGAACGGGCCCGGAGCCCCTCGACCTGCGCTCGGGACCGGGGCGAATCACTTGAGAGCCGCCGCGCTGCTCGCGCTCATCGTGCTGCTGGGAGCCGTGGAGGCCGCGCTGCCCCGCGTCCTGGGCGCCGGCACTGCGCGGCCGCTGCTCGCCGCGGCCGTCGTGTTCTTCCTGTCCCTGCGCTGGAGCACCATCGAGGGCGCCGAGCTCTCGCTCGCGGCCGGCTTCGTCCACGACGTCGCCGGCGGGGGCGGCCCCGGTCCGGGGGCGTTCATCGGGGTCGCCGCGTTCGTAGGGGCCCGCCTGGCGCTCGCCGGGCTGCACGCCGAGGGGCGCATCTTCGAGGCGGCGTTCACGTTCGCCGTCGCGCTGCTTTGGAACGTGCTCGCTGCGGCCGCCTCGTCGCTGTTCGGACCGGCGCGCACGCCCCTGGCCGACTCCCCGTGGCTGTCCGCGGCGCTGTGGTCGGCGGCGGCAACCGCGGCGGCGAGCCCGCTCGTCATGGCCGCGGCGCGGCGCGTCGAGGCGCTGCGTCGCGAGCGGCCGCCGGGGGCCCTGCAGTGAGCCGCCTGCTGCAGGCGCCGCGCGAGCCCAAGGATCTGCGCCCCCGCGCTGCCGTGGCCGCGGTCGTCGCGACGCTGCTCTTCCTCGTGCTCGGGGCGCGCCTGTACCACCTGCAGATCGTGCGCGGCGCGGAGCTGAGCGCGAAGAGCCGCGAGAATTTCGTGAAGGAGCTGGTGGAGCCCGCCGAGCGCGGCTACGTGTTCGACCGGCGCGGCCGGCTGCTCGCCGACAACCGGCCCTCGTTCGACGTGTACCTGACGCCCGCCTTCTGCCGCAATCCGCAGGACGTGATGGGGCGGCTCGCCACCCATCTGCAGCTTCCGCAGGAGAAGGTCGACGAGGTGCTGCGCTACGTCGAGTCGCTGCGGCGCACCAAGGGCCCCAAACGGCTGGAGCGCGAGCGCCCCTACCTCATCAAGCTCGACATCGCGCCCGCCTCCGAGCAGCGCGACCAGCTCGACATGGTCGTCGCCGACCTGCCCGCCCTGGACGGAGTCGACATCCTGACGAGCCCCCACCGCTCGTACCCGTGGGGCGACCTGCTCGCACACGTCGTCGGATATCTCAGCGAGGTGTCGCCGTCCGAGATCGAGGCCGGAAAAGGGCGGTACCGGCGCGGCGACTTCATCGGGCGAAGAGGGCTGGAGCGCACGCTCGAAAGCCAGCTTCGCGGCAAGGACGGGCGCCGGCGGGTCGCGGTGGACGCCAAGGGGCACGAGCTGGACTCGGAGCTGGCCGCGGAGCTCATCGCGCCCAAGGACCGACGCGTGCCCAGCACGCCCGGCAACAATGTCGAGCTGAGCATCGACCTGGCGCTCCAGATGCTGGCGGATCGGGCGCTGGCGCAGACGGCGCGCGCCGGGGCGCTCGTCGCGGTGGACGTCCACACGGGGTTCGTGCTCGCGATGGTGTCGCTGCCCTCCTACGACCCGAACCTCATGACGGGGCGCATCTCGCGCCGGCAGCTCAAGCAGCTCGTGGAGGATCCGCTGGAGCCGCTGTTCCAGCGCGCGGTGCAGAACCACTACCACCCGGGCTCGACGTTCAAGATCGTCACGGCGCTCACCGGGCTGGAGCGCGGCGCGGTGACGCCCGAGAGCGGCACCTCGTGCGGCGGCGGCTACAACCTGGGGCCGCGGCGGTGGCGCTGCTGGAACGACAAGGGACACGGCGGCGTGTCGCTGCACCGTGCCCTCGTGCAGAGCTGCGACACGTACTTCTACTGGATCGCCGACAAGGTGGGCCTGGAGCCGATCGCCGACATGGCGCAGAGGCTGGGCTTCGGGAAGCCGACCGGCATCGAGCTGCAGCCGGAAGCTCCGGGCCTCGTGCCCACGCCCGCGTTCCACGTGAAGCAGGACAAAGGCTACTACAAGGGTTACGCGCTCAACGCCGCCATCGGCCAGGGCGCCGTGAACGTGACTGCACTCCAGCTCGCCATGGCGTACGCGGCCATCGGCAACGGAGGCACGCTGTACAAGCCCCACCTGGTGCGGCGCGTCGAGCGGGCGGACGGCGAGGTGGTGCGCCAGACGATGCCGGAGGAGGTGCGCCAGCTCGACGTGGGCGCCGCGCACATGAACGCGGTGCTGGACGGGCTGCGCGGGGTCGTGCAGGAGCCGGGCGGAACCGCGTACTCCAAGCGGCTCGTGGACGTGCCGGTGGCGGGAAAGACCGGCACGGCGCAGGTGGTCGCGATCGGGGAGAAGCGCGAGAAGCTGTCGGAGATGTCGTGGGAGGAACGCGATCACGCGTGGTTCGCGGCGCTCGCCCCGGCGGACGATCCCGAAATCGCGGTGGTGGCGGTGAACGAACACGGAGGCCACGGCGGGGCAGCCGCGGCGCCCGCGGTCATGGCGGTGGTGGAGGGGTACTTCGACCTGAAGCGGCGCGAGGCCGAGGAGCACGCGCCGCTTTCCGCCGACGCGATCCGCGAGTTGCAGCCCGCGCCGCGCTTCGCCGCGGAGGCGTGGGCGGCGCGCCAGCGCGAGCGCGCGGCGGAGGAGGCCGAGGCGGTCGACGGTGCGCCGCCTCCCGCCGAGCCCGACGAGAGCGTCTCGAGTCCGGCCGAGGTCGCCGATCCCCAGCCGGTGCGCCGGGCGCCCGCGCGCGCCGAAGGCTCGGGGCCGAGGGCCGACGAGGAGCCGCGGGCGCCGCCGCAGGAGTAGGAACATGAAGAAACCGCCAAGACGCCAAGGAACGCCAAGGTACGCCGAGAAAAAAAGGGTTGGACAACGGCTGGACCGTCGCGTGGCCTGCGGGCGCGGCGGGCCGGGTCGCGGATCGGCGGTCGGTACCTCTCGTGTTCCTGGCGCCCTTGGCGTCCCTGGCGCCTTGGCGTTCCCCGGGGAGCCCGGAAATACTCTGGCGATGGAATTCCCGGAGACGACGTGACCACGATCGACGTCCAGGAAAGGAAAATCGGGCGTGTCCACTGGCCGCTGGTGCTGTGTACGGCGGCCATCGCGTCGCTGGGGGTGTGGAACCTCGCGAGCGCCGGCCGCGCCGAGGCGCAGGAGCTGTGGCTGGCGCAGCTCCGTGCGTTCGGGGTGGGCACGGTGCTGGTGGCGGTGTCGATGTTCTTCGACTACCGGCTGCTGCGGTCCCTGGCGTGGCCCATGTACGTCGCGACGCTGGCGATGCTCGTGGCCGTTCCCTTCCGCGGGCGTGTCGTGATGGGGGCGCAGCGCTGGCTGGAGTTCGGGCCGCTGCGGCTGCAGCCCAGCGAGTTCGCGAAGCTGGCCGTGATTCTGGTGCTCGCGCGCTTCTTCGACGACCACCCGGCGGAGGCGCGCACGGTGAAGAGAATTTCTCCGCTGGCGCGCGTGACCGGATTCGTCGAGCGGCGCTGGGCCGAGTTCCAGGCGAGGCGGCGGCGCGCCCTCGCGGTGGCGCCGCGGCGGCGGGCGGAGGTGCAGCGGCGCGTGACGGGCTACCGGCTCGTCGACCTGTGGGCGCCGTTCCTCCTGCTGCTCGTTCCCGTGGTCATCGTCGTGAAGCAGCCGGATCTGGGCACCGGACTCGTGACGATGGCGATCGGCGGGTCGCTCATCCTGTTCGCGGGGCTCACGACCGAGGCGCTCGCGGTGCTGGCCGCAGGGGGCGCGGCGGCCGCTGTCGGGGCGTGGTTCGTGGCGCTCAAGCCCTACCAGAAGGCGCGCCTGACGACGTTCCTGGACCCCGCGGGTGATGCTCTTGGAAAAGGATATCACTCGATCCAGTCGCTCATCGCGGTGGGCAGCGGGCAGGCCTGGGGCAAGGGGTGGGGCAACGGCACGCAGAACCAGCTCGCGTTCCTGCCCGAGCAGCACACGGACTTCGTCTTTCCCGTGTGGGCCGAGGAGCACGGCTTCGCCGGGGCGGTGATCGTGGCCGTGCTCTACCTGGTGCTCGTGCTGCTGGCGCTGGGGATCGCGGCGGGCGCGCGCGACCGCTTCGGCGCGTTCCTGTCCTTCGGCGCCGCGGCGCTGTTCTTCTGGCACGCGTTCATCAACATCGGCATGGTCATCGGCGTGCTGCCCGTCGTGGGCGTGCCGCTGCTGCTGTTCAGCTACGGCGGGTCGAGCGCCGTGCTGACACTTCTGGCGATAGGAGTATTGCTGAACGTGTCGCTCCGACGCCTCGACTTCACGCGATGAAGAGGCGCCCGGAGTGCGGCGACGCGGCCGACTGCTGGCGGCTGATTCTGACGGGCGAGATCGTGCGCGCGGCGGGCGCGCCCGCGAGCGTGCGCGACGAGCCGCCGATCGTGCTCGGGAGGAGCGGCCGCTGGCAGACGGGGCTTGCGCGGCTCGGGCCGGCGCTGGACGACGCGCTCGGGGCGACGGCGTTCGCGGTCGCGTGGCGCATGGCCTGCGCGCAGCACGGACGTCGTGCCTGGCCGGGCGCGCGCATGGTGGCTGAGACCGCTGTCGGAGAGCTGGTCGGGGCCTGCGAGGAAGGACTGGCTTGCGCCGGTTGTGTGCGGGTCTTCGACTCTGCGCGATCCGATGCGGATCGGTCCTGGGTGCTCGGAGCCGGAGAGGCGGTCGTCGCCGTGATCGGAGCGATCGAGTGGACGGAGATCGATCGGACCGCCGACATCGCGGCGGCCTGGCTCGACCTCGACTGGTCGATCGCTACGCGCCCTTGAACGCAGCCGGGCGCTTCTCCAGAAACGCCGCCAGGCCTTCGCGCGTGTCCGCCGTGTCGAAGAGCAGGGCGAACGATGCCTGTTCCAGCGCGTTCGCGGCGTCCAGGCCGAGATCCGCGCCTCGGCGAATCGTGCGCTTGGCGGCCGCGACCGCGAGCGGTCCGCGCGAGGCGATCCGTCGTGCGATCTCCTTCACCTTCGGGAGCAGCTCCGCACGCGGGAAGACGTCGCAGACGAGTCCGCGCGCTTTCGCCGTCGCCGCGTCGAGCGGGTCGCCGGTGAAGATCATTTCGCGCGCGAGCATCGGGCCGACGAGCCGCTGCAGCCGCTGCGTGCCGCCGAATCCCGGCATGAGGCCTAGGTTCACCTCGGGCTGCCCGAGCTTCGCGTTCTCCGACGCGTAGAGGAGATCGCAGCCCATCGCGAGCTCGAGACCGCCGCCCAGCGCGAAGCCGTTGACCGCCGCGACGGTCACCGCAGGCAGCGCCTCCAGCTTCGCGACGACGCGGTGGCCCGTCTCCGAGTACGCACGCGCCTGCGAAGGCGTCATTCCGCGCATCTGCGAGATGTCCGCGCCCGCCACGAACGCCTTCTCCCCCGCACCGGTCAGGATGATCGCGCGCGTCTCCGGCATCGGCGCCGACAGCGCGGCGTCCAGTTCCTCCAGCGTCCTCGCGTCCAGCGCGTTGAGCGCCTTCGGGCGGTTGAGCGTGAGCGTGAGAAGGGCGCCTTCCGTTTCGACGATCAGGTTCGCGTACTCCATGGGCGCTACCCCCTGTACTCGTGGAATCCGCGGCCCGTCTTGCGTCCCAGCCATCCGGCGTCGACGTGCTGGCGCAAGAGCGGCGACGGACGGTATTTGTCGTCGCCCAGCCCGCGGTGCAGCACCTCGGCGATGTACAGGCACGTGTCCAGTCCGATGAAATCCGCCAGCTCCAGCGGTCCCATGGGCATGTTGCAGCCGAGTTTCATCGCCTGGTCGATGTCCTTCGCCGTGCCGAGGCCCTCCTGCAGGGCGAAACAGGCCTCGTTGAGCATCGGGATGAGGATGCGGTTCACGATGAAGCCCGGGAAGTCGCGCGCCGTGACCACCGTCTTCTTCAGGCGCGCCGCGAACGCGCACGTCGTCTCCCACGTGGCGTCCGTCGTCTGCGCGCCGCGGATGACCTCGACGAGCTGCATGACCGGCACGGGGTTCATGAAGTGCATGCCGATGACGCTGCCGGGGCGCTTCGTGGCCGCCGCGACGCGCGTGATCGGGATGGAGGAGGTGTTGGTCGCGAGAATCGCGCCGGGCGGGAGAAGGCGGTCCAGCGCGACGAAGATCTCCTTCTTTACGGCCTCGTTCTCGACGACGGCCTCGACCGCGAATACCGCGCCCTCGGCGTCTGCCAGCTTCTCCGTCGGGTGCAGGCGGGACAGCGCCGCGTCGCGATCGGCGGCGGAAAGCCTGCCCTTCTGGACCTGCTTCTCCAGTTGGGCGCCGATCTTCCGGACCGCACCCTCCGCCAGTCCCGGCACGGAGTCGATCAGCACCACGTCGACGCCCGCCTGCGCCGCCACCTGCGCAATGCCGGAGCCCATCTGCCCTGCACCCACGACCGCCAGCTTCGCGATTTCCATGCTCGCTCCCGTCCCCCGGACAGGGACCGGGCGCCGATACACCTGCGACCGCGCGCTGTCAACGCACGGATGTGAGCGCAACGCGGGGCCGTGCGCGGTAGAATGCCCCGCATGAGGCGGGCGGCGGCCCTCGTTGCGTTCTTCCTGGCGGCGGCGTGCTCGCGCGAGGTCGTGCTGCCCGCGCGTCCCGACGAGAATGCGCTGAGACTGGAGGCCGACGCGCAGTCGTACCGTGCAGGGGAACCACTGCGGCTGACCCTGAGCGGACGGTCGGCGGATCCGGCTGCCGCGACCGTCGTCGTGGCCGGACAGCTCGCTCCCGTGCTGAGAGTCTGAGCAGGAATCCGCCAAGCCGCTCCTCTAGACCGTGTGCTTTTCTACTTGACGGCATGGCAGCAGTAGTATAACAAGCGCATATGCCTACCAACAACGAATCAGGACAGCTT
>Ga0172369_10008282_pt1 | contig 11819 bp, 9 predicted proteins | sample LakKiv25m_FD_114539 | JGI IMG/M metagenome (GOLD analysis project Ga0172369, IMG submission 114539) | Freshwater microbial communities from Kabuno Bay, South-Kivu, Congo - kab_022012_11.25m | ecosystem: Environmental > Aquatic > Freshwater > Lake | place: Democratic Republic of the Congo... | reverse complement strand
GTAATCAGGGCCACAGAGTCGCTTAAACCTAAACCAACAATGGCAGCGGTAGGCGCAAGCATCTCACGCATTCCCGGCCCGCCGGCAGGGCCTTCATAACGGATAACCACGCAATCGCCTTTTTTAATCTTGTTGCCCATAATCGCCTGCATCGCCTCTTCTTCGCGATTAAAGACCCTTGCCCTTCCGGTAAATTTCATCATTTTATCGCTTACCCCTGACTGTTTCACTACTGCGCCATCAGGAGCCAGGTTGCCGTAAAGAACAGCTATGCCGCCCTGTTTATGATACGCCTTGTCAAACGGGCGAATCACATCTTCATCAAAAATCCTTGCTTTATCGGCGATCTCAAATGTTTTTTCACCGCTGACATTAAGCGTATTATTCAGTTTGGATTTTAACCTCTTTAATACCGCGGGAATCCCCCCGGCATACTCCACATCTTCCATGAAATGCTCACCCGCAGGTTCAATATTAGTAATATGCGGCACGCTTTTACTGATCTTATCAAAAGTCTTGAGCTCTAATTTAATCCCCGCTTCGTGGGCAATCGCCATAAGATGCAAGACCGTGTTGCTTGATCCGCCTAAAGCCATATCCACAACAATAGCGTTCTCCAGAGACTTTTGAGTAATAATATCGCGCGGCTTAATATCTTTCTTAACTAATTCCACAATCCGCTCACCGCTGGCCTGGGCAATCCTGCGTTTCTTAGCTGAACCAGCCAGGGCAGTGCCGCAGCCGGGAATAGACATCCCCATTGTCTCTGTAAGGCAGGCCATTGTATTTGCCGTATACAATCCCTGGCATGAACCTTGCCCGGGGCAGGCCTCCATCTCTAAACAAGTTAATTCTTCCTGAGAGATATCTCCAATCTTCGCCCGGCCCATTCCCTCATAAGTATCATGCACAAAAGCTAACTTTCTTTTATTATAATGTCCGGAGATCATTGGCCCGGCGGTAATAATTATCGCCGGTATATTTAACCGCGCCACCCCCATAAGCATGCCCGGCGTAATTTTATCGCAGTTAGTAAGACATACTATTCCGTCTAATTGGTGGGCATTACATACCGTCTCAATCATATCCGCCACAAGCTCCCTTAGGGCCAGTGGATAGCACATTCCCAAATGGCCCATGGCTATACCGTCGCAGATACCGGGGACTCCGAATAAAAACGGCGCGCCTCCGCCATAACAAACCCCGCGCTCAATAAACCTCTCCAGGTCGCGCATTCCGACATGTCCGGGGATAAGATCAGTAAAAGAAGTGGCTACTCCGATAAACGGCCGGTTTAAATCATTACGCGACAATCCGGTAGCATGCAAAAGCGCCCGATGCGGCACCCTCTCCAAACCTTTCTTTATCTGATCTGAACGCATAGTTTACCCTTTCTCTCTTAATAGATCCCGATTCGTAACCGCTGCGAAAATTACAAAACAAATTTTCTTGCACTCATCGGGATAAGCTCGCCCAGACGACTTATGTTCACTTCGTTCCATAAGTCGTGGTCTCGCTTAGTCAGCGCCTTCTCCATCATGAACTACGCCTGCCGCATCCTGACGCTTACGCACAATTACCCTTTTTAAAGTAACATATTTATCGACTAGGCTGGAATTATTTACGGCATTTAACTGCTTAAAAAGAAAATCAAACTTGTTTTCAATCTCTTGGGCAATTGCATCGCGAGTGACTTGAGGCAGCGACATAATCTCCCTCTTAAAAGCGCCCAATGCCTTTTTTCTGGTTTTATAAAAAAACTGCTCCTCGGTCTCTCCCGCTTTAGCTTCATTGGCGGCGTTAACCTTAAGCCATTCGTAAATCCTCTTCTTTAAATCCGCGGGGAAATGCCTGGAATCATAAATCATGTTCTGAAATTGCGTGGCTAAATGTACCTCGCAGGTCTCGCATTCCGGGAATTTATGGAACGCCTCCTCAGGCAAGGTTGATGCGCCATGCTGCACAGCGCCGCCTAAACCAAACTCTTTGCGCGCAAGCGCCGAAAGGTTCTTTAGTGTTTCAAAATCCAGTTTTACCTGGGCAATGGAACCGTCGGGCAAAACCACCCCGCCATGCGAGGTTCCGGTCTGAATAGAAATCTTGCTGATACCAATAAGCCCTTTACGCAGGCGGCCTTTAAAACCCTCCATAAACGCGCGCAGATCTTCCGGATTAGAATTCTGATGCCCTACCTCGCCGATCTCACCACCTACCGAAACCGTTATGCCTTTTGGCTCAATACGGCGGATAAACTGGGTAAGCTTGGCGCATACTTCATAGTTTGCGTACTGCTGGTCCTTTACTTTAGGCTTGCTTAAATCTACCAGAGTGGAAGAATCAATATCGATATTGTAAAAACCTGCACCCACTGCTTCAGTAATTAATGCCTGGAGCGCCTCAACCTCTTTTTCCGCGTTCTCCTGATATTTCTTTAAATTCGCCTGGAAATGGTCCCCCTGAATAAACACCGGGCCACTGTAATTTTCTTTAATCGCCGCAGCCAAAATTACCGCGGAGTATTCAACCGGCGGCTGGGCAGTATAACCCATTTCGGATTTTGCAATTTCAAATATAAACGCCTTGGCATTATTCTTCTTGCCTACCCGAAAGATCGCCCTGGCCAAATCATAAGTCAAACTACGCAGGTTTATCGCCGGCACGGTTGAGCCGCTGAATTCTTCCCTGCCGCGGGCCATATAATAATCATGAATACTAGAGGGATAGATACCTTTTTTATAAGCAATATCCCAGATCTTTTTTGCCAGCACCTTTTTAATCAAAACGTCATCGGTTAACACCAAATCCATTACAATTTTATCAATCTCAAGCGGCTTCCTTCCCATGTTACTTAATCCTCCTCATTTAATAAATATTCTTATAGTTGTTTAAAACTCAGGTTAAAATCTTAACCAGGTTTAACAAATGCTCGATCTTCAAATCTTTTTTTTGTATGGCAACCTCAAAATCAACCTCAACCATTTTTCCGCAACCGTAGCCCACCACGATATCGGTTTTACCGGCAAGCAAGCAATCAACCGCGATCCTTCCGAGGTTTAAAGCAAGGTCCCGGCTGACAGCGGTCGGCCGGCCGCCCCTTTGCACGTGCCCCAACACCACTACCCGCGTCTCAAGAGAAGTAATCTCGGCAATTTTCTTAGCGATATCCTCGGCCTTGCCTGCGCCTTCGGCAACCACAATAATCCAGCTCATCTTACCCACCAGGTTACCATGGACAATGTCATGACAGATTACGTCAAGATCCATCTTTCTCTCGGGGATAATCACATCTTCACACCCGCCGGCAAGCGCCACAGTCAGGGCGATAAAACCGGAATCCCTGCCCATCACCTCAACCACAAAAATCCTCTCCATACTGGTTGCGGTATCGCGTATTTTATCAATAGCGTCAAGGGCGGTATTAATTGCCGTATCCGTACCAATAGTATAATCAATGCCATTGACGTCATTATCAATGGAGGCGGCTATACCAACAATCGGCACTTTATATTTCTTATAAAATTCGTGAGCCGCGGCAAAAGAACCATTGCCGCCGATAACCACTAAAGCGTCAATATCATATTTTTTAATATTATTGTACGCCCGCTCCTGGCCTTCTACGCTCCTGAACTCCGCGCAGCGCGCGGTTTTTAAAATAGTCCCGCCCTGGTTAATAATCCCCGAAACAGAGCGGTGATTTAAATTTTTCAACTCCTCGTTAATTAAACCCCACCAGCCGCGGAAAACCCCCATCACCTCTAATTTCTGGTTGATCCCGTAGCGCACAACGGAGCGAATCGCCGGATTCATTCCCGGGGCATCTCCGCCGGTAGTCAAAACCGCGATTCTTTTCATCAAGTCCCCATCTCCCAGCTGGCTAAATATTTCTTCTGCTCCGGAGTAAGCGTATCTATCTTGATCCCCATAGACTTAAGTTTTAAGTAGGCGATGTTTTTATCTATGGCTTCCGGCACCGTATAAACCTGTTTCTGCAATCTGCGGTAATTCTTAGCCATGTACTCTGCGGAAAACGCCTGGTTAGCAAAAGACATATCCATAACACTTGCCGGATGGCCTTCCGCTGCCGCCAGATTAATCAGCCGGCCTTCTCCTAAAACATAAATCTTGCGATTATTCTTCATTGTATATTCATCAACAAAATCGCGGGTTGCCCTTTTAGATTTGGCTATTGCCGCCAAACCCGGGATATCAATTTCAACATTAAAATGCCCGGAGTTAGCGACAATCGCGCCATCCTTCATCAGGCTAAAATGCTCCTTACGGATAACATTAATATCTCCGGTTACCGTAACAAAAATATCACCGATCCTGGAGGCCTCTTTAATCGGCATAACCCTAAAACCATCCATGGTCGCCTCAAGGCCGCGTAGAGGATCGACTTCAACAACAATTACCTTAGCGCCCAATCCATTTGCGCGCATCGCCGCGCCTTTTCCGCACCAACCGTATCCGCAAACTACAAAATTAGAGCCGGCAATTAATTTGTTCGTTGCCCGGATAATTCCATCAAGCGTAGATTGTCCCGTACCGTAGCGATTATCAAAAAGATGCTTGGTTAAAGCGTCATTAACCGCGATAATCGGATAACGTAATTTTCCTTCCTGCGCCAGGGCACGCAGCCGGATTACCCCGGTAGTAGTTTCTTCTGTGCCGCCGATAATATTGGCGTGATCTTTAACCGGCCTCTGATGAATAGTGCTTACCAGGTCGGCGCCGTCATCCATAGTAATATCCGGCTTAACCGCCAAGGCGGATTTTATATGATTATAATAAGTTTTGGTATCTTCTCCTTTAATCGCAAAAACAGCTACCTTTAGATCATTTACCAACGCCGCGGCTACATCATCCTGGGTAGAAAGCGGATTGGATGCGCAAACATATACATCAGCGCCTCCAGTTTTTAAAACATCCGTTAACACTGCCGTCTCAGTAGTAACATGCAGACAGCAGGCAACCTTTAAGCCTTTTAAAGGTTTATCTTTGGAAAACCGTTGTTTAATCAAACTAAGTACCGGCATATTCTTAGCCGCCCATTCAATCCTTAAAGCCCCTTTTTTAGCTAATTTTATATCTTTAATATCGTATTTCATATCATCCTTTCTTTTTCTATATGTTGTATACTAACTACCTGCCTACCGGCAAGCAAGCTACCTGCCCTAATATTATATTTTATAATTTGTTGCTTGTTTTTTTAATGCCGCCGCCTTATCCGTTTTCTCCCAGGTAAACTCCGGCTCCGGCCTGCCAAAATGACCATAGCTGGCAGTCTTTCTGTATATGGGCCGGCGTAAATTCAATGATTCAATAATCCCCTTAGGGGTAAGTTGAAAGTTCTGCCGCACCAGTTTTACCAAAGCATCTTCTGAAATAACCGAGGTTCCTTCTGTTTTTACCATAACTGACAAAGGATCCGCGCGGCCAATAACATAAGCCAGCTGAATAAGGCATTTCCTGGCTAAACCCGCTGCAACAATGTTCTTGGCAATGTAGCGGCACATATACGCGGCAGAACGGTCAACCTTAGTAGGGTCCTTGCCGGAAAACGCGCCGCCGCCATGGGCAACCGCTCCGCCGTAAGTATCCACGATTATCTTCCTGCCGGTCATCCCGGTATCAGACTGCGGACCGCCGATTACAAATTTCCCCGTTTGATTAACAAAATATTTGGTATCTTTATCCACCCAACCCTTAAGAACCGGGCCGGCCACTGTCCGGATAATTTCATTGCGCGCTTTTTCCGTAATGCGCTTTCCACTTTTATCCAGGATATCATCGGTATGTTGAGAAGCCAATACCACTGAATCCACGCGGGCCGGCTTGTCATTATCATACTCTACAGTCACCTGTGATTTACCGTCCGGACCAAGGTAATTTAAAATCTTATTCTTACGTACCTCTGTCAGGCGCATAGCAAGTTTCTGCGCAAGCATAAGGGCCAAAGGCATCAGCTCTTTTGTTTCATCGCAGGCATAGCCAAACATAATCCCCTGGTCTCCCGCTCCGCCGGCATCCACCCCTTGCGATATATCCGGAGACTGGGAATGGATAGCGTTAAGTATGGCGCAGGTATGAAAATCAAATCCGTATTTAGGGTGGTTATAGCCTATCTCCTCAATAATATTCCTGCAGATATCATGTACATGTATAAATCCGCGGGTAGTTATTTCTCCGCCCACAATTAAAAGCCCCATAGTCACGTAAGTTTCACAGGCTACGCGCGCATAAGCATCGTTCTTTAAACAGGCGTCCAAAACCCCATCTGAAATCTGGTCGCACAGCTTATCCGGATGGCCTTCTGTTACCGATTCCGAAGAAAAATAATGTTTCCGTACTGACATGATTCCTCCTTTAAATGAGTAGACAACTTACGGAGCGATAGCGACGTAAGTTGTAGGCCGTAAGGCCGTCTACGAATTTGAGCACCTTATGCTCTTGTTTAACGAAATCCCGAGCTTGCGTAGAAAATTTCGCATCCTGCGGAATTCTCAAGCGCTTAAGCGAGGGAACATTCCTTTAAAATCCTGACGAGTGAAACGAGTCAGGGTCCTCCCAATAGTTAGGCAAAATTCTCTTTTGCCGCGTTTAAATACTTGTAATCACCTATATCAAACCACAAACCGCTGAATACATATCCGTAAACATCCGCCCTGTCTTTAAGCCAGGCGATATAGCCTCCGGTAGCGTCTATTTTATTTTGCCTACCCCGGAGATACTCTTCAATCAACCCCAGGCAACTTCTTGGAATAAAATAAAGGCACATTGCTACCAACGAGCTTTGCGGCTTCCTGGGTTTTTCTTGAAAGCTGATTACTTTCTTATGGGCGTCCAGCCCGACTACCCCATAGCGGCTGGCGTCTTTTTTTTGCTTTAACCTATACAAGCCTATATTTACGGCCGTGGAATTTTTCTTAACGGAACCCAGGAAACCTTTTAATGAACCGTCAAACAGGTTATCCCCTCCGATTACCAAAAGGTCATTCTTGATCTTTTTCCTGGTTACTGCAAGATTGATATCGCCCATAGAACCCAGCCTATCCCGATTATTCTTAGTCAGGTCATTAATCAGGGTGATCTTCTTAAGCGAATTAATTTCTTTAACCCACTTGCGGAAAACAGCGATGAATTTATTGTTAGTAACAACATAAATCTCGTCGATATCGCTGACAGAGCCCAATTTATCAACTATATAATTTATAATCGGCCTGCCCCTGACTTCGAGCATCGGTTTTGGATATTCCCGGGTTAATGGATAAAGCCGGGTCGCATAGCCTGCGGCTAAAATCAATGCCTTCATCCTATCTTAGAATCTCCGCTAACCTTGTTCTGGCAAACTCCTCTACCTGGGTACCGGTGGAAAGCTTCATTGCTTCATTAGCCAGGCCTTGTACCGCTGCAAACCCTATTGCGCGAATTATAAATTTTAACTCCGGAATTACCTGCGGTGGAACGCTAAACTCATCCAAACCTAAACCCAAAAGAATAAGCGCCAGTGACGGCTCGCCGGCCATCTCCCCGCACATCGCCACTTTAATATTGGCCTGATGCGCCGCCTCAATAACCTGTTTTATCAGCCTCAAGACTGCCGGGTGTGCCGGCTCATACAGATAAGCTACTTTTTCATTCCCCCGGTCAACCGCTAAACAATATTGAATCAAATCATTTGTCCCAATACTGAAAAAATCCGCTTCTTTGGCTAAAATATCCGAGGTCATTGCCGCAGAGGGAACCTCAATCATTACCCCGACGGGAATTTTATCGTTAAATCCTATCCCCTTTTGCCTGAGCTCTTCTTTTGCCTCCCGGAGCAGGCCATTGGCCTGGCGCAACTCTTCTATCCCGGAAATCATCGGGTACATCAGCCTTAAGTTACCATGCACGGAAGCCCTGAGAATAGCGCGCAGCTGCAATTTAAATATATCCGGCCGGGCCAGACAAAACCTGATCGCCCTCCAGCCCAAAAACGGCTGCATTTCATGAGGGATCTGGAATTGCGACAGGAATTTATCTCCGCCTAAATCCAGGGTACGGATAACTACCGGGTGTGGGCTCATCTGTTCGGCGACATACTTATAAGCCTGATAATGCTCATCTTCACTGGGAGAATCCTGGCGGTTCATATAAAAGAATTCTGTGCGGTAAAGCCCGATACCCTGGCTGCCGTGCAGCTTAACCGACGAAACCTCGTCAGGAAATTCAATGTTGGCATTAATCAGAATCTCCCGGCCGTCAGTAGTAACCGCGGGGAGCTCCTTAACCGATGAGAATCTCTCGGCTATACCCTTTAATTTTACCAGTTCCTCCTGATAAATCTTAAGCGTCTCTTCATCAGGATTGATAATTACCGTGCCGGTGTTGCCGTCAACAATAAGTACATCTCCCGGATTAACCCTTGAGGTAACCCCCTCCAAACCCACTACTGCCGGGATCTCCAGGGATTTGGCCATAATCGCGGTATGCGAAGTCTTGCCGCCCATATCGGTAACAAAAGCAGCGACATTCTTGGTATGCATTGCCGCGGTATCCGAGGGGGAAAGGTCATGCGAAACAATAATCGCCTTATCCTTTAAATCTTCCAGCCCCATTTTTTCTTTACCCAAAAGGTTTCTTAATATTCTTTTGCCGACATCATTAATATCGGCGATGCGCTCCTTAAGGTATTCATCTTCAATTTTCAAGAATACGCTGATATATTTCTTTAGGACTTCGGAAAAAATATAGGCAACATTTAATTGCTCTTTTTTGAGCCGGGAGATCACCTCTTCAATAAGCATGCGGTCTTCCAGTACCAAAAGGTGCGCGTCAAAAATCTGCGCCTCTTCCTGGCCCATATCAGAACTGATCTTTTTTTGCAGCTCAATAATCTCGCGACGGGTCTTAATCAGGGCTTCTTCAAAAAGCTGAATCTGCAGGGGAATCTCCTCCCAGGTGATCGCTTCGGCTAAAACAACAAACTCCTCCTTGCCAAGCTTATAAGCCAAGCCGATACTTATTCCGCCTGCCGCGCCTATACCTTTTAATTGAATCATAAGGCTTCCTCGCTGTTAATAATCTTTTCTAGTTCCGCCAAGGCCTGCTCTGCGTCAGAGCCGTCCGCCTCAACAATAATCAAACTGCCCTTTTCCGCGCCCAACATAAGAATACCCATAATGGATTTACCGTTAACCTCTTCGCCATCGTGCCGCACGGTAATGCGCGAATCGAATTTATTGGCTACCTGCACGAATAAAGCGGCAGGCCGGGCGTGTAGCCCCTGTCCATTATTTACGATTAATTCTTTCTTAATTAATGGCATCTCTGTTTATAGTCTTTCTTCTTTATCCCGGCTTAAAATCTACGTAAAATTTTTATCAAATTTTACGTATTCGCCGGGATTAGTGCGGCCAGATAACTTATGTCGCTATCGCTCCATAAGTTATAGCCTTACTAAATCTCTTCAATGAAACTTAAAATGATTCTTGCTAACTTTTCCGCGTCGTGCCGGATCACACCGTCCTGGATCATACTGAAATCCTCTTCTACCAGCCGGTAACCCAGATTCTCGATATTTTTACGGTCATTAACCACAAGAAGCGAATTCTCCCCGGAATAACGTTTTAAAACTTCTTCCGGTACCTCGCCGTTATTCACAACGCAATAATCCAGAATACGTCCGGAACTATGGCTGACCAAGGCCTTAATATGATCAGAAACGCTATAACCGTCTGTTTCTCCCGGTTGAGTCATTACGTTGCAGACATAAACCTTGATGGCTTCGGACTCGGATATCTCCCGGGTGATCTCCTTAATTAAAAGATTGGGAATAATACTCGTATACAAAGAACCCGGACCCAAAACAATAATCTGCGCCTCTTTAATTGCCTTTATCGCGTCCGGTGTAGCCAGCGGCTGTTCAGGAGCGAGGCTCACATTGCTAATCTTCTTTTTTGCTTTAGGAATTTGCTCTTCTCCGGCAACCATCGAACCATCCTGATAATGCGCCACAAGCGTTACATCACCCAATGTGGAAGGAATGACCTGGCCCCTTAAAGCCAGGACCTTACTGGTTTCCTTAATCGCCTTTTCAAAATCACCGGTTAAACGAGTCATCACCGTAAGAAAAAGGTTCCCAAAGGAATGCCCGGAAAATTCGGAATTTTTATCAAAACGGAATTGAAAAAGATCACGCATTAACGCCGGAGCATCAGCTAAAGCCACCAGGCAGTTGCGTATATCACCGGGAGGCAGGACATCAAACTGCTGCCTGAGCCTTCCGCTTGAACCGCCATCATCAGCCACCGTAACTATGGCGGAAATGTTTGAAGAATAACTTTTTAAACCGCTTAAAAGAACGGATAGGCCTGTACCTCCGCCTACGGCAACTATACGGGGACCCCGGCTCAAATGTTTCTTCTGATACAAAAGATCGAACAGCTCCGTGCCTCTGGAGGATGGTACGAATACGGCGATAAAAGAACGCATCATCCGTTTTATACCCAGGATCAAAATTATAATCCCGGAAATTACAACCAGGGCATCCAAAAACTGGATCAGCCAAAATTGCCCGGCTTTCAAATTAGCTGTCCCTATAATTAAAAGCGCAACTCCAAAAGCGCTTAAGCCCACCCAACGCTTAATGCCTATGCCCGGATAAAACCATTTTAAGATGACACTAGAGGCTGCTTTCATTTTACGAAAAATCTGTTAATTATATGATTAACTTGCAGGATATCCCGCTCGCCCGGCGCGCAGGGATCTTATTAAATAAAAACAAATGGACTATATCTTCTTCTCGTCTTCCTGAGTGATAATCTTAATCACAGACTTCTCGTCCATGCAGGTACGCAAGGTATCACGGAAATATTTATCTTTTAAGAGGCGCGATATCCGGGCTAATGCCTTAAGGTGCGGTCCGGCGGAATCCTGCGGGGCAACCAGCAGAAAGAAAATGTAAGCTAATTCACCATCCAGAGAATCAAAATCCACGCCTTTTTTAGAAAGCCCAAAGGCTGCCACTAATTTATCCACGCAGTCGCTTTTTGCGTGCGGTATGGCAATACCCTGGCCGATTGCGGTTGAACCCAGGGCCTCCCTTGACATAAGGGCCTCGATGAGCTTGTTACGATTGCGTTTTTCCACATCGCCGGATTCAATCAAGAGATCCACCATCTCTTTAATCACATCCTCCTTGCGTGTAGATTTTATATCGGTGAGAATCGCCTTTTTAGAAAGAAAATCCATTATCTGCATTTGCTACTCCTTTCAAATAATAAATACAAGATAAACAAAAGCGGGAGACGGGATTCGAACCCGCGACATCAACCTTGGCAAGGTTGCGCTCTAGCCAGCTGAGCTACTCCCGCGATACCTATCGCGCACCGGCGCAATTCCTTTAAGCGCCGGGTGCTGCTTCCCTAGCCTTTACTAAATTAATTCTGGGCGGAAGAGGATTTGAACCTCCAAGGGTTACCCCAATAGCTCCTAAGGCTATCGCGTATGCCAATTCCGCCATCCGCCCGGATATCTTCCTCTTCTCGCTTCCGCAACAAAATTTGAGAATTTGTGGTTTATGAGCGTGCATTAGAAATTTCTCGACAAATGTGTGCAAGGATTTACGACGAACGGAGGACCCTCTCGCAAGCATACGTCAGTCCAGGAGTGAGTCGTAAACCGTAGCACACGGCGAAAAATTTCGCACGCGAAGAAACCACAAATTTTCAAATTTACTGAGCCTCCCGCGACTCGAACGCGGCACAACCACATTAAAAGTGTGGTGCTCTACCTGATGAGCTAGAGGCCCTTAAATATAGGTTCCATTTACCTGC
>Ga0172369_10008280_pt1 | contig 11823 bp, 11 predicted proteins | sample LakKiv25m_FD_114539 | JGI IMG/M metagenome (GOLD analysis project Ga0172369, IMG submission 114539) | Freshwater microbial communities from Kabuno Bay, South-Kivu, Congo - kab_022012_11.25m | ecosystem: Environmental > Aquatic > Freshwater > Lake | place: Democratic Republic of the Congo... | reverse complement strand
CTCCGGCATCGTCCGCGTTACGCCGTGGTCGGTGACGCTTCGGCAGCGGACGTGCTCGCCACCGCGCTGGCTGCGGCCGGTCTGGATACCGAGGTGCTGGCCGGCCCGGCGGCGCTGGCCCGGGTGGCGGCCCTGCCCGAAGTCGATGCGGTGATGGCGGCCATCGTCGGTGCCGCCGGTCTCGAACCGACGCTCGCGGCCGTGCGGGCGGGGAAACAGGTACTGCTCGCCAACAAGGAGGCGCTGGTGATGGCCGGCGCACTGTTCATGGCCGAGGTGCGCGCGCACGGCGCGACGCTGCTGCCAATCGACAGCGAGCACAACGCCGTGTTCCAGTCGCTGCCGGCCGGCTATGGTGGTGATCCCGACGGCGTTGGGGTGAGCCGCATCCTGCTGACTGCCTCGGGCGGGCCGTTCCGCACTGCATCGCCCGAGCGGCTGCGCTCGGTGACGCCCGACGAGGCCTGTGCGCATCCGAACTGGTCGATGGGACGCAAGATCTCGGTCGATTCGGCGACGATGATGAACAAGGGGCTCGAAGTCATCGAGGCCCACTGGCTGTTCAATCTCGCGCCCGAGCGCATCGACGTGGTGATCCATCCGCAGAGCGTGATCCACTCGCTGGTGCAATACGTCGACGGTTCGGTGATCGCCGAGCTCGGCAATCCCGACATGCGCACGCCGATCGCCCAGGCGCTGGCCTGGCCGGAGCGCATTCCCTCGGGCGTCGCCGATCTGGACCTGCCGGCCTTCGGCCAGCTCGCTTTCGAGCGTCCCGATACCGCGCGCTTTCCCTGTCTCGATCTCGCCTATCGCGCGTTGCGTACCGGCGGCAATGCGTCGACCGTGCTGAATGCCGCCAACGAGGTGGCGGTGGCTGCCTTCCTCGCCGGTCGCCTGGCGTTTCCCGACATCGCTGCGGTGATCGCGGCGACGCTCGATGCCGTGCCGGGCGGCGCGCTGCCCGATCTGCCGGCGATCCTCGCCGCCGATGCGCTGGCACGCGCCGAGGCGACGGACTGCCTGTCGCGTTTCGCCGCGCCATGACGAATCATCTGCTCTGGGTCGTCGGCGCCTTCATCGTCGCCCTCGGCCTGCTGATCGTCGTGCACGAACTCGGCCACTTCGCTGCCGCGCGGCTGTGCAACGTCAAAATCCTGCGTTTCTCCCTCGGCTTCGGCCGGCCGCTGTGGCTGCGGCGCTGGGGCCGCGACGGCACCGAGTGGGCCGTTGCCGCCTTTCCCCTCGGCGGCTACGTGAAGATGCTCGACGAACGCGAGGCGCCGGTCGCGGCCGCCGAGCTTGACCGTGCCTTCAACCGCCAGAGCCTCGTGCGCCGCAGCTTCATCGTCCTGGCCGGACCGTTGGCGAACCTGCTGCTGGCGGTCATCCTCTACTGGCTGTTGTTCATGGTCGGCGTCGCCGAACCGCGGCCGATCTTCGCCGCGCCGCCTGCCGGCACGCTCGCCGCCGCCGCGGGAGTCGGCGTTGGCGAGACGGCGCAAAACGTGGCCGGTACGCCGGTGGCCACCTGGAGCGAGCTGCGCTGGGAAGTGCTGCGCCACGCGCTTGACAGGCGCACCGTTGTGCTGGCCACCCGCGATGCCGCCGGGCAGCTGCACGAATATCCCCTGGCGCTCGGCAGTCTGGATGCCGACGCGCTCGAACAGGACATCCTGCCGGTCCTTGGCCTTATCCTGCAGCGGCCGGACCTGCCGGCGGTGATCGGCCGGGTACTGGAAGGTTCGCCGGCGGCCCGGGCTGGTCTGCAGCCCGGCGACCGTGTCCTCGCCATCGGTGGCAAACCGGTGGGTGGCTGGCACGATCTGGCACTGGCTATCCGTAATGCGTCGGCGGGCGAACTGCTGGTCGAGTTCGAGCGGGACGGTCGCCGTGACACGTTGACCGTCGTACCCGAGCGTGTCGTCGAGCGCGGTGCGAGCGTCGCGCGCATCGGCATCGCGGCCGGCCAGACCGCCGAACTGTACAGCGGTGCCATGACGGTGGTGCGCTACGGGCCATGGGCCGGACTTTCACGCGCCGTGGCACAGACCTGGGACACGGCAGTACTGAGCCTGCGCATGATCGGCCGCATGGTGGTCGGCGAGTTGTCGCTGAAAAACGTCTCGGGGCCGGTGACGATCGCCGACTATGCCGGCCAGTCTGCGCGTCTCGGCGGCGAACACTACCTGCGCTTCCTCGCCCTCATCAGCATCAGCCTCGGCGTGCTCAACCTGCTGCCGATCCCGGTCCTCGATGGCGGGCACTTAATGTATTATCTGATCGAATTCATCAAGGGCGGCCCCCTCACCGAGCGGGTCATGGAAATCGGCCAACAGATCGGCCTCACCCTGCTGGCGCTCCTCATGGGCCTGGCCCTTTACAACGATATCAACCGTCTGATTTCTGGCTAAGGCATGAAACGTTTTCTACCCGTCGTTTGCGTGGCTCTGGCGGCGGGGCTGTGCGCGCCTGCGGCGGATGCCTTCGATCCCTTCGTGGTGCGCGATATTCGCGTCGAGGGCATCCAGCGCACCGAGGCTGGCACTGTCTTCAACTACCTGCCGGTCAAGGTCGGCGATACCCTCACCGAGGCCCGCGCGGCCGAGGCGATCAAGGCGTTGTTCGCCACCGGTTTCTTCAAGGATGTGCGCCTCGAAGTCGAGAGCGACGTGCTGATCGTGCTCATCGAGGAGCGTCCGGCGATCGCCTCGCTCGAGTTTGTCGGCACCAAGGCGCTCGACAAGGACCAACTGCGCAAAGGACTGCGCGAAGTGGGCCTGGCCGAATCGCGCATCTTCGACCGCGCGCTCGTCGAACGCGCCGAGCAGGAACTGAAGCGCCAGTATCTCGCCCAGGGCTACTATGCCGCCCAGGTGACGACGACCGTCACGCCGCTCGAACGCAATCGCGTCGGCCTGACTTTCGCCGTGGACGAGGGCGAGATTGCCAAGATTCGCCAGATCAACATCGTTGGCGCGCGGGCCTTCCCGGAAAAGGAACTGCTCGACCTCTTCGTCCTGCGCACGCCGGGCTGGCTGACCTGGTACACCAAGAATGATCAGTATTCGAAACAGAAACTGGCCGGCGACCTCGAGACCCTGCGCTCCTACTACCTCGACCGCGGCTACATCGACTTCACCATCGAATCGACGCAGGTGTCGATTTCGCCCGACAAGCAGGACATCTACATCACCCTCAACCTCAACGAGGGCGAGCGCTATAACGTTGCGTCGGTCAAGCTGGCCGGCGACCTGCAACTGCCCGAGGAGGAGCTGCTCAAGCTGGTCACCCTGCGGCCGGGCGAGCTGTTCTCCCGCGCGCGCGTGACGGAAACCATCAAGGCGATCAGCGAACGGCTCGGCAACGACGGCTACGCGTTCGCCAACGTGAATGCCGCACCCGAGATCGACAAGGAAGCACGCACGGTGGCGTTCACCCTGTTCGTCGACCCCGGTCGGCGCGTCTATGTGCGACGCGTTCAGGTGCAGGGCAACACGCGCACGCGCGACGAGGTAATCCGCCGCGAATTGCGCCAGATGGAGGCCGCCTGGTACGACGGCGAGAAGATCAACAAGTCGCGCACCCGCATCGACCGGCTCGGCCATTTCGACGAGGTCACGATCGAGACGCCCCCGGTGGCAGGCACCACCGACCAGGTCGACCTCACCGTCAGCGTCAAGGAAAAGCCGACCGGCAACCTGATGCTCGGCGCCGGCCTGTCGAGCAGCGAGGGGGTGGTGTTCTCCGGCTCGGTCAACCAGCAGAACCTGTTCGGCAGCGGCAAGCATGTCGGCGTCGGCTTCAACACCAGCAAGATCAACACGCTGTATTCCCTCTCCTATACCGATCCGTATGCGACGGTCGACGGCGTCAGTCGCGGTTTCGACCTCTACATGCGCGACACGGATACCAGCAAACTCAACACCATCGCCACCTATGCGACCAAGTCGTTCGGCGGCGGCGTGCGCTACGGCATTCCGATCGGCGAGGACGACACGCTCAATTTCGGCCTGGCCTACGACAACACCCAGATCAAGACCACCACCAACACGCCGGCCCGCTTCCTCAGCTTCCTGAACACCTACGGCGACAAGTTCGCCGGCGTCATCGGTACACTCGGCTGGACCAAGGAAACCGTCGACAGCCGCATCTATCCGATGCGCGGCTACCTGGCCCGCCTCGGTGGCGAAGTCGGTCTGGGCGGCACGCTCAAGTATTACCGGGCCAACCTGCAGTATCAGCGCTACTTCCCGGTCGGCCGCGAATACGCGCTGATGCTGAACGGCGAATTCGGTTTTGCCGGCGGCGTCGGCGGCCGCCCGCTGCCTTTCTACAAGTACTACTATGCCGGCGGCGTCGGCTCGGTGCGCGGCTACAAGGCCGGGTCGATCGGCCCCTTCGATATGGTGACCGGCGAGCGGCTCGGCGGCGACCGCCGCCTGCTCGCCAACGCCGAGTTCCTGTTCCCGCTGCCGGGCAGCGGCCAGGACAAGTCGTTCCGGCTTGGCGCCTTCGTCGATGCCGGCTGGGTGTGGGGCGTGGGTGACCAGCTCAGCGTCAAGGACCTGCGCTACAGTTCCGGGCTCTCGCTGGCTTGGTCGTCGCCGCTCGGCCCCCTGAAATTCAGTCTGGCGCAGCCGCTCAACCGCAAGGAAAACGATCAGGTGCAGCGGCTGCAGTTCCAGCTGGGCACCGTCTTCTGAATCAGGAGGAAAGATGAAACCCTTTGTGACCCTCGCCATGTGCGGACTGCTGACACTTGCCACGGCGCCGGCCTGGGCCGAGTTCAAGCTCGGCTTCGTGAATGGCCAGCGTGTGGTGAACGAATCCCCGCAGGCCAAGCGGGCCAAGCAGAAGCTCGAAAAGGAATTCGAGCGCCGCGATCAGGAATTGCAGCAGTTGTCGCGGCGTCTCCAGGCGTTGCAGGAGAACCTCGAGAAAAATGCCGTGACGATGGCCGAGAGCGAACGTCGGGGCAAGGAGCGCGAGCTCAACGATCTGAACCGCGATTTTCAGCGCAAGCAGCGTGAATTCCGCGAGGATCTCAACCTGCGCCAGAACGAGGAAATGGCGGCGATCTTCGAGCGCGCCAACAAGGTGATCAAGCAGATCGCCGAAAGCGAGAAGTTCGACCTCATAATCCAGGATGCCGTCTATTTCAGTCCGCGCATCGACATCACCGACAAGGTGATCCGCGCCCTCAACGACGGCGCCGCGGCGAAATAGGCGACCGGCCGGCGTGGCGCCCACCCTCGCGGAGATCGCCGCCCGTCTCGGCGGCGAATTGCGCGGCGACGGCCGGCGCATGATCCGCGGCCTGGCGACCCTCGATGCCGCCGGGCCAGAGGAGCTGAGTTTCCTCGCCAACCCCAAATATCGCAGTCAGCTTGCCGCGAGCCGCGCCGGGGCCGTCATCCTCGCTGCGGAGGCGCTTGCCGACTGGCCCGGGGATGCCATCATCACGCCGCAGCCCTACCTTTATTTCGCGCGGCTCTCCCAATGGCTGAGCCCACCACCCGCCGTCGCGGCCGGGGTGCATCCGAGCGCGGTGGTGGAATCGATGCTGCCGGAAAACGTCAGCATCGGTCCACAATCCTGGATCGGTCCCGGCGTCGAGATCGGCGATCGCGCTGTCATCGGCCCGCACTGCCGCATTGGCGCTGGCGTGCGCATCGGCGCCGACAGTCGCCTGTATGCGGGGGTGACGGTCTATCACGGTTGCACTGTCGGCCGCCGGGCGATCATCCACAGCGGCGCGGTGATCGGCGCCGATGGCTTCGGCTTTGCGCGCGACGACGAGGGACGCTGGGTGAAGATCGCCCAGGCCGGTGCGGTGGCGATCGGCGACGACGTCGAAATCGGCGCCAACACGACGATCGATCGCGGCGCGCTCACCGACACGGTGATCGAGGATGGCGTCAAGCTCGACAACCAGATCCAGGTCGGGCACAACGTGCATATTGGCGCCCATACCGCGATCGCCGGCTGTGTCGGCATTGCCGGCAGTGCCCGCATCGGCGCCCGCTGCACCATCGGCGGCGCGGCGGTGATCCTTGGCCACCTGTCAATCGCCGACGGCGTGCAGGTCTCGGCCGGCACGCTGGTCGGCAAGTCGATCAGCACCCCAGGCAGCTATACCGGTACCGTCCCCTTCCTGCCGCATGACGAATGGCTGAAGAATTTCGCGCGGCTGCGCCATCTCGACGCCCTCGCCGCTAAAATCCGCGCCCTCGAAACGCGCCTCGACGCAATGGAGAAAAACGCATGACCACCACGACCGCGATGGACATCCACCAGATCCTCGAACATCTGCCGCACCGCTATCCTTTCCTGCTGGTCGATCGCGTGCTGGAGGTGGTGCCCGGCGAGCGCATCGTCGCGCTCAAGAACGTCAGCATGAACGAGCCGTTCTTCCCCGGCCATTACCCGCATCATCCGGTGATGCCGGGCGTGCTGATCGTCGAGGCGATGGCGCAGACCGCCGCCATCCTGTCGTTCCGGACGCTCGGCGGCAAGCCTGACGACAGGTCGGTGTACTACTTCGTCGGCATCGACGGGGTGCGCTTCAAACGCCCGGTCAGCCCCGGCGACCAGCTGATCATGGAAGTCGCCATCACGCTCAACAAGCGCGGCATGTGGAAGTTCTCCGGCCAGGCCAAGGTGGACGGTCAGCTGGCCTGCGAGGCCGAGCTGATCTGCACCGTGCGCAAGCTGGACCAGTGACATGGCGGTGAACATCCATCCGACCGCGCTGGTCGATGCCACCGCGCGGCTGGGGGACAACGTCAGCATTGGCGCCTATACGATTATCGGCGCCGGGGTCGAGATCGGCGACGATACCTGGATCGGCCCGCACGTCGTGATCAACGGGCCGACCCGCATCGGCCGCGCCAACCGCATCTTCCAGTTTGCCTCGCTCGGCGAGATGCCGCAGGACAAGAAGTATGCCGGCGAGTCGACCCGCCTCGAGATCGGCGATCGTAATACCATCCGCGAGTTCTGCACCTTCAATCGCGGCACGGCGCAGGATGCCGGTGTGACCCGGCTCGGCAATGACAACTGGATCATGGCCTATGTCCATCTGGCACACGATTGCCAGATCGGCGACCACACCATCTTCGCCAACAACGCACAACTGGCTGGCCACGTGCATGTCGGCGACTGGGCAATCCTCGGCGGCTTCACCGTGGTGCATCAGTTCGTGCGCATCGGCGCCCATTGCATCACCGGCATGGGTTCGATCCTGTTCCAGGACGTGCCGCCCTTCGTTACGGCCGCCGGCAGCCCGGTGGCGCCGCACGGCATCAACAGCGAGGGGCTGAAACGCCGCGGCTTCGCCGCCGAGACCATTGCCGCGCTGCGCCGCGCCTACAAGACGCTCTACCGCAGCGGCCTGAAGCTTGATGAAGCGACCGCGGCGATCGCCGCCGAGGCACAGACGCAAGGCGATCCCGCGCCCCTGGCAGCGCTCGCGGATTTTCTGGCGGCGCCGGGGCGCGGCATCATCCGCTGATGCGCCTGCCATGACCCGCATTGCCCTCGTCGCAGGCGAAGCCTCGGGCGACCTGCTGGCCGCGCACTTGATTGAAGCGCTCAAGCGCCGTCTGCCCGGCGCCGACTTTTGCGGCATCGGCGGACCGCAGATGCAGCGTGCCGGATTCGACGCCTGGTGGCCGGCGGAGCGGCTGGCGGTGCGCGGTTATGCCGAGGTGCTGCGGCACTATCGCGAAATCACGGGGATCCGGCGTGCGTTGCTCGCGCGCCTGTTGGCCGAAAAACCCGACGTCTTCATCGGCGTCGATGCGCCCGATTTCAACCTCTGGCTCGAAACGCGCCTCAAGCGCTCCGGCATCCGTACCGTGCATTACGTCAGCCCGTCGGTGTGGGCCTGGCGCGGCGGGCGCATCAACAAGATTGCCCGTGCCTGTGACCGCCTGCTCGCGTTGTTTCCCTTCGAGCCCCCGCTTTACGACAAGGTCGGCCTGCCGGTTGACTATGTTGGTCATCCGCTCGCCGACGTGCTACCGCTCGAAGCGCGACGCGACGAAGCGCGCGAGCGGCTCGACTTGCCGGTCGGCGGTCCGGTGTTTGCCCTCTTGCCGGGCAGTCGGCAGTCGGAAGTCGATATGATGGCGGAGCTGTTCATTCAGACCGCCGGGCTCCTGCGGGAGCGCTTTCCGGAAGCATTGTTCCTCGTGCCGCTGGTTTCGCGCGAGACACGTGAACGCTTCGAGACGGCGCTCTGGAAACTCGGTTGCCAGGACTGGCTGATGCCGGACGTTCCAGCCAATGGCGCCGAGGGGATCACCTTGGTCGAGCTCGATGCCGTCACGCCGCCGCGCGGTTGTCTGAAGCTGTTGTTCGGTCATGCGCAGGATGCCCTTGCGGCCTGCGACAGCGCGCTGGTGGCGAGCGGGACGGCGACTCTCGAAGCGGCCCTGCTCAAGACGCCGCACGTGATTGCCTATCGCATGTCACCCGCGTCATGGCGGCTGATGAAGCGCATGCGCTACCAACCCTGGGTCGGCCTGCCGAACATCCTCGCTGGCCGCTTTGTCGTGCCGGAATTCCTCCAGGACGACGCGACCCCGGAGAACCTTGCACAAGCGCTCGGCAACCTCGTGCTGGATAGCGTGGTACGCCAGCGCCTGGCCGGCTGCTTCACCGACCTGCATCGGCAACTGCGCCAGAACACCGCGGAGAAAGCGGCGGCGGCGATCCTGCCAATGCTCGGCCAGGCCGCATGACGGTTCGGCTGATCTGCGGCGTCGATGAGGCGGGCAGGGGACCGCTCGCCGGGCCGGTGGTCGCGGCGGCGGTGATTCTCGATCCTGCGCGACCCATCGTTGGCCTGGCCGACTCGAAGAAGCTGTCGGCGGGCAAGCGCGAAAAACTCGCGGCCGCGATTCATGCAACAGCGTTGGCCTGGTGCGTGGCCGAAGCGACGGTGGCGGAAATCGATGCGCTCAACATCCTGCAGGCGACGCTGCTGGCCATGCAGCGCGCCGTGGCCGGCCTGGCACTGACGCCGCATGAGGTGCTGATCGACGGCAACCGCTGCCCCGCGCTCGATGTGCCGGCGCGCGCGATCGTCGGCGGCGACGCGACGGTGGCGGAGATCTCGGCTGCCTCGATCCTCGCCAAGACCGTGCGCGATGCCGACATGCTCGCACTGCATGCGCGCTACCCGCAATACGGCTTCGATCAGCACAAGGGCTACGGCACGGCGGCGCATCTCGCCGCACTGCGTGCGCACGGCCCCAGCCCGGTGCATCGTCGCAGCTTCGCGCCGGTACGCGAACAACTGGCATTGTTTGCATGAAGACGGTTACTTCACGCGACAATCCGATACTGAAGTCCTTGCGCGCACTGCTGTCCGATACACGCAGGCAGCGTGCGAGCGGGCATGCCGTGCTCGAAGGACCGCATCTGCTGGCCGCCGCACTCGACCACAAAGTGTCGCCCGATCTCATTGTGGTCAGCGAAGCAGTACGCAGCGACGCCGAGGTCACGGCACTGCTCGCGCGCACAGGCCAGGCGGAAATGGTCTGCGTGTCCGATCCGCTGTTCCGCAGTCTGAGCGAACTGACCACGCCGGTGGGCATCCTCGCTTGCATTGCCGTCCCGCCAGCGCCGACTTTTGAGGCTGCGGAGGATTGCCTGCTGCTCGATGCGGTACAGGATCCCGGCAACGTCGGTACGCTGCTGCGCACCGCTGCAGCCGCCGGTGTACGCGATGTACTGCTGGGTGTCGGTTGTGCGGTCGCATGGAGCCCGCGTGTGCTGCGGGCGGCGCAAGGCGCGCATTTCGCATTGGCGATTCGCGAGCAGGTCGATCTGGCGGATTTCCTGAAACGTTATCCGGGTAACTCGGTGGCTACTGTCGCCCGCGAGGGTTCATCCCTCTATGCGCTCGACCTGGGGGCGCCGGTCGCCTGGCTGGTCGGCAACGAAGGCGCGGGGCTTTCTCCCGCCCTCGTCGATTTGGCGACGCAGCGCGCCACCATTCCCCTTGCGCCGGACTGCGAATCCTTGAATGTGGCTGCCGCCGCCGCCATCTGCTTGTTCGAAATGCGCCGACAGCGCATATCGGCTAAAGTCGGCACCGGCGGGACGGCGTAGCAGAGGAGAAATCGATGGAACTCGCATGGTGGCATTGGGCGGTCGGCGGACTGACGCTGATCGTCGCCGAACTGGTCGTGCCTTCGTTCGTGCTGATCTGGTTCGGGGTCGGTGCGCTGGCGGTGGCCTTGCTGCTGGCGCTGACCACGATCGGTCTGACAGCCCAGCTGGCGATCTGGCTGGTGATTTCGCTGGCGCTGGTTGCCGCATGGTTCAAGGTTTTCAAGCCGAACATGCACAAGACCAAGGTCGGCATGGCCGATGCGGGTGTCGTCGGCGAGATCGGCGTGCTGGTGCGCGATGTCGCGCCCTTCGCGAAGGGGCAGGTGCGTTTCCAGAAGCCGCTGCTCGGCGATGACGTCTGGGATTGCATTGCCGACGAGGCGATTCGGAACGGTGAGCGCGTCAGGGTGCTCGAAGTAGAAGGCAGTTTCCTCAAAGTGGGGAGGGCAGGATGATGACCGGCATGATGTTTTTTGTCATTGCGCTGCTGGTGTTCGCCGGCATCACGCTCGCCAAGGGCATCCGCATCGGGCCGCAGGGCAGTGAAGGGATCGGCGAGCGGCTCGGCAAATACCAGGGTAGGCTGCATCCGGGCCTCAATATCATCATTCCTTACCTCGACCAGATAGCCTACAAGCTCGTTACCAAGGACATCATCCTCGATGTGCAGGAGCAGGAAGTCATCACGCGCGACAACGCAGTGATCGTCACCAATGCCATCGCCTTCATCAAGGTCACCGATCCGATCAAGGCGGTGTATGGCGTGACCGATTTCGCCGAGGCGATCCGCAACATGATCATGACGACGCTGCGCTCGATCATCGGCGAGATGCAGCTCGACGAGGCCCTCTCCAATCGCGACAAGATCAAGGCGCGCCTGCGCGAATCGATTGCCGACGAGGCGATCGACTGGGGGCTGACGGTGAAGTCGGTGGAGATCCAGGACATCAAACCCTCGGTCTCGATGCAAAAGGCGATGGAGTTGCAGGCCGCCGCCGAGCGCGAGCGCAAGGCGATGGTGACCAGGGCGGAAGGCGAGAAGCAGTCGATGATCCTGCAGGCCGAGGCGCGGCTTGAGTCGGCGCGCCGCGACGCTGAAGCGCAGGTCACGCTGGCGGAGGCGAGCGCCGAAGCGATCAAGCGCGTGACCGTGGCGATTGGCGATCACGAAGCGCCGATGCGCTACCTGCTCGGCGAGAAATACGTCGCGTCAATGACGAAGCTGGCGGAATCCGGCAACGCCAAGACCATCCTGATCCCCGGCGACTTGCAGGAAACGCTGCGTTCGGTACTTGGCAGGAAGGCCTAGGCAGCCAGGCGTTGACGGCGCAGCGCCCGGGCGCTGACGAAGACGGCCAGGCCGAGCGCGGCGGCGGTGAAGGCCAGCGGGCGCAGGCTGCCGTCGTGGCTGATGCCGACCCAGCTGCCGGTGAGAAAGGCCGCCGCCATCGCCAGCGCGCCGAGCAGGCCGGCCGCGGCGCCGGCCTCGCGCGGGAAGGGTGCCACCGCGCCGGCCTGCGCGCAAGGAAAGTTGATGCCGTGCGCCGCCATGGCGAGGAACTGGCAGCCGACTACCACGGCCCAGTGCCGCACCCCGGTAAGCACGAGCAACGCGAACAGCAGGCCGGCGATGAGCGACAGTGCCGTGCCGACCGACAGGCTGTGCGCCAGGCCCAGGCGCACGAGCAACGACCG
>Ga0172369_10008274_pt1 | contig 11825 bp, 4 predicted proteins | sample LakKiv25m_FD_114539 | JGI IMG/M metagenome (GOLD analysis project Ga0172369, IMG submission 114539) | Freshwater microbial communities from Kabuno Bay, South-Kivu, Congo - kab_022012_11.25m | ecosystem: Environmental > Aquatic > Freshwater > Lake | place: Democratic Republic of the Congo... | reverse complement strand
GCAGATCTCTGCCAACCCGTCAATCCCTTTGCGGAAATCCACCGCCTTGATGGACAAGAGAATCCGCATCTGTGGCGTGAGTTGGATCATCCCCGACCCCAGAACGTCTCCATCAACGCTATGGGATGAAAACCCGGCGCCCCTTTGATATGAATCCTCATCCTCCCTCCGGCCCGTTCCATCTCCACGATGAACTCCGGTAGCGATGATCTCAAATCCAGGGCAATAAAATCGGATGACGTCACAGATTCGGGAAAGTGGTCGGGACAGGCAGACTGAAAGCGTTTTTTCAGCACATTATAGTCCAGATGCAAGGTGCTGGATATCTTGCAAAGAGAGTGATCGGCGCAAAGATGCACCGCGTCTTCCCATAAAGAAGCCGGAATGGGCGTGCCACGCTTCCTCCCCGCGCGCCATCGCTCAAATCGCTGCTGAACTTCTTCAAGGCTTGGTCCTGTGCAGGCGCTGAACTGCTGATCCATCGGTTATCCTCCTCCTTGATTGATAACCGATCATAACCGCCAAAAAATAATTTGTCACGCAGCCTTGCCGGAAAGACACAAAGAATTCATCAAGGGCACTGCTCCTTTCTAACAGATTAAAATATCATATTTCAATCTCACACATCACGAAGTGACGAGAGCATACTTACCGGAAGACGCAAGAACGGAACAGAATGAACTATGACGATGATATTAATGTAATAAATTATTATATCATATAGTTATATGAACTACTGCTGATTTCGTTCAATGCCAAAAATCACTGTTGGATCAACTTGAAGCCTTGTTTCAATCTCGAATTTTCCGAGTTTGGTGAGGGCAATGAATGGATCCTTAAGCTCGAATGATTTCCAGCCATATTCAGGATTGCCATCATCAAGCAGACCGACGAGATAGAAATGATCTTTTGATAAACCAGATTCAATAAGTTCCTTATTTGTAACTGAAATATAACCGTTCTCAGCGAAAGTTTTAACCTCAACCTTTACTTCAAGCCCGTTTTTAAGGCAGAGAAAATCGAACCCACAGTTATTCTGTCTGGTGTCTTGTATCAAGGTAAATCCTTCCCAACCTCCATCATTCATCATTCTACGCTTTATTTCCAATTCCCCTTTTAGGCCACGTACCTGCTGCTCATTTGTCACCTTGGCGGCTCCAACTGAAATATCGCCTTTATGTGATGTAAGCGATTTTTTTGAATTATCTTCTGATGAACCGCCAACTAATAGCTTGTTGAGATTGTTCGTTACTTTTTCGGCCGCATCAGCCTGATGCTTATTCTTCATCTCGTCCATTGCTGTTGACGATTCGTCAGATCTCTTACTTGCAGGAACGATAATTTTCACTTTCGGCGGGGGGGGAATGACAACCGCCTGAGCGGGAGCATATTCGCCTGTAATGAGACCGACAACATTGTCTTGATTTTCTAAAGGAATGCCCAACTGCAAATGGAGATATTCTTGCATCGTCTTCAAATCACCCTTGTTGTAGCACTGCTGGAAACGCGAAGTTATTCTAGGGAAATAGCCGAGCGCCTCATCAGTTACTCTGTCCATGAATACTTGGGTGAGGATTTCTCCCAGTGCATCTGCGTCCAAATCACTGAAAGTAGTATTTTCCTTACCCTCAACGATTAAGCTGAAATGGTATTCTTCTGCAGCCCCTGAGAGGGGAACTACCTTTTTGGAAAGATAGAAATTTCTGAAAGGTATTTGCCCGCCAATAGATGGATCACTCAAGAGGGAGACAGTTACCGTAATTGATTCTGAGATAAAAACGTCGAAACGCTCTTTCAATCTACGTATAAATCTGTCGACCTCTTTTTCCCCTTTGTCGTAATTGACCGCCAGGAGGTAAGGCGATAATTCATCGACAATTATGTTCTTTAAGTGAGGGGCGGACATACAACTATATTGGCCTACAAGCTCCTCAGTGACTGTTTCACCAGCAATAAGCTGCGTAACCGATAGTTTTTCAAATAAGTCTTTTAGCGGGCGATCTACATCTATAAGTGGCAGCACTCCCATAAATGCCTGCTCCGTTGCTGAACCCGATCTGGCATAGTACATGTCGCCAGCGATAAAAGAGATACCGGATGCTGTTTTAACCGCGATTTTCAAAGGTTCCTGAAGATCACATCCATCCGCAACTTGATTCAGTCTTCGGTAGATTTCCTGAATTGCCCCTCTGACAAGTCTCCACCGTCCTCGCTCGGCAATTATTTCCTTTCTTCCCCAGTCTGAATAAAGCTTCTCACCAATCACTCGCAGAGCCCTGACAAGTGTTTCTGGATCGGTGCTATCAACATTGTAGAGCGCCTTGATTCCTAGTGATTCAAGCTTCGCCATCTTTGCATGATCAGAGACGATCACATATGGAATGATCAAATCACCAAGCTCATGCTCACTTTTGCCTTTCGAAATCAGTCTGGTTTCGACAAACCTTGCAAAACATCCTGAACTTACCTGTGGGCCGTTGGTCGAAGGAAGCCAGGGGGCATATTCCAATTGCATCTTCATATAGCTATTTAGAAGAAAATCATGGCTATTCTTTTGACCGAGTGGCCCGCACTGCCCTCTGTCCTGCAAAAGTTCATTATTGTCTTCCAGCCCATCAATGAGAGACCAGAGACGCTTTTTCCAGTTCTCGTCATCGTGTTCAAATTCTGCCGCAGCTTTATTGCAGCAGGGAATGAATTTATCTAGGAGAGTGAGGGATTGCAGTGTTTTTGAAGTTCCAGAATGCTGTAAACAGCCATTCGATGATTGCAGATAATCGCTCCAGAGGCCATCCGCCTTCAAGGCTGACACTACGGCTAGATTTTCATCTTTCTGGCGTTCACCACAAAATGATGATCGCTTCAAGGACTCCAGTCCATTTGAGGTCAGGGGAATGGCATCTTCTATTATACTTCTTGAGTATTTCAGCTTTTTGGGCAGCGAAGAAACACCCGCCTTTTGAAGGAAATCCACCCAATTTGACACGGGCTGCCCTGTTACGGCGATAAGAAGGTCAAGGAAATCCTTCGATACACGTTGGACACGATCAACACTTTCAAGGCAGGCACTCGTACCCAAATAACCTTCTGGCCAATACATAAGAAATGCGGGAACCATCATATTGGGAGATATGGTTTCATTCTGTTCGGTAAGCGACATTGGCAGTGGTAGTCTCCCGACATCCCGCCAATAATCGTCTGAAGTAAGCTCTCTCCTGGCAATGTCGTTAATTTCTTTTAGAAATACCCATAGATTAACAAGGTGCTTTGTTGTTATGGGTTGATTACCATTAAACAATTTTTCAACAATGGTACGAATCCGAGAGATCAGATCGTTCGCCTCAAACTTAGAGATATTCAGCCCTTTCACGATCCAACTTTCGGTAGATTCATCACCATCCTTGATACTCTTGGTCAGCTCCATGTCGAGGAATACCAGTGATTCTGACAGGCACTCGGGAACAGCGATATTTTCAGTTGCCGTCGAAGGAGGAAAGCAAAGAACGGTACCACCCTCGTCCTGAACGTCCAAAATGGTTCCGTTATTAGCCAATACGAGCTTCCTTCCCAGAAGGTCAGCATTTGACATGCTAGAGAAAGCCGCATGGTTGCTCATATAATCAAAGAGTTCGTACCACCATGACGATATTTTTTGTGTTGAAGGGACACTTTCTGCCAAATCCAACAACAAGCTTGAGGGCATTTCTCGTATTCCGGCAAGATTAAAGAAATTCCTTGTTATAGGTGTATCTATAATAGACGAAACAAAGAACTTTTCAGACGACACAGTTGGCAGAAATTTAGTAAATCTTTGTTCCAAGAATCCATCGGGATCATCTATGGGAGGTAGAAGAACTTCATCCCTCCGAGCCAGTCCTGTGAGGTGAGGGATATAGGGTGATTGTCTTTTTTTTAGACTTTCTGAAAACTTAGTACAGAATATGATTGCACTATTACCCTTTGTTGCAGATGGTGCCAGGGCAGTGAAAATATTTTTTGGCGGATAAAGCTTTAGAAGTTCTGTCAAAAACTCTCCGGCTGCCTTCTGAGCGGCAAACCCCAGCAACCATTCATTATATTGATTTTTATCATCCATGAGCCTTTTTCGGTCCGGAGTCACATAAAAATCTCCATGCACCACAAAGCCGACTCCTGTGTCCTCCTCTGTCGGGAAATAGACGTGAAATTTCGATTTCGGAACAGCGACCGGACATCCATCCTGCAAAGTAACCGATAAGGTAATACTGGCCTCTTTCATTACCTTCACTGCACGGGGTGTTCCCGGTGCAGTGATTACTTGAAGCGGTATAGGCGCCTTGAATCTTAATTGGTAAAAAGACTGTTCTCTAATTCGGCCGTCAGCTTCAGTAATGATTCCAAGCAATCCGGCGGTATTGGCTTCAGGATTTTTTTTGCTTACTGAAACCAGCCTGGACTTGTCTTCAAAAAGAGATACCGACTCTATATTGCGAAGGAAGGGGATCAGCCTACCGACATCTGAAAGAATGAAGTGCTTCAGCTTATCCCGTTCTTCCGATCCGGAAGTAATAGGCATCGAATCCAGTTCTGCCAAAACGCGCTTTTCAATATCGTCGTTAGCCGGAAGCCAGAACATTGTGGTAAAAGAATAGTTATATTCTGCACGTATAAGTCTGTCATATATATTTGCACCTTCTCCTAGATTCTGCTTTTTGGCGAAACCCGGTATGAACATGATTGGGCAAATATTCTGACCAGTGCTCTTCCATTTTTCGTAATCTTCCCGATATTCAGGTTTACGTCTGATAGTCTCCATGATATGCCCATTATTCAGAGCCCATGAAAACTTGACTGCGAAAAACTCTTTTGGATCAATTCTCACCAGATATGGGGATGGCGTTATATCAAGGACAGATCTGAATCCCAGCCCTTTATGGCCAATACATTCATTTGGGTTCTTGTCGCTCCATCCATCTGCAAGGCTGATAAAATTGTCCCCGGTGAACCAGTTCCCATCGTGGACAAATGCCATGCCTTCCTTACAGAGGATATACGCAGCGTGTCGTGCTCGTGCATCATCAGCATTCTGCAAAAGCTCGTAGGGCGCCCTCCCACGATAAGATTCCCGCAAATTTCGCTCGTTAATCGCTTTTTCTCGAAATCTCTTCAAACCGTCTTTGGTATGGCCGGGTGAATACTCCTCCTGCTTGATCTTCTCAAACAGAGGAAAATCAAGAAGATGCAATTCTTTGCTCAGCGCCTTCAATCCATCTGCAAACTGATTCACTTGATCGCCCCCCTCTCAAACATTACCAAGACAGTGACGGAATATTCGTTGTGTCGCATTGCATTGACAATTGGATCCGTATAGGTGGTAGTGCACTCACGGAGACCTTCGAGTATATCGTTGCATTTGTTTAGCAGTTTTCCTTACGTGTAATGTGCAGGAGTGATCAAATTAGAAACGAAAATCATCTGTCGTTTACGCAATCCTCTCGAACATCTTCTTCAGATAAACTGGCCCACCATCAGGCATAAACAATACATTCCGATCTTCTAAGTCTGTTTGCTTGCAGGAGACATTCAGCAGGCTTGCAAACTGCGTCCCTGACACGATGAAGGCATTCAATGTCAGCTTCGGATCACCAAGTTTCCCCTGGAGAACCTTTACTTCCTTGTAAAGGCCAAGCTTGGGGTCTTTCAGGTTCATCTGGCGCAAACCCTTTGGGTCAATAAAATTCAACCACTGCTCGCCGGTCTCATCGTCCACCAACCATAGTAAGAAATCTGGGTAAAAATTTCCGGCTAAGGCAAATCCCAGTCCCTTGGCTTTGGTGTCGGCATTGCGGAGCAGGTAAAGGCTACGCTTGCCAATAATATCCCGTCCAAGTGACGACTTATAGAACGCTTCCAGGTCTCGCACAAACTGCACTTCACTGGGTGAATCAAACGCCAGCGGGCGCATTTTCAACGGCACAGCACCGTCGAAGGCAAACAAGGGATAATACAGATGGTTGTCAAAACAAATGGCGACCATCTGGCCGGCATTCCATTGGCTGGCTTCTCCCAGTTTGCCATCTTTCACCAGTACCTGAAGTGCTTTGATTTTTTTCTCGTAGGCTTCCCCGTCTCCGTTGTTGTCGATCTCGAAGTGATATACCTTGAGCAAGGCGTCATCGCCCTCTTTTAGGCTCACGATGTCATAGAACTGGCCTTCATAAGCCGTCTTCAGCGTCCTGTAAAAACGGTCGGTATAGTCTTGCAGCAAACGAATGAGAATGTCTTCCTGTTTGACGATGTCGGCAATAGTGATAATGTTTAGCTCGGCTTGCGGAATGTAGAGTGTGTACCAGTCATTGCGTGTCAGGCAGAAATCGATCAGACGCGAACGCTCAAGCCGCAGGTTGCTCCAACTGCGCAGTTGCTTGAATTCCTGCACAGCCAAATATATTCGGTCGAAATCAAACAGCGCCATGGTATCCGAGCTGATCTTACCCGTTTGTCGAACGCTGACAGAAGGCGCTCCCCCATCTAGTTGTTTGCCTGCCGCCATTGCCTCAATCTTTGGATATAAGTCCAGATCGATATGCGCCGGTTTGATCTTGCCTGTAAACTCAGTAGGCACTTCATATAGCCACGGGAAATGCGTGCGTTTAAATCCTTTGATTTGGTTATCCTTGTAACCGTCCTTAAGCGCCAGAGTCTTGAGCTTGCTCTTGGGCATGTTGGAGTGGGTTTCAAAATCAAGCTCGATCATTTCATCCGTGGGAGTTATGCCTTCTTCTTTGAGATACTCCTTGAAAGTGGCCATGTAGCCCGCATTCACTCCGAAGATATTCAGGGTTTCAAGCCGTTCGAGATGCACCCCTTTTGGCCTTTGGGCAGGCGTACTGCGTTTAAGTGAATATTCTTTGCCCTTCAATCGCACACCGCGCCCGAATAACTGGATAATTTGAGAACCTTCGCCTTTGCCCATGTTCAGCAAACCCATGGTGGATACACGCCAACTGCTCCAACCTTCGGTAAATTTGCGTGAGCCGATCAGCACATGTAACTGGCTGTCTTTGTTGTTTAGCGTGCCAAACATCGAGCCACAAAAGTCGTCCGCTTCGGTATCAAACAAAAACAGATTCTCGGGTTTTTCGGCTTCTTTGAAAAAACCGGCATCATCACCAATATTGATCAGGCCAAACGGTTCTGCATCGCCCACCCGCAGCGCCAGCTCACCTTTGCTGCTCTTCAAATTGACCACTTTCAACCGTTGCCGCGCCTCAGCATTGAATAGCTTCTTCAGAATATCGGTATAAATTTCATCGGCGCTGAATTGCATTAATGGCGTAAAGCGATCATGAAATATATCGCGTTTTTTGACATCAAGCAAGCGCGCGGTATTGGCCAGTAAGTCTTTTAGCCACAGCTTGGTTATTCCCTCGTCATTCAAAAATCCCGCCAGGAATTTCAGCACATCCAGAATGTCCGAATCTTCGCCAGCCACGGTATTGCCAACAAAAACCCAGAGCGGTTTTTCAATATTGAAGTCAGTTAATTTGTCATGATTTGTACTCCACAGATATTGCTGCTGGTAAAAACTTAACAGACAGGCGGTAAAATACTGACGGGCAATATCTTTTTGTGCGTAATCCTCGTCTTTCAGATTGAGAATCAACGATTCCTTGCCGTAACCGTCCTCGTAGAAAAACTTGTAGGAGTAGTCAAACAAAATGCTTTTGGCGTAAATTTCCCGCGTCGCCATCGTACGCGCTTTACGTTTGTCATCACTGGTGAGAGTTAACTGCTGCTTTTGAGCATCGTCAAGCGTTCTCAGAACGGTGGTATTAAACAACCCTTTCGCTTTCTTCTTAATCAGCTTCTCTTCGGCTTTGAGTACGGTCAAGCCCTTTGCCACCGCCTGCCCGAAGGTAGCGGAATACTCAAAAGCAAAGCCGCCTCGCACCAGCGCTTCACGGCGGTTCATCCAAGCGCCCGCGGCCGTGTCCGTTCCACGATGCCCCTCATCCACCAGCACCAGATTGTTACCCTCGAAGGCTTCGACTGCGACGGTCTTGTCGCCCATCTCGTCGCCCAGTTTATTGATGTCGATGATCTCAATCGTTCCCTTGAAAACGCCACTGCGGTTTTTATCGAATAATCTGTAGAAGCCAAAACCTGAGAGCTGCAATTCCTCTAAATGCTGGCGTGACAAGCCCTCGTTTGGGGTGAGCAATATGATCTTGTCTGGGTAAGCGTCTTTATGACCGTTCTGGAAGTAATGCAGATACTGCCGGATATTGACATGCAGCAGCAGCGTTTTGCCACTGCCGGTGGCGTTCCAGAAGGCCAGCTTGTTCAATTCATCGGCATCAAAAGACTGAAAGCGATGATCAGCGTCCTGACCGACGTTATATGTCTGCATTTCCTCATTCAATCCATCCAGCAATTGCTGCCGCCAGTTGAAATACCAGTCAAGATAAATCTCGGTGAAAAGCAGCGAGAGATACTGGAAATATTTCATATTGAGCACGACACCTTCAACTTTGTTGCGCCGTTCAGTAATGGCATTCCAGTGCCCCACAATATTCAGGTCGTAACGGCGCAACTCTTGTTCGCTGATGCGATCCACTTCAAAGAGATTTTGGTGTAGCGCGTGGAAAAATCCGGTTTGACCGTCATCCTCTATGCCCTCGTGCCGATCCTCACCCAAACGATTTTTCAGGGCATGAATGGCGCCGCCTTTCAAGAATCTCATCATCCATTGGTTCAGCACTAACTCCTTGTGGAAGCTGCGTTTCGCCATTATATTTCCTCCACGGCAAACATGCGGCTCAGGAATTCCGGCTCGATCTGGCGAATTTTTAGGGTCTTGGTCATGCCGCCCTCGACCTCGGTGCTGGTGAATACGGCGGGGATATTGTGGTCGCCGTTGATATAAACGACCTCGAATTCACTGTCTGCCGGGTTGATAGCCAGTTTATCGCATAGGCGGTTTAGTGTTTCGTAATCCACCTGCTCCACGTCGCGCCACAGCACCAAAGTTTTTTCTCCACTCGGCAACCAACCCGTGACTAATACAAAGCCCCTATCCCGCTGCATATCTATATGCTTTACCCGCAAGCCGATCAGGTAGTTGAAGGTCTCCACCAGGTCAATGGTCCGCTCTTCGTAGGCACCGGCCGAATCCACCGTAACCTTAAGTTTGCTGTCTTTTGGCTTTTCGAACGGTACCACCGAGAGCAGTGAGCCGCGACTTTCGATGTCCAGCAGATAGCGCAATAGATAATCTTCTTGAGCAGACTTCGGCACGGTGTCGAGCAATTCTTGTTGTTGTGCCGTGCGGCGCAGTTGTAGATTGTTCAGCGTGTCTTCGTAGCTTTCGATCTTAAGGACTTTGAAGGTATGGGAAATGCCCGTTTGAGGTGCGGTTGCTTTGCCATTTTTCCAGTCAGCAGAATAGACGATCTTTTGAATGCGCGGCTTTAAGACAGTATCAAAATATTCGCCTTGTTCGACCAGGATGTACTTGCGGTGGCCTTTGTCTTGGCGGTTGAGGAAAATGACGGCGTGACCGGTGGTGCCGGAACCAGCGAAGTAGTCGAGAACAAAGGAATCAAGTTTTTTTCGAACAACAGCTGATATAGACGCAAGAGTTGAATACAATGACTTCGGGTAGCCGAATGATCGTCGATCACCAAGAATTTCTGCAAGTAGATTAGTGCCGTGGCTTGATGCATCATATTTAGAGTCCACCCAAACGGTTTTTGGCTTTCTGCCTTCCTTGATTCGATCTTTTAATTGAACAGAGTACTCGTTGTCATTTCGGTTTTTAACGATAAATTCGCCATCACGAGCATGTTTCAATATTTTCTCACGATCAGACCAACGCCACACGCGACGTGCACCATCGGAATCAATTGGCGAGACCTCGATAAGACCATGGTCATCTTTAAACTTAGAATAAGGGAACTCGGTAGCAACACCTTCAACGAGCGCATAGGCTATCTCAGTAGAGTAAATACTCGGATAATGGTAAGTGCGTTTTCCTCCGACTGCTAATATCTTCATTGTCCTTGGGTCAACTAATAAAGTAAACTCCGAATTAGGGCGATCATCTGGTGTCGAAAGACCACCACTTCTTCGAAATGGCAGCAAACGGTATTCCGATTTCTCATCAGTAAATTTATAGCCTTCGCCCTGCTCTTCACTTAATAGTTCATCGTAAATTTCCGCAAGTGCCGGATTATTTGCATAAGCAACCGCATAATCATGGCTGGTTGAAAAAAAACTGTTGATACCACGTCCTCTTGGATTACTTTGAATTGCAATTGTACCAATGTATTTATCTTCGCCGATGGTCGAGTCAAGCATATTCTTAAGACGATATAGCTCCATATCATCAATTGTCACCTGAATGATCGTATCGGCGCGCATGAGATGCATTGATGCGCGGATTGGATTGTCAATCATTGAAAGCCAAGATGAGTGTTTGTATTGATTTTTATATATAAAAGTCTCTTCCGAAGTGTTATATGGCGGGTCGATGTAAATACATCCCACTTGCTCCCGATACCGTTCCTGCAACATATTCAATACCTGAAAATTATCCCCATGTATCAACAGACCATCAAGACCTTCGTCCAGATTGTCCACAGCTGCCAGCAAAGTCTGTTTGAACGCGGCATCAAACAAGGCGGTATCTGCCATTAGGTAAGGATGCTCCTTCAAGTACTCTACGCTTCCTGCTTTGGCTTGTTTGAAGAGATCAGCTTTGTTGACATCCAGCATCCCCATGTTATCCCACTGATCCCATTGCAAGGGATTGGCGGCAATTGTGGGATAAAGGCTTTCCGGCACACGATCGAGGGTGACGCAGTAGTGCGTAGCCACGACGAATTTCTTTTTCAGCCAGAGTTTTTTCTGAAAGTCTTCCAGTTGGGCAAGGAAGGTAATCAAGTCCAGCGCGATGGCGCGCAGTGTTTGAATCAGGCGCAGGTTCTTTTCGATGTCGGCAAACATTTCGGCATTTTGCACGTCATCAAGGTGCATAACTTCGTTCTTTATGTAGAAATCCAGTTCACGACGCAGGAAGCCGCCTAAATCCTTGTTGATGAAGTAGTCCGCCGTGTTCTTGGTGGTGTAGTTGGTGAGGCATTTTTCCAGCAGGGTGCGTTGAGGGTTCTTCTCGGTAGGTTCCCGGTTGCTTAATTCCAACCAGTGGGCTTTGATATTCGCGTCATCCAGTACGGTCTTTACTGCCTTGGCCACTAAATCTTCCTGTTTGCTGCCTTTGGGCATGGCCTTATATTCAAAGCGCAGGACGAGCTCACCATTCTCTTCTGCCACCGGCAACAATTCTTCTTCATATTCGTCACCGTCATCATCAGTGAGGATGCGGGTGTGCGGTTCGATCAGGACAAAACGGCGTTCTTTGTCGTTGTCTTTGCGGTTATCCTTCGCCGTGTCTGCCGTGACCAAACGAAAACGAATGGTGCGTCCATCATCCAGTTTGAAACCGTAGTTGGAAAAGTTTTCGCCACTCTTGGTGTAATACTGGTCTTTGTTCGCCCAGTGCAGCACCACTTCTTCACCGGCATAGGGAATGGCATAGGTTTCGCCCTTGAAACGGCGCTGGCTGATAAAGTCTCCTTTGTCATAGTAGCGGGAGAAGAAGGTGAGAAGATGCGTGAACACCGCGTTTTCGTGTTCGGCTGTTCCGTCGCTATATTTTGCTAGTGCTTAATTGCGTAAGTTAACGATAGTATTTTTCAACTGCGACCCTTTTACTTCTCTTTTCCGCCAGACGAAGGGTTTTGCAGTTAGCCCATAAGCAGTTATAAATTCATTGATAGCTT
>Ga0172369_10008270_pt1 | contig 11827 bp, 6 predicted proteins | sample LakKiv25m_FD_114539 | JGI IMG/M metagenome (GOLD analysis project Ga0172369, IMG submission 114539) | Freshwater microbial communities from Kabuno Bay, South-Kivu, Congo - kab_022012_11.25m | ecosystem: Environmental > Aquatic > Freshwater > Lake | place: Democratic Republic of the Congo... | reverse complement strand
TTTACTGAAACCTTAGCTGCAAAAACTAAAATTTCTAATTTATACCAGTCTCGAACCATACTTCCTATGTGATCCGTCTGCTGTTTTATGAGTTTGAACGTGTTTTCTTAGAGACACTATTTAGAGAAAGTAAGAAACAAAGGGCTAAATGTAATTGCCATTACCGACCACCATGATGTTTGTTCTGTTAAAATAATTCGTAAAGTAGCAGAAGCAGAAAACACAACATTCAAAGCTTCGGCTCAATTTGAAAAAGCAATAATAGTTTTCCCAGGAATTGAACTTACTTTGGCTAACCCAGCAAGCCAATGTCTTTTAATTTTTGATGCTGACTTTAGCGATACACACTTAGATTCAGTTCTACATTTTTTGGGAATTAATCCAACAAATGAATTTGAAAAGTTTACCGTTGAAACACAAAGAATATCGCAAACAATTGTCAATGACTTAGTTCATTTACATGAAAAGTTAGATGAACTTGTTTATTGTAAGGGCAAATATATAATCTTGCCCCATGTTGGTAATGGTGGCCAACATTCTATTTTAAGACAAGGATTCCATGAGCATTATAGAAAGATGCCTTGTGTCGGTGGTTATGTTGACAAAGCAATTTCAGATGAAGCAGGATATCAAAATAAAATAAACGGTGGTGATGTAAATTATGGAAATAAGTCAATTGCTCTTCTTTCAACGTCAGATAACCGTTATGAAGATGGTAGAGAGTTTGGATTACATGCCACATGGATTAAATGGGCGGAGCCAACAGCAGAAGCAATAAGGCAAGCATGTTTAGCAAAGGAATCAAGAATATCACAAATAGAACCCGAACTTCCTCAGATTTTCATTACCTCAATTGATGTTACTGCCTCAAAATTTTTATCAGCGTTCAATATCAATTTCAACAGACAATATAACGCTTTCATTGGAGGAAGAGGAACAGGAAAATCTACCATTTTAGAATATATGCGTTGGGGACTATGTGACCAAACAATTCAAGATCCTGGTTTTGATGAAATGTCAATCATTCAAAAAAGGAGAGATACATTAATTCAAAAAACATTGAAAGATGTTGGCGGTGAAGTGAGAATTACGATGGAAAAAAATGGAATTCTTCATATTGTAAAACGAAATTCAACAACAAGAGAAATACTTTTAAAAATAGGTGAAGGAGAATTTCAACAAGTAAAAGAAGATGATGTTAGAAAACTACTTCCCATTCAATCCTATAGTCAAAAACAATTGAGTGATGTCGGAGTTAAAACTGATGAACTCAAACGATTTATTGAACAACCGATTCTTAGTAATTTAGATTCACTCAGATTTCAAATAAGTGAAACTGGCTTGAAGATGAAAAGTTCATACAATCAACTCATTCGAAAAAAAGAAATTGAAGGAGAAATTGACAATTTCAATCTTGAATCAAAATCACTCAATATACAGATTGACAATATCAGAAAGTCACTAAAAGGCATTTCAGATACAGACCAACAAACAATAAATAAAAAATCAAAATTTGAAATTGAAGAAACCATAATTACCAATTCGCGAAATGAACTATCAATTTTTGAAGGTAAAGCAGATGAACTTTTAAATTTACTTGAATTATATCCTGAACCAATGGGCAGCATAGATGTACTTGAAAACAAACAGCTAATCCAAAACATTGTAACTGAGGTTGACAAAAAATTTATTGAAATCAAAGCAGCGGCTACTTCATTGAAGAATATTTTTAATGAAGAAAGTTTAAAGAAAATTAATGAATATATTCAGGAATGGAGCTCCAAGAAAGAACAATTTGAATCTGCTTATGAAATTGCAAAAAGCAATTCACAATCAAGTCAACAACAGCTCCAAGAAATTCAAAGAATAGAAAAGCGTATAAACGAGATAAATAAAATTATTTCTGATAGAAAATTGCTTATAAAGGAAATTGGAAATCCAGAAACTGACTTTGCAACTCAAAAGCAAAATTGGGAGAAATATCATAACGAGAAAATTCAATTGCTAAATGAACAAGCTGTAAAATTTACAGAACTATCAAAAAATTTGATAAAGGCAGAGGTTACCAAGAGCATAAACCTTCAACCATTAAAATCTCAACTCAAAAACATTTTTGAAGGAACTAGAATAAGAGAAGAACGAATTGATGCTGTAGTTGAAAAAATAGTAGGTTCAGAAAATCCATTAAAGGAATACACAGCAATAATTGACGAATTCAAACTACTGGCAGAACTTAAAATTTCAGAAGATAAAACTTTGCAGATACCTGAAACACCAATTCTTACATCATGTGGATATACAGAAGATCATAAATCAAAACTTTGCAGCAAATTAAATTCAGACAACTGGCTTATTCTATCAGCCAATGAATTAGAATTTAACCCAGAGTTTTATTATACAACAAATAATCTTCTTGGTGATGTTATTCCATTTGCTGCTGCCTCAGCGGGTCAGCAGGCTACTGCATTATTGACTGTCCTACTTAATCAAGCAGGAATCCCATTACTTATTGACCAACCTGAAGACGATATTGATAATAGAGCAATTGATCAAATTATTAAGAATATTTGGGATGCAAAGAAGAAACGTCAATTAGTATTTTCAAGTCATAACGCAAATCTTGTTGTAAATGGAGATGCTGAATTGGTAATTTGTTGCGATTACAAGGATTCAAACAGCCAAACAAGAGGAATAATAAAAGTTGAAGGTGCAATTGATACTAAAGAAATCAAGAATGAAATTACGTCTGTTATGGAAGGAGGAGAAAAAGCATTCAAACTCAGAAAAGATAAATACGGATTTTGAAACCCATCACCGAAAATATAATTGAATATTCAGCCATTGAAATTCTTCAATCGCAGGGATGGGAATATGCCAACGGAAAAGAAATTTCACCCGAAGGGTTGTTTTGCGAAAGGGAAAGCTTCAGCCAGGTCATCCTGGTCAATCGTTTAAGGGAAGCACTTGAAAGGATCAATCCTCATATCCCTGCCGATGCACGGGAAGCCGCCATTCAAAAGATACTGAGGATTTCTTCACCCGACCTGCTTCATAACAACGAGGAGTTTCACCGGCTGCTGATTGAGAAAGTAAAAGTACCTTACCAGCATGACGGCTACGAGCGCAGCCATGAAGTGGCTTTGATCGATTTCGAAAGACCGGAGAACAATCAGTTTATGGTTGTCAACCAGTTTACCATCGTAGAAAACAATCAAAATAAACGACCCGATGTGATCCTGTTTGTCAACGGCATTCCCCTGGTGGTAATGGAACTGAAAAATGCAGCCGACGAAAATGCAGACATCCTCAGCGCTTTCAGGCAGATTCAAACCTACAAAGCCATTATTCCTGGTTTGTTTACCTACAATGCCGTTTGTATTATTTCCGATGGATTCGAATGCCGTGCCGGCAGCGTCTCAGCCGCGATCAACCGATACATGGCGTGGAAAACCACCGACGGAATTAAAGATGCTTCACGCTTCAAGCCCCAGCTCGAAACATTAATCAAAGGGATATTCCAACCGGCGACCCTACTCGATCTTATAAGAAACTTTACGGTATTTGAAAAGACAAAAAAGGAGGATTTAAAAACCGGACTGATCCAGGTTCTGACGGAGAAAAAGCTGGCTGCTTACCAACAGTATTTTGCTGTGAACAAAGCGGTTCAGTCAACGATAGCCGCTGCGAGCGAAAGAGGCGACAAGCGCGGGGGTGTGGTTTGGCACACACAGGGTTCGGGTAAAAGCCTGAGCATGGTCTTTTATTCGGGTAAACTGATCACTTCGCCCGAAATGAAGAATCCCACCATCGTTGTCATCACCGACCGGAATGATCTCGACGACCAGTTGTTCGATACTTTTGCAGCCTCCGTTCAATTACTCAGGCAGGAACCGGTTCAGGCAGCAAGCCGCGAGCACCTGAAAGAACTGCTGAAGGTTGCCAGCGGGGGAATTGTTTTCACCACCATCCAGAAATTCATGCCCGAAGGCAGCAGGATTGCATATAATCAGCTTTCCGACCGGAAAAATATCATCGTCATTGCTGACGAAGCCCACCGAACCCAATACGGATTCGAAGCAAAGCTGATTGATGAAAAGGACGCAAAAACCAAGCAGGTCACAGGCAAGAGAATCGCCTACGGTTTTGCCAAATACATGCGCGATGCTTTGCCCAATGCAACCTATATCGGGTTTACCGGAACACCCATCGAGGGAACCGATGTGAATACCCCGCAGGTCTTCGGGAATTATATCGACCGCTACGACATTAAGGATGCGGTTTCGGACGGGGCGACGGTAAGGATATTCTACGAAAGCAGGCTGGCAAAAGTAAACCTCGACGAAGAAGGAAAGCGGCTGATCGAGGAATTCGACAGGGAACTGGAACAGGACAGCGAAATAACAGAAAGCCAGAAAGCAAAAGCGAAATGGACCAAACTGGAAGCCATAGTAGGGAATAAGGAACGCATTAAGAACCTTGCCAAAGACATTGTCTCCCATTTCAAAAAGCGGCAATCCGTCTTTGAAGGCAAAGCCATGATCGTTGCCATGAGCCGGAGGATAGCAGCAGATATTTACAGGGAAATTGTGGCTTTGAGACCTGAATGGCACAATCCGGATTTAACAAAAGGATTGATAAAGGTGGTGATGACTTCAAGCAGTTCTGATGGACCGGAAATCGCAAAGCATTATACCACCAAGCAGCAGCGCAGGGAATTATCCGACAGGATGAAAGACCCGGATGACGAAATGAAGATCGTGATCGTCAGGGATATGTGGTTAACCGGATTCGATGCGCCCTGCCTGAACACCATGTACATCGACAAGCCCATGCGGGGCCATAACCTGATGCAGGCAATTGCGCGCGTGAACCGTGTTTTCCTGGATAAGCCCGGCGGGTTGGTTGTCGATTATCTCGGTATTGCAACCGATTTAAAGAAGGCGCTTTCCTTTTACGGAGAAGCCGGAGGCAAAGGCGAGCCGGCAGAGACTATCGGAAAAGCGCTGGAGGTGTTCTTCGAAAAGATGGAAATCGTCCGGCAGATGTTCAATGAAAAAAGTAATACACAGGAAGCCATTCTTGTCGAGGAACCCGACGCTTATTATGAAAACTCACAAAAATTCAATTTTACCCGCTTTTTGAATGGAGATTCGGGGGTGAAGCTTTCCATTATTTTGCAGGCGGAAGAACATATACTTGGCTTGCAGGACGGCAAGGAAAGATTCATCCGGGAGGTCGGTTTGCTGAGTCAGTCTCTGTCCCTCTGTATTTCAAAGGACGAAGTACAGCCTTGTATGGCAGAGGTTGCCTTTTTCCAGGCGGTGAAAGCACGGCTCGTAAAATTTGAAGGACCCGGCGGAGGCGGCAAAACCAATACGCAAATTGAAACAGCGATCAAGCAGCTTGTGGATGAAGCCCTGAGCAGCGATAAGGTAATAGATATTTTCGATGCTGCCGGACTGTCAAAACCTGACATCTCTACCCTCGAAATCCTTTCGGATGAATTCCTGCTTGAAGTCCAGGGAATGAAGCACAAGAACCTGGCGATGGAACTGCTGAAGAAGATTTTAAAGGATGAAATCAGGAATCTTGGCAAGCGGAATCTTGTTCAGAGCAGGAAACTGCTCGAAATGCTCGAAAATGCCATTAAAAAATACCAGAACAACCTGCTGACAACGGCAGAGATCATACAGTTCATGGTGGATGAAGTGGCAAAGAAACTCAAAGAGGAAAAGGAAAAGGGCAAGGTCATGAACCTGAACGATGACGAAGTTGCCTTTTACGATGCCCTTGCCGACAATGAAAGCGCTGTTGAAGTCATGGGAAAAGATGATTTGCGGAAGCTGGCTATTGAAATTGCCGACAAAGTCCGCGCAAACACTACCATCGACTGGACCATCCGCGAAAGCGCAAGGGCAAAGCTGATGGTGATCGTTAGGCGAACATTAAATAAATATGGTTATCCACCCGACAAGCAGCAGAAGGCGATTGATATAGTATTGAAGCAGGCGGAGTTGATGGCGGATTACAATGTGCAGCAATAATGCCCTGATTCGCTTCGTCACAGATTTTTACTCTCCTTTATACCTTTTTTTATGACGAATTAAAAGTCCCTTTTTCAAATACGTTTTTATAAACTCCAAAAACCAAAAAATTAATCCATTCATAATCAATAAATAAAAAAAATCATTTTCCCGTCCCTGTAATACATTTATCAAGTAGCTTTGCCTTGTCATATTTAAAAAAATTATTGCTATGAGAAGGAATATATTTGTTACTCTGATTACAATTCTTGCCGGATCTGCATTGTTAGCTCAAAATCCACAGCTCCCCGCCGGGGCGGAATATTGTTCACACAAAAAAATATTGGGAACCAACCTCGCTAAATCTGGCAATTTTTCTCCCAATTCACCAAAGCACTCCTTTGATGTTCTGAACTATACCCTGAATCTCGATATCTTTGATTGTTTTGCTTCACCTTATTCCCAGTATTTCACAGGGAGCAATACCATTTCCCTTCAGGTGGATTCCACACTGAACCAAATTACGCTTAACGCCGTGAACTCCTCTCTGGTCATTGATTCGGTAAGTGCGCCATGTACTACATACAATCATACCGGTAATATCCTCACGATTCAATTGGATCAGGCATATAATCCGGGTGATCAGATCACTCTGACGATATATTACAAGCACAACAATGTGGAGGATGGCGCTTTTTATGCAAACAATGGATTTGTATTCACCGACTGCGAACCGGAAGGCGCCCGTAAGTGGTTTCCTTGCTGGGACAAGCCAAGTGATAAGGCAACACTGGATCTTACAGCCAGAGTCCCGTTGAATGTAAAACTCGGTTCAAACGGCAGGCTGCAGGATTCCACCATAGTCGGAAATGCTCTTTTCTATCATTGGATCAGCATTCACCCGGTAGCGACTTATCTTACTGTGATGACTGCAAAAGTGAATTATAAGCTCGATATCGTTTACTGGCACAAGATATCCAATCCGAACGACAGTATCCCGATCAGGTTTTATTTTAACGATGGGGAGAATCCCTGGCCAATGGAAGAAATAATAGGGCCGATGTGCACTTATTTTTCAGAAGCTTTCGGCGAGCATCCGTTTGAAAAGAACGGCTTTGCGACACTTAACGGTGAATTTTTCTGGGGAGGCATGGAAAACCAAACGCTGACAAGCTTTTGCCCGGGCTGTTGGGACCAAGGCCTGATGGCTCACGAATTTGCACACCAATGGTTCGGCGACATGATCACCTGCGGCACCTGGGCCGATATTTTTCTGAATGAAGCTTTCGCCACCTGGATTGAGACTTACTGGAATGAAGGACAGTCGGGGTATTCCTATTATCATCAGCAGATCGTGGGATGCGCAAATTACTATCTCAGCAATAATCCTGGCTGGGCTATTTCGGAACCGGATTGGGCCATCAATACCCCACCGCTCGATGTTCTTTTTAATTATGCTGTTACCTACTTAAAAGGCGCCTGTGTACTGCACCAGCTCCGCTATGTATTAGGCGATTCCCTGTTTTTTGCAGGTATGAATGCTTATGCAACCGATCAGGTTAACTTTAAATATCAGTCAGCCGTTATCGTAGATTTCCGGGATAAGATGGAGGAAGTTTCCGGACAGGACCTTGATTGGTTTTTTGATGGATGGACTTTTTCACCTAACCATCCGGTTTATGATAATACCTATTATTTCGAGGATATGGGCGACGGCACATGGAATGCTTATTTTTTGGCAAAACAAGTTCAGACCAATACAGGCTTTTTCACTATGCCTATCGAGTTGAAGATATTTTTCGGAGTAGGGCAGGATACGGTTATCCGCGTAATGAATGACGTAAATGAACAGCAATTCACCTTTAATTTTCCGCAGCAACCGCTGATGCTTTATTTCGATCCGAATAATGACATTGTTCTCAAACAGGCTTCGTTATCGGTAGGAGAGAAGGAATATTTTTCCCAACCAGGTGAGATTGCTATGACCATAAAACCTAATCCCTCAAATGCGACAACAAATATTCAGTTTAATCTGTCTGAAAAAACACTTGTAGATCTGCGGATTTTTGATCCAACCGGAAAAGAAGTTTCACTCATTTTAAATGCCATAAAGGAAAAGGGAGAACATTTTGTAACAATTGAAGGAAGTAATTTCGAACCGGGAGTTTACTATTGCAGGATGATGGCAGGAGGAAAAACCGAAACCCGGAAACTGGTCATAAGTAAATAGCACGAATGAGGATCAATGGATGGCAGCGGTAGAAGCAGTAGCAGTAGGCAGTAGGCAAAGAACTTGAAACTTGAAACATGGAACTTGAAACAATAACCAGCTACCATTGTCCTCCTTCTAAGCGTACTCTTTTATATAATTCACCAGCCCTTTGGCTTTGAATATTTTCATCAGTTTATCGGGAAGTGGGGCAAAGGTAAATTCTCTGCCTGCGATCTTTATGACTCCCTTTTCCATTTCAACCTCAACGATGTCACCCTGTTTGTAAGCATCAACAGCTTCGGGAACCAGGATTATAGGAAGTCCCTGGTTTACAGCAGAACGGTAGAAAATTCGGTTCACCGATTTACATATAACAGCCTTTGCACCGGCGTATGCAAGCCCTACAGCAGGGTGTTCGCGTGAACTCCCGCATCCAAAATTGGCGCCGGCCATAATTATATCACCTGATTTAACACGGGCTGCAAAGCTTTCATCAAACCCCTTAAAAAGATGGGGCATGATCTTTTCCGCTTCCGAACTCAAAACATCATAAGTAAGATTACCGGCAAACATCTGGTCAGTGTTCATGTTGTCGGCATCGGTATAATTCCACGTTCCTAATGAGAACCTGTCGTCGCCTTTTTTAATTTCAACGGTTCCGCTTTGCTTAATGGAGTATGGGAATTTATCCCGAACTCTGATTCCGCGCGGATCGGTTATTTCACCTGTCAATGCAGAATGAGCCACTGCGGCAGGCGATGCAAGATAAATAGCCGCTTCCTTGTTTCCCATACGTCCCTTGAAATTGCGGTTTGCCGTTGAGATCACAGTAAAGCCGTCAGCAGGAATTCCCTGGCCGGTTCCCAGGCAAGGGCCGCATGAAGATGCCAGTACATTGGCTCCTGCTTCCATAAAGGTGGCTATAAGGCCTTCCTCCATCGCTTTCATGAAAATATTTTTCGAAGCGGGGATCACCAGCAGAATGACGTCTGCCGGAATTTGCTTTCCTTTCAGAACTTTTGCGGCTTCCCTGATGTCTTCGAGCCTGCCGTTGGTGCATGTACCGATCATGGCCTGGTGAATTTTCGTACCCTGAACCTCAGACAGGGCTTTTACATTATCCACATGATGCGGCGCTGCAACAACAGGGAAAAGGTCACTCAGGTTGATTTTAATTTCACGAAAATATTTTGCATCCGGATCTGCCCAAACGCCACTGATTTTCATACCTACCCAATTCTCCAGTACTGCATCTGCCGGGAAAACAGCATTTTTAGCGCCCATTTCCGAAGCCAGGTTTGCAATGGTCATACGGTCGGAAACCGTAAGTGAGCCAACACCTTCACCATGATATTCGATGGACATATAATCGGCTCCACTGGAACCAATCATACCGATGATCCAGAGCGAAAGGTCTTTGGAATAAACCCCTGTCGGAAGTTTACCGGTGAGCTCGATTTTAATTGTTTCAGGAACCCGAAACCAGGTTTCACCCTGTTTCCACAATCCAGCAGTTTCTGTGCGGTCAATACCTGCGGCAAAGGCATTAAATGCGCCTGCAGTGCAGGTATGGCTGTCGCTTCCGACAATGATCATTCCGGGTTGGGCATATTCTGCCATGATCTGATGACAAATCCCTTTCCCGGCATCATGAAATTTGGAAATGCCTTTTTGTACGGCAAGCTTGCGTATATAATTGTAGTCGTTGGCTAATTTGGAAGTTGTAGGCGGTGCATTATGATCCAGAACGATCAATATCTGATCAGGGTCGGCAAGTTTACTCCCACCCATTTTTTCAAAAGTTTTCGAAATACTTGCCGTATTATCGTGCGATAAAATAATATCGGGTTTTGCAAATACGATGCTTCCGGCACCGGCATTGAATATTTTTTCGACAAATGTTTTTCCTGACATGATCTCTTTGTTTTTAATTATACCAAAAAATCCGGGTTCAAATTTATATATTTTCACCTGAGATGAAAAAGTTGTTTTTTTATACCGGATTTTTTGTTTTTAATAAGGTATTAAAAGCAAAAAAATAAATATTTTTATACTGATTAAGTAAACTTATCTGATATACTCCGTAAAACAATTACGGTTTTACCATGGCTTAGTAAACCAAATTTAATGGGGAAACTTGATGGTATCAGCGAAATTTTTTTTAAATGTTGTCAATTTAAATTCAGTTGTTATGACTATTGACGGAATGAACGAAGAGGAAAGGATCAGGGAAGCCATTAAAGAAAAGACCTGGAATGAACAGATGACTACCGATTCATGGGCGGTATTTAAAATTATGTCGGAACTGGTTGAGGGCTTCGAAACACTATCAAGGATAGGGCCTTGTGTCTCCATGTTCGGATCGGCCCGGACAACCCAGCAACACAGTTATTACAGGCTGGCGGAAGAAACGGCTTACCACCTCACAAAAAAGGGATTCGGAGTCATTACAGGTGGTGGTCCGGGTGTTATGGAAGCGGCAAATAAAGGCGCTCATTTTGCAGGTGGTAAATCGGTAGGCCTCAATATTGATTTACCTTTTGAACAGATTCCAAATCCTTTCATTGATCAGGATAAATTTATTAATTTCAAACATTTCTTTGTGAGAAAAGTCATGTTCATGAAATATTCGCAGGGATATATTGTTTTGCCAGGTGGATTTGGAACTATGGATGAATTATTTGAGGCCATAACTCTTATCCAGACGCACAAGCTTGTCCGATTCCCGATAGTCCTTATGTCCAGGTCATATTGGAAGGGTTTGATTGACTGGATCAACAACACCATGTTGAATGAAAAAAATATAAAAACGAGTGACCTCGAAATTTTCACCCTTGTTGATACTCCCCAGGAAGCAGTGACGGTTGTTGATGATTTTTATCAGAAATACGCACTCAAACCAAACTTTTGATTGAATTCCCAATGTTTCAGTTCAGGGTTCGGAGTTCTCAGTTCTCAGTTCTCAGTTCTCAGTTCCTGGTTCCAGGTTCCAGGTTCCAGGTTCCAGGTTCTTTGCCTACTGCTGCTGCTGACTGCTGCTGCTGACTGCTCATTACCGACTGCCGACTGTTGACTGCCGACTTTTAGCATTGAGCCGAGAGCATGGAGCATGGAGCATGGAGCATGGAGCATGGGGCATGGGGCATGGGGCATGGAGCCGGGTTTGAGTTATGGGTGTGATTGAACATTTGCCTACTGCCGCTGTTACTGCCGACTGCTCATTGCCGACTTTTAGCATGGAGCATGGAGCATGGAGCATGGAGCCGGGTTTGAGTTATGGGTGTGATTGAACATTTGCCTACTGCCGCTGTTACTGCCGACTGCTCATTGCCGACTGCCGCTGCTACTGCTGCTGCTACTGCTGCTGCCGACTGCTCATTCCTGACTGCCAACTGGTTACAGGCTGCTTGTAAAGGCGGCTCTGGTCTCTATTCTCGTCTATCAAGTCTTAGTCTCATTTCGCCTACGGCGAGACAAGTCGGCTACATTTTATTTTGATGTGCTGGAAAATAATTATTTCTTTTATTGGCGGATCAAAATATACCATTGAACTTTGCCCGTAGGGCATTAATATCCATAGAAAATAATAATA
>Ga0172369_10008269_pt1 | contig 11828 bp, 9 predicted proteins | sample LakKiv25m_FD_114539 | JGI IMG/M metagenome (GOLD analysis project Ga0172369, IMG submission 114539) | Freshwater microbial communities from Kabuno Bay, South-Kivu, Congo - kab_022012_11.25m | ecosystem: Environmental > Aquatic > Freshwater > Lake | place: Democratic Republic of the Congo... | reverse complement strand
GCGTCTTCAGCTCCGCCTTCACGGTATCCGGATTGTCGGTGACATCGCGGTCCGCATCATTCACCTCGACCACCATGGTGTCGCTGACGACCACGCCCTTCACCTCGTTGCCTTGCGAATCGCGGATCAGCACGCGCCCGTTGGAAGCCACCGGCATCGGCACTTCGCGCTCCTCAGCGTTCCCGCCGATGTAGCGGCTCTGGTAGGCCAGCGTCACGATATCGTTGCCGTGCAGCTCCAGCACGCCGTCTCCGGCTTTGGGTGTGCCCAGCAGGGTGTTGATGACGCCGGTGAAATGGTCGCCGCCCTCTGCCTCCGGAACGAGCTCAATCTTTTCTTCGTCACCGGACAGCGTGGTGAGCGTGACGGGGAGCTTCGTGCCGGCGGCGGCCACCATATTCGGCTCAATCAACCTGACGTAGAGGGGATCGCCGGGGGAGACGCGCTGCAGCTTCGCCACCGTCGCCGCGTAGACCGTGCCCACCTTGTCCAGTTCGCGCGCGGCCTGCTCATAATGCCCGAGCTGGAAATGCGTGACGCCGATGGCATAATAGGCGTGATCCACCATCGAGTTGTTCGGATAATCGGTGATGATCTGCCGATAGGCGCGAAAGGCGTCCGCGTATTTCTGCTGCCCGGCGTAGATGTCGCCGATCTTCATCAGCGCCTGCGGCGACCAGTCCGGCGATTCCTCGTTGACCACCGTCTGCAACAGCTTGATCGCCTCGTCTTCGCTCTTCTGCGCCACGTAGGCGTCAGCCATGCGGAACTGCGCCCGATACCGGACCTGCGTGTCGGGGTAGCGCTTCAGCACATTGGTGAATTGCTCGATCGCCTCGTCGTAGGACGCGACTTTCATGCGCGCTTCACCCTGTGTGAAAAGCGCCTCCGCATCCTTCTCCTTCTGCGCCTGCTGCGGGTCCGCCGTTTGCGCCAGCATCAACCCGCAGGCACCGACAAGTATGAACGCGAGCACAAGCCCGCGCAGCATCTTCGACATGACATTCCTCCCACCAGTACTTGGTGAAACAGGGGTAACACGGATTGCGCCATGTCGTATCAGCGTTCGGACCGGTTATGCACGTTCCTTCTCCGATACGACATGGCGCAATCCGCATCGACAGGTCAGCTACTACTTATTGACACGTAAGGAGCCCAATTGTTTCGAGTACTCGATGATTGTTTGCAACCGTTCAGCATGTTCCACTTGCCGGGTATCGCGAATGACTTGTGCCCAGGATGGTAAGGCTGTGCGTACAGAATGCCACGCCATGCGTATTTCGAGTAGAATAGTTGCAGGGGTTGTTGCCGGACGAATAGTCGATCCTTTGTTTTTCTTCAGGAATATCAATAGGTATTCAGCTAAAATGGATGTTCTCATTACCGGCGGTACCGGATTTCTTGGCCGGCATATCGCCCGCATGCTGTTAGTCGCCGGGCATCGGGTGTCTCTGCTCGGGCGTAGTTTTACCGCGGCACAGGACTTACTCGCGATAGGAGCCAGACCGGTCCCTGTCGATCTACGTCACCGTGACGAGGTGATTGCCGCCTGTGTGGGTATCGATGCCGTGTGTCACGCTGGTGCGCTGTCCGCGCCATGGGGCGCCCGGCGTGATTTCTTTGCCATCAATGTTGACGGCACCGCGGCGGTGATTGCCGGATGCCGCCGTCACCATGTCCAGCGATTGGTCTATATTTCATCACCCAGTGTGACTTTTCATGGGCGAGACATCAATCACCAGACGGAAGCTGTCCGGTATCCTCGACGATTTGCATCGGTCTATTCACTCACTAAGAAAATCGGCGAAGACCTGGTACGCGCGGCAACCGATGTCTCGACCGTCATCCTGCGTCCTAAAGCGATTTTCGGTCCAGGGGATCAATCCCTGTTGCCCCGACTCATTGCCGCGGGGCGCGCAGGACGCTTACCCCGCATTGGAAACGGCAGGAATCTGGTGGATATCACATACGTCGAAAATGTCGCCCACGCTGTGTGTCTGGCGCTTAATGCAGAGCAGGTGACAGGAAAAACCTACACCATTACGAATGACGAACACCCCCTGCTGTGGGAGATTATCACAGATGTGCTCAACGCGCTGAATATACCGGCGCCGACCCATACACTTCCACTTCCGACAGCCCTGGCCCTGGCTGCGGTCATGGAAGGATGTGCGGCTGTCACGGGTAAGGAGCCGTTACTCACCCGATACTCGGTAAGCATTCTTGCTCGCACACAGACCTACGATATCAGCGCAGCAAAACGTGACCTGCAATACACCCCTCTAGTCTCAATCGCCGATGGCATCGATCGCACCATCAAGGCAATACAGAAAAGTCAACCATGATGACATCAGCGCAATTAACGGTCGATTACCATCTACTGGACACCGGCTATTGTTTAGCTTCCCAGCACCATCTCCTGCGTGACGGCCGGCGACAATTGCTGCATTGCCACGCGCTGGTGGCATTATGGCACCACCCGCGCCATGGGTGGGGACTCTGGGATACCGGCTATGCGCCAAGGATATGGGACGCGACAGCCGCCTGGCCATATCGGTTATACCGTTATGCCACACCATTCCGATTTCAGCCACAGCAGGCGGTGATCTGCCAACTCGCTCGTTTCGGACTGCAAGCTTGCGATATCCGCCATATTATCATTTCACATTGCCATGCCGATCACATTGCCGGTCTGCGTGATTTTCCGGATGCGCAAATCATTGTGCACGAAGCAGCCGCATCGATTACCGGTCGGCAAGGGGTTGCTGCCATACGATGTGCATTGCTGCCGGCCTTATTGCCTGATGATTTCCGCGAACGGGCTCAATGCATCTCATCGTTCACCGACCCGGCGCTTCCGGCGCTGGGCTCGACACATGACATCTTCGGCGATGGCACCCTGCAATTGGTCGATCTTCCCGGGCATGCCCGCGGGCAGATAGGATTGCTGATACGCTCGCTGGGCCAGCAGGCGTTGTTCGTTGCTGACGGTGCCTGGGTAACACAGGCCATCCGGCGGAACTGCCCGCCCCACCCCTGCACGCATCTGATTTGCGATAATCCACAGCAAATGCGCGACACCCTCGGCCGGTTGTATGACTTTTCCTTGGCCTGCCCGGACGTCGATCTGCTGCCCACCCATTGTCCCGAAATTTACACGAGGGAGTTTTCGCGATGAGGGTGACCCAACTTGCGACAACCGCCTGGCATTTTCTCGCTGCCCGCAGGCGATGGCGTTCGTTGGGCGGTGAGAAACTCCGGCAATATCAAACACAACGCGTGCGTCGCATGGTCGCTTATGCGCGCGCCCATGCACCCTTTTATCGAGAACACTGGGCCGGGTATGACCTGAACGATTGGGAAAATTTGCCTGTCGTGTGCAAGCAGGAGATGATGGCCCATTTCAATACCTTCAATACACTGGGCATCGATCGGGATGAAGCGATAGCGCTGGCATTATCTGCCGAACGCAGTCGAAATTTCCAGCCAACCCTCCACGGCATCACCGTCGGATTGTCCTCCGGCACCTCGGGGCATCGCGGCCTGTTTCTGGTCAGCCCACATGAACAGGCCATGTGGGCCGGAGTCATCCTCTCCCGCACGCTACACCGTTTACGTCGGCGTGGATACCGTATAGCATTTTTTCTTCGATCAAACAGCAATCTATACGAACGGATTCACGGCCAATTGGTGTCTTTTCATTACTTCGACTTAATGGCGCCACTGGCTGATGCCATTGCCGGCTTGAATGCCATTCAGCCTGATATCGTGGTCGGCCCGCCGTTACTCTTAGGATTGTTGGCGCAAGCGTGCCATCGAGGGGAGCTGTGTATTATGCCGGAGCAGTTGATTTCCGTCGCAGAGGTGCTGGAGCCCCAGGACCGTATCAGCATTGAAAATACGTTTCAGGTGCCGGTCGGGCAAATCTACCAGTGCACCGAAGGCTTGATCGCCGCCACCTGCGCGCACGGATCGCTACACATACAGGAAGATATTGTCGCCGTCCAATGTGTGCCGCTCGATGTGCTGCCGGGTGAGAGTGATCGAGTGACTCCCATCGTGACTGATCTCTGGCGCACCACCCAACCGATTATTCGGTATCGCTTGAATGATGTCTTACAACTCGGCGCGCCTTGCCCCTGCGGCTCATCCTTCCGCGTGATCCGAACCATTGAAGGTCGCTGTGACGATATCTGTTACTTTCTGGATGACCAGGGCGAACGACCATTTTTCCCGGATACCATTCGCCGGATGATTCTGCTGGCCGATGAGATGATTGAGGATTACCAGGCGGAGCAGGAACGCCCGGGGCATTTACGCATCCACTTGCAGACTCCTGCTGATCGTTTCGCCGGCGCCGCTATTGCCGTACGCAAGAGCGTCAACCGCATCATCGCGCAATATGGCTGCCAGCCGGCAACCGTCGAAATCATCCAGGGACTCTGTGATGTACCCGCAGGAGTGAAACGACGGCGAGTTCAACGCATGACAAACCTGAACGCGCTGTGCTGAGATGAAAGGCTGACGGTATGCTTCATATCAAAATTGCCGGATTAGGAGCCTATCTTCCATCACGTGTTGTCACCAACAAGGAACTCGAATTCCAGCTTGGCATTACGCCTGGTTGGATTGCGCGAGTCACCGGAGTATGTGAGCGACGATATGCCACGGATGAAACCACCGTCGGTATGGCCGTCATCGCCGCGAAGCGTGCATTAGATCAAGCAAGATTGACCCCGAAACATCTGGATGCCATTGTGGGCGCCTCAACGGGGGCGCAGCAGATCATTCCATGCACGGCGGCGCTGGTGCAAAAAGAACTCGGCGCCCCGGAAGGCCGCAGCGTATGCTTTGATGTCAATGCCACCTGCTTGAGTTTTGCCATGGCGCTGCAAAATGTTGCCTATCTCATCGCTGCGGGCGTCTATAACACGGTATTGGTGTTCAGCAGCGAAATCGGCAGGCATTCGCGCAACCCGAACGAACCGGAAAGCGCCGTGCTATTCGGCGATGCCGCCGCGGCAGCGATCATCACCCGCGCGACCACCGGCGATACCAGCGTGATCCTGCATACCCGCTTTTCAACCTACAGCAGTGCGGCTCATCTGACACAACTCCTTGGAGGAGGTACCTTGCACCACCCGAACGATCCGGCGACGACGCGGGAAATGAATATGTTCTCGATGAACGGCCCTGGCGTATTCAAGCAAGCCGCGCGAATATCCAAACAATTTGTCAACGATATCCTGGCTGCGGTGGGATGGACGATTGAGGATGTCGATGTCGTGATACCGCATCAGGCCAGCCGACATGCAGTGGATCTACTCAGCAAACAAATCGGTTTTCCCGCGAAACATATCTTCACGAACCTGGCAACACGCGGAAATTGCATCGCCGCCTCCATACCCCTGGCCATGGCTGAAGCCGCGAATGCCGGTGTATTGCACCATGGACAACGTCTCTTGCTTATTGGCACCGGCGCCGGACTCACCATCGGTGGTATTGCCATGATTTACTGATTTTATAACTTCACACCTACGCGAGACAGGGGTATCATGGTCAATACGAGTATCTTACTTACCACCGAAATCCTTATAGCAACGTAAGCGTGAAAGAGTTCACCCGCAGATAACACTCGGACAAGGTATCAGGTGAAACAGAAAGAAAGATAGGCGCATGATACATCTCACGGATCAAAAACAACACGAAGGCACTGCGCAGGCCGGGGCTGATACGATGCGACTTTCCAGGGGTGGCATCGAAGCGGAGGCCGACACGGGTATCGCCGGCATCACCAGACTCGGGTGGGATACCGAGGGGACGGGACGCGAGCATATCAATATCCTGAAGTCGCCCGTCACGCTGCGGGCGTTTCGAGAAGATGAGCCGGTGATGCTTCGGACCATTACAGTCCGACACGACGCAGACGCGGTGGAGTGGGATCTCGTGTCACCCGGTGACGGTATACTGCGGTGGCGCGTGACGGTGCAGTCCGACGGGATGACGATCAACATCTCGTGCGGCACTGATACGCCGTGCGAGGTTGACCGTCTCGAGTTGGTTTTTCCCCAGGAACCGACGAGAGTGATGACGTCGATCATCAGCAGCGACTGGACAGGTGATGGCCGATTCCGTCTCCCGGCCATCATGAGCGCGCCGGATTTGGGACAGATGCTGATCACATCACCGGAGTGCCAGGACATTGCTGGTCGGATGCAAGGGAGCCGCCCGGGTAAGTGGCTGGACGTCATGCTCGATCTGCCCGTGCCCGCGTCGGGAGCCACTATTGACCTGCACTTCGCGCCGGTGCAGTTGACGGCGCCCGCCGGCTACCACCATGCAAAGCGCTGGCGCGCTGCCCGCCGGGGCTGGTTTAACCTGATCCAGCAGAGCTGCGGCGCGTCCGGGGGAGGCGCCGAGGTGCACGGTGTGTGGGCGAACAACGCGCTGAGCGACCCGGTCAGCAGCGTCCTGTATATGCTGAGCGACGCCGCCATACTGGTGCCGGAGCTGACGCCGGGTGTCTCGATGGGTCCGATCTTGCGCCGGTCGGTCGATTACTGGATCGACTATAAAACCGGTGAAGATGGGCTGGTCGCCTACACGGCCGGCTGGAGCGATCAGAACGTGATGGATGCCAATCCAGCCGTATTGATCGGCGCATGGAGTTACGTGCAGACGACCGGCGACCTTGGCTGGCTCGGTCGGCGGATCGAACGCCTTGAGTTCCTGTCCAGCTATATGGAGGGGCGGGACATCGACGGCGATGGCCTGATCGAGTCGAAGCAGAGCGGCAACTCCGGTTCGCGACCGCCGCGCGATCCCGACTGCGCCTGGGATTGCCTGGTGAGCGGCCACAAAAACGCCTACGTAAATGCACTGGCCTATCGGGCATGGTGCGGCCTGGCCGACCTTGAACAGCGGCTGGGACGCATGGAAGCCGCCAAGCGGTATCGCGCACTCGCCCGTAAACTGCGGTCGGTCTACCTGCACACATTCCTGAACCCGGAGACGGGATGGCTCGGATTCTGGCGGAGTTTTGACGGGAAACTGCACGACCTGCATACGGACGTTCCCGCGAGTATCGCGATCAGCTACGGCTTGATCGGGCCGGCGAAGGGCCGTGAGATTCTCGAACGCTTCCTGCAGGCATTGAAGGCCACCGGCTTCGACCGGTTCGACCTGGGAGTCCCGCTCAATCTGCGTCCCGTGCCGAAGGAAGAGATGGAATATTACACCGAATTTCAGCAGTTCCTGAACGCGGGTTGCGGCGTGAGCAACACCTCATTTTTACTGAACGCCTTATATCGAGTCGGCATGCGGCGCGAGGCTGACGCGATCCTCGACGCGATGCTTGAACGTCAATGGAACGGCGTGTTCCCGAACGGCGGTGGATTCCAGAACGGATTCGTCGATAAGATGGGCAGCGGCGCGGAGGTATTCGACTGGAACGGAAAACCCGCGGGGTATGAGGGATACCTGGTCTACTGCTGGTCGTTCCTGCATTCCATGCTGGTCCGTGAACCGGCGCTCCGAAGCCGGATCTATCCGCCCGCGCCAAGGTAATATCCTCCTTGGTGTAGAAACTATCTACACTACTTTTCTACACCATTTGGAGGAGAATGACGACAAAGTGGAAATTTACGAGGAAAAAAGAGCTGCCCCTGGCGGACGCGCTTCGGAAATGTTTCACGATGCCCACGGGCGATTTCATCGCGGCGGTGGCGGCGTATCGGGTGTGGAGCACCATGCAACACCCTGTATAGGGCAATAAGAGCAATATTGTTCACAAGCTCCAGATTACTACCTCTTCTTTATTGTTATGTACTTGACAGAGTGTGACAAAGTGTTGTATAGGGTATACAACAGATGGAGGTGATCGCCCATGGCAACACAGACTTTCGGAGAATTCTTTAAGGAGAAACGAATTGCTGCCGGACTAACCTTACGCAAGTTCTGCGAAACATATCACTTTGATCCTGGTAACGTGAGCCGGTGGGAACGTAATCTCCTACCTCCTCCTAAAGCCGAAGAGAGCCTAAGGAGTATCGCGGTTGCCTTGCAATTAGAAGAAGGGTCTGAAGGATGGCATCTCTTCTTCGATCTTGCAGCCGCGACTAATGGTCTTCTTCCTGCCGACCTTCGTGCTGATGCAAATATGATCGCGCGAATGCCATTAGTTTTTAGAACTTTGCGAGGCGAACCGTTAACAGAAGAAAAGCTGCGAGAACTCTACCGAGCAATTGAGGAGGCGTGATGCCGGTTTCTGTGCCTTACCGCAGGGGAAGCGCGAGACAGCACTTCAACAGGGGCGAGAGGTGCCAGAAGATACCTACGATGCAGTAATGCACTACTTAACCGAGCAACTTGCTCCAGTCTTTAATGTATCTCCGCAAATCATTCGGTATCGAATCGAGAATGAGCGTCTTATTGAGCAAGTCGGCATATGAAACGATTGATAATAGTCAGCCTAACAGCAACCCATGTTATGTGGGAGACTCGAATTGAGTATCGTAAAGAATGAGGGGGTTCTCTTGTGCATCAATGTAGCTTAATTCGAATCCAAATCGGGTGTAGAGTAGGTAAAGCCCCGTTTCGAGCGTGAAACGGGGCTTTAATCAGTGGCTGCCGGACCAGGATTCGAACCTGGAACCCCCTGATCCAGAGTCAGGTGCGCTGCCAATTGCGCCATCCGGCATCGGACGCGAATAGTATAAGAAAAATACCTGCCTGCCGTCAAGACTATCCCTGCTGGTGCGAGGAGAAACATCGGTAGGTATGAGAATAGGCACAGGCGGGATGTTTGGTCGCGATGAGGCGCGGGACCACCTCGACAAGCAGCGCGTATTTTGCGATAATAGGGGCACGATCGTGCTAGACGGGGGACTAGCGGTACCCTGTACCCGCAATCCGCTATAGCGGGGTTGAATTCCCACTCGAGCACGGGCGCTGTGGAGTCTGGGCGGTGTAAGGGGCGTTGAAGGTTGGGTCCGGCGCGACGGCAGCCATCGAACCCCGCCAGGTCGGGAACGGAGCAACGGTAAGGTGTCACTGCCGGGTGCCGCCGACAACCTGGCCGGAGCAACCTGCGCCGTGGCCGTCTGGAACGCAACGCGCGACAGTGGGTGCACGATCGCATGATTTGATGGAAGAATGGATGGATGGAAGAATGAAATCATCCATCCATCCTTCCATTCTTCCATCTTCTCTTTCTTCCATTCTTCCAGCCTTCCATTCATCCACTTTTGAGTTGGAGCGCGGCATTGTCGGCGATTGGACTGCAGGATTTTGCGCGCTGCGGGGGAAAAGGACAGTACCATGTTCATCGATCAGGCAAAGATTACTGTGCGCAGCGGCAAGGGCGGCGACGGGGCGGTGGCCTTTCGGCGCGAGAAATTTGTCCCGCGCGGGGGGCCGGACGGCGGCGACGGCGGCCGCGGTGGCGACGTGATCCTGCAGGCGCAGGAGCGCGTGCGCACCCTGCTGCGTTTCCGTTACGAGCGCCACTTCGCGGCAGGCAACGGCGGCGACGGCAGCGGCAATAACCGCAGTGGGAAAAAGGGTCAGGAAGTCACCATTTTCGTGCCGCCGGGCACCGTCGTTTATGAGGAAGGCAGCGATGAGCCGCTGGTAGACCTGGCGCGGTCCGGAATGTCGGCGATCATTGCGCACGGCGGGCGCGCCGGACGCGGCAACGGGCAGTTCGCCACCCCGGTGCGCCAAACCCCGCGCTTCGCGGAGAAAGGCGTACCGGGTGAAGAATTTGCCTTGCGGCTGGAATTGAAGCTGCTGGCAGACGTGGGCCTGATCGGCCTGCCCAACGCCGGCAAGTCCACGCTGCTGGCGCGGGTATCTGCCGCCACGCCGAAGATCGCCGATTATCCGTTCACCACGCTGGAGCCGCAGCTCGGGGTGGTGGGCATCGGCGAGGACCGCAGCTTCGTGATGGCCGACCTGCCCGGGTTGATCGAAGGCGCGGCGCAGGGCAAAGGTCGCGGCACCGATTTCCTGCGCCATGCCGAGCGCTGCCGCGTGCTGCTGCATATCGTGGATGTCTCCGGCGGCTTCGCGGGCGAGACGGAGCCGTGGCCGTCGTTCCTCACCATCAACCGCGAGGTGGCGGAATACGGCGCCGGGCTCGAGCAATTGCCCATGCTGGTGGCGCTGAACAAGGTGGATCAGGAGATGTCCGAGCTGTATCTTCCAGATATGGAACGCGACCTGGATCGCGCCGGCTACCGGTACTTCAAAATCTCCGCGCTCACCGGCGAGGGCGTGCAGCCGCTGCTCTACGCCATCGACGCCATCATCCGCCGGCAGGAAGAAGTGGAGGCGGCGCAGCAGACCGAACCGGCGTCCCTGCGCGTGACCGTCGCGCGCGAACGGCGCGAGCTGGAAATTACCCTCCTCGACGAGGGTTTATGGGAGGTAACCGGCACGCAGGTCGAGCGCATCGTCGCCACCGCCCACCTGGACAGCGACGAAGGCATCGAGCGCCTGCAGCGCACCCTCGAGCGCACCGGCGTCTTCGCCGCGCTGAAGGAACGCGGCGTACGAGAAGGCGACCGGGTGGTTATCAAGGGCATCGAGCTGGAATATACGGAGTAAAAATCCCTTTCCTCATGCGCCTTTCTGCTGGTGGTTGAGAAGGCAGGCGGAAGCAATGGGCAAGCGCAGGGTGCCGCCGCGTTCGGAGTCATAACGGAGGAGGGCGGTAGAATAAGGTGGGACACAGGTAAGGGGTAATTGCAGAATATACCAAAATGATGTTTGCACCAAGGAGTTTATCAACTTCCGTCGAAGTATTGGGTAACACACCAATCCGACGGAGGCCGTATGAACAGACCATCGCTTCTGCAGACGCTTGCCCAGTATTGGCAGAACATCCAGACCACCTTATTTCCCTTTCTGGAGCAGGCCGGCCTGCCCCTCACGCCGCAGTTCCAACGGCTGGTAGCCATTCTGGATCTGTTGCGCATCGAAGAACTGGCACCAAAACGGTTGTTTCGCGTGGGCGCAAAGCCGAAGGATCGGATCCTGCTGGCCCGCGCCTTCCTCGCTAAGCACTTTCTCAACCAGCCGGATACCAAGGCCTTCCACGCCCGCCTGCAAACTGACGACACGCTACGCCGCATCTGCGGCTGGCCCTCCCCGACGGCGATGCCGTGCTATGCGACCTTCACCCGGGCCTTTGCCATCTTTGCCGACCTTGGACTCGCCGATCTGGTGCATGATGCGCGGGTGAAGGAGTGGTTCGGGGACACGGTGATCTGGCATCAAGCGCTGGACGCCACCGACATTCCCGTGCGGGAACGGGCGCACCCCAATCCCGAGCCGCAATATGGGTATACCGCCTCGGGCAAACGGCGGAAACACCCGCTGACAGGCCGCGCGAAGGGGCGCCCGAAGCAAGGCGAGGAGGTGGAGAAACCGCAGACGCGGATCGAGCGGCAACTCACCCAGGTGCCGGAGATTGCGCTGCTCAATATCGCGATGCGCTGCGACACGGGGTGTAAACCGGACCCCGAGGGGCACTTGCACCGGTGGAAAGGCTACAAGTTCCATGTGATCACCAATGAGGACCGCGTGCCGTTATATGCGATCACCACCGCCGCCTCAGTGCACGACAGCCAGGTGGCCATCCCCATGATGCAGCTGACGGCCCGTCGGGTGACCGCGCTCTACGATCTGCAGGACAGCGGCTATGACGCGGCGGCGATTCGGTCCTGCTCCCGGGCGCTCGGACACATCCCCATTATTAAGGAAAGTGCCCCGCCCAACGCCCCCGCCCCGGCCATGGAGCCTGACCGAGCGCGCCACTACATCGG
>Ga0172369_10008263_pt1 | contig 11831 bp, 1 predicted proteins | sample LakKiv25m_FD_114539 | JGI IMG/M metagenome (GOLD analysis project Ga0172369, IMG submission 114539) | Freshwater microbial communities from Kabuno Bay, South-Kivu, Congo - kab_022012_11.25m | ecosystem: Environmental > Aquatic > Freshwater > Lake | place: Democratic Republic of the Congo... | reverse complement strand
GAGTGAGGCGCCACCAGGGAGGCCCCCCCGGAGAGGTGAAAACGCCCCCCCCCCCCCCCCTCCCCCATGGCTATGGCAGCCCTGTGGGACCTGGCAGAGGAGTCCCCGAGCAAGGGGGCCGAGCAGCAGGAGCTGGAGCAGCAGACCCTGCAGCAGCTGACCAATCAGATGCAGCAGGACCTCAGCAGCAGGGCCCCCCCTATGGTCCCCCCCCAGGGTGGCAGGGGGACTGTAGGGGGCCCGGCTTCCCACCCGGGCAGGCAGGGAAGGGGAGGAGGAAGCAGGGGCCTACAGGGGGGCAGGGGCCCACAGGGGGGCAGGGGCCCCCAGGGAGGCAAGGGGGGCAGGGGACCCTACCCAGGGGTGGGCCCTGCCATCACTAAGCCCCCCAAGCCCTGGATGAAGCCCCTGTTCCAGGCTGGGGCAGCAGGGGCAGCAGGGGCCTCAGGGACAGCAGGGGGTGCAGGGGCGGCAGGGGCCGCAGGGGCAGCAGGAGCAGCAGGGGCAGCAGGGACCTCAGGGAGCCACGCCATGGAGGTGGATGAAGGGCAGCTCGGTGAGACGCCAGCACCACCAGCCAACCCTCCTGAGTCCCACGCCGCCAAGCAGCAGGAGACTACCATGGCACAGCAGCTGCAAAACCTGCAACTACCCAGGTGGGATCACACAAGGGAACATAATGACCCACCATGCAATAAGGCCCCTGGGAGGGTACACAACGCCAGAGGGTGGAAATGTTTGATGCCCTTGCCATGCACTCCCATGGCCATGGCAGCCCTGTGGGACTTGGCAACGGGAGGGATATCAAACGAATGGACAGCAGAGGCTAGGGAAGTCTCTGCACCATGCATTAGCCCTGGAAGTGCTACTAATGCCCTGTCCTGGTTCAAGGCAAGCCTCACAGCAGCACCCCTGCAACACGAGGCAGCAAGGGTCCTGAATCTGACATATATAGGATGCAGCCCGCCCGCAAGGGGAAGGGATAGAACTCCCCACAGGTATGGGGTTCTTAAAGGCCAAGGCCAAGGGAGGAGGCCCACTAGGAACACCAGGTCTTTGCTAGAGGTCGTGGCCACAGCACGCCCATGGCCGTCTCCCACCCTTCGTGCCCCCCCAAATGTGATCCTTCCTGCCCACCAAAAATGTACTGAAGATACTAGGACTCAAGGCTCCCCCAACAATCTGGACTGCTGCTCGGATGTCTGTATGCTCCCAGGCCTGACAAGTGAGGAGGCAACAGCAGCCGTACCCCACAGCATGGGACGACTGGGGCAGGAGGAGCCGCCCGATGATAATACATTAGTCTTGAGAGAATGTATGAGGGTGCTCGCAGGCATGAATCACAGAGCAGCTCAAGGGGGGAAAGAGAGGGCTACCCCAGGGAGGGAAGCAGCTGTGGGAGCCAGGATGGAGGGGATATGGGTTGTTATTGGGGTGACCATTTTCATCGGGATCAGGTTGGGGATGAAATGGGCAGAGTCGACAGCAGCACGGCCGGAGACATCGACAGGACAGGAGCAGACCACAGTACAGCCAAGGCCAGTAGCAGAGAGCGGAATGACTGGCACTCAAAAACGTACACGGGCCACTACGCGCAGGAAGCAGCGAGTCCGGGGGCGAGGAATCAGCAATCCCGATCTAGACACCAGGGCCCAGGGCTCAATACCAGGACCGCAGTACAACCGAGCTCTCTTCCAACGCATACTAGGCTCTGGCACAAAACATTATGAGAAGATTGCTAGGGCTAGGCAGCATAAACGGAGACTGGACAGGCTAGCTGGTAGAATGCAACGCTCCTATTACTACTCCATGCGATCCCGACCAGCAGCAGCTAGCCCAACACGCCCGCCCAGAAAACCGTTGCTCAAGCTTGAACTCAATCCAACAGAGAATCCTGATCGCCCCTTGCGGGTAGATCTAATGATTGCCGTCGAGTTTCCTGATCGAAACTACGTTAGCGCCCGTCTGTTGCCCGTTCAAAGTCCCAAGAGACCCATACAGGTCCACATCTGTGTAGGCGCCCAGTACAAATATACCGATTACCCCACACAAGTTCGACGTCCAACACTCACCTCCGCTGGAGGCTCCAACCCCCCTGTGGAAAGGGTCCCCCCTCCCACAAATGCTCACCCCCGGACCCTGCCGCGGGGGGGCCAATCAGGCCCACAGGGGCGAAGTGGGGTCATACCGCTCGAAGAGGTTAATCTCCACATGACAGACCGCACCAAGCCTGCCAGCCCCCAAGGGCCCAGGAAAGGCACCCCGGATACCACCAGTAACCCCTCCCATCAAGACCCGGGCTGTTCCCGATCCATGGGGCCAACACCACTAACAGGAAGCCCTACACCACCACCCCTGCTTTTGGGGGGATCATCTAGGAGCCGAGCAACGACAGCATGTAATGCAGGCAGCCGCAAACCTGTAGAGCTCCCCCCCCACATGTACTGGGAGGGTCAACGCGACATGAACTGTGTACTGCACGCCCTCAACATGCTCCTACAAAGCCACAACTTTGACCCAGACACGGTATACGCCAGACTACAGGCAGAATTAAGTATGCCTGGATGCATAGGGGCGGACATACTGGCCCATTGCTTCCGGCAGAATGGGCCATACAGCACGGAAGCCATCGCTCGGTACATGATCAGGCACGTCAGGGAGGCGGTAATACTCACGGCGGTGAGACTCGATCTAGAGGAAAGGAGCAGATATGCCTGTCCAGGCCTGCCCAGGGCCCAAATACTCGCCAAACTGCCGCCTCACACAAAAGGATTCATGCTGGACGGTCAAACTAGAGGGGTGGGACACATGCGATGCATTAGACAGGATCATATCACTGGGGTGTGGTACGCCATGGATTCGTGGGAGCCTACGAACAATGCCCCCCTTCTTACGGATGAGGAGTGGATACAACACACTAAGGCGGACCATATCCATGTGCTAGTCAAAGTGACAGAACAAGATATTCATCGACGAAGCCAGGCTTATAGGGAGGCAACAACGACCCCCATGGAGATCGACCTTACGGATACACCCCTTGAGACCGAGAACCACCAGGACTGGTCCTGGGGACCTGCATTGGAAGCATGGGACCTCGATCTACCGTTCACTCACTGTGGGACACCGGTGCGGAGGATAGAGGACGACCCTCAGAACAGGCAGGGCGCTGACAGCTTGACACTCCCTCACGAAGGGCAGGCCCCAACCCAACCACAAGGCACAGAGAGGGACACCACGGAGTCGTGTGACCAACACAGGTCACAGACCGCGGCCACCCAGCAGGTGCCGCAGATCACCAGCCCCAGGGCAACCCCGAGACCACTAGACACGACCACGCAATCGAATGAAGAGCCGGACGCACAGAGGGAAGGAATGGATGAAAGTCAGAAGGAGAACAGATGTCAGGCGCGACAAAGTCCCCCACAACCCACCCCCAGACCCCGCCCGCGACAGCAGGCCCCGGCGCGGGCGATCAAATCCACTGGCCTAAAGCCCCGGTGGGCACAAAGGGCTAGGGAGACCCTTGTCCAATGGCTGCAGCGCACTGAGGCACAAAGAGAAGAGGCTCAACAAGAGGGGGAGAGGACAATACGGTCACAGCGGGGCAACACTACACCGGGCGAGGCAGGGGATAGAGCAAAAGACAAGTCCGTCCGCAGAAAGGACACACCCACCGAAGCAAGACAACAACCGGTATGCTTCACGCGCCAGGCGAAGCCCCAGGGGTTGAAGAAACAGCACACCCCATCGGAGCCCCACCTGGCTGCAAGACCCCCACAGCCCAAGAGCGGTCATGGGCAGACGAGATCTTTGAACATTGGCACGTTGAACGTGCAGGGGCTCAGCACCGCGATCCAAGAAGTTACCGAGGCTATTAAACACCACGAGCTGGATGTTCTCATAGTCACTGAAACAAAAGCTCACATAAGGAACGTTAGACACCTGCGCCGTCAGGTCAGACTAGCAGCTCCAGAATACCGGCAGTACTACAGTATTGCCCGGCGCCAAAGACCACAGGCTGGGGTGACCATCATGGTCCACAGAAAGTTCGCGGACATAGGCATTGTCGAGACTGTCCCTACGGATGACACCCTGAATGGATACATACGAGCAATCAGCCTCCACATGCCGGTGTCTACCCCAATAACAGTAGTGGGCACATACATGCCCAGCGGACGACCCGGAGACGCCATGGTCAGGCAGGAAATATATAAGGATGTGAACCGCCTTGCAAAGCAAGCACAAAGCCTAGACGGGCAATACACAGTAGTGGTGGCAGGTGACTTTAATGCCACTCTGTACGACCAAGATCGAGTCAACGGAAAATGCCATGTGATTGACCGGGAACACAGGAAGCAGGTAGCCTCTATTGGGCTACACGCACTGGAGACACCACCAGCAGGGGCAGCTCGCCCCTTCACATGGAGGAAAGGGATTGAGCAGCAGCCCCACAGCCGCATAGATGATATCCTAGTGCACCACGAGGCGCTGAGGGGCCCAGGGACTACAGTGGAAATAGAGGACCTGACAGGGGGAGCCACAGACCACAACCTGGTGGTGGCCAGGATGCCATACAGCAGCCTAAACATACTCCCTCCACCCGATATCACGGGGACTGAAACTGAGGTGAAGTATAAAATTAAGCCAAAGCTCACCAAAGAGGAACAACAGAAGGTGGAACAGAAGGTGATTGAAAAGTGGGGAAGCGATATGCACGAGACAGCGCAAAAACTAGAAACGGTGGTGGAACAGAAAGTACGACCCTACTGGCAGGGCCTGGCAGCTACAGGCAAGCACCAACCCCTGCAACTGACAGGACCCCAGGGCCCCACTACCTCCGAGCAGGTAGACGCCTACGCAAAGGAGGTTATGGACATACTGCATGGGGTACGCGACACGGTTTACGCTACAGCCCCTAAAGTAGTGTCTAACACCAATGGGATTCACAGGAGACCGAGGGGAGCTACTAGAAAAAGAAAGGCATTGATACGGATGAGGAAGGATATCGTCCGTGCCCTGCAGGCAGGGGACACGGAGGCAGTACAGGACACAAATGGGATGCAGAGGATGGCTCACCTACAAAGGGACCACCCCCACAAGGCCTCGGAGGAGATTCTCCAGGATCTGCTCAGAGACACCGCTAGGGAACTACGAGACATCGACAAGAAACATGCCAGCCTGGCTGCCCAGCAGCAGGTGCAGAAAATGAGGGCCCTAATTGACAGAAAGCAAAAAGTAGGAAACAAGATCATCACGGGCCAATACAAAGGGACCAACAGCATGGCTCTAAAAGTCATCGAGGTGGATGGACAAACATATACCACTCCCGAGGATGTGATCGAAGCCACCACGCGGTATTACACCAAGAAAATGGTTCCAGCTACTGGAGTCAAACATGGCCGATACTACCCGGATGAGCAGCCTAGAGGCTACCCTTGGTCCCACAAGGACGCACTGGACCCGTTCGAACTGGCCACGAGTGCCTCACATCCAACAGGAAACAGGACCTGGCTCCATAAACAGATGGCTGATCAACAGGCCTTCACTGCCTGCATCAAAACACTGTCCAAAGGGAAAGCACCTGGGCCTGACCAGGTCACCAATGAAATGCTACAGATGCTGCCATGGGAGGGTAAACGTATGTTGCATGCCCTGATGCAGATCATGTGGGCTACAGCACACACCCCAAAACCGTGGAAGCACAGCATTACGGTCTTACTGTATAAAAACAAAGGCACTCCCTTGAAGCTCGATTATTACAGGAGGGTAGGCCTGGAGAACACTGTCTATAAACTGTGGACTAGAATGGTGACATGGGCCATGGCCCACCATGCAGAAACCCACAACATACTCACCCATACCCAGGCAGGATTCCGGACAAAACGCACGACCTCGGACCAGGTGGAATTGCTGCAGTCAGTGCTGGAGGATGCCATGATGACCAGGCAGGATATCTTCCTCACCATGATGGATGCCACGGAGGCATTTGACACAGTGGACCATGATAAGATGCTGCAAGTACTGTTTGACCTAGGCTTCCCACTGGATGCCGTGGAGGTGGTTAAGCAACTCTACACCGGGACGACCACCTCTTTCAAGACACCGTACGGTGAAACTGCACCTCTCACCCTCCAGAGGGGAACCATACAAGGGGACAGCCTATCTCCCTTCCTCTACATCGCATACACTGAACCATTGTTGCGATGGCTGCGGGTGGGAGCACGAGGGTACAAACCAGGGGCATTCCATCACAAGACAGTGGAAGAGCAGGTGAAGCTGCAAATCCCGGACGCAACATATGCCGACGACCTCAACCTCCTGACAGGGTCAGTCAAGGATATGAAAAAGCAGGTGGCAAAAGTCCAGGCCTACGCGGAATGGGCCCACCTCATACTGAACAGAAAGAAAACTCTGGTGACAGCAGCCCTCCACAAGACTCGCCCCAAAGATCCTTTTAACAGAAACGTAGTGCGGAGAGTGCTGCAGCAGCTACAACTGCAAGGTCAACCACTCACTTTCAACCCACCAGACGAGCCATTCAAATTTCTGGGAGTGTACTTCACCATGACCCTGAACATGAGACCACAGTTTGATAACACGATGTCCAACCTTAGGGACATGCTTCAAAGCATGGCCAGGTCTGTGGCAGGACCCTACCAGAAGCACAGAACCCTGATGGGATGCATACGAGCCAAGATCAGATACGCATTCTGCCTGGCACCTTACACCATGGCCCAACTGGGCATGATGGACTCCCAGATGGCAAAGGCGGCCAAGCTAGCTTACGGACTGAAACCATACATAGCCAATGCATGGGCTCATGAGGATATCCGTAAAGGTGGCCTCGGCTGCCATTCCCTACAGGTGGAATACCACGAGGTGCAGATCCAACGCCTCATACACGCCTTGAACGATCAAGGCATTCTGGGTCACCTCACAAGGGCGAGCATGGAGGGGTCCAAATGCCTGATGGATAAACTCACCGCTGAAATGTACCCAGCTGCCATGAAATGTAACTTCCGACTACGACAACAGGCGGCACTTGCCAATTTGGATATGGCAATAGTTAAGGACGGGCAAGTCACCCATATGATGAAGGAACACAGCTCCCTATTTGCGGACGTCGCCAAACTGGCTGAAACAGTGACGAAACAACCCCCGCAACTGATGATTAGGGACTTACATGAACTTCACAGGGCCGGAATACGTCACTTCGTGGACCTGGTGCGTCCACACAGCTGTACGGTGATGACACCAGAGGAGCTCCGCAGGAGGCATAAACTGACCGCGCGGCAATGTACTGCAGCAGGGAGAATTGCCCATATGCTCAAGCACGACCCACTGGAGGAGGGATGGCAATATTGCACACCAACGAGGGGTGCGAACACTCAGGGAGACCAAGCAGAGATCCACTACGCCTACAGAAGGGCTCTGAGAGGTATGATGGCCATGACCCATGAGGACATCCGTCACACGGCGATAGGCGCCCTGTGGGATATTCGGACCCACCAGCCACACACAGAGGAGGCCATGACAGAACTCCAAACCTTCGCCCGAGCAGCGGTCAAACGCAGAGTCAAAGGCTCAGACATCAGAGATCACACACAGGAATTCGCAGGCAGGCTTCGCCAGAGGGGCGAGCACACTGGCTTCCAGGTCTATACAAGACTGATGTCCAATCCCAAAGCCAACAGGCACAAGCTGATCCAACTGTACCGGAATTACGCCGAAGAACTTGACAAGGTCAAGGGAGTAGAGGCAGAGGCGATGGCCACCAAAAGAGTTGGCAAAGGCACCAAACGAAGGTGTGTAGACAAGCAGGCCCAACATGTGGTGAGCTGGGAGGACACCATCATGCAGGGATGGATGATTGACATAGCCAGAAATATCATGGAATACCAGCCTATCCATATCAGGCCAGCCACACAGGACGAAATACAAAAGGAGGAAGGGTTGCCAGCTGAATGCTGCGGCCCCGATCGACACAGAGCCAGTGCAGATGGACCAGGAGACCAACCTGCCATAATCTGTGACGGGTGTCAACGGGCATACCATATGGGCTGCATGCTCTGCCCCAGGGAGAAGGAACAGGCCCAACAAGCCTTACTGCAGGACACAGATTGGACCTGCCCCGAGTGCCAGGCCTGGCAGGCAGAGGATAAGCCGGTGGACGCGCTGGTACAACACTATGTGGTCCAATGGGCGGACAGTGCTGAGGACAAAAAGGTAGTCCAACAGGACGTCACACTGGCAGACCAGCTCCAGCAGTACGCGGAACAACTCCACTCCAATAGGCAACAGGACAGCACCCAAACTTCCCTTGGAGGGAGCAAACACGCACGGGCTAGCAGGCAGATGACCAACCTTCAAAGACAAGGAGACTTTGGGCCTGGGACAGCCCAAAGATATGATATTACTATGGGAGATGAGGGCAGAACCAAGCTGCAGGTGGACCCCCACCCCATCAACCCTCACACAGACATACACCCCACAGGACAGCACGAGGTGTTTATCAGGCCGGTGCTCCATAGACACGATGGGGTCACCGCCACCACTGAGATGGCCTGCATATATACTCCAGATGGCAAATGCAAATACCAAGTGACAGTGGAACGAGCAGCCCTCCTGTGGACCCAATTTACCTACTGCTTGGAGAATAAACCCAGGCTAGCCAGAAGACTGAAGGCTGGCACTTTTGCAGAAGAATTGTACAAGCTCATGATCAGATATGAGGACAACAGCGTCATAGACCAACAGCAGGGCACCAGGGTCAAGTTGGTCAACCACTGGGCGACACCAGAACCGATTTACGCGGTCCTACAATCTATGGCAGGGGTCACCAAGGAGAGGTACGCCAGTCCCCTCAACTTCAACCCCAATATGGACATGTACTGGAGTGTACACCAACGAGATGTACTGTTTGGAGCCAAACATGACACGTACGCCTACACCAGGACGGGCAGTGGGGTGGCGAACCCCGAATATGAAGACCCGGAAATGAACAGAAGCGTCGCAGAGGCAGTATGGGCAGCCAGGAACAACAAGGAGGAGCCCACACTGGAGTTCCATGTCCTTCCGGCATGGACAGAGTCCAGCAGCACGGCATACGTGAACTGGCTGGACCAGGCACCCGAGGTCTGTAAGCACGTGCTGCAGATACCGCGACAACACTTTAGATTCCAAACACCCACGGCCTGGCTGACAGGAACCACGTTTACTGGACACCCCAAGTGGGGGGTCAACATCTTGGTCACAGGCAACCAAGCAGGATTTGATATATACTTCCCACACCGGGACAAACAATATATGGAGGCATTCTACAGAGACATGCAGGAGGCCATAAACAGCACCCTGCCGCCGCGCAGAAAGATAAAGAACATTAGAGAGTTCGTGCCTCCATCGAGGCCCGCGCGCGAGGACATAGGGCAACGGCCACCGCACCAGCTCAGAAAAATGGGATATCCAAGGGCCGGACAGAAGAAAAAGAGGGACGTTCAGACTGCTACAGATAAGGGGTACAAACAATGGCAGGCACGAGATGGGCGAGAAAGGCAGGAACAATTTCGCGCGACCACTGGAGAACCTCCTCCCCTTAGATACGACTGGACGGAGTACGCCTATACGGATGGCAGCGCGCTTAAGCCCCCCCCGCCGGGTGCACCTGGCCTGGGTGCAGGAGTGTACATTCCAGAGAACCAAGCAACCGGACAGAAAGAAAGAAAGATACCCGTGCTCCCCCATGGACCACAAGCCATGCAAAACACCATCAACAGAGCGGAATTGGTGGGAATACTGACAGCCCTGCAGCAAGGACTGACCAGAGTGCTCACTGACAGCGCCTGCTCGATCTATCAAATACATAAACACCTGACTAGGCCCCAAGACCACCATCAGCACCAGCATAGGACGCTGCTGGGGGAAATAGTGAAGATCATCAGAGATAGCCCGAAGCAGGTGTACATTGGAAAGGTCAAGAGCCACGTAGGAATAGTGGGCAACGAAGCAGCAGACGAAATAGCAGTGGCCGTGGCCAAAGGAAAGGAAGAGGAAAAGGAGAACATGGAAGGAGTCACGGAGTATGGGAAGGACAGCAATGACCGGGACAGCATGTACTGGCCAGCAGAGGTCAAGCAACTGTATAGGACGGAAAAGGATGAGGCTACAGGGGAATTCCGTCAGGTCCCCAGCAGGAAGAGATATAAACCGCTACAGGACCTGAAAGCGGACACCCACGCACTTAGCAGCAACAAAAGAAAACTGGGGCAGGCCAACAGGGACACCATCAGATTTGAGGCATGGGACAGGCTAGCCGCTATCAGACACAAGGCTACTCAACACTTCGTGGCAGCAAAGCAGGTCAAAAACAGAGTCAGACTCACAGCCATGAAATACAGGACAGGATGTCTTTTCAATCGCAAACTGGCATACATGTTTAAGATGGCCCAGTCGCCCAAGTGTGTCTTGTGTGGACAGGTGGATGGGGGGCACCACATAGCCAGTGGATGCCCCAAGCATGTGAAAATGTACACGGACAGACATAACAAGGCAGTCCGGATGATAATCAAATCTATATGCCAAGGCAGGCAAGGGGGCTGCCTGGTGATGGCCGACGCGGGAAGGAAGGAAAAGTGTCAGCAGGATGAGATACCGTACCTGCCTCGCACGATCCCCATGGAGGCCCTACCCGAGGATATCCCGGTGGAGGTAAAACGGGTACTCACGACTAAGAGTAGGCCAGATGCATTCCTGCATAGACAAGTCAAGACTGGCTTCGCGAGCTACTCAGAATACATCATACTGGAGGTCAAGTACTGTCGGGACACTGACCCCTGCCCACAGCTGGATAGGGCCGAGCACCAACACAAGGAACTAGCAGACGCGATCCAAGCAGCCGAGCCTACAGCCTGTGTGAAGTACCTACCGGTGTTGCTGGGGGTTGCCGGTACGGTGTACACAATTCACACAACGGACCATCTAGAAGAGGTGGGCATTGTGGGGGCTGCGCTCAAGAGGCTGGCCAACAGCCTCAACGAGCACGCCGTGAAGTCCTTGCACTGGATTTACACAGCGAAACGCAAGCAGGAAAAACCCCTTCTCCCGGCAAGGGAAACCGGCGGATGGAAACGACGGAAACTCAGCTAACGACGGCGGGCGGGCTATAGGCCCGCCCGACCCTACATACCCCTGCCGCGGATAGGACTAGTATGCTTGCATAGGACGCCTATCTACGGATAGGTCTAGTATGCTTGCATACGCCGCCTATCTACGGGAAAGTGGGGGGCAAACGGTGCAACCTCGGTTACACTACATTGCCCTCTCCTAAACACACGCGTGCACGGCCGGCGGTGTAGCCCCGGCTACACTTAGCCATGACAGGCCAGCACTGCGGAGCACTCACTCACTCACTCAGGCTGTGCCGGCTTTATGGCTCTGGTCTTGGAGCGAGTGATCATAGACAGAGTCTTAAAATCAGCTCGTCTGCTCAGAGCATCCGCGGGGTTTGTTTTCCCGGGGTGTAGACCCAGTCAAAGGCAAAGCGGGAGAGATACTCCTGCCATCTGACTTGGCGTGGTGAGAGATTGGGCTGTGTCATGAACCAGCGCAATGGGCAGTGGTCAGACATAACACAGAACTCAGACCCTTCAAGGTAGCAGCGCCATATCTTGAGGGCATGTACCACTCACTGCAAGCAGCTCACGCTCATGAGTAGAGTAATTACGCTCTGCATCATTGAGCTTTGCGCGATTCATATGCCTGGGGCCTACCATGTTGTAGCAGTGTGGCGCCCAAGCAATGATTGCTTGCGTCAGTTATGACTTGAAAGGGCTCTT
>Ga0172369_10008262_pt1 | contig 11832 bp, 10 predicted proteins | sample LakKiv25m_FD_114539 | JGI IMG/M metagenome (GOLD analysis project Ga0172369, IMG submission 114539) | Freshwater microbial communities from Kabuno Bay, South-Kivu, Congo - kab_022012_11.25m | ecosystem: Environmental > Aquatic > Freshwater > Lake | place: Democratic Republic of the Congo... | reverse complement strand
GCAGCGACAGCAGCAATATGCTTGTGATATTACCTATGGAACAAACAACGAATTTGGTTTTGATTATTTGCGTGATAATATGTCTGTAGATAAAACGCAGCAAGTACAACGTAAACATAACTTTGCAATTGTTGATGAAGTTGACTCTGTGTTGATAGACGAAGCAAGAACTCCACTTATTATTTCCGGTCCTGTTGATCGGGATGATCATCAGTTTAACGATATGAAACCAAAAGTGGAAAAATTATTCAGATTACAAAAAAATCTTATTGCTTCTATGGTTCAGCAAGCAGAAGAAATGCTTGCAAAGGATAATCAAAATGATACTGAAGCCGGAGTGCTTTTATTTAGATCTTACCGCGGGTTACCAAAAAACAATAAGCTCACAAAAGTTCTTTCTGAACCATCATATAAAAAATTGATGCAGCAAACCGAACTTGAGTACTTGCGTGAAAAAGGCAAGAACATGTACATAATTGATGATGAACTTTATTTTGTTATTGATGAAAAAGGCAACCAGATTGATATTACTGAAAAGGGAAGAGAAGAACTTGCAAAAGGCAGTGGAATGGAAAAAGAATATTTTGTTTTGCCCGATCTAGGTTTTGAAATAAGCAAGTTTGAAAATGATGAAACAATATCGCTTGAAGAAAAAGTAAAAAGAAAAGATGTGCTTTATAAAAAATATTCTGAAGCAAGTGATAGAATTCATACTATTAATCAACTTTTAAAAGCATACACTTTATTTGAAAAAGACGTTGAGTACGTTATTACTGAAGAAGGTAAAATTGCTATTGTAGATGAATTTACCGGACGTGTTCTTCCTGGTAGAAGATATAGTGATGGCTTGCATCAGGCAATTGAAGCTAAAGAAAATGTAAAAGTTGAGCGAGATTCGCAAACTCTTGCTACAATCACTCTTCAAAATTATTTTAGAATGTACAACAAACTTGCGGGTATGACCGGTACTGCTGAAACCGAAGAGGGTGAGTTTTTTGAAATCTATAAACTTGAAGTTGTTGTTATTCCTACAAACAAACCAATTACTCGTGATGATCAGGATGATGCTGTTTACAAAACAAAACGAGAAAAATATAATGCAATTATTGAACAGATTGAGGAACTTAAAAAAGAAGGAAGACCGGTTCTTGTTGGTACAACTTCCGTGGAAGTATCAGAAACTTTAAGTAGAATGTTAAAACGTAAAGGCGTTCAGCATAATGTACTTAATGCTAAACAACATCAACGAGAAGCTGAAGTTGTGCAGCACGCTGGAGAAATTGGCGCTGTTACTATCGCAACTAATATGGCTGGTAGAGGCACAGATATTAAACTTGGTGCAGGAGTAAAAGATAAAGGCGGGCTTTATATTCTTGGTACTGAAAGACACGAATCAAGACGAATTGATAGACAGCTTCGTGGTCGTTCCGGAAGACAGGGTGATCCGGGTGTTTCTAAATTTTATCTTTCGTTAGAAGATGATTTGATGAGATTATTTGGCAGCGATAGAATTTCATCTGTAATGGAAAGAATTGGAATTAAAGAAGGTGAAGTAATTCAACATCCAATGATTAGTAAATCTGTTGAGCGCGCCCAGAAAAAAGTTGAAGAAAATAACTTTGCAATTAGAAAACGTTTGCTTGAATATGATAACACTATGAACTCTCAGCGTGAAGTTATCTATTCCAGAAGACAAAAAGCTTTGCAAGGTGATAGACTTAAAAGTGAAATTCTTGGACAGATGGAAGAGTTGGTTGAAGAAATTGTTGATAAGAATTTTGATGATGTTAATATAATCGGAATTAAAGAACAGCTGCTCCAATATCTTTTAGTTGATTTAAAAATTGAACCGGATGAATTTGAAAAATTAGGTAAAGATGGTTTAAAAGATCGTATTATAAATGCTGCATTAGATTTTTATAAGCGCAAAGAAGAAATGCTCGGTGCTGATCTTATGGCAAGATTAGAAAGATATGCTGTACTAAGTGTTATTGATCATAAATGGAAAGAACATCTAAGAGAAATGGATGATCTTAAAGAAGGAATTGGATTAAGAGCGTATGGACAAAAAGATCCGCTTGTTGAATATAAGGCGGAGGCTTTTAAATTATTTGTTGAACTCTTAAATCAAGTAAGAAATGAATCAGTTTCATTTGCATTTAAATTCTTTCCTCAAGCCGCTGAAGAAGTTCAAAGAAGAAGATCAGCACCAACACGAATGATGGAAAGTAAACAAAGTACAGAAAATATTGGATTATCAAATCGCCCTCCTAAAACAAATGCTGAAGGTAAAGTGCAAACAGTACGAGTTGAAGAAAAAATTGGCAGAAATGATCCTTGTCCTTGCGGTAGTGGAAAAAAATATAAACAATGTCATGGTAAATAATTTTGGAGTGCTCAATGAAAAAAATTGAAGCAATAATTCGTCCCTTTAAACTTGATGAAGTTAAAGAAGCATTGATTGAAGAAGGAATAAAAGGGCTAACGATTTCCGAAGTTCGTGGATATGGAAGACAAAAAGGACATACAGAAACTTATCGCGGCAGTGAATACCAAATTGAGTTTGTACCTAAAATAAAGATTGAAGTTGTTGTTGAAGCTTCTTTACAAGAAAAAGTTGTTGATGCAATATTAAGAACAGCAAAAACAGGGCAGGTTGGCGATGGTAAGATCTTTATTTCTGATGTTGCGGAAGTAATCAGGATAAGAACTGAAGAATCCGGACCGCAAGCCTTGTAGAAAAAATTACCTTTTTATTTTTACTAAGGGTTTTTACTTTAACGTATGATGTTTAGAATTCAACTCAAAAAATATTTTTTGCTATTTCTAATATTAATGTTTGTTGGTGGATGTTCAGTCTGGGAAAATTTTACAACTTACTTTAATCTTTATTACAATACATCTACACTATTTGAGGATGCAGAAAAAGAAATTCTTTCACAGAAAAGAGATCTTTTTTCTAATGAGCCTTTAGTAATACCTGGAACTGCAAAAACAAATCTTGTAAAAGTTGTTGAGAAAGCTTCTAAATTATTACAATTCTATTCTAACACTTCTTATGTTGATGAAGCATTAATGATGCTTGGCAAATCATTTTTTTATCAAAATAATTATCAAAAAGCTCAGCGTAAATTTGAAGAATTACTTGCCACTGAACCTGATGATGAGATTAGTACCGAAGCTAATTTATGGATTGCTAAATGTAAATTTGAGATGCGTGAATTTACTTCAGCTTTAAAGTTAAATGAAGAAGTAAGAACAAAAGCTGTTGAAGAAGATTATGAAGATATTATAAAAGAATCTTATGTACAGGAAATAAAATATCGGTTAAAAGAGGAAGATTTCAATTCAGCAATTAGTCTTGCAAATCAATTTGCAGAAAATTATGATGATGATGTTGTACGTGCACAAATTTATTATGAACTCGGAAATCTATACATAAAAATAAATGATAATGAAAGTGCAATCAGTGCTTATCAGCAGGTTTTTGAAAATGAACCGGACTTTGATTTAGAAATTGCCGCCACAATAAAATATGCAAATGCACTTCGTAAAGCTGGTAAAACTAATGAAGCGCTATCTGTATTTGAGGATATACGTGAGGAAGATAAATTTTCCACTTCGTATAACGAAATTACTTTTGAAATCGGCAGAACTTATGTACAGCTTGAAGATTATAAAAGCGCATACGATCAGTTTAGAATGGTTGATACAACTTATAAGAATACGCCATTTTCAACTCAATCAAATTTTGAATTAGCTGAATTGTATCGTACCAAATTTATGAATTATGACAGCGCTGCATATTTTTATTCTAAATCTGTTGGTGCAAATCTTAGTAAAGAATATGTTGATGAAGCAAAAAACAAAAACCAGTTGTTTATAAAATATTCAAGATTAAGAAAAGACATTAATAAATTTGATAAGCAGTTATATTATTCACTTAACCCTGATTTATTTGCAACTGATTCAACAAATTATGTTGCAGATTCTTTAAGATTATTAGAAGATTTTCTTGCTCAAAAAGAATTAGCAGATCTCTGGAAAACCGATACACTGTTTAACTCTAATAATAAACTAAAAGATTCAACATTAATTAAAGATTCAATATTTGTTAGAGATAGTTTATTAAGAGTAGATAGTTTGATTCAAGTTGGATTGTTTAATCCGGCAGATACAGTAGGTTTGCGAAAAAGTATTATGGATTCGCTTAAAGTAAAAAACTTAGCAAAGTTAAAAGAACTTAATGATCCATTAAAAAAGTTTAATCAATTACAAGGTGGAGTTAAACTTGATAGTGTAAAGTTCAAAAAAAATCCACCGCAAAAACTTAAAATTTCTATTGATTCTGCGAAAACAGTACTGGCAAAAAATTGTTTAGAACTTGGAAATCTTTTTCTTGCAGAGTTAAGTGTGCCCGATTCTGCATATAATTTATATCAGAGAATATTATCCAGTTATCCATCACCGGCATTTTATCCAAACACACTTTATGCACTTGGCAGTTATTATTTAACTGTAGATCAAAAACCAAAAGCTGATAGCTTATTCAATATTATTTATGATAATTATAAAGACAAAACAATAGTTAATGCTGCTGCTAATAAACTAAACAAACCAATAATTGATTTAAAGTTTGATCCGGCAAAAGAGCTTTATGCTTCAGCTGAAGATCTTATGTTAAGCGGCGATTTTAAAACATCTATAAATAGTTTTTACAGCATTTATAAATTACATCCTAAATCATCTACAGCACCGCAAGCACTTTATGCTGCTGGTTGGATTTTGGAAAACGAAATGTTTCTTTCAGATTCTGCGGTTAATGTATATGATACATTGATTGCAAAGTTTCCTGCAAGTGTATATGTAAAACAAGTTTCTAAAAAGGTTAGTGCATACAAACAAGAAAAATTCAGAATCCAAAAAGCGATACAGGATAGTATTGCCGCATTAAATAAGCCTAAGTATGATTCAACACTTATTGCACAAAATGAAATTGAACTTGAAGAAAAAGAAATTACTGATGATGCATTTGGCAATAAGATAGATGATGAAAAGCTGGCTGTTAATAACATTAAAGAAAATAACGATATTAAACAGCTCCCAAATAATGTTACTAAGAAAAAATTAGAACCGCTCTGGGATCCTCGAAAACACTTCAATTAAGTTTACAATAATTTTTTATTGTTAATATGAAATACCGCGAATTGATTGAACTCATAGAAGAAGGAGAAAATATTCAATGCGAGTTCAAAAGAAAATTTTCTACAAATCAAAAAATTGCACGTGAAATGATTGCATTTGCAAACACTAAAGGTGGATTTATTTTATTCGGTGTTGATGATGATAAAAAAATTGTAGGAGTTGAAAGTGAAAAAGAAACAACTGAGCTTGTAAAGGATGCTGCATTAAATTATTGTGAGCCAGCGTTAGAAATATTTATTGAGTACAAAGAATTAGATGGTAAAGAAATTGTTATCGTTGAAGTTCCGGAATCAACAAACAAACCGCATAGATTGCAGGATTATAAATCAGAGCTTGATATTACAACTGCTGAAGTTACAATTCGTGTAAATGATAAAAGTGTTTTAGCAAGTAAAGAGATGATAAGAATTCTTCGTTCGCAGACGAATCAACAAGCGTTAAAAAAATATGTACTCGGTCCAAATGAAAAAACTGTGTTTGAATATCTTGCAAAAACTGAGCGAATTTCTGTAAAGCAGTTGAGTAATCTTGTTAATATTTCTGAACGACGAGCATCAAGAACTCTGGTAAAAATGGTAAGGGCAAATTTGTTAATGATACATACTAAAGATAATGGAGAAGAATTTTTTACAGCTGCGGTTTAATCATTTTAATCGATCAAATATTTTTCTTAACTCAAAAATTGCAATGCCATAAGCAACTGCAACATTTAGTGATTGCTTAATTCCGTATTGTGGAATTTCTATCGAGTAATCACACAAGTCTAATACATCTTGCTGAACTCCGGTAATTTCATTACCAACAACAAGACAAAGAGGAAATTCATATAAAGAAGAATCTGAATACGGTTTGCTGTTTTCAGTCAGTTCTAATGCACAAATTTTAATACCTTTAGCCTTTAACTCTTTAATTGCATCAATCGGATTTTTTACATACTGCCATTTAACACTTTGTGTTGAACCTAAAGCAGTTTTTAAAACATCTTTATTACCTGGATTATTTTGGTCAATCGGCGGGTGAGGAGTATAACCGCACAAAACTAATTTTTCAATCATTGCTCCATCAGATGTTCTAAAAATTGAGCCAACATTGTAAGAGCTTCTAATCGAATTGAGTAAAACTGTTACAGGCAGTTTTTTAACAGTTTCAATTTTATCCAGTGTTGCTCTATTAACAGAAATTTCATCGTGAGTAAGTTTTCGCATTTTAACTTAGTCAACCTGCACAGGAGTTGAGGTGAGATTTTTATAAGCTAATTGTCCGCAGGCAGCAGCAATATCTTCACCCTGCGTATAGCGAACGATAACAGTAATTCCATTGTCTCTTAGTGTTTTTACAAATTCATCAACTCTAAATTTTTGTGAAGGTTCAAGTTCTTTTGCAAATCCGGTTGGATTCATATGTGCAATTGAGTTAAATGGAATAACATTTATCTTGCACGGAATTGATTTACATAATTTTAATAAGGCATTTAAATCATCGGTTCTATCATTAACATCTTTAAGCATAACATATTCAAAAGTAATTCTTGTATCAGTCTGCTTTGCATAATATCTAATCGCTTCAAGATTTTCAGCCAAAGAATATTTTTTATTTATTGGCATAATCTTGCTTCTTGTTTCTTCAAACATAGAGTGAAGTGAAAATGCAAGTTTTACTTTAAGTCCGCTGTCTGCTAATTCAATAATTTTAGGGGCAATTCCAGAAGTTGAAACAGTAATTTTTTTTAGGCTAATGTCTTTTGTTTTTTCTTCAGCAAATATTTGCAAAGTTTTTAAAGTGTTTGCATAATTTAGTAGCGGTTCACCCATTCCCATATAAACTATATTGGATATTTTATCTTTGCCATAATCATTACAAACTAAAAGAAACTGATCAATTATTTCGCCGGATGTTAAATTTCTTTTATAACCCATTAAACCTGTTGCACAAAACTGGCAATCTAGCGGGCATCCAACCTGAGTGGAAATGCAAAGTGTAGTACGTTTTACATCTGGAATGACAACTGCTTCTACAAAATTATTATCGTGTGTTTTGAATAGATATTTTTTTGTTGCGGTTCGATCGGATAATTGTGTAGAAATTAATTCAAGATTTTTTAATTCACAGTAAAGATTTAATTTTTTTCTTAAATAATTTGGAAGAGTTGACATTTCATCAAATGTGTGAACCATGTGTCCATAAAGCCATTCAAAAACCTGATCGCCTCTAAATTTTTTTTCGCCTGCTGCTGTAAAAAAATCTTTTAACTCTTTAAGAGTTAAACCTTTAAGCATTGTTTTATTTACCGCTGCCTCAGTTGATGTTTGTTCTATCATAAAAAATATACTAAAATATAAGGTTAAGCCATATCAACCCAAACTCTTATACAACGATTGATACATATTAATTATTAACTTATTTTTGAACCAATATTAACGCCTTAAAAAGGCGATTTAAAATTAACAGGTTTTTATCAAAATTAAAAAGGATTCAATATGAATTTCGATTTAACTGAAGAACATTTAATGATCCAGGAATCTGCAAGAGATTTTGCATTGAATGAAATTGCACCTTCGGCTGTTCAGCGTGATAAATCTGCTGAGTTTCCGCGAGAGATTATTAAGAAAATGGGTGAGCTTGGATTTATGGGAATGATGGTTCCGCCTGAGCTTGGCGGGGCAGGGCTTGATACTATTAGTTATGTATTAGCGATGATAGAAATATCTAAGGTTGATGCAAGCGTTGGTGTGATAATGTCAGTTAATAATTCGCTGGTTTGTTATGGATTAGAAAAATATGCATCTGCTTATATTAAAGAAAAATATTTAATACCACTTGCTAAAGGTGAAAAGCTTGGTGCCTTTGCATTATCAGAGCCGGAAGCTGGAAGTGACGCAACAAAGCAAAAAACTACTGCGGATAAAGAAGGCGATTATTACAGTTTAAATGGAATTAAAAACTGGATTACTAATGGAACTACTGCAGATTATGTTTTGGTAATGGCATCTACAAATAAAGAGTTAGCACATAAAGGTATATCCACTTTTTTAGTAGAAAGAGGAACGCCTGGTTTTGATCATGGAGTTAAGGAAGATAAACTTGGAATACGAAGCTCGGATACTTGCTCGCTAACTTTTCAAAATTGTAAAGTGCCTGCACAAAATATTATCTGGGAAGAAGGTAAAGGATTTAATTTTGCAATGAACACACTGAACGGCGGAAGAATTGGTATTGCATCTCAAGCAGTCGGAATTGCTGAGGCTTCACTTGATGCTGCTGTTAAGTATGCAAAAGAAAGAAAAGCTTTTGGGCAAACAATTTCAAACTTTCAAGCAGTACAATTTATGCTTTCTGATATGGCAGTAAAAGTTGATGCTGCAAAAATGCTGACTTTAAAAGCCGCAGCTTTAAAAGATGCAGGAAAATCTTACTATAAAGAAGCCGCAATGGCTAAGTTGTACGCATCAAAAGTTGCAGTACAAAATGCTCTTGATGCAATTCAAATACACGGCGGCTACGGTTACGTTAGAGAATATTTAGTTGAAAGATATTTACGTGATGCAAAGATTACTGAGATTTATGAAGGAACTTCTGAAATCCAAAAAGTAGTTATTGCAAGAGCTTTACTTGATAATAAATAATAAAATTATTTTGATTTTCTTTTTCCTGATTACTCAATCAGTTCTTGCACAAACTGATTGGGTAAGATGGGAAAAATCTTCAGCATCTTACCAGATTAAAGATGATTATGAAAATCGAAGTTATGATTTATCAATTGAATCAATATCAGATATTTTGGTTAAACCAGTAATTAATGCTTACTGGTTTTTTATTTCTGATGTTGATGGCGCAAATTGCCCGTTTCATCCATCGTGCTCAACGTTTCTTGTACAATCTGTTAAAGAAACAAATATTTTTCAAGGCACACTAATGTTTTTCGATCGTTTTACACGCGATACAAATGTGTTTGGCAGACTAAGTCATTATCCACGTTATGGTAAAAACCATTTTTATGATCCAATAAATCTATACACTTTAAGTTCAGATAGAATAAAAATTATTCCCGTTAATACCTTTGTTAATGATGAAAATTAAAATTTTTGTTTTGTCCGTCTTGCTAACATTTCCAATTGTCCCGCAGGAAATTGATTTTAACTTACCGCACAACATAAAACTGTTTGCAGATTTTCTTTTTTGTGAAAAAGATTATCTGCGAGCAATTGTTGAGTACAAAAAGTATCTAAACACAACCGAAAATGACACAGTTCAGTTTAAGATTGCTTTAGCTTACTCTAAAATGAATGAATTTAATCTTGCATTTGCAAATCTTGAGAAGATTAAGCGAGCATCAATTTTTTATCAGGATGGAATAAGTGAAAAACTAAAATTACTTTTTATTCAAAATAATGATTCCGCGTTCTATCAATTTGCTAAAAATGTTGTTAGTTCTGATATAAAATATCAAAAACTTTATCTGTGTTATGGACTTCTTAACAAAATTAAATATGGAGATAAAAATAAATTCTTAGCTGCTTTTGATAATGAAGAAAAAATTTCCGTTGAAAAGTTTTATGAACAAAAATTAAATCCAAATTATAAAAGTGAAGTGTTAGCTGGAATTTTATCTGCAATTATTCCTGGCTCAGGCAAAATTTATACTGAAGAATACGGAGATGGAATCACATCATTTTTACTAACTGGATTATTTTCTTACTTAGCTTACACAAACTTTGATCACAAACATTATACTCGTGCGTGGATATTTACTGCACTTGGAGCAGGATTTTATGCGGGAAATGTTTATGGTTCAGTTGCCTCAGCACAAATATTTAATGCAAAAGTAAACTTTGAATTTGAAAATGGATTAAAATTATATCTTGAAGAGAAAAATTATTTTATACCCGAATATGAATTTTGTAAATAAAATATTATTTCTTTTTTTGATTTTATTTGCAAATTACTTTGCCCAAACAACTTTGCAGCAACAATTCAATTATGCCGTAAGTTTATTTGAGCAGGAAAAGTATTTTGATGCAATTACCGAATTTAAAAGATTACAATTTTTTGATAAAGAAAATCAATTTACTTTTGAATCAAATTTACTAATTGGCAAATCATACAAATCAGGGGCAAAGTTTGATGACGCAATAAAATATTTTACTCTTGCCGAAATTGCATCAAAAAATGATGAGGATTTTTATCAAGCAAATATCTTTAATGCGCGGGCAAATATTTTAAGAAAAACTAACAATCAGGCTGAAAGAATTCTAACTGATTTATTGAATGACAAAAAATTTAGTTCGAAAAAAAATGAAATTAATTACTGGTTAGGCTGGAATGCAATCTTTTCTGATGATTGGAAAAAAGCAGCTCAAATCTTTTCTGAAAATAATCTCGATACAGCATTGGCTAACTTGTGTAAATCAGTTGATGAAGAATTCTATTCTGTTGATTTTGCAAAATACAGTTCTTATTTGTTGCCTGGTTTAGGACAGTTTTATACAAAAGAATATGTAAGCGGAGTTCTTTCTTTAGGCTGGAATATATTAGGCGGCTATTTAACAATAAATAGTTTTGTTGAAGATAGAGTTTTGGATGGTATAATCATTGGAAATTTTTTGTGGATGAGATTTTATTCTGGCAATACACAGAATGCAGAAAAATTTGCCATTCAAAAAAATCTGGAGATTTCTAATCAGACTTTAAAATATTTACAAAATAAATTTGCCGGTGAAAAACCCTGAACTATTACAAAATTTTATACAGAATTTTCTACGATTATGTAGTATATTTTAGTTATAAAATATCTTAATAAGTTAAATTGTTAATCTCCCAAAAAGCTTAAAGGAGTAATTATGAAAAATAAAGGTATGATGATTGGATGTGCTATCGGCGGTGTTATTCTTCTTGCTGTAGCAATGCTTGTTTCCTGGGGAATTAGTTCTTACAACGGTATGGTTGCGCTTGATCAATCTGTTACACAACAATGGGCACAGGTTGAAAATCAATATCAGCGCCGGGCAGATCTTATTCCAAATCTTGTAAATACTGTTAAAGGTTATGCAGATTTTGAAAAAGATGTTTTGACAAAAGTAACCGAAGCTCGTGCAAAAGTTAGCCAGTTTAACATAACTCCAGAACTTCTTAACGATCCACAAGCATTTGCAAAATTTCAATCATTACAAGGTGAATTAAGCGGAGCTTTATCAAGATTATTAGTTACTGTAGAAAATTATCCGCAACTAAAAGCAAACGAAAACTTTTTACAGCTTCAAGCACAATTAGAAGGTACCGAAAACAGAATTTCAGTTGAGCGCAAAAAATTTAATGAGGTAGTGCAGCAATACAATACCAAAATAAAAAGTTTTCCGGCATCAATGTTAGCTGGTATGTTTGGATTTGGTGAAAAACAATACTTTAAATCAGTTCAAGGTTCTGATGTTGCTCCTAAAGTAGAATTCTAAAAATGAAGTTGTATCTCTTAATTTTTTTTCTTTTTATTTCTGTTGGATTTTCTCAACCTAAAATTCCTGCTTTAAAAATGTGGGCAACTGATTTAACAGGAACGTTAAATCCAACTGAGCTGAATGATTTAAATAATAGACTAAAAGTTTATGAAGACACAACTTCAAACCAGATTGTTGT
>Ga0172369_10008261_pt1 | contig 11832 bp, 18 predicted proteins | sample LakKiv25m_FD_114539 | JGI IMG/M metagenome (GOLD analysis project Ga0172369, IMG submission 114539) | Freshwater microbial communities from Kabuno Bay, South-Kivu, Congo - kab_022012_11.25m | ecosystem: Environmental > Aquatic > Freshwater > Lake | place: Democratic Republic of the Congo... | reverse complement strand
GGATGCCAAGACCTCTGGTGATTCGGGATTATCTTCATTCTTAATGACTTTGATGTTGCGTGCCATAGATTTACTTTTTATTTCTACCCTTCTTTGTTAAATTGTGACATTTCTCGCAAAGCGTTCGACCGTTATTGATGTTCCATAATTCTGAACATCTGATAGCGTCCTGAAAAGTAAGTAATTTATTTTCAGATACAATTTCAGAAAACATTTTCGGAAAATGATCTGCCTCTAAATTACCACCTCTTTTTCCACAAAGTTGACAAGTGAAGTCATCTCTTGTGAATACATCAGAACGCCACTGACGAGAAAAGAAACAATTTCTAATTTTTACAACAAGAGAAGTTATGCCACCCTTCCAGCGAGGGTTTTTCTCGCCAGTCCAGTATCCTTCTAAACCTTTATTCCACGGAGTTCCTCCATCCTTAAACTCCGTACGAGGAGATGAACGAACACCTTGCCGGCTTTCGCTCATCTTTGGATACTTTTTACCTTTTATTGGATGACCTCTCCTCATGTTACTTATACTTCACTGGGTTCTTGGCTTTCTAACCACTCTTGGTCCATTTCATTAGTAGTATAGACCTTGACGACCTTCATGTCGTTACCTTTCTTCGTCGGAATTTCCTCCACGAACTTCAAGCCGAGCTTCTGCCCGAGCTTGATTCTCTTCATGCGCTGCTCAAGCGCGCCGCGCCCGAACACCGCCCACACTTCTCCGGCGTTGATAACGGTCGGCGTTTCCGCAACGACCTTCTTGACGATCTCGTGGAAGGATCCTCCCTCCGCCTTGATCTCGAACACCGGCACCTCTTCGCCCGGATTGTACTGATCCGGCACGCTTCTCTTGTCGATCAACGTTCCGAAGATGTGATCGCCTACCTTGCCCCAGCTTATTCGAGTGGAGCTGATCTCGTTTTTGTCATCGAAGATATTTGTCATGTTGTTATTACTTTTTAGTTACTAATAGACCTTTAACTATAAGATATTTCCAAGCTTGAAGTCATCGTAAAAATTTACATTTTCTACTTCATATTCAATTATATAATTATGTCTGGATTTTAATTCCTCATCCTGATTGTAATCTTTTGGAATTTTAGAAACATCTACTTCTCCATCAGTTAAAACAGTATTTCCGTATTTTTCCCAAATTACAATAGTGTTTCTTGCTGATTCCAGTAACCCTATCAAATTTATAAGATTATTTTTATCTCTTAATCCAAAGCGCTTTCCATTATCAACATCAAGAGTAAAATTAACATTTATAAATTTTTCTTCGTGTTCTTGCCAAACATTTACTTTGTATATTTTCATGTTTTATTTATTGAGAACCGGCGGTCACTCCGTTTTTGAGCGAAACCGTCCGTTCTCTGAACTCTCTTTATCATCCTGCTTCGACCTTTGTAGATCCTCTTTCTTGAGAATCTGAACAACCCTACCTTTGGTAAGATTGTAGTAGGAAGCGATGTAATCAAGAGGGTAACCCTTTTCATTCATAGCGAAAATCTCTGTATTCCGTTTTGCGATCGCTATTGATTCTTGTTTTGTTGGACGCGCCATAGTTTATATTATACCAAAATAGTTATCCACAACCTAACCGTTTTCATTTATATTGTAGCATGATATAGTTAAGAAGCAAGTATCGAGCTGTGGATAACTTAAACGACAGCATTGATACTCAAAACAATATGACACTTCCACTTAACATTTTAGAATGGCTGCACGCAAGAGGAATCTCCGACGCAGTCATCGCAGCAAACGGCATCGATTGGAACGGCACGCATATTGTCATTCCCATCAAAAACAAAGACGGTGCCGTTCTTTTTAATAAATATAGAAGAGATCCATTCGGTCCAACCGACCAGCCGAAATATAAATATGAACCCGGTACTACTGCTCAACTTTTCAATGCTCATAAAATTGCCGGACGAGGCAGCGTCATCATCTGTGAAGGAGAGATGGACGCCTTGCGCCTCGAAAGCGCAGGGTATCTTGCTGTCACCACAACCGGCGGCGCCGGCACATTCCGCGACGAGTGGCTGGAACTTTTGCGCGGCAAGGATCTCTATGTTTGCTACGACAACGACGACGCCGGCATCAAGGGCGCGGTAAAACTTTTAACCAAGATCGAAGCGAAGATGGTTCTTATTCCGCGCGCCGAAGAAGTAAAAGACGTAACCGACTATCTCAAGATAGGCGGCAGCTTTCCTATTCTCCTTGAACGCGCCGAGAGCTTCCCTTTTCTGTCGGAGCCGGTACCGGAGTTCAAGTTTATCAAAGACGTGGAGGAGTATAAAAAGAAAGTTCAATACAATATCGAACGAATCATGGTACAGGAACAGCAAGCCCGGCAGGGCAACAAACCGTTCCGGCATCTTGACGCGGTGCGCGAGATGCTGCTCGTCGCACTCAACAATCTTGACCGCGAGATCCGCAAGCTCCGCTATTTCAGAAAGGAGGCGGAAGTTCCCGGCAATGAAGATGGCAGGATCACGAACGAAGATGTCTTGCGCGCGAAGGAATCACCGATCGATGTACTTTATGGCGATCGGCTGCGCAAAATCGGCAACAAGGCATACGGCAAATGTCCGTTCCATAACGAAAAAACCGGCAGCTTTGTCATCTATCTTGATCAAAACAAGTTCTATTGCTTCGGCTGCAGCGCCGGCACCGATGCTATCGATTACGTCATGCGTCGAGATGACTGCGATTTCATAACAGCCGTTAAGAAGCTGATCAACAAGACATGAAAAATTATGAAAAACAAAAACACCACATTGACCTCTTCTCTGGCATCGGAGGATTCGCCTACGCAATCGACAATGTTTACGGCAGAGAAAACATCAAACACGTCTTCGTTGAAAACGACGACTTCTGCGTCGAAGTCCTCAAAAAACACTGGTCGGAAGCGGAATACCATGGCGACATCATGGAATTTGTTGCCAACGCCAAGCGTGCACGGAAACTACAACCGCAAGGGAGCAAGCAAAAAAAGCGGGAATGGTTTGGCGACATCCATATCCTCACTGGGGGCTTCCCCTGCCAGCCCTTCAGCACAGCTGGACTGCGAAAAGGAACGGCAGATGACCGCTACCTCTGGCCGCCAATGCTTAAAGCCATCTCTATTCTCCGACCCGATTGGGTTATCGCTGAAAATGTTGAGGGACTGCTTACTTGGAACAACGGCTTGGTATTCGAACAAGTGTGCTCTGACTTGGAAAGTGAAGGTTACGAAGTCCAACCGTTCATTATTCCAGCTGTATCCGTCAATGCGCCGCACCGAAGGGATAGGGTCTGGATTGTTGGGCACGCCACGGGTGGCGGAGACACCGAGGAGCGAGAGGTTTCGCAAGGGAAGGCAACCGAGTCCAATCGAGGCGATAGCGATGCTCCCGACACCAAACGCGCGGGACACCAGAGGAAAGTCAATCAAGAGAGACCGAGTGCCAGACATAATCGAAGGACACAACAACCCGACTGGTCAGCAAACTGGATTGAAGTTGCAACCCGCCTTTGTCGAATGGATGATGGGGTTCCCAGAAGGTTGGACAGAAATCTCCGACTCAAAGCTCTTGGAAATGCGATTGTCCCGCAGGTTGCGGAAGAAATAATAAAGGCGATAAAAGTCGTTGATAATTCTTTATGAAACCCACTATCCAAGAACTCAAAGATTTTCTGCAATCCTACCTGCTCATCAAGGATCCTTTTGTGCTGGAAGCGATGGTGGCGATAGTTTTTGCGCACTTCACGCCGGCTGATCCGATATGGACGCAATTTGTGGCGCCGCCGGGGGGAGCCAAGTCAGAGTTCATCAACGCCCTGTCGCAGATTAAAGGCAAACGCCCGGGTGGAAACCCCGATCTTATCGAAATGGTACACGCGCTCTCGACTGTAACATCAAAAACCTTCGCTTCCGGTATGCGCAATGTCGGCAAGGACACTTCACTTCTCAATCAGATCACAAACGGCATCATCACTTTCAAGGACTTCACCTCGCTTCTCGCCGAACACAAAGAAGAACGCGGTGTCATCATGGCGCAGCTCCGCGAGATCTACGACGGTAAATATACAAAACAATTCGGCACCGGCTACGGCGTCGACTGGAAAGGCAAAATCACCATCATCTCCGGCGTAACCTACGCCATCCATTCAAAGCGGCAGCAGTATTCCGCTCTCGGTGAACGCTTTATTTTCTATAATATCCAGCAGCCGGACCGCAAAGAAGCGGCGAGACGCGCGATGCAGAATCAGCGCGAGGGCAAGATGCCGCAGTTCCGCCAAGAGCTTGCCGAAAAGGTTGCCGCCTACATCGAGGCAGGATTAAATAATTTTCCTAAAGAGAAGATCGTCCTGTCGGAAGAAACCATCAATGACACCGTTGATATTGCCAACCTTGCAACGATGGCGCGCTCCGATGTCGAACGAAACTGGAACTCGCGCGAGGAAGAGATCGTGAATGTCCACCCGGCTGAAATGCCGACGCGCTTTGCCGGACAGCTTCAGGCAATGATACAAGGGCTGATGATATTGAACTATCAGGAAACCGGCAAGATGGAGCTGGCTCCGGGCAGGGAGAAGGTTATTTCAAAGATCGCTTTTGATTCCATTGACCGCGTCATGCACCTTTGCCTGCTTGAACTGACGCGCTACGAGGAAGTGCAGACCGCCGGCGTTGCCACCACCATCGGCTTGCCAACCACGTCAATAAGGCGCCGGCTTGAGGATCTCACCGCGCTCGGCGTTGTTGAAAGAACAAAGGGTTCAGGTCCAAAAGGCGACAACTGGATTATCAAGGACGAGTTCCGAAGAATTGTCAGTAAGTTTGAAAGCATCGAGCTGAAAGGCGGCGCGCTCACCGGCGACAATGCCGTGCCGGACGAGAACTTGCTTGAGGAAGCGGAGATGATTCGACAAGAAGAGGAGGCGAACAAAGAGGAACTTAACCAACTTGGATTATGAAAAACCGACTCGTTCAACACGATAACTGGGCGACACCGAAAGAGGTCTACGACCAACTTGATAAAGAGTTTCATTTTGACTTTGATCCCTGCCCACTTAACCATTCTTTTGACGGAACTATCGTAGAATGGGGACGAAGTAATTTTGTAAATCCACCTTATAGCAGAAAATTAAAAGAAGCATTTATTAAAAAAGCATTTGAGGAAAGTAAAAAAGGAAAAACGAGCGTGATGTTATTACCCGTTTCTACTTCTACAAAGATATTCCACGAAATAGTTTATCCAAACGCAGAAATTAGATTTTGGAAGGGTAGAATAAATTTCTTACCAAATGGGATTAAAGATGAAAAATATAAAGCAGGACAGATGGATAGTATGATAGTAATTTTTAGAGGTTAAGTAGATTTAAACTTCTTCCTCCGGTGATAGCTTGCAAGCGCCTGCGCACGACGGCGCTCTTTGTGTTTTTCCACCCAGTTTTTCCACGCGCGATCCTGCGCTTCTTTGTATTTCTTCCGGTCAAGTTTCTTGCCGTACTTTTCATACCAGCTTCGCCAGTAGAGCGACCGGTGCTTGATGCAAAAGCCGTGATGATTGTCATCGCCGCGCGGCGGACGGAAAACCGCGCCGCATATCAAACAGCTCTTAATTACCTTAATGTCTTTGTAGAACTTTCTCATAAGCAGTCGCCGGACGGCGAAGTGATACACTCGCTTCGACCTTCGTCCGGTAAATAAGGATCGTTGAGATACGATTTATTCTCTTCTTTGAGTGTCGCCCACAACAGCATGATGATGGCAAACACAATGAAGAAGATGACCGCTTTGATTGAATCGTCTTTAGAGTTCATATTTTAACATTTCTTGAATATCTCCCATGCTAATCGGCGTATCGCCGAGTATCTGATTCGACAGTTCAGATTTTGCATGAAGGACTTTCCTTACATAAAAATCTATTGTCCCTTTAGCGAGCAGGTTATACACCAGCACGCTGTCTTTTTGCCCGATACGGTGCGCTCGACCTTCGCGCTGTATCATTTTTGCCAAACTCCATTCTTGATCAAAATGCACGATAACGCTGGCGCGCTGGATATTGAGCCCGAATTGCCCGGCGCTTGTCATCACCAGTACCTTGTGAGCTTCCACGTCATTAAACTTCTTGACCACTTCCGAATACTCATCGCGGATCTTGCCGGAAATCTTTAACGGATTATATTCTTTCAATTCCCGCTCAAGAATATCAGCCATTTCCGCAAACTGCGTGAACACGATCACTTTCCTGCCGCCGTTGTTCGCCGCCACTTCTTCAAGTTTTTCTTTCAATACTTCCATCTTTGACGATTTTGTATTTTGCCCCAGAAGTTCCATGCTATCGGCAAGCTGCCGGAGCCGGAGCATTTTAACCAGCGTATACTGGATCGTCATCGGGTTTTCCACCTTTGAAAGATGCTTATGCTCAATCTCATAAAGAATCTCCTGCTTGAGTTTTTTATAGAGTTGATTCTCCTCATCAGTCATTTCAAACGGCACATCTGAAACGATCTTCTCCGGCAGTTCCGGCAAAACATCCACTTTCATGCGCCGGATCATATACCGTTTGATCTTCTGCCGCAGCTCGTCAATGTTGCGATAACCGAAAATTCCTCCCCACTGATTTTTCATGCAGTACCGTTGCAAGAACGCGTAGTAGTTGCCAAGAGCGCCCGGCTGGCAAAAATCTATCAGATTCCACACCTCGTTCGCCCTATTCGATACCGGCGTGCCAGTCATGGCTATCCGGCGCTTTGCTCGCAAGCGCTTGATCGCCTTCGCCTGTTTTGCCGTTGCGTTCGAGATTTTCGTTGCCTCATCCGCGATAATAATATCCCATTCCCTGCAGTTCATGGCATCAAAGTTCCGCAACAGCAGTTCATAGTTAGCGATGAAGAAGCGCGCGCCGTGTCCTTGCCGCCATCCGTTTGACTTGCCTTGCCAGTTTGTGCGGCGCACCACAATCTGATCTTGCAGGATCAGGTCCCTTGTCTTTTTATTTCCTTCCACTACCACAATCTCGCCTTCCGGCGCGCCGGCAGGATAGAGAAACTTCTCGATTTCCGCCGCCCACTGCCATTTGAGCGCTGCCGGACAGAAGATTAAAACTTTCTTGGCTTGCGCGCGCTCGCATACAGCTAAACTCATTATTGTTTTTCCCAGCCCGACCTCGTCGCACATAAGCCCGGACCCGATTTTGTATAGAAACGCGGCGCCGACCTTCTGATAGGGGAATAACGGCAACGGAGAAGTGAACTCCGCGTCATCCATAACCGCAAGCGCTTCCGCTTCCTGCGCTACCTGCCGATCAGCCATCAACTCTTGCCGGAGCGCCGGATCAATCTGAAAACCCTTACGCTCTAACTGCTCCACGCTGACGGACGATCCAGCAAAGGGAATTGCCCACTTTTTTAATTGAGGCAGATACTTTCGACCTTCCAGTGTTTTCACAAATGAAACTAAACGGGGATCGAATTTGAATGATATTAAAATTGTTCTATCGTCGTATTTTTGAACCTGCATATTGTCCACTTTTATTTCTTAATTTTTCTTTTGAGTGAAGTTGACTATGAGAAGAATAAGTGTGAAGTTCAAGATTTTCTATCCTATTATCAGAACGTATACCGTTTTTATGATGTACTTGTTCACCTTTTCTTAAATATCTTCCTATTGCTTTTTCCATAACAAGCCGATGCTCTGCTACTCTCTTATCCCTATTTGCAAAAGGATGATCTTTGACCCAAACATACACGTATCCCGATATACATATTTTTCCACCCTTCCAGTTTGGACTTTTATTTCCACTTTGTTGCGAAAGCCAACTTCTTCGTCCGGCTTCTTTTAATTTTTCAAGTCCTGATTTTGAATGATAATATCCCAACCTATTCCATCTTGTTCGCATTTTTTGTCCAATGCGTTTTCTCCAAATAGCAATCCGAGGAGTATGTTTATGACAACTTTTTGCGTTATACTCAATAGCTTTCCCGCATTTCCAACACTTATTCTTTTTTCTGTTTTTGTATGGCATACCCCCATTATAGGGCAGGAAGTATAACCTGTCAACTAACACTATTTCATTATCTTTGAATGTATGTCTTTTAGTTCTCGGTTAGTGGCGTGCAGATACACGCTTGTCGAGCTGATTGCCCGATGACCAAGAAACTGCTGGACATAATAAACAGATACGCCCTGCCGCAAGAGATGCGTCGCTATCGAATGGCGGAGCATATGCGGCGTCACGCGCTTTTCGATGCCGACCTGCATCGCGCGCTTTTTAATCATTATCTGCGCCGCTCGCGGCGTTATCGGAAACAGCTCGGGATCGCTGTCCGTTCGGATATCAAGCCATTGCCTGATCTTCTTCATCGCTTCCGGCGAGAAGAACACTACTCGTTGCCATCCACCCTTACCGACAATACTCATCTCAAACGTGCCGTTGCCTCGCTGTGCCACGAATGGCGCATCCGGTAACGCTAACGCCTCCGAGATACGCAGTCCGGTAGAGAATAGGGTAGCAATGAGCGCGCGATCGCGTAGATTGCGCTCACCCTCCGGCTTGATGCCGTTGACGAGCTTATCCACTTCGCGCTTCTCAAGAAACTTAATTTGTCGTTTTTGATTCTTCATATTTATCCAAATTAAGTCCCTGTATTAAATTTTTAACATCATCAAGAGCCTGATTATAACCGCAATGCCATTCTGTTTCTCCAACAACAACATCTTTCCCCAACGGCAACTTTGTCATTTTATAAACATATTGATATTTTTTCATATCTTCTATTTTTTTGTATATTGTTTCCATTTTCTTCTCCATGGTATAGGTGCTAATAAACAGGTTGCTCTTATTGCACCACTGATTGCCGATCCTTGTGGAGTGCTTTTTGAAAAATTTCTGCGCTTCTTCGTTCAATATCTGAAGCGAGATGTTTTCCGGAAACTCCATCTTCAACCAGCAATTTGCACATTCAAGTTTGATGCTCATGGTTTTTTATATTTTTTAATTCTCGGCTTTGGCATCGGCGTGTCCGGCTTCTTGCCGTACAAACTCTTGCGCCGCTCGTAATGCGCGGTGCGGTGCCGCGCGAAACCAAGAGAATGAAAGTCCCTTCCGCACTCTTTGCAAGTAATCATGCGAATGTCTTATCTTGGCACGCCTGACACATACCGGAAATCCGAAACTCCTTCAAAGACAGCTCGTCCTTGAACTCCTCCGGCTTGATCTTTTCTCCGCATATCGGACATTGCCCCTTCTTCATGCGCTCGATTGCACCCGGAAACAGCTTCTCTATAATTTTTTCATTCATGGTATTGCCGGCTGGCTCGTCCGTTTGCCGCGAACAAACCTGCCAATCCTTAAATGTTAATTTTTTTCGCGTTCCGACCTGAACGCGAACCTGCCTATTGCGCCCTGATTGTGAACAGCAAAAACAGCCACGCTACATTACTTCGCATAACCGCTTGCTATTCAACTATCAAGGCGCAATTTTTGCGTCATGGACGCACTTTAGTGTGTGTGTGTCCGTGAACGATGGTGTTTGCAAACCATATAGCCGATGATGCGCGGCTACGCGCTCGCTCGTCTGTTCCGAACCGCCAGCTTCTTATTTTTAGCCGTAGAAGCGTAAACGGCGGCAACTCGCCAGCCACGCGCGGCTTAACGCCACGCCAGTATTCCGAGTAGCTTACTCCCGATGCGCCAGCGTTTCCGTGATTGAGAGGTAGCGTGTATGCGACCCTCACAAAAACCATTCTCGCATCGTAGAGTGTTAGCTCCTCGTCAATGCGCTCGTGATACAAGCGCATTGCCAAGAGCCAGCATCCTATTCTCTTATCGGCATTATCAGTCTGCGCGCGCTCTGCTCCGTTGTCGCGCACTCAAAGACAAGTGGCTTCTCCTTGCCGAAAAACTTAATCCGCACCTCATCCTTCAACGCCGCCATCACCTTCAACAGCTCTGCCAGCTTCTCGCCATTCACAACCACCTCCGCCACCGCTTCGCCTGTCGGGAATATCTGCTTGTAGTCGGGAAACTTGCCGTCCACGCGCCGCGCCTGCTTCACTTGCGAGCTTTCCAAGTCCGTAGTCAAAAACTCCACGCGCTTGTCGTCAAGATGCTTCACCGCCACGAACTCCGTAATCGGCAAGTGCTTCGCGCCCTTCGGCTTCAGCTCCGCGACCTGCTTTGCCGAAACCAAAAACGGATTGCATCCACGCATCGCGCTTACGCCTTCCACCTGCGGAAACTCCTCCGTCTTCACGCTCTTATTCACGCTTACTTCCAGCAAGCGGAAACTATCTGTCGCGGCGGTTTTATCTTTTGAGAAAAACACGCTCGCCAGCTCCTCACGGGTACCGCTCTTGCTCGCTATCTTTGCCACCGCTAAATTGTGTTTATTGTATAGCATGATTTTATATTTTTAATTTTCACGGCTTAACGACCATCAGCCGTTGAGGATAGCTCCTCATTAGTGCCGCCATCGGCTCACGCTCTTGCGATGAACCCACTCCATTCATGTCATGGCGGCACTATCAAGAGCCAGCTTACTTTTCCAATTCCGTCAACGCTTCTATTAAATTATCGGTAGCCGTTATCGCCCTATCCACCGCGTTACCTCTACGCCTTTCGCTTTCGCCAAGTTCCGTATTATTTTGAATGTCGCATAACTCTTGCCGGAGTGCCTGTAAATTATTGATTATGTCCATAAACTTTGCTTCGTTATTTTTAATTTTTACGCCTTACGACTATCGGCATTATACTAACTTACAAAAAGCGTTTTCAAACTGATGCAAGGCATAGCCGTGCGTCCGCGCCTTCAGCTTCATCAAGCCGTATTGCTCCCTATCCGTTCCGCGCGCGAATATATGCGGCTTGTAGATATTATCAATTTTTACATTGAACCAGTCATTTGTAGCCGTTGCATTGACCATCAATCGCTTACCAGCCGCCAGCGCATCGTCAATCGCGCCCTTGTCCAGCTTGCGCCAGCCCTGCGCTACCATATCCGCCGCATGTGCCGCCTCCTTCTCGGCTCGTATGTCGTGCTGTGCGAGATAAACCTCCGTGTCAAGATAGTCCGCCAGCGCCGCCGCGACTTGTTCGCCCTCCTTGATATCCTCCGCAAGCGCGCGATTGTAAAAATACTTTTTTTCGTCCTGCTCCTGCGCCGCCTTGCAATGCGCCAGCACTTCGGGCATGGCGCGTTTGTCATAATTGCCATAACTTCCTTTTTTGTCCCTCTTAAACTCTACCTGCGCCGCTTGTAATTTTTCGTTGAATGTTTGCATATTCTTTTTATGTTATCAGCGCGTCCGACCATGCGCGTCGTGAGGATAGCTCCTCATCATTGCCGCCAGCGTGTAGCGGCAATGTCAAAAGCCATCTCGTCTATTCTTCGTCCTCTAACTCGCGCATGATTTCCTGCGCGCGCACCTCATACGCGAACCATGCCAAGAAGTTCCGCAAGTCCGATTGTCCAAGCCGCTTCATGTTCTCGTGGATGTTGTAGCTTTCGCCCGTCTGCTCCTCGTATTCGTCCAACATCTCGTCTATCTCGTCCGCGTGCTTCTCATAAAATGCATGCGTGTCTATGTAGTAAGTCAACCCGTTGCAGTTTCCGCCAATACAACCGCGCTCCGCCGCGTCCTTGATATAATTCACATCGCCGTCCGCATCCTCTATAATCTGCGCGCATATCGTTCCAGCTTCGGCTTCAATATCTTTTAGCAGTTTTTTTGTCATGTTTTTAATTGCCCGACATTATCGGCGCGTCAACTTCTATGTTGTGCGCCGAACATTGCGCCGCCTGCCAGCTCGTCAGATAGTAGCCGACAAACTGCCGCGC
>Ga0172369_10008259_pt1 | contig 11832 bp, 11 predicted proteins | sample LakKiv25m_FD_114539 | JGI IMG/M metagenome (GOLD analysis project Ga0172369, IMG submission 114539) | Freshwater microbial communities from Kabuno Bay, South-Kivu, Congo - kab_022012_11.25m | ecosystem: Environmental > Aquatic > Freshwater > Lake | place: Democratic Republic of the Congo... | reverse complement strand
CGTAACTCTCCTATTCGACAGGAAGGCTCGAATACTTGCTCAGCCGACCGAAAAAATACGCGGTGTCGGCGATTTACGCTCGACGTGCATAATCCGGGCTAACCCGGATTATTCATGAAGCGCCTGCGCGCCCGTAAAGGGATGCGGCGACCGGCGCTTCATGAATAATCCGGGCTAATAATGGATAACGATATCGACTACCCATCGCTACTCTAATCATCTAATTTAATAGAGTATGTTATATAGCCATGATTATCTTGGATAATGCCTTCGTGGATGGCTAGTGCACGAAGCTTATGGCATAATGAGGAGAGATACCAGGCATAAATATCAGCGTCCTCTGTTGAGACTTTTCCAGAACAATCGAAGTAATCCGTCAGCATTTGTACAGGGAAACTGAGTTCGTTAATTAACACAGTCAGTTCCTGATGCTCATTGGATAAACTGCGTTTTTGCATTTCTTCGATTATTGCTTCGAGTGTTTTCAGTGCCTGACCAAAACAAAGCATTGGGTAGTACCGGTCAGAATCAGGAGATGTTCCTTCGCGTATCTTTGAAACCTCATAGGATAGATCTCGAAACCAGTCTGCGAGTGTTCGCTCTGGAGGCGTTTGCGTAAGGGCATCTTCCTCGTTGATGCTACGCTCGATAAGCTGGTTGATTTTCTCTTGGATTTGCTGGAGATCAGGCATCCCCTCAGTACTTTTGTCAGTAATATCTTCAGGTAGTTTTTCATAATATGCATCTATCTCGCATGCCATATCACGCAGGTTGGTAAATCGGTCCTGCAAAAAAATAGTTATTATACGTGCTCGCCTTACGGCAGTATCATTAAGATGATCGCTGTCCTGCTGAAAGAACTCACTCAGCACCGTGATAGGATGTTGCAATTCACGATAGGTATCTTCTACGCCGGGGTATGCCTTGACAGATAAACCACGCCGGTGCAGTTCTGCATCGAATTCGTGCATGGTCTGTGAAAGAGTGGCCATGTTGTCTGCGCCAACCGTCTGAGGCATTTCACCTTTAATACATGCCTGCACCTGAATGAATAGTGTTTCATAGTTAGCGGCGAAGCAATGATACAAGCTTCACGCCACTATGCTCAGCTTTATATGCTTCCTGCCAATCCTGGAGTTCACGAAGGACGGACTCAAGGACGGTCACAATACCATCCGCCTGTTTTTGGATCGTCTCTGCGATGGGACGTGCTCGATCCCACCTGCGGCAGCGGCGCCTTCCTCTTCGCCGCGCTCAAGGTGCTCTATCCCCTCTATGCCGCCTGCATCAAAAAGATGGAGGACTTCCACACCCGCGAGGCCGGCGGCGCATCGATTGCCGTCACCTGGAAGGGCGAAGGCGCCTTCACCTTTGCCAACGACGTGGCGAATCAACTGGAATTTTTCGACACACCCGCCGATAACCGTCAGGCCATCCTCGACCAGTTCGCCGCGGAGTTAACCGGCATCCGTGAGCACGACAACGCCGAATACTTCATCAACAAGCGCATAATCGTGGACAACCTCTTAGGCGTGGACATCATGGCCGAAGCGGTGGAAATCTGCAAGCTGCGCCTCTTCCTCAAGCTCATCGCCCACGCCGACGCGCAACCCGGCAAGCTGAACCTGGGCATCGAGCCGCTGCCCGATGTGGACTTCAATATCCTCTGCGGCAATACGCTGGTGGGGTTCGCCACGCACGAGGAGGCACGGCAGGCCGTGCTGGGCAAGGGACAAACCTCCCTGCAGTTCGATGACACCATGGACCGCATCGAAGCGAAAGCCCGCGCTGTCGACGCCCGCGCCGTCGCCTTCCGCCAGGCGCAAACCGCCCGCAATGCCCACGCCGCCCCGGAGCAAAAAGCCGAACTGGAAACGGCGTTGCACGAATTGGAACATGAACTGAACGGCTACCTGGCACGGCAGTATGGCATCACTTCACAGGACAGCAAGAAATATGCGAAATGGCTGGAAAGCCATCAGCCGTTCCATTGGTATGTGGAGTTTTACGGTATCGTGAAGTCTGGTGGGTTTGGAGCGATTGTCGGTAATCCACCATATATTGAGTTGAAAGAGATTACCGGATACCAATTGAAAGGGTATGATTGTATTCCGGCAGGTAATATTTACGCCGTTGCCATAGAGCGGTGTATCCAGATATCGGCCATAAAAGGTTGGCTTGGCTTCATTGTGCCTGTCTCTTCAATCTCTACTGATAGATACAACCCATTACAACAGTTACTCACAAAGAATGGTCTGTTCTACAGTTCCTATGATGACCGTCCGTCTAAATTATTCGATGGCCTTGAGCATATACGACTGGTCTATCCATCTCCTTCAGAAAGACAGTAGAGATGTCGGACTCTTCTCTACACGCTATAACAAATGGTTGAAGGATGAAAGAAGCACTTTATTTCAGCGACTTGTTTATTCGCCGATGCATGGTATTATCGTTCCTGGTTGTTTGCCGAAATACAGTTCGGACATCGAGGAAGGTATCGCACAAAAGCTCTTAACTCAAAAGCATCGGTTAGGAAGCTTTCTTATTCGTTCTAGACACTCCATCTATTTTTCAAGAAAAGTTGGCTACTTCTTACAAGTAGTAGATTTTGTACCCCAGGTGATAGATGGTAGTGGTAACTCAAGATATCCGTCGGAGTTTAAGACCCTATCTTTTAGCGATAGCCCGCAAGCAAATATTGCTCTTTGTGCTCTCAATTCAAATTTGTTTTATTGGTTTATAACCGTTTGTTCTGATTGCAGGCATGTAAATAAGCGAGAAGTTGAGCAGTTCCCCATCGATATCAGTCAGATATCGGTAAGCCCTATTGCTGATAAATTTGCCACATTGGGATGCGAGTTGATGGATAGCATGCAGATCAACTCGGAGATGCGTGAAATGCGATTCGAACATGACCACCTTACGGTTCAATGCATTATTCCACGCATGAGCAAGCCCATCATCGACAAAATAGACCATGTTCTGGCTCAGCATTACAGTTTCACGGATGGGGAACTGGACTTCATCATCAACTATGATATCAAATACCGCATGGGGCGGGAGACGGAGGGCGACTACGAATGAGCGATATGCCTGCGCTATCCCGTATCGAAGTCCTCGCTGGGCAGATTCGTGACATTGTGAACTGTTGCGAAGTGCATTATCGTGCCACTCGTAAATTCTCCACGTTCGCTAAGCTCTGCACGTGCATGGATACGGTTTCTGATGCACAGCATGCTATCGGAGCATTTGATGTCGACTCGCGAAGAGATAACTTCGGTCTGAATTATCTTATGGTTTATGGCTTGTTCCAAGCATTCGTTATCCAGCAAGATGCCGTTTTCCATTTAAGCGAGGCACTACATGAAGCGACAGGTAAGGGATTTAGTTATGACATTAAATCATATCCCGACTTGGTCGAAGTGCGAAAACTACGCGTAGATATAGTCGGACATCCTACCTTGACGGGAGATGAAAAGAAGGGAACAGCCTCTTACCACAGCATTTCACGATTTGAGATATCGAGCAGCGGTATCCGTGTATTGTCTGAATACATGCACGGGAGCCGGCGTGAGTTCCGCTGTGTGCCGGTGATTTTGCGCAGGCCCGCGAAGTAGAAGTCACGCAGCACCTCGGCGTCCTGAATACCGGCGATGAAATCGACGGCCATGCGCTCGATATCCAGGTTCCAGGTGATGAAATCGTTGACGGTCGTTATTTTACCATTCCCGACTTCATCGGGATTTCCAACCTCGAAATCACGCAGGATGCCGTCAAAGCGCTGCTGGCGGGCCAGGTATTCGCGGTCGGTTTCGGTGGGCAGGCGCTGCTGGGTTTTCACCGCCGGATAGATATAGCGCTCGATGCCCGCGCCACCACTGATCCCTTTGCCGTCATTGAGGAGATTCGGGTGCGGCCCGATGGGTAGTGGGTTCACCGCCCGCGCGCCCTTTTTGCCGGCAGCGGCCAGCATATCGAAGAGGCGAGGGATGATGGTGTTGCGGCAGATGTAGCCGGTGATGTCCTCCTTGGTATAGTAGGCGCCCATCTGCTTCTGGTTGATATACTTCTCGAAGATATAGCCGAGGATGTCGGGGTTGATTTCGCCTTCGTATTCCTGGCGCGTCTCGTCCAGCGTCCAGCGGTAGCTGTCGAAGAAGTCGAGCCATTTGCGGAATTCTTCGTTGGGGATAGTGATGCTCGCGGACAGTTCGCCGGCTTCGACGGCCTCCGGGGTGATGCCGTGGTCGATTTCCACCTTATGCGGCAGGAACAGCCCGCCGTTCAGGTAGGGGATGCCGTCGAAATGCCCGCCGTAGCGTTTCCGCTCTCCCCACGGCCTGGCGAAGCCGAAGAAGCAGAGCGGCAAGAAGAAGTCGCGGTAAAAGTTGTGTCCATACTGGATACAGTCATCCAGCCGATGCCGCAGGTAAGCCACGTCGCCCTTCATCAGCCCCTTATGCTGAATGAAGTAAATGAACATCAGCCGGTTGAGCAGCGCGGTGACGTACCAGGCGCGGTCCTTTTCCTCATCCACAAAGACGAGAAACCGGTCGAAGTCATTGCGCTTCTTCGCCAGGATATCGTAGAATTTTTTGCTCACCTTATCGGCGAACAGCCCCATCTGCGCCATGCGGTCGTTCATGGCGGTGACAGAGACTTCCCCTTCGTCGTCTAACATCTCGAAGGGAATCTCCATGCCGCGCAGGAGGGAGACCAGCGGCTCGACGGGGGCGGCGGGATGGAAGCGCCGTTCCCGCCGCAGCCGCTTGCCGCCGACGGTGAGGGAGAATTGCCAGACGGCCTCCGCGCGCTCGTCATTCACGAAGATGAGCACATGATGGTGGATCAGGTTGGTGACGGCGCCGTCAACGGCCTCACGGAGCGCCCGCGCGGAGACGGCGGTGACGCCGGGCTGGTCGGCCTCCGGCGCCGCCGTGATCTCCAGCACCGTCCAGCCGCCCTGTTCGGCGATGGGCCGGCAGGAGATTTGCCGGCCTTTGACATCCAACATGAAGGCCGCGCGAGCGGGGGTATTCCACCCGCGAGAAAGGAAGGCGGTTTTGAAATCGAACGAGCGTAATTGCTCGTGAAGCGTTTGTGTCGCTGCCTGTACCATTACGTATCCTTTGAACGGGGACAGTGCCCAACGGAACCTAATCCGCCTCCGGCAGTCTGCCGGACTGTTTTTCCAGTCGCTTCTCTTTAGTTTTTACACGGCGTTCCAATTTGGCGATATCTTCTTCCGGGGGCAAGTTTTCAGGTTTGATGCCACGCTGTCCCAACATTTCGCGCACACTGCGGTTATTCTGGACGTGTTCACCGGTGATAGCCGGTTCACCGTAAAGATCGGCCTGTTGCACATTATGATTGGTCATTTCAGTCGCCAGATTTTTTGCCGCGATGGTCAATGTCGGAAGAAAATCCGCCAACGGACGCGATTGGGTAATCCCGAACTTCTCTTTCATCGCCAGCGTGGTATGGCCACCGAATAATGCCGCATCGCCTTTTGAGCGGATGCGTCCGAATCCGGCATCATCCACTCCGCGCTCGAAGATATTTTGCGACAATGTCTTTTCCGACTCTCTCAGTTTCTCCCGAGCGCCCAGGCGCGCCTGCAGCCGCATATGCTCTTCGATTAACTCCTGTTTCCGCGTTTGCACGGCGAAATAACTTTGGGCAAAGGCAATAGGCTCTTTCCGCGGATCACCGTTCTGGGCGATAAGGTAACACGCGTAACGCGTCAACATAAAATCCTCAATTTGACGCTCTGCACCGCTACCGAGGGAGACCATTTTCGTGACGCCACGAAAATGGTGCTCCGGATTGTAGCCTGTGGTTTCACAAGATACGATGGCACGTTGAATAGCCGTCAGAAAATTTTCCCATCGCGCATAGCCAAGCGGCTCCTGCAGGTCGCGGGCGAACCAGAACTCAACTCCTTCATCAGGAATGATTCGTGCCAGCGAGTCGAACTGACTTTGCATCCTCCGGATAATGTCTTTGTTCATGGGCATTCCTCCATTACTTCGTCCTTCGGGAAGAGGCCGATGCTGCAGATGAGCGTCGGGTTGCGGTCCTGCGCCCGGTCGGTGGTGATGGTGAGAATGCCATCATCATGCAGATGCCGGGCCATTTCTGCCAGCGATTCATTATTGGCGCCTTCCCGCAGTTGGCGGTTGAGCAGCTCGCGCGCGCGTTCGGTCAGCGGGTGCTTGTAAATCTCCTCGATCACCGTATCGAGCTGCTGCAGGTCGATCGGCGCGAAGAGCGATGCCTGCGCGGTGGTCTTTACATCCTCCCGGTAGGCCGATAACCGTTCATACACGCGGCGCCGCGCGGAGTTCCGCGGCCCAAGGTTGCCGCCTTCCTGCAGGAATTCCTTCATCGCCTCACGCACGCCGATGCGCACCAGGTCGTGATGCTGGATATGGTGCGGCAGGGCTTCCGTGTCCGGCGGGCACGTGGCGGCCTTGAGGATACCGAGCAGGGACTGGGTGACAATGCGGCCTTCCCGGTCCACACGCACCAGGCTATCGAAGCCTTCCGCCGTTTTGAAGTAGACCAGCACCCCCTGGCCGTCATCGGCCTGCCGGGTGGCGAACACCTGCGAAGGCAGCGCCTTCACCTGCTTTTCGACCGACGGGTCATCTTTCTTCGCCTGCTCCCAGATAGCCATCGCCAGGCTGGGCAGGTCCACATCCTCGGCATCGGCGCCCTCGTCGTCAAGCACCCCCAGCTTCTCCGCATAGATATCGAGCAGGCGCTCATGCTCCTGCTCGTCCTCGAAGAAACGCTCATCCGTGCCGATGACTTCCAGGTTCTCCTTCAGGCGACCGAGCAGCCGCGTGCGCAGCCGAATCAGATTCTCCACGCCGTCGGCGGGCAGGCAGGAATAGACGCGCACCTCGGCATTCTCCTGCCCGATGCGGTCCACGCGCCCCGCCCGCTGAATGAGTCGGATGATGGCCCACGGCAAATCGAAATTCACCACCACGTTGGCATCCTGGCAGTTCTGGCCCTCGGACAGCACCTCGGTGGCGATGAGCACGCGCACCGGGTGCTCGCCGGGCCGCGGTTGATGCCGGTTGCTGTTTGGAGAGAACCGGCGCACGATATCGGCGGGGTTGCCGGTTTCCGCCGTCACCGCTTCCACGCCCCCATGCACCTTATAGCGGCCGGTCAACTGCTTCGCGAGGTAATGCGCGGTATCGGCAAACTGCGTGAAGACGAGCACCTTGCTTTCCCTTTCCTGCTCGGTGAGGAGTTGGAAAAGGGTATCGAGCTTTTCGTCATTGGCCGCATCCCAGTCGCCGGCATCGCAGACAATGCGCAGCAATTCCCGCGCATCAGCGAGCAGATCTTTGCGCAAATCCGCGGCAAAGTAGTGGCAGGGAATCCACTTGAACTGTTTGCGATTACGGCGGCGGGCTTCGGCGTATACCGCATACACGATCGCCGCGCGCTGCTGTAGATCGGCCAGCGAGAGCTGCATCGGGTCAGTCAATTCCTCCTGCGCGCCATTCGCATCTTCGGTGACATCGGCGGCGAAAAGCTGGGCGAAGGAATCAACATCGGCATCGGACACCGCGGTATCGAGCAGGCTGCTGTCCTGCGCGCCGATGGGCAGGTCCAGCCCGTTGTCGATGGCGTGGACATAAACCAGGTTGCGCAGCGCATGGCGCTCCAGCGAGAGGAGGAAGCAGTGCCCGGAGCTTTCCAGCCGTTTGAAGAGATTGGTGCGGCAGTAACCGAGCAGCCGTTGGCCGGCTATCGAGAGGTTTTCCAGCAGTTCTTTGTCTTTCGCGGGCGCCGCTTCATAATGGGCTTTATCCATATACCCGCCCAGACCGTAGCGGGGCAGATTGAGTCGGTTGATGATATCGACCACGCCGGTGTTGAAGAGCTTGCTGTACTGGTCGCCCGGCGTGATGGGGAAGGTCACCGTCTTTGGGATGCGCTTCGGGAAATAGCTGCGGAGTCCGGTGGACGGCATGGTGAGATAGTGCCGGCCATGTGCTTCGTCGTATTCGGCGTAGTTTTTGATGATATAGCCGCGGGTGCGCCGCACCATGAACAGTTTCAGCAGGTCGCGCCAGTCGTCGGGGCTGACGCTGTGCTCGAAGGCGACCAGCGAGCGGGGAGACGCCTGGAAGCGCATGAAGAACTGGTCTTCCGTCATGGTGCGGAAGAGCATCTCCGGGCGCACGCCCAGGTCGGCCTTCTCGTCGAGCACCAGGCGGAGCTGGTTGCTCAAGTCTTCGTAATGCTTGTTGTAGGGTGTCGCCGACAGCAGCAGCACGCGGGCGTCCTGGTCGCGGATGAAGTCGCGGATGTCCGTCCAGGCCAACATCTCGCGGTTGCGCAGGTTGTGGCTTTCATCGAGGATGAGCATGCGGCAGCGCCCTTGCAGCTTCGCCAGCCGTTTCGTCTGGCTGTAAGGAATCACCTCGCCGGTGATTTCATATTGCCGGATGTAGCCTTCCCACATCTCCTTCAGCTTCGGCGGGCAGCAGACGATGCAGCGCCCGCCTTCGTCATCCTGATACATCTTTGCCACGGCGGTGGCGGTGAGCGTCTTCCCCATGCCGACCACATCGCCGACGAGGGCCACCCGGTGGGCCTGGGGGTTCGCCGGGTCGGTGCGCAGCATCCGGCGCACGCGCAGAATGGCGTCCCGTTGGGATCGGCAGCACGATCTCTTCAAAAAGGCGCGGGAGCCGGTATTCCCGCGGGGCTTCCAGCGCCTCGAAGGCCAGATGGTAAGCAATTTTCAGATAGACCAGGTAGGGGCTCACCGGCTGCTGCTGTGCCCAGCTTTCCTCGATAATCTGCACCAACAGCGCGCTGATATCACGGCAATACGGATCATGCCAGCGCTCCTCGAACCATTCCTTCAGCTTGGCGGTGGCGTCCCCGTCGGTGACATCAACATTCAATTCTCCCTGTTCGGACAGGCCCGGTCCGGTAAGATTGCTGCTGCCGACGAAGGCTTTGATGGAGGCCGCGGGGTGGTCGTTGTAGGTGAGGTAGAGCTTGGCATGCAGCGGGTAAGGCAGGAAGACCTTCACCTTCACTTTGCCGGCGCGAAGCTGCCGCACCAGGCGACGCAATCCAGATTCCGAGATATTATCCGGCATGCCGAGGGTGAGCTGATGTCGGAAAGATTCAACCAACCGTGTTTCCCGCTGCTTGAGCATTCCGGGGCCAATCGGCGCGGGGTCGAGCACCGAGAGCGCATCGAGCAGTTCATCCGTCGGGGCGCGGAACATGCCGACCAGCACCCGCACTTCCTGCCCCGGCTGACCGGCGAATTTTTCAATCAAGTCATCGATTTTCCGCCAGCCGCGCAGATGGAAGTAGCCGACACAGAAGTCGGCGCCGTAAGAGACAGCGAGCATCTCGCGGAGGGAATCCACTAATCGCAAGTCAATATTATCGAGGATATTCGGCATACGGCAATCCTTGGCGAGCGTAAGGGTCAATGCAAACTTACATTATAGGTGGCAGTACTGAGTATTCTAAATGATCGCTTGATATCCTGCCGATTATCAGGATATCTTCCGGTTTCAAAATTACAGGACCGTGTTCTGAATTTCTATCCGGCGTCTTCTTTTTCCCCTTCCTCTTGACAAACCGCAGGCGATGCTTTATCGTATATTCACGATGAACGATCAATCAACCGAATGTGACAGCGCGGACCCGTGTTGCGGCGTCGGCGGGGAGCTGGCGGAGGGTGGGGGGCTGCCGGGGGATGAGGAGCTGGCGGTGCTGGCGAAGGCGCTGGGGCATCCGGCGCGGGTGCGGATCGTGCGGCTGCTGATCGCGCGGACGGAGTGCATCTGCGGGGAGATTTGCGGGGAGATTTCGCTGGCGCAATCCACCATCTCGCAGCATTTGAAGGTGCTGAAAAACGCGGGGTTGATCGTGGGGGAGATCGACGGGCCGCGAGTGTGCTACTGTATCAACCCGGCGCGCCTGGCGCGGTTGAAGGCGCTGGTCGGCGGGCTGTAACGGCGGTTGGGCGCGGGTGGGTTATCGTATTTCGTCGAATTACGAAGAGTTTGCCGAATAGAGGGGACAGTTCCTGCGACGGGCGCTATTCTTCCTCGGCCGGGCTTTAGAAGCGGGGACAGTCCCCGGGGGCTTATAGGGGTGATAATATCGTGAAACGCCTGTCGTTTTTAGACCGGTATCTGACCTTGTGGATCTTCCTGGCGATGGCGGTGGGGGTGGGATTGGGCTACCTGATCCCGCGGACGGCGGCGTTCTGGGATCGTTTTTCCGCCGGCACCACCAATATCCCGCTTGCCGTCGGGCTGATCCTGATGATGTATCCGCCGCTGGCGAAGGTGAAATATGAAGAGCTCGGCGAGGTGTTTCGCCACTGGAAGGTGCTGAGCCTGTCGCTGGTGCAGAACTGGATCATCGGGCCGATCCTCATGTTCGCGCTGGCTATCCTGTTCCTGCGCGGGTATCCCGAATTCATGGTCGGGTTGATTCTGATCGGCCTGGCCCGCTGCATCGCCATGGTCATCGTGTGGAACGAGCTGGCGAAAGGCGACACCGAATACGCGGCGGGGCTGGTGGCCTTCAACTCCATTTTTCAGGTGCTGTTCTTTTCCGTGTATGCCTATGTGTTCATCACCGTGCTGCCGCCGCTGTTCGGCCTGCGGGGGATGGCGGTCCACGTGACGATCGGGCAGATCGCGCAGAGCGTGTTCATCTATCTCGGCATTCCGTTCCTCGCGGGCATCGTCACGCGCATTGTCGGGCTGCGGGCGAAAGGCCGGGCGTGGTATGAGCAGCGGTTCATCCCGCGCATCAGCCCCGTGACGCTCATCGCGCTGCTCTTCACGATTATCGTGATGTTCTCGCTGAAGGGGGCCTATATCGTGCGCCTGCCGCTCGACGTGGTGCGCATCGCCATTCCGCTGCTCATCTATTTCGTGGTGATGTTCCTGGTGTCGTTCTACCTGGGCAAAAAGATCGGCGCGGATTACGCAAAGACGGCGACATTATCCTTCACCGCGGCCAGCAACAACTTCGAGCTGGCCATCGCGGTGGCGGTGGCGGTGTTCGGCATCGGCTCGGGCGTGGCATTCGCCGCGGTGATCGGGCCGCTGGTCGAAGTGCCGGTGCTCATCAGCCTGGTCAACGTCGCGCTGTATTTTCAGCGGCGGTATTTCACCTCGGCGCCGGCAGGAACCGACGCGCTGCCGGATAAACGTTGACCGTTTTTGCGAAAGGAAGACAACATGGTGACGATTACGCTGACCGACGCCGATATCATACGGTTGAAAATGATCGAGCTCGACCGGGATGCGGAGGACGCGCTGGCGTTTATTCGAGAGCGCATTCTTCCCGCGGTCGAGACGCAACAGAAACAAAAGCTCAAGAGCCATCTGGACGGCGGCAAGGGATCGATGTTTTGATCGCATGGTTACCGCACGCGCACCCGTAAAGGGATGCGCCTACAAGCGGTGTAGAAATAGCGCTTGTCCCAAAATCTCATTTCATACTCTTACTCTGTCGGATGTTGAGTAAGAGTCAGAGTATGAGTATGAGTAAGAGTATGAAAATGGGGGATACGATGCAAGTGATGTTCGTCTGCATCCATAACGCGGGGCGCAGCCAGATGGCGGAGGCGTTTTTCAACGCGCTGGCGCCGGCGGGGCTGCGGGCGATTTCCGCGGGGACCGAACCGACGGCGGCGGTGAACCCGGTGGTCACGGCAGCGATGGCCGAGGTGGGGATGGCGATGGCGGGGCAGACCCCGAAGCTGGCCACCCCGGAACTCGTCGCGGCCAGCGACCGCATCATCACCATGGG
>Ga0172369_10008258_pt1 | contig 11833 bp, 8 predicted proteins | sample LakKiv25m_FD_114539 | JGI IMG/M metagenome (GOLD analysis project Ga0172369, IMG submission 114539) | Freshwater microbial communities from Kabuno Bay, South-Kivu, Congo - kab_022012_11.25m | ecosystem: Environmental > Aquatic > Freshwater > Lake | place: Democratic Republic of the Congo... | reverse complement strand
TACAGGCGGCTGGGGTGAGCCCGGCGCCGTTTGCGAAACATACCAGGCCGCGGCATAACCCTGCTGGCCATCGCCGTCCACCTGGACTTGCAGCCAGTGATTAAGCTTGCCCACGGTGCCGCGCGCCGCCGCCGGGTCATCCAGCACAATCAGTTTGGCCCCCAGACCAACCCGCTCGATCAAAGTCTGGTCATTCACCAGCGGCTGCGTGCGCAGCGCCAGGCCATCGGCAGTCGCATAGACGATCAGCGCGTTCGCCGGGATGGGCTTGCGCGCCACGGGCGGTTTTGGCTTTGGCGCGGCCGCCGCGCTGAAAAACAGCGTATCCAAAATGATCCGCTCCGGCCCGCCCGCGAACCCATAACGGGACGTCAGCAGCACCGGGCGCGTCTCGGCCGGGAACGGCCAGGGGTCCAAAATCAAATAATCTCCGCCTTGTTTCTCCACCAGCACAATCCAATGGTCTTGCACCCCAGGCACCGGCGAATAGTCCACTTTCACGATCACCGGTTCACCCGCGGAAAGCGCGTTATCAATCTCTCCCAGCGGGGCCGGGGGGTTATTGCATTGGATGCGCTTGCTGTACTTGACCTGCGCGGCCACGGCCGGCAGCGCTCCAGGGATCACCAAAGGTCCGATAAACCCTCCCACCCCTTTGAGTTTTTCGTTCAGCGTGACAGGTGTTTCATTCGCGCCGAACCCGTTCGCCACCATTGCCAGGCAGGTCAGCAAACAGCCAAACTGGCCAATCGTCGATTCACGGTCAAATCCCAACAATGTATCTTTCCAGGCCGGGTCGGTTTGCGAATAAGGTTTGGTTTGAAACATGAGGTCTACTCCTGGCCACTAATTTCCATCAAACGGGATTGTATACTCGACGTACAGTTTCTTCAAGCCCGTTTCACCCTCGATCGCCGCTTCGGCGATGCCCAATTTTCCCACAAATTCATCCCACTGCGCCTCACTCAGGCGCATCAATTCGGGGCGGGCGGGCTTGCCGGGGTCATCGATGCGCAGGATGCGGCCCTTGGTTTTCTCCCGCAAAACCTCCAGCAGCGGGCCAAAAGGCATCTCCTCCCAGCCCTTGTCCTCAGCCTTGGCTTGATCGACCGGAATCATGGCGACCAGATCGTCGCGATTCATCAGGTCCAGCCCCAGTTCGCTCAATGTGGCATTGTGGCTGCCATGATGCCCGACCTTGTATAAGACCGTGCGTTCGAGCAGTTGATGCGCGGTGATGGCCGCGCTGCTCTGAGCGCCAGGCAGCTTCCAGCTCAAATCCTTCCACGACAGCCAGTTGCCCACCTGCGCGTCCGCCGCGAAGAGCAGCACCTTGCCGCTGCCGGGCTTGCCCAGCTCAAAGGCCAGCACCAGGCTGGTGTTATTGGTGTCGCTGTCCAGGTTGAGCGCCAGTTCACTGGTCACGTCCAGCCAGTCCGCGTCGATTCTGCGCCAGCTGTTTGCGGCTTTACCCTCAAAATTGTAATAGGTCTCAAAAAATTTGGCGTCCCTGGCTTCGCGCGTGCGCTCTTCCTGGATCCGGTACATCTCCTCAAAAGGATAGGTCAGGTCTTTGATGCGGCTGTAGCGCGTGTCCAGCCCGGCCGGGCTGAGCGCCGCGTAGAAACTGTCTTCCCCACTGTTGGCCGCCAATTCATAGGTTTTTCCCGCGCGGGTCGGGTCGTTCATGCGCAGCAGATCGACATTCTCCGGCGGCCCAAAGACGTACACCCGCACATCCTCCACGCCGTCCAATCCCAGCGGTGGTTTGCTCGGATAGCAGTAGGTTACCTCCGACCCGCTCCGCCCGCTCAGGTAGTTGACCGCGTCGCGCGTGGTCCTGCGTCCCGGCTCGCCCGCATCGAGCGCCAGGCTGTCGCCAAAGAAACTGAGCACCTCGCGGATCGAATTTTGCTGGGTCCTGACCGCTTTATCAAGCGCAGCCTGGGGGCTCATGCGCTCGGTTGCCTGGCGCAGCGCCTCCAGCTTGGCCGCCCGGTCCTTGACGATATTCCAGGAGTCTTTGGGATCTTCCGTCCAGCCCAGCCAGATCCGGTCGATTTTGAAGGAATTAAACAGATCGCGGGCCTGATTAAATCCGGAGACATGGTCCCAATGCTCGTGGGTCGCCACCACCAGGTCCAGATGGCCCTGCGTCGTTTCGTGGATGTGCTGGACCACCGCGTGGGTCAAATTGCGCGCGTTTTGCGTGCCCGAAATCACGCCGCAGTCAATCAGCACGTGAAACTCCGCGCGCTGACCGCCCTGGCGTGGAAAAGTCAGCAGAAAACAATCGCCGAGCCCCTGGCAATACATGCGCACGCGCACCTGCGCGCGCGCCGCCATTTCGGCCGGTTTCGCGGCCGGGTTAAAGCGCTCTTCCTCATTCGGTCTCATCGCATCACCTCTCAAGCTCCGCGGTGCAGCAGCGCAAACGGCTGGCTGAGCGTTTTATCTTTGAATGGCGCGAAATATGCCGCGCGCAGGCCGCCCTGGACACTTTCGAGCATATATTCGCGCTGTTTTTGCAGGCGCACCTCATCCGTGACCGGTTTGACCACGCGGTACTGCAAGCGCAAGGTGTCCAGATCGAGGATCAGCGTGCAGCCGCCCCGGAAGGGGATCAGCGGGGATTTCGCGTCAGCCGGGTCGAGGCGCACCTTGCGGTACTGCGAGATGGTCACGACCATCTGGTTGAGCAGGTTGCCATCTGGCCCCACTCGCTGCGCCGGATAGACCGCCCCGACCTCAAATATGTGCCTGCCGTCGGAGCAGGGCTGCAGCCCTTCGGGCAGGTTTTGCGGGTCCAACGCCAGGCCGGTCAATTGGGCAAAGCGACCCAGGTCAGCGCGGTTGGACGTGATGTAGTTTTCCAGGCGGATACGGTAGCGCAGCATCTCGTTATAGGTGCTTTCCCGGTCGTAAAACATTTTGCGCCGGTTGGCCACATAGCGCATTTCACGCGAGATGCGCTCAAAGAATCCGCTTTCCTCCTTGGGCGCGGAAGGCCAGCACAGGCTCTCCATCGCCAGGTTGCGCACATCGTCCGGGTAAATGCCGCGCTTGCGAAACGCCTCGATCATCGCCACGCGATAACCGCGGTCGTCATACGGAACCAGGTCCATGTCAGCTGTGATCAAGGCGCGCAGGTAGTCGCCAAATGTCATCGCCACCGGCGGGCAGTAATCCAGCGCGCGGATGCACATCATCAGCACGTGCTGGGCCGCCCGCGAGGCCTCCAGCGCCAGGCGGTTGACCAGGTCAGGATGGATCGCCCCGTTGGGCAGCACGCCCGTGCCGCCCGTCGCGATGCGCAGCAGGTCGGCGATGCGGCTTTTATAAATCGCGATAAACGCGTCAAAAACAGCCGCCACCAGGATCGCGCCGCGCGCGTGGGGTTCTGTAACGCGTAGAAATTCGGCCGGGTTGGGTTTCAACGGCTCCCAAGCGCCGCTCTGCGGGTTGACTTTCCCGATCGCGTCGCGCAGCGCGCCGTAATTGCCGATCGCCACCCCAAACTCCTGCGCCAGCTGGCCAAGCATATTCGGCGCGCCCAGGTCGCCGCGCGTGCGCGCAATTTGATGCTTCAGCACCTCTGGAAAGCTGAAATGCTGGAACAGCGCGACGATATCCGAAAACGCCTCGTGGAAAGCCAGCGCGTCCGGCCCGGTGTTTTCGATGAAACGTCGCTGAAATCCATCCAGGATAGCGTGCGTGGTTTCGTGGGCGATGATATCATGCGAAAGGCAGGAAAAGACCGTTCCGCCCGCCAGGTGCGCGCCGGGCTGGCCAGGAGTCGCGGTGAAATAGCCGAACAGCAGCGCCTTTTTCTTGGGGTTGTAAAAAGCGTTGGCTTCGCGCAGCGCGTGCGGGTAAATGCGCAGACGCTGCACAAATTCTTCGGTCTTATCCCCGTAGGAGCTTTCTACGGAGTGCGAACGCCACATCACCCTCCGCCCCAGCGCCTGCTCGAAATTGCGGATGGTGGTCATCGCCACCGCGTAGACCATCTGCTGGTGAAACTGCGGGTTGCCCACCGATGGCGCCAGCCCATCCTGAGCGATCAGGTGCGGGTTGCTCAAATCCACCGGGGCATAAAAGCATCCGCTGGGCGGGTCGTAATCCACTACCTCTACATACTCGCCCACCGGCCCCGGCTGCAGCCCGTCTTCCCAGGGCGCTTTATATACGATCTCATTGATCCCCATCGTCTCAAGCTGGGTCGAAATGCTGGGGTCAAACGCGTATCCGCGCAGACGGCGGAACGGCGGTTTCGGAATTGGTGCGGAAAAAGATTTCATGCTTCCCTTTCACGGCTGGCCATAATCATCCAGGTATCTCGCCACGCCTGCGGCCGCGCTTTCGCATCGCCAGCAGCCATTAATCATCTATCTATTATACACAAAGTAAATAATATACTATCTATAAACTGAGGTGTCGAGCGTGAAAATGGTGCTCCGCGCCAAATTCACACAAACTCATCCTCTTTTTCTTGAGAGGAAACTCTCATCTCAAGAAGCAGGATCGGCTGCGGGGCTGCTGGCGCTCTGAACAGCCTTCCTTGGACGAAACCTCGGTTCCAACGGACTGATCGGCAAAGCTATTGTAGAATAGAATAATATATCTCGCAAACTGCAATCATCATGCGGGGTGAACTCAAAAATGGGGAGCCTTGTTGGTATCCAATGCGCCTTCGATGCATTGAGAACCAATGCCCCTTTCTTAAGGATCCACGATCTGCTATTTCGTACAGGAGAAGAAATGCCACAGTATCCACTTTCATTGTCGTTCAAAATCGTTGTTTTCAATCCGCAGGTCAAGGTAACCGATGCGGCAGGCAGCCTGGTCCTATACGTTAAGCAGAAAGCCCTGGCGCTGAAAGAATCGGTCAAAATTTACGCGGATGAAGCCCAAACGACCGAGCTGTTCGCGATAAAGGCCAACAAAGTCATCGACTTCTCAGCCCAGTACAACATTACCACGCCAAACGGGCGGCAGATTGGTACCGTGCGCCGCCAGGGGCTGCGCTCCATCTGGAAAGCAACCTATGAAATTCTGGACGCCAGCGGCAACCAGATCGGCCTGATTCACGAAGAAAACGCCTGGATCAAGGTGCTCGACTCGATTGTCAGCGAGATTCCCTTTGCTGGCATGTTCATCAATCCGGCCTACCTGGTCGAACTGCGTGGAAATACGGTCCTGTACCTCAAAAAACAGCCGGCCTTCTTCGAGGGCAAATTTAACCTGGAGCAGCGCGGCCCCATCGCTTCCGCCGAGGAAGAGTCACTGCTGCTCAACAGCATCATTATGATGCTTCTGCTCGAGCGCAGCCGCGGTTAGTCAAGTCAAACCAACCCCCATCGTTCGAGCAATACCTACGGGTTCCGCTGCGTGTTGAACGTACGCTGATCCAAACATGCACAAAGCCTCCAGCCAGGCTCGCCTGGCTGGAGGCTTTGTGTACCGAGAGAAAGCCGCGGGTTACAAACTGCCTTTTTCCTCGCGAATGTCCACGATCTTGTTGACCAGCGGCGCGAGCGCATCTTTCAGCTCCTGCAAGCCCACGCCCGCCACCTTCAACGTCACAGCGCGCCGGTCGCTGCTCTCACCCTGGATCGCCCCCATCCCGTTGATGTTGCCGCCCAGCTTATGGATCGCGCCAGTCAGGTCATTCATCTTGCCCGGCACATCATCCACTTCCACCGTCACCCGCACGCCCGGCGTGCGCGCGCCCAGCATCTCCAGGAAGATGTGGAACAGGTCGGTCTCGGTGATAATCCCCACCAGACGGCCCTCGCGCAGCACCGGCAGACCGCCGATGCGTGAATCTGCCATGATCCGCGCCGCTTCTTCGATCGTCGTGTCTTCCGTCACTGTCACAACCTTCTGCGACATGACCCGCTCGACGGTGATTTTGGAGAGCAGGAAATTGATTTCCCATACGCTCAAGGTTGTCGCATCGGAGGGTGAAGCGTTCATCAAGTCAGAGTCGGTCACGATCCCGACCAATTTGCCCTTACTGTCTACCACCGGGTAGCGCCGCACTTTGTCTTTTTGCATGCGCGCCAGGGCATCTTGCACGGGAACGTCTTTGGTGATGGTCAAGACCGGGTGTTTCATCCGTTCGGACACTAACATGGCAAACTCTCCTTTTGCTGGGGCAGAGATAACATTGACAATGCAGGATAGATCGTTATATCGATTCTACATCAAGTTTCCAAAAACATAGCCGCGATCTTCACACATAAGGCAGCCGAGGATGATCAAAAAACATTGCGCCTTTTCGGTGAAACACCTGCCGCACCGCTGGCGGTAACAGGCGGGACTGATGGCCAGTTCTGCGAAAGTTCATTGCGCTGGCCGGTTTAGAGGCGGAACCACTCAAAAAAGAGCGCATACAACAGGCTGGCGATGGCACAGGTCAGCAGCATCACCGGCAGCCCGCGCTTATTCCACAGGCGCGCAGTGACCGGTGAACGCGTTTTCTCAGACAGCGCAGCGACCACAATATTAGCGGTTGAGCCGATAATCGTCGCGTTTCCGCCCAGTCCCGCCCCAAAGACCAGCGCCCACCACAGCGGGCGCATCTCCAGGCCCGCCGCGCCCAACCCTTCAATCACCGGGATCATCGCAATCGTGATCGGGACATTGTCCACCACCGCTGAAAGCAGCGCGATGATCCACAGCAGCACCAGACCCAGCCAGACCGGCGGGAGCACTTTAAGAGCCGACAGCCATGTCGCCAGCAGAGCGAAGACGCCGGTCGTTTCCATACCCCCCACCATGACGAACAATCCCGCAAAGAAGAGCAGCACCCCCCACTCCACTTTGTGCAGCATCTCATTGATCGAAGGCCGCACCCAAACCATCGCCGCGGCTGCCGCGCTCAGCCCGATGAAGGCCGGGCTGATCTGTAACGGTCCTTGAAAGAAAAATAACACCAGCGCGCCCGTCAGGACGATCAATACCTTTTTGGCAGTGGGCGCGTCGTCCAGCGCCTGGGCCAGGTCCAGCTCGTAAAGCGCTTCGATATTTTTCGGCGCCTGCCGCAGTTCGGCGCGAAACAGGCGCAGCAGCAAGGTCAGGGCGGCAGCCCAGGCAACCACAATCACCGGCAGCGAATGCGTCAAAAAGTCCGTAAAGCTCAGGTTCGAGGCTGAGGCGATCAGCACATTCGGCGGGTCGCCGACCAGGGTCGCGGTGCCGCCTGTGTTGGATAGCAGCGCTTCGGCGGTTAAAAAGGGCGCCGGGTTGATCCCCAGGATTTCACAAATCAAGATCGTCACCGGCGCGATCAGCACCACCGTGGTGACATTATCCAGAAACATCGACAGGACGGTTGTGACTGCCCCCAGCAAGATCAGCAGGCGAACCGGGCTGCCCTTCGACAGACGGCCAGCCCAAACGGCCAGGTACTGAAAAAAACCGGTCGCCTCCAGCATCGCCACCAGAATCATCATGCCCAACAGCAGCCCAATCGTTTCAAAGTCGATCGTGCGCAGAATTTTTTCTTCGGTGAAAGCGCCAAAACCGACCCCGATCACCGAAACCAGCGCCGCGCCCGCCATCGCCACAATCGTGCGGTTCAATTTTTCGGTAAAGATCAGGTACAGGCTGAACAGAAAAATGAGTGTGACAAGAATCGCCGCCAGGTTCATTCGCTCTCTCCCTGCAACGTCTCCCAACGGCCCAACAACAGCGCCCCGATGTCGACGCGCGAAGCAATCCCAATCAGCCGGTCGGCGGCATCCACCACCGGCAGGTCATGGATGTTGGCGTGGTGCATGACCGAGAAGGCGCGCAGCAAACCGCTGTTTTCATGCACGCTGACCGGCGGCTGCATCACCCGCGTGACCGGCAGCTCCAACATCGCCGGCTCGGGCACGCGCATTTCAACCGCGCCGAAGTCGCCGACAAAGTCAAAATCTTCGACAAAATGGATAAAATCGGGCAGCACCAGCGCCAGCAGGTCGCGCATTTGAATGAGACCAGCCAGCCTCCCGCCAGCATCGACGACCGGCAGCGATCCAATATGGTGGCTCGAGAGCAGCGCAGCCGCCTCGCGCAGGGTTGCCCCGCTGCGAATCGCGATCACTTTGCGTTTCATACAATCGGAAACTTTCAATGACGAGGTCATCTCAACCCTCCCGGATCATGCCCAACCGTGTATCATCTCAAGCGTTTATAACCATTCCTGCTTGCCGTTTGCCGCCAGCAGGCGCACCACCTCGCGCACATCCTGCTCGCGCTCCTTGGCGCAGACCAGCAGCGCGTCCTCCGTATCCACGATTATCAGGTCTTGCAGCCCGATCGTCGCGATCAAGCGCCGCCCGCCAAACACGATCGTGCCGCGGGTGTCGATCGCCAGGTGTTCGCCGCGCACCAGGTTGCCGTGTTCGTCCGGCGGCAGCACTTCGCTCAGGCTGGCCCAGCTGCCAATATCCGCCCAGCCGATATCGACCGGGATCACTGCCGCCGAAGCCGCCCCTTCCATCACGCCATAATCAATGGTCTGCTTGGCCACCCCGGGCCAGGTGTCAGCCAATACCTGGTCATACTCCGCCAGCCCCAGCGCCGGCTGGATCTCACACAGCTGCGCGTAAAAGCGCGGCATCTGGCGCTGGAACTCCGCCATGATCTGCCCAACCTGCCAGACAAACATGCCGCTGTTCCAGGCATAGCCGCCCTGCGCCAGCATCTGCTGAGCCGCATCCAGGGCGGGTTTTTCGACAAACCGCGCCAGCGTGTAGACCCGGTTGCCCTCCAATTCGGCCAGCAGATTGCCCTGCTGAATATAACCAAAACCCATCGACGGGAAAGAAGGCTGGATGCCCAGCGTCACCAGGTAGCCTTGAGCGGCCGCCTGATACGCCGCGCGCAGCGCCTGGCAAAATGCCTGCCCTTGAGCGATAAAATGATCGGCGGTGATCACCGCCATCACCGCCGCGGGATCGCGCTGCTGGATGTGCAGCGCCGCCAGCCCAATCGCCGGGGCCGTCCCGCGCCCCTCCGGTTCGAGGATGAAATTGGCTGCGGGAATCTCCGGCGTCTGCTGCGCTAATATGTCAGCATAATCGGCGCGCGTGATCACCAGGATGCGCTCGGGCGCGAAGAGCGGGCGCAGCCGGTCGACTGCCATCTGGAACATCGTGCGCTCGCCAGCCAGGCGCAGAGCTTGCTTGGGAGTCTTCTGGCGGCTGAGCGGCCATAACCGCGTCCCGCTCCCGCCCGCCATAATCAACGCATAATAATGGTCCAAAACAACCTCTCTTTCATTCCAGGAATACGCTCAAAAGGTATCATCTCACCCAACATCCCATCTTTTGATACTGTTTGCGAATTCCACCCCACCCCTCGAAAGCTCGGGGCAGGCCCCCGGCCCCGCCCCACCCTCTCCGCTACGCTACAGGGCGGCGAGGCGCCGGGGCGGGGAGTGGAGGTTTTGGAGGTGAAATGCGGCACAGAGTGCCGCATTTCACCTCCAATCCTCTTTTGCTCCCCCTTCCCTTTTGGCAAGGGGGCTGGGGGGATGGGAGGCGCCCAATTCGCCAACAGTATCTCTTTTTGAGATGATACTTCAAAAGTATTGTAAACGAAAAGCGCGAGGGCGCAGCCGCAATTCGTCACGCCAGCATGGTAACGTTACCATTATTGTATCACTGCACGCTGAAAACGCATAATCCCCGCCCCACCAGTTATAATCAAGCTTAATCCAGTCATGCACAACGGCCAGTCATGGCTGGGCACCCGCACCCCACTTCCCCGAGGAGAACCCATGCCCCCACTCAAGTTAGGTATCGTCGGCGCCGGTTTCATGGCCCAATTCCACGCCCGCGCCATGCAGCAGGTGCGCGGTTTTGAGATCGCCGGAATCACATCCCCGCACCGCGCGGCCAACCTGGCCGAATTTGTGCGCGCGAACAACCTGGGCGAAGGCAAGGTCTACCCGAGCATCACCGAAATGGCCAAACAGGTCGATGTCGTCGCCATCTGCGGCCCCAATTACGCCCGCGTCGAGATGGTCGAGGAATTGGTCAACGCGGTGCGCGCGGGCGCCGACCTGAAGGGCGTGATCTGCGAAAAGCCGCTGGGGCGCAACGTCAAAGAAGCGCGCCGCCTGGTTGACCTGGCCGCTTCGGCCAGCTTGAAAACCGCCTATTTTGAAAACCAGCTCTTTATGAAACCCCTGCAGGCCCAGCGCGTCCAGCTCGCCCCCCAGCAGCGCGCGATGGGCCCGCTCTCGCTGGTGCGCTCCTCCGAGGAGCACGCCGGGCCGCACACCGCCTGGTTCTGGGATCCGACCCGCCAGGGCGGCGGCGCGCTGAACGACATGGGCTGCCACAGCATCGCCTCGGCCTGGTATGCCCTGACCCCGCCCGGCAATCCGCTCACCTACCTGCGCCCGATTTCGATCAGCGCGGAAGTCGCTCTGCTCAAATGGGGCCGGCCAGAATGGCGCGAGATCCTGATGCACGAACATGGCGTGGACTACAAAAAAACCCCCGCCGAGGATTTCGCCACCGGCGTGATCACCTTCCGCAACCCCGAAACCGGCCAGCTGAGCAAGGCCCAGTTCACCAACAGCTGGATGTTTGAGAAACAGGGCCTGCGCCTGGCCCTGGACGGGACCGGGCCAGGCTATGCCTTTGAGATCAACTCGCTGGCTTCGCCGGTCAACGTCTTCGTCGGCGACGACGCCGCGGATGTAGTGGCCGACGCCGGCCTGGCCCTCGAAAAATCGACCGCCTCGCGCGGGCTGCTGACCGTCCTGCACAACGAGCCGGACCTGTACGGGTACACCGACGAAAACGATGACGCCGCGCGCGCCTTCCGCCTGGGCCGCGACGGTATGCTGCCCTGGAGCTATGGGCTGGAGATCACGCGCCTGGTGATGGCCGCCTATATGGCCGCCGAAAAGGGCCATACCATCGACCTGCGCGCCTGGTCGATTCAGATGGAACTGGAAAACTACATCCCCTTGATTCAGCAGGGCCGCGGCGCGGAAATCCTCTACTGACCCTCTTGCGGCAAACAAAAACTGGCCCCGACGAAGGGCCAGTTTTTGTTTGGCGTTCTCCTCTACCAATCCACCACGGACTGGTCGTCCGGGTGATAGCTCATCGGATTGGTCCAGGTGTGACCGATCTTGTCGGTCAGCGCCTCTTCGTCCAGCTCGATCCCCAGGCCTGGGGCAGTCGGCAGGTCAACATAGCCGTCCTTGACCACAAATGGGTTTTTCAAATAGCCCTCTCCCAGCGATACATGCTCCTGGGCGATGAAGTTCGGGATGGTCGCGTCCAGCTGGATACAGGCCGCCAGCGAAATCGGCCCGAGCGGGTTGTGCGGGGCGATCGCGGCGTAATAGGCCTCGGCCATCCCGGCAATCAGATGCACCTCGTGGATGCCGCCCGCGTGGCACAGGTCCGGCTGCAGGATCATCGCCGCGCGCTTTTCGAGGATCTCGCGGAAGCCCCACTTGGTGAAGATCCGCTCGCCGGTCGCGATCGGCAGGTGCGTGCCGCGCGCGATGTCGGCCATGATATCCACGTTCTGGCACTGCACCGGCTCTTCGATAAACATCGGCTGGTAAGGCTCCAGCGCTTTAATCAACAGCTTGGCCGTCTGCGGCTGGATCGCGCCATGAAAATCGATCGCGATGTCCACCTCGGGCCCGGCTGCCGCGCGCAGCGCGGCAAAACTTTCCGCCGCGCGCTCCACAAAACCCTTGGTTTCGATGATGCGCGCCGGGCGCCCACCCTGGATGCCGGTCTTAAACGCCGTCCAGCCCTGCGCCACCAGCTCTTTCATCGCTTTGGGGTCAGGACCGGCGTGT
>Ga0172369_10008255_pt1 | contig 11834 bp, 9 predicted proteins | sample LakKiv25m_FD_114539 | JGI IMG/M metagenome (GOLD analysis project Ga0172369, IMG submission 114539) | Freshwater microbial communities from Kabuno Bay, South-Kivu, Congo - kab_022012_11.25m | ecosystem: Environmental > Aquatic > Freshwater > Lake | place: Democratic Republic of the Congo... | reverse complement strand
CATCGGGATAGAAAATCCAGTTACTGCCAATGAGAAACTATGGTTTGATCATCAATCGCTCAACATTGCATTACCCATGATGGCAGGACAGAAAGCCCGCGTGGAATTATATTCGGCAACAGGTGCAATGCTTTTAAGTAAAGAAATTACACTTGATGCTGTGAACACAATTCCCGTTAAATTCGAGGGCACGTTGGTGGCCAGGGTAATAACAAATGGCAAGTTATTTACCGTAAAGGGTTTAATACAACCCTCTATTCGGCTTTAGGCAGTAAAACCGCCTTCAAATGTAAATGCAAAAAAAACAAGTTTTCAACTTTATATACCTTTTTACAATGAGAAAAAAAATTCTTTCGCTGGTATTTTTACTTTCTTTTGGCCTTTGCGCGTTTGCACAGGCACCGCCTGCACCACCAGCCAATGCGGGCGCTAATAGCGGTCCGGTTGGCGGTAATGCACCCGTGGGTAGTGGTTTAATCGTACTTTTGGGCCTAAGTGCCTATTATGGCACCCGCAAGACCATACAAATTATGCACCAGCAGGATAATTAAGTCGTACAAGCGCGGTTAATTGTCGTATAATAACCATTCAAAGCCAAAACCTTTATGTATACGATAAAGGTTTTGGCTTTATTTTTAAGAGAGCAGCAGATGGAATGCAATCGTGGGTAAAGCACCATTTGAATGCACATTGGTATTACATTCCTTTGAGCGTAACCAGAGGCAATTATTATCTTTGACAAAAATTAGTACAACGTACCCAATGGTAAAAATTAGTAAAGAATTCCCCCGCAACTTTTGGACCGTTATTGTGATGGAGTTTTTTGAGCGCGGCTCATATTACGGGGTAATGTCGGTGTTATCGGTTTATCTGGTAATGTCAACCGGTGAGGGGGGGTTGGGATTCTCAAAAGAAAGCGTTGGGGTCATCAAGAGTACAATAACACCCCTGCTGTATATTCTACCCATATTATCAGGAGCCCTGGCCGATCGCTTTGGCTACCGGCGCACATTGATGATGGCCTTTGCAGTAATGAGTACTGGTTATTATCTTACCAGTTTGTCAACATCGTATGGGCTGGTGTTTCTCAGCCTTTTGCTGATGGCTGTGGGGGCAGGATTTTTTAAACCCATAATTTCAGGTACCATTGCCCGCGTTACCGACGAAAGCAATTCAGGACTTGGATTCGGAATATATTACTGGTCAATCAACCTTGGTGCTTTCATATTTCCGCTAATCTTAATACCTTATCTCAAAGGAATAAGCTGGAGTTATATTTTTGTCATGGCCGCCATCGGCACGGGTTCAATGCTTTTGCTCAACCTGTTTGTGTATAAAGAACCCCCCAGGCCAGCCAGTACCAAACCACTTTCGGAAGTGCTTAAAGGCATCTTACTGGTGCTTAAGGATTACCGCTTTATTATGATGATTGTAATATACAGCGGCTTCTGGATTCTTTACTTTCAGATGTATGATACCGTGCTTTGGTACCTGAAGGATTATATGGATATGACGCCGGTAAACAATGTGGTTAATCGTTTGCTGGGTATATTCGTTTCGAATCCCACATGGAAATTTGATGCCGAACATGTAACGGTTATCAATGCCGGCGCCATAATCGCGTTGCAGCTGATCGTATCAAATATTGTTAAAAAAGCCCCGCCCCTACCCACTATGATTGCCGGAATTGCCATGGGGACACTTGGCATGGGCATTCTGGCCATTTCAACCTACGCATGGGTATTTATAGCCGGCCTCATCATCTTCTCTATCGGTGAAATGACCGCTCATCCCAAGTTTATTTCCTATATCGGGCTGATTGCCCCCTCCGATAAAAAAGCGCTTTACCTTGGCTATTCATTTCTTTACGGAGTGATTGGCAGCGGTATTGGAGGAATTCTGGGAGCTACACTTTACGTTTATTTTGTAGATACGCTCCAACGCCCCGGCTTGCTTTGGTTTATTTTCAGCCTTATTGGCGTGGCTACCATCATCGGTTTACTTCTGTATAACAGGTTTCTGAAACCGAAACAATAACCAACCGCCTCCTTCGCTATGACACTGCATTCCGTGCCCTTAAAAAACCTGCCGTTTAGCTGCAAAACCTGCTTCTGCAAATAAGTTATCAGGGTGCAATCATCAATTTAGCACAGGCTTTGCCCAAACCAGTTTTGTTTATGGGGAATAACACTTCCTTGTCCCGTTAAATGAAATCTTGTTAAATTTGCACTCTTCCTGAATATCAGGTTAGCATAGTTACATCCACATTAAAATATACACCCATGAAAGGTTCGATTGCCATTCTTGCCGGCGGAGGCCCCGCTCCCGGAATTAACTCGGTTATTGCTTCCGTAACAAAGGTCTTTATTAAAGATGGTTATAAGGTTATCGGTTTGCACGACGGCTACAAAACACTCTTTACCGATAAACCCAACATGATGGAGATTGATTTTGCCATGGCCGATCGCATGCACAATCAGGGCGGATCTTTTCTGGTAATGAGCCGCCACAAACCCAAAGATGCCGACTTTAACACCGATTTCTTTGTTAAGAACAATGTCAAACTGCTGGTGACCATCGGAGGCGACGATACCGCATCGACTGCCAACCGTATTTCAAAGTTTCTGGCTGCCAACAATGTAAAAATTCAAAACATTCACGTTCCCAAAACCATCGACAATGACCTGCCCCTGCCCGATGGCATCCCGACCTTTGGCTATCAAAGCGCCAAACAGGAAGGAGTGCGTTTGGCAACCACTGTTTACGAAGATGCCCGTACCAGTGGGAACTGGTTTGTAGTTTCGGCCATGGGCCGTGAAGCCGGCCACCTTGCCTTTGGTATTGGTGCCGCCTGCCATTACCCTATGATTATCATCCCCGAAATGTTCAATAAAACCGAGGTCACCTTTGACCGCATTCTCAGGCTCGTAATCTCATCCATGATCAAACGCAAAGTGCTGGGTATCAGCTATGGTGTTGCCATAGTAAGCGAAGGCGTTTTCCATTTTATGACCGATAATGAAATTACTTCTTCGGGCATACAGTTTACTTTTGACGACCATGGACACCCTGAATTGGGTAACGTGAGCAAAGCCCATATTTTCAACATGCTGCTTCAGCAAAGGCTCAGCGAATTAAAGCTTAATGTAAAAAGCCGTCCGGTCGAACTTGGCTACGAATTGCGTTGTGTACAGCCTATCGCTTTTGATATGCTCTATTGTGCGCTAATGGGTATTGGCGTTAAAGTGTTGTTCGATAAGGGTCTCACCAGTTGCATGGTAGTAAGTGGACCCAATGGCGATATAAGCCCGCTCTACCTCAGGGATGTTGAAGACGAAAATGGCAAGGTAAAACCACGCCTGGTAAATATGGCAGGCCAGAAATCACAAATGGTATTCAACGACAGCCTGCAATACATCGAACCAGCCGACTACGAAGCCGCCAGGAAATACGTTCCCGATCCTGAAAATTATGATTTCCATAAAATCTTGAACTGGTAATAACGACTAGTTTAGGCCATTTAACCCAGGATAAAGGGCTCAATGCACCCACCTAAGAGCGTATCATGTTTACGGATGTATTACTCGTATTAATAAATACAAAGATCGCAAGCAATAATTTTAATAAAACTTACGGTAATGGATGCTTCCCTATCAGAAAAGTCCACAAATCCGCAAGGATGCTCTTTTTTGATCCAATATAATGTTTGGCGATGCCAATCGCGCCAAACCATGAATGCATTTTAAATATATGGGGCAAATAAAAGTTACATTAGTTTGCATTGCCAAGCGATTGCAAGAGGTGCAGTATAACCAATGCACAAAAGACATTTGTTAATTTTCCAAATATCGCCTTTCGAACGATACTTGGATGCAATGTTAAATGCTTATTTCTGATGAAAAAGGCTATGCCTTACGAATTTCGTTGTGAACACGACCAAAAATGGAAGTGCCTTCGTAAGTGAATGCCCAATTTGCGAAAATAACTACTTTGACTATATGATTAATTCTGTTTTTTTTGTTTTGCGCTTTTCTCTACTTAATGCTACTTAAACAATTGTAATATCTTACCAACCAATACCTGCGCCATTTTAAGATTCGATTCGTGGGTCCATCCGGCTATGTGAGGCGAAAGAAGTACTTTATCGGATGCAATAAGCCGCTTAAATGGCATTGGCAAAGTAGTTGCATCAAGATTCTCGAATGATAGTTTTTCATATTCGAGTACATCAAGAGCTGCACCCAAGACTTTTCCGGAATCTATAGCATTTATCAGAGCTTCTGTATCAAGGCATTGACCACGAGCTGTATTGATAAGGATGACCGGTTTTTTAAAATTCGCCAGCCAATCTGCATTAACCATATACCGTGTTTCAGCGGTTAGCGGTACATGCAAACTCACAATATCCGCCGTTTCAAACACGTCATCCATCTTAACCTCTTTCACATACAATTTATCGAAGCCGGTTTTATACTTGTCGTAGGCTATAACTTGCGCACCAAAACCGCTCAATTTCTCGGCAAAGGCACTCCCCATATTTCCGAAACCAATAATAGCAATGGTTTTGCCTTGTATTTCTGTTCCGCGGTTTCCGGCCCGAATCCATATGCCATTGCGAACTTCTACATTGACACGGCATAAGTGATTGAGTAGCGAAAGCAACATGCCTATCGCATGTTCACCAACAGCATCGCGGTTACCTTCGGGAGCATTCAAACAGGCAATACCTTTTGATTCAGCATAAGCCTGATCTATATTCTCCATGCCCGCTCCTACTCTGGCTATAAACCGCAACCGGGGTGCAGCGTCAAGGGCTTCGCGGTCGAGTTTTATTTTACTTCGGATTACCACTCCATTGGCATCAGCCAGTAATCGCAGTGCTTCCCCGCGTTCATTACCGGGATAACTATAACAATAAAATCCTTCAGCAGTAAGTGATGTTTCCAAAGCGGGATGTGCTGTATCTATAAAAAGCACCGATGGTTTCATAAGATATATTTTGAATATGCAAAGGTACGGCCATTCGCGATTTCATTCAACAAATCCGCGCTATATTACCCGCATTCGCCTTAATTATTGTACCTTCGCCCCTCTAATCGGTAAATTGAAAAAATTTATTTAGTATGTGGAATATACTAGTACGGTTAATGCTGAGAAACCGGCCCGGGATACTGGTAGTTATCGGATTGGGTACTATTGTCATGGCCTGGCAGGGATTGGGGGTAAAACTTTCGTATGATATGATGCGGATGCTTCCGTCAACCGATTCGGCGGTGATTAATTACGAAGCATTTAAGAAACGATTTGGTGAAGATGGAAGCGTGATGGTGATCGGGGTTAAAAACCCGGATATGTTTCGTCTCGATGAAATCAGTGCCTGGTACGACCTCTCGAACGAAATGGCGAAAATCGAAGGCGTTGCCGGTGCGATGTCGATCGCCAGAACTGCTGATATAGTTAAAAACGACAGCCTTCGCAGATTTGAATTTCTGCCGGTAATTAGCCGTAAACCAACCAACCAGGCTGAAGCTGATTCGCTCAAAAAACGGGTACTCTCACTCAAATTTTACGATGGGTTACTGTACAATTCGAAAACTGACGCTTACCTGCTCGCAGTTACTTTTCAGAAAGAAAATCTAAACGACAAAAGCAGGCTGAAAGTTACCGATCGTATTGTTGAGCTGGCGGATGCCTATGCAACAAAAACCGGACATAAACTTCATTACTCGGGCTTACCATACATACGTACGGTAATGACCCGAATGATAAAAAGCGAATTGTTTTTGTTTATTTTTCTATCTATCGGGGTTGCCGCACTCATTCTTTTTCTGTTTTTCAGATCAATAAAGGTTGTTGCAAGTTCGCTTATTGTTGTGGCTATAAGTATTGTTTTTACCCTGGGCTTAATCGGACTTTTCGGATATAAAATAAGCATTCTCACAGGAGTAATTCCATCGCTGATTGTTGTAATAGCCATCGAAAACTGCATTTACATTCTCAATAAATACCACTGGGAATTCAGGCTGCATGGTAATAAAATTAAAGCACTTTCGAGGGTTGTGCAGCGCATAGGATTTGCTTCACTTATGGTAAATACTGCTACTGCTGCAGGTTTCGCAGCTTTTATTCTGGTTAGCAACCAGCTGTTGCGTGAATTTGGTATAATTGCCTCTATCAGCATAATGCTCGAATATTTGCTCTGTATTTTGCTGCTGCCCATCATTTTTAGTTACATGAAACCACCAACTGAAAAGCACCTGGCGCATCTCGATAACCGTATTTTCAGTTCAGTGCTCGAAAAAATCATCCACATCATCCAATTTAAGCGCAAAATGGTGTTTACACTTGCCGGACTCTCTCTGGTTGCAGGAATTATTGGTATGATGCTCATGCGTACCTCAGGAAAGGTGGTTGATGACATCAGTGATTCTAATATACTTTATAAAGATCTTAAATTCTTTGAGAAGGAATTTGGAGGCGTTATGCCTTTTGAAATTTCGGTTGATACCAAAAAGAAAAAAGGGGTAATGCGGCTTTCGACCATCGAAAAAATTGATGAGCTGCAAAAAGTAGTGCTGAAAAATAAAGAGTTCTCGAAACCACTTTCGGTGGCCGAATTGGCCAAATTTGCCAAACAGGCCTATTTTAAAGGCGACCCTGCCATGTATGAAATCCCCAATTCGCAGGAACGCAATTTTGTTTTTTCTTATTTCCCACGAAAGGCTGGTGGACAGCAAGGATTGCTAAACTCTTTTATCGACAGCACTCAGCAATACACCCGGGTAAGTTTTCAAATGGCCGATATCGGGACAAAAGAAATGAATCGTCTGTTGGATACCATTCGACCTCAGGTTAAAAAAATATTCCCCGCCAACAAATACACAGTTTATATTACCGGTAATAGCCTGGTTTATACCCGGGGAACCGAATTTCTTATTAAACATTTGTTTGAAAGTGTGCTTATTGCCATAGGTTTTATTTCGCTGCTAATGGCACTTATGTTCTCGAGCATGCGCATGATTGTGGTGTCGATGTTGCCCAATATTATACCGCTCATCATCACCGCCGCCATTATGGGGTACACCGGTGTTCCGGTAAAACCATCAACCATTATCGTGTTTAGCATTGCTCTTGGAATTTCAGTCGATAATGCGATACAATACCTTTCGCGTTACCGGCACGAGCTCAGGCAAACCGGTGGAGACATCAAACAATCCACCATCAATGCCCTGCGCGAGGCCGGGTTCAGCATGATTTATACATCCATTGTGCTGGTGTTGGGGTTCAGCGTATTTATGGTTTCGGCCTTTGGCGGAACCAAAGCGCTGGGCATGCTGGTTTCAACTACCTTATTTATCGCCATGTTTTTCAATATTATGGTACTTCCATCGTTACTGCTAATACTCGATAAATATTTGGTTACCAAAGCCTTTGAATCGGAACCCTTCATCGAGATTTATGATGGTGACGATACCGTGAATGAGCATATGGATAAACATTAATTTTTGGGTTACATTCCAGCAAAAGTTGTATTAAATTTAGTAATCAAATTCTGCTAAATTTTTAATCAGATACTAAAACTAAGCCCATGAAAGGTATCATATTAGCCGGAGGTTCCGGTACGCGTTTGCACCCCCTTACACTGGCTGTAAGCAAACAACTCATGCCCATTTATGACAAACCGATGATATATTACCCGTTATCGGTACTGATGATGGCCGGAATTAATGAAATTCTGATTATTTCGACCCCTCACGATTTGCCCAATTTTGAGAAACTGCTTGGCGACGGCCGTTCACTCGGATGCCGTTTTAGCTATGTTGTTCAGCACGAACCCAATGGATTGGCACAGGCGTTTGTTTTGGGGGCTCCGTTTATTGGCAACGATGATGCTGCTTTGATACTTGGCGACAACATCTTTTACAGTTCAGGGCTCCAGAATCTGCTCGATGGATGCCGCAATCCGCAGGGAGGCATTGTTTTTGCTTACCACGTTTCTGATCCGGAACGGTATGGTGTAGTTGAATTCGATACAAAAGGAACTGCCATTTCGATTGAAGAAAAACCCAAACAGCCCAAATCAAATTATGCCGTTCCAGGTTTATATTTTTACGATAACAGTGTGGTAGAAGTTGCCAGAAATATAAAACCCAGCGCTCGTGGGGAATATGAAATTACCGATGTAAACCGCTATTATCTTGAGCGCGGATTGCTGAAAGTAAAAGTAATGAGCCGGGGTACAGCCTGGCTCGATACAGGTACCTTTTCGTCGTTAACTCAGGCATCACAGTTTGTTGAAGTAATTGAAACCCGGCAGGGACTTAAGATTGGTTGCATCGAGGAAGTGGCCTACCGCATGGGATTTATCAATAAACAACAACTGCAGGCACTCGCACAGCCGCTACTCAAAAGCGGATATGGCACTTACCTTACCCAGTTAACCTGAAAATTAACATGCATTCAATTGAAGAACTGCAACATCAGATTCACGAGGCTATTCAACGCCTGCCTATTTACCAACAGCCATCAGGGCTATACGAACCAATAAGTTATACGCTTGGGCTGGGCGGCAAACGCATCCGCCCTTTACTTACCCTTGTTGCAACGCAGATGTTCGGTGGTGATACCCGTCAGGCACTGCCGGCGGCTATCGCTATTGAGATATTTCACAATTTTACCCTGCTTCACGACGATATCATTGATCAGGCTCCCTTGCGCCGCGGAAAAGAAACTGTATTTAAAAAATGGAATACAAATACAGCCATACTTTCTGGTGATACCATGTTTGCCATAGCCTATGGTGAATTAGCGCGTGCAAATCATGAAAAACTCCCCGATTTGATGGAAGTCTTTACCAAAACTGCTATCGAAGTTTGCGAAGGACAGCAGTATGATATTGACTTCGAATCGAATGGCAATGTCAGTTTACCAGGCTATCTAAATATGATACGGCTAAAAACGGCGGTTCTTTTGGCTGCAAGCCTTAAAATCGGAGCCATCATCGCCGGCTCAGGCAACGAAGAAGCCAACCGAATTTACGAATTTGGCGAGAACCTTGGAGTTGCTTTCCAGCTTCAGGATGATTTACTCGATGCCTTTGGCGATGAAACCGTTTTCGGTAAAAAAACCGGCGGAGATATTATTAGCAATAAAAAAACCTATCTGTACCTGAAGACCATTGAATTAGCGAATAAAGAGGATGCAAAACTGTTGCAATCCCTCTACAGTACTCTAATCACAAACCCTCAATCTAAGATAAATCAGGTGCTTGCCTTGTTTAAAAAATATGACATTGAGCCACTTACACGCAAGGTAATTCAAGACTATTACAACAGGGCGATGGATACTTTTAACATTATTAATGTTGAAAACGAAGCAAGAGCTCCACTGCTTTATATTGCCAATCAACTTTTTAACAGAAAGTCGTAATTAATTTTCGGATTCTTGGCTGCTAATTTCGTCATATTCAAGATGCAACATCTCCCAATAGTCGATTTCAGCAGTCAATAGCGTTTTAAGCTTTTCGTATTCGGTGTAAACCGAGCCATCAGCCAGGTCAGTTGTAAACTGGTCGGGGTGGGTAAGTTTATGGTCTATTTCGGCAATGGCTGCTTCAAGGCGATGAATTTCAGATTCTGACTTTTCGATGCGCGTGCTGATTTTCCGCAACTCGCGATCGAGCAACTTTTTGCGCTCATATTGCTGCTTTTGTCCCGAATATCCTGAAGCAGCCTGAGCAGCACGCTCCCTTTCCCTTTCTTTATTCAGCTGATCAAGTGTGGCAATTTTCCTCTTCTCCAAAAAATCATACACATCGCCTAAATGTTGCTTTACCTGGCCATTGGTAAACTCAAATACTTTATTGGTAAGTCCCTGCAAAAAATCACGGTCGTGTGACACCACAATCAGGGTTCCGTCAAACATAAGCAAGGCATTTTTAAGTATATCCTTCGACATCATATCGAGGTGATTGGTTGGCTCATCTAGCACAAGCAGGTTTACCGGTGTGAGCAAAAGTTTGGCAAGGGCCAGTCTTGACTTTTCGCCACCCGATAACACTTTTACCTTTTTGTCAATGTCTTCACCTCCAAATAAAAAGCTGCCAAGAATATTTCTCACTTTTGGCCTGATGTCGCCAACTGCAATATCATCTATAGTCTGAAATACAGTACGCTCAGGATCAAGCAAATCAGCCTGGTTCTGGGCATAATAACCAATTTTAACATTGTGGCCAATTTTCAATTCGCCGCTGTGCTCCAGATTTTCGGTAATTATGCGGGCCAGGGTGGTTTTACCTTCGCCGTTTTTCCCAACAAAAGCTACAAAATCGTTACGTTCAATAGCAAGGTCAACACCGGCAAACACTTTAAGATGACCATAATACTTCGTTAAACCGTTGGTTTCCACAACAATTTTTCCTGATGAAGGTGCAGGTGGAAATCTGAAATGAATGGCTGATTTATCAGTTTCATCTACCTCAACACGCTCTATTTTATCGAGCATTTTTATTTTCGATTGCACCTGCCTCGATTTGGTAGCCTTATAACGGAAACGCTCAATAAACTTTTCTATTTCAGCCAGTTGCTTTTGCTGATTGGTATAGGCAGCCAGTTGTTGTTCCTGCAATTCGCCACGCTGCTCAACATAACCCGAATAAGAAGTTTTAAAATCAAAAATCCGCCCCAGCGAAATTTCGATGGTGCGATTGGTAACATTATCCAAAAATGCCCTATCATGCGAAACCAGTACAACAGCCCCCCTGTACGATTGTAAATATTCTTCCATCCACTGTATTGACTCTATATCAAGATGGTTAGTGGGTTCGTCGAGCAATAGCAGTCCGGGCCGGCGCAGAAGCAGTTTGGCAAGCTCTATACGCATTCGCCAACCACCGCTGAATTCAGCAATATTCCGCTGAAAATCTGTTGATTTAAATCCAAGCCCCAATAAAACCTTTTCGGTATCACCTTCCATTTCGTCGCCGCCAAGCAATCTGAAATGCTCATTGCAATCATTAAGTCGCTCAATCAGCTTAAGATAGTCATTACTGTGAAAATCTGTGCGTTCTGTAATTTCATGGCTCAACCGTTCACCCTCCTGGCGAAGGTGTAACACCGGCTCAAATGCTTTAAGCGTTTCGGCAAAAACCGAACCTTTGCCGGTGGTTACCACTTCCTGAGGCAGGTAACCTATCTGTAAATCGCCTGGTTTCGATATCGTTCCGGCCTCAGGTTCCTGTTCCCCGTTTATTATGCGCAATAAAGTAGTTTTACCGGCCCCGTTTTTACCTACAAGACCAATTCTTTCGCGCTCGGTAATTAAAAACGAAACATCTTCGAACAGGTATTTACCGGTAAAATAAACAGATAGATTATTAACAGAAAGCATGGGATATTCTTAGAAAAAGCAAAGGTAGAACTTTTGCCTGAACAAAATCCGCTGCCTGCTTTACACCAAAACAAAAAGGGCTCCTAATGGAGCCCTTTTTTAAAGATATCGATTAAACGATTAGTGAGTAACAACAATCTTCCTTGTGAAGGTTTCGCCATCCGAAGTAATGAACTTAACAAGATAAGCTCCGGCTTCGTAGGTACGTACATTCAGTTGGATGGTCTTGTCCTTAGTGATAATCTGCTCATAAACAGCCTGACCAACATAGTTGTAAACAGCTATTTGGCTGATGTTGTTGCTGAGTTCGATGTTAACTACATTGTTCGACGGGTTCGGGTATACTGATACCTGACCATTCTCCAGTACAGGAACATTGGTTACGTCGATACATACTTCGTTTGAAGGATCTGACTCGCAGTCTTCGTAAACAGCTGTAACAGTGT
>Ga0172369_10008250_pt1 | contig 11838 bp, 8 predicted proteins | sample LakKiv25m_FD_114539 | JGI IMG/M metagenome (GOLD analysis project Ga0172369, IMG submission 114539) | Freshwater microbial communities from Kabuno Bay, South-Kivu, Congo - kab_022012_11.25m | ecosystem: Environmental > Aquatic > Freshwater > Lake | place: Democratic Republic of the Congo... | reverse complement strand
GACGGTCCTGTCGCGGCCCCGCTTCCGCGTGCCGCTCGGGCACGGGCTCGCCCTGCTGCGGGAAGCAGGGATCGTATGTCCCGAGAACCCCGCGGACGCGCTGGAGCTGACGGCCTGGGCGAACGCCGCCCCGGCGCCGGAGCCGCTCGACACGGGCGAGTGCCTCGCGCCGGACGAGCTGCGCGCGCTCTTCGAGACGGGTCCCTTCGCACAATGGACGCTCACCCGCGAGATGGCGGATGCGCTGACGGGTCTGGCACGGCTCGCGCGCGGCGAACAGGGCGTCCTCCCGAGGCAGACCCGCGAGTCGCTGGCCGTTGCATGGCTGCGCGTGCGCCTCGGCGCCCGGCTTCTGGCCGCGACCGGCTCCCCGCTCGCGCCCGGCGTCGCGGCGCACCTCGGCGAGCATCCTCTTTCGGGGCAGTTCCTGGCGCTGCTCCTCGCATGGATGCAGGGTGTGACGCGCCGGCTGCAGGCGGAGTGACGCCGGCGACGACGAGCCCCCGCCCGGCGACCGTGGGCGAAGGCCCGGACGTCGAAGCGTCCCGTCCTCGACGCACACGACAGGCGCCGCAGAGACGGAGCGCCGCGGCGAGACCCTTTGGCTCGCGTCGAAGCAGGACGGACCAACGGCTCCCCCGGCAACGGGCAGGTTCTCCCCCGAAGAGGGAACCCCGAGGCCGAGGAGGCTCCGCGCTACGCCGCCGCGCCCTCGAACAGTCCCGCGGCGATGTCGGCGTTCGCGCTGGGTCGCGGCACGACGGCCTCGCCGGCGGCGACGACCTCGACGAGTCCGGGCTCGGACAGCAGCCGCTGGACGAGCCGGTGGTTGAGCCGGTGGCCCGTCTTGTGCGCGTGGAACTGGCCGGCCAGCGGCAGCCCCAGCAGCGCCAGGTCACCCATCGCGTCCAGCATCTTGTGCCGGACGAACTCGTCGGGCCAGCGCAGCCCCCCGGGGTTGAGCACGCTGAACTCGTCGATCACGATGGCGTTTGCCAGCGACCCGCCCAGCGCGAACCCGCACGACTGCATCCGGTCCACGTCGCGCAGGAACCCGAACGTGCGCGCCGAGGCGATCTCCCGCGCGAACGAGCGCGGCGTCACATCGAGGCTCAGGTGCTGGTCCGTGATGAGCGGGTGCGCGAAGTCGATGGAGCAGTGCACGCTCAGCCCGGACCCGGGCGCCACGCGCACCTCCTTGTCGCCGTCCGAGATGACGGCGCTGCGGCGCACCACGGCCACCCGGCGCGGCGCCTTCTGCTCGCGGATGCCCGCGCGCTCCAGCAGCTCGACGAACGGCGCCGCGGAACCGTCCAGCACCGGGACCTCGGGACCGTCCAGCTCGACGCGCGCGTTGTCGATGCCCATGCCGTAGAGCGCCGCCAGCAGGTGCTCCACGGTGCCGACCTTCACGCCGTCGCGCCCCAGCGTCGTGCTCAGGGTCGTGTCGACCACGTGGTCTGTGCGCGCCGGGATCTCGACGTCCCGCCCCGTGTCCGTGCGCACGAAGACGATGCCGGCGTCCACCGGGGCGGGACCCACGCTCAGGCGCACCCGCCGCCCGGTGTGCAGCGCCACGCCCTCGACCCTCGTCTTCAGGTAGACGGTGTGCTGGCGCTGCGGTGCTCGATGACTCATCTTCCTTCGCGCCTCGCTCCGGCCCGTCGTACTGCCCGCCGGCGGCCGCCCGGCTCCGACCGCATCCGCTCCCCGACCGTGGCCGAGCGGCCCACGGCCCTTGCCCCGCCCGGGGGTCGAGGTCGTGAGGGTGCGCAAGAAGCAAATCGCGTACCGTTCGATTCCGGTTTCTGGGGCCGCAACCTGCCGGATTCACAGGAGTTTTCGACGGACCGGTCCGACCCGATCCGACGGAATCTGGACAGTCGCCGGACAGGCTGTCATCCGTGTCGCACTCCTGGCGACCTGCGGCCTCGACGGCGATCCGCGCCGAGGGCAGCCGCACGTCTGTTCAGGTCGGTCGAAGGCGACGGTCGACGGTCGACGGTCTCCTCCGTCATTCATTCTTCATCCTTCCGATGCGCATCCTATCGACGTGCGTGGAAGCGGCCCCATGGCAGCGCTGCGTCGCTCGGCGGTGACCGCCGCGCTGATCGCGGCCGACGTTGCGGCCTACTTCCGACCCGGCAGTCCGCTCCGATTCGGCCTCGTCCCTGCGCGCTTCGCGAGCGACCCCGGCGGCGAGTGGCCGGCCCTGCTGGCGTCGCTCTTCGTCCACGCGGGGCCGGTACACCTGGCTGGCAACCTGGCGTTTCTGGCGTTTTTCGGCCCGCGCGTCGAGGCCCGGGTTGGCCACGTCTGGTTTCTGACGTCCTATCTGGCCGGCGGGGCATTGGCCGGCGCGGTCCAGGTGGCGGGCGCTCCGGACGATCCGCGCCCCATCGTGGGCGCGTCCGGCGCCATTGCCGTCGCCATGGGCGCGTGGCTGCTGCTCGCGCCGACGGCGCGCACGGGGCGCGTGCCGGCGTGGATCTGGGTCGGCCTCTGGTTCGTGTTCCAGCTTCTGGTGTGGGCGGGGCACCGGGGCCGCGTGGCCGCGGGGGCGCACGCGGCGGGCTTTCTCGCGGGAATCGTCTTGGCGCGCGTCTGGCTGGCGTTCCGTCACGCGCCGGCGGGAGGTCCGCGCCGTCGCGCCCGCGGCCGCGCTCGGGCCTCGGGCGCTACGCCGCGCGCCGGAAGCGGCCCGCCAGCCGCAGGCGCGGCGGGCCCGGCACCGAGCGCGGATCCGTCTCGTCCACGAGGTCCACGCGCACGATGCCCTGCGCGTCCAGGATGACCCGCAGGTGCTCGGTGCGTTCCTGGTCCTCGCCGCCGGGGCTGGATCGCCGCACCTTCACCACCAGGTTGACGTGGTAGACCTTGGGCAGTCGGGTCGATCGGAACGCTCCGCCGCCCGGATCCCAGTAGTCGATGCTGTCGCGCGGGTCGTCCAGCCGCACCAGGAAGTGGCGCACGTTGAAGCGCAGGATGTCGCGCACCCAGTACCCGTCCGGCATGGGCGTGTCCGCGTCGCGCGGACCCACTTCCAGCACCTTGCGGTAGTGGATGACCTCCTCGCGCCCCGCCTCCGCGTGGCGCACGGTGCGGCGCGCCAGGCGCATCTCCAGCACGTCGCGCGGCACCTCGTCCGTGCGCAGAAAGCGCATCACCTCGCGCAGCCGCGCCCGCAGCATCCCCAGGCCCACCGCCTCCAGCGTCTCGCCGTACAGGCGCGAGACGTGGTCGTGCTTGCGCAGCCGCGAGGCCAGGAACTCGTTCGTCACCGCCTTGATGCGGTCCTTCATGACGTAGGCGAGCACCGCGGCCGCGAAGAAGATCGCCTGCGTGCGCGAGGGCAGTCCCGCCAGCGTCGCCGGAAGCTGCGTCGCCAGCGCCCATATGGCGCCCAGCGCCGCCGCCACGGCGCCGATGGCGTTGCGCACGAACGTGTCCGATCGCGACTCGCGCGCGTCCAGGTACAGCGCGCCGTGGACGGTCTTCTTCAGCAGGCTCGCGCGGTAAGTGAAGTACTCGCCGTCGGCCGGGTCTCGCAGCACGAGGTAGCCGTAGCGCGCCCGGTAGGCGGCCTCCTCGCGCGCCAGCGCCGCGATCTTCAGCCGCTGGCGCACCGCGAATCCCGTCCCGTCCGCGAGCGACGGCCGCTCCAGCGCCGTCGACAGCTTCGCCAGACTCTGCTCCAGGTAGAGGCTCATGTACTCGTCGGCCGAGCGCATGGAGTCCTCGAGCGACCGCGGGCACAGCTCGGCGAACGGCCAGAAGGCGCTGCGCACGCGCCGGAAGGCCCCTAGACCCTCCCGCATCCGCCCGAGCACCGCGTCCAGCTCCGCCTCGAATCGCCCTCGATCCTGCCGCGTCGGCGACGGCCGCCCGCCGCGGGACGGCTTCTCCGGTGCCGCCGAGGCGGAAGCGTCGACGAGCCGTCGCAGCCGTCGCACCTCGGCCTTCACCGCCTCGGTGTACAGGAACGCGTAGAGCTTCACGTACACCGTCACCGGCTGCGACGACGGCGGCCGCGGCGAGCTGCGGAACTGCTTCAGCGCCCGCGCGAACGCCGCCAGCGGAGACTGGGCACACGAGGCGTCGGCGAGCCGGTCCAGCGGCAGGGTCGCGGCGTCCAGCCGCATGTGCGCGGTCACGTCGCCGTAGAACTGCTGGCGCGAGTAGTTGCCGCGGTTCAGCCCGACGTTGACCGGCACGAAGAAGAATGCGTCGACGGTGTAGCGCCGAGGACCCGGCTCGTTGCCGATGGCGAAGTTGAAGCGCACCTCCAGTTGCCGCGGATCGTGGACCTCGACGTCGGTGTCCAGCCCCGTTCGTCGCAGCGACGAGTGCGATGGCTTCTCCGGCACGGAACCGGGAGGGATCGGCGCGGGTGCGGGCGGGGCGGCGGGCATCGGTTTCAGGCGCGCGGCAGCGCGACCCAGGCCTCCGTTCCGTCGGCGTCGCGGCGGCACCCCTCGGACCCGCCCAGGCAGTCGACCAGAGGGGCGGGCAGCGCCGCCTCGTGCCCGTTGCCCGGCCTGCGCACGGTCAGCCGCACGCACGCGCCGTCGAGCGTGCCCCGCAGCAGCAGCACCGATCCGCGTCCGCTGTTCTCCATCGCACCTTCCAGCATCCGCCGCAGCGCGCGCCGCGCCCGGTCCTGCAACTCCACGACCCGCACGGCGCTCTGCGGCAGCTCGCGCTCCACGGCAATCCCCGCCGCCTCCGCCATCGGCCGCAGATCGTCCAGCGCACCGGCCACCAGGGCACCCAGCTCCACCACTTTCAGCGGCGCGCTCCCGGTCGGAGCCGCCGGAGGCGCGACCCGATCCGCCGCCGTCTCCGCCGCGTCCGCCGCCCGCGCAAGCTGCGCCCCGAACGCGGGGTCGGCGCACGGATCCACGGTCCGCCGGGCGGCGTCGCGCAGCTTCGACGCGGCGCGTCGAAGTGCTTCGGCCGCAAGGTCGCAGCGCCCGCTGCGCACGGGTTCCTCGCTCACGACGAGCGCGGGCTGGTGCTCCCCATCGGGACCGTAGATGGCAACCCAGCGGGCCCCCAGGCGCACGCCCGGCATCCAGGGCAGCTCCAGGGGCAGCTCAGTCGCCGTCCCGTCTTTCAGTACCCGGCGGATCGCCTCGGCTTGCCCACCCAACTGCGCGATATTGTTGAGACTTTCCAGCTCGTCGCGCGGCGCGAGGCCGCACAGCTCGCGGGCCCGGGCGCTCACGAGCTGGGGCGATCCGCGGGCGTCGAACAGGATGACCCCCACCGGCAGGTCGTCGAGCAGGGCGTGGAGCGTGGCACGATTGGCGCCGGACGCGAGCAGCCGCCCCCGGAGCTGCTGCGCGAGATCCGCCAGCGCCTGCGCCGCCTCGCCCAGTTCGTCTCCGCTGTCGACGCCGACCGGGTGGCCGAAGTCGCCGGCGGCGTAGGCGCGCGCCGCCACCACGATGCGCCGCAGCGGCCTCGACACGACGAGCGCCGCGACGAGGCTCAGCAGCACGGCGGCGCTCAGCGACACGGCGCCCGTGCGGTTCAGGAACGCGGTCGTGTCGCGGATGCTCGTGTCCAGGCGGTTCGTGGGCACGGCGATGCGCACCACGCCCCGCGCGGGCCCCTGCGCCGGGAAACGCATCGCCGCGTAGATGGTGCTCTCGCGCGTCGTGTCGCTCAGGCGCAGCGACGTGCCGTAGCCGTTCGCCATCGCGTCGCGGATCTCGGGCCGGTCGGCGTGGTTGCCCAGCGACGCGTTCTCGGAGTCGGCGAGCACGCGCCCGGCCGGGTCCACGATGGTGAGCCGCTGCGGCAGCACGTCGATGAGCAGCGTCGCCGTTTCCTGGAGGCGATCGGGCGGTGCGGCCGAGAGCCGGTCGCGCAGCGACGAAAGCTCCGCGTCCAGTTCCTCGCGGATGCTCTGGCGCAGTTCGTCCACGAGCACCGAGCGCAGGTAGAAGAACGCCGGCAGGAACACCAGTCCCGCGACCACCAGGTAGGTGGTCATCAGCTTGAACGGAAGAGGGACGCGCGGGCCGTGCGACATCGTGGCGGGAACATCCTACGGTCGGTCGCCGCGGGAAGCCAGTGCGTCGCAGGCCCGGACCGAAAGTCGACAGTCGAAAGCCGGCCCTTCCTACTTCGCGGGCGAGGCGCGCGCCAGGCGCCGCCGGCCGGGGTCGCGGCGCACCAGCTCCGCCTGCACGGGCTTGTTCTGCACCTGACCGAAGGCGGCCACGGGAATGCGCTCGGCGTCGTCGCTCAGCCAGATGTGGACCTCGCGCGTCGGGCCCGCGCGGTCGAGGCGCACCGCCTGACCCGACAGGTGCAGCGTGCGGAACTCGCCCGCGGGCGTGCGCACCGTCTCGCGGCCGATCACCTTCATGCGCAGCGTCCACATCCGCCGGGCGCCGAACACGGGCACGCACAGCTCCGCGCCGGGCGCGAGCGCCATGGCGCGGGCGGCGTAGAGCACCGAGAGCAGGTCGCGCGTGCCGGCGGGCGCGTCCACGACGTAGTCGTCGCGATCGCCCTGTTTCGTCGCGCGGACCTTCAACCGGCCCGAGGTCGCGGGCAGTTCGATCGCCGTGGTCCGGTTCACGCCGGCCTCGGTGGCGTTCTCGTCGTAGCCGCGGCTGTCGAGGGCGCGGCCGAGGCGGGCGGTGCTGCGGGCGCCGACCTCGTAGAAGTTGGCGGCGAACGGGGCGGTGGCGGCCTTCGCCTCGACGACCCAGGCGTCGGGGCCGCGACCGGGCTGGACCTGCAGTGAAAACGTGCCGATCTTGGCGCCGATGCTGGACAGCTCGAATTCGAGGCGTTCTCCGGGGGAGAACGGGACGCTGCGTCCGGGCGAAGGCGCCAGGCAGGGCGGTTCGGCGCGCGCAGCGAGCGGAAGAACGATCGCGACGGCGGCGAAGACGGCGCAGGTGCGGCGGGGCGTCGGCGGGGCGGGGCGGTCGTTGCGGCGTGGGGGCATCGGCGTCTCACGCCGGGTTGGACGGGGCAGGGGCCATCCTATTCCGGCCGCGCATCCGACTGCATTTCACCACGGAGACCACGGAAAACACGGAGGATCGGGGAAAGGACCACAAGAACCTCCGTGCTATCCGTGTGCTCCGTGGTGAAGTTTTTTTCGGGCCCCGCTCACGGCGAGCCCGTCGACCGCCGTCCGCTCGCGGGGCGCGTCCGGGGCTCGGCATCCGAGTCGAGCGCCTCCAGCATCTCCCGGCGGGCGGCCGCGAACGCCGCCGGGGAGCGTTCGAACCGGAACGGCTGCGGCGCCATCCGCCGCGCGAGTTCCCGTGCGCGCCGCGCACCCGCAGCGTCGCGGGCGGCGAGCAGACGCAGCAGCTCGTAGTCCTCCAGCCCGTCGCGCACGAGCTTGAGCCGCAGCGACGCGACCGGCACGTGGGTCGTGCCGCCGATGCGGTCCGGCCGTCCCGGGTAGAACAGCGTCCCGTCGCCGTTGCCGCCGAAAGCATACTGGTCGTCCCACGGATCGCGCGCTTCGGCGCCGGGAGCGCGGAAGTTGTAGGCGTGCGCCGTGTCGAAATACAGCTCCCCGCCGATGTCGTTCGCGAACGCCAGCCAGCCCATGACGCGCGCCGACGCACCGTCGGCGTCGATCACGTAGGACGGCCAGCCCGTGAAATAGCGGTCGCGCGCGTCGCCCATCGGACCGCGGCAGCCGTGCGACGAGCAGCTCTGATACCACCACAGCCGCTCGCCTTTCTCTTCGCGCGCGCGATAGTCCTCGCGCGGCGTCTGCAGGGCGCAGAACTCGCGCGGCCGCTCCTTCACGAACAGGCAGTTGAGGTTCGGCGTCCAGATGTCGACGAGCCCCGCCAGGTCCGTGCGCAGCGGCACCGTCACGAGCCGCCGGATGCCCGGCGCCGCCTGCAGCGCGGCGAGGCGCGAGACCAGCTCGGCCGTCTGTGCCGGCTTCGGCTCGTCCATCACGTACGCGAACAGCCGGTCCAGCCACCCGCGCTCGCGGAAGTGCTTCTCCACCGCACGGTAGTAGTCGCGCAGCGCCGTTCCGGTCAGCCCGTCGGGCGTGCGCAGATCGATCGACGTGAAACGCGCCCCGCCGGGCAGCGCCCCGCCGTCCAGCAGCGGCGCGATCTCCTCGTCCCAGGCGCCGAAGTCCACGCGCAGGCCGTCCTTGTCTTCGCGCACCATCGGCGGAATCCGGCTCATGCCGTGGAGGCTCACGCGATGACGCAGCGCGTCAAGCGCGTAGCTGCGCACGATCGCGCGACGCGCCTCGTCGTCGCGCTTCTCGCCGAAGTGGCCGTAGAGAAGGCTTTTTCCGGAGACCCCGAACGTCACGGGGAGCGACGAGGTGGCGGGCACGACGGCGCGGTGGACCTGGACGCGCATCCGCACGCGGCCGGCGGCGCGGTCGTGGACGCGCACGAGCAGCTCGCCGTCGTAGGCGCCAGGCGCGGCGTCGCCCGGCACGCACACCTCGACGTAGACGGGCTGGTGGCGGTGCGCCGGGACGTCGACCGGGAAGGCGCGGCGCGGCTCGCCGGTCTGGGCGTCGGCGACGGGCACCAGCGCGTCGGGCCACGGGCCGACGGCGCCCTCGACGTTCGAAGGCTTCTTCACGTCGACGAACGCCTCTCGGTAGAGCGCGGCGCGGAGTTGTCCGCCGCCGGCGCGCACGAGAGGTCCCGGGGCGCGCACTTCCAGCCGCAAGAGAGGCCGCGTCCCGGCGCTGGCGACCAGGTGGAACGCCTCGCACTCGCCGCGCGCCGCATCGAGCAGCACCGACCCGCCGGCCATGGCTTCCGCGGGCAGCGGCACGTCGGGACGCACCTTCGTCATCGACGGGGCGACGTGCAGCACGGGCGCGCGGGGCTCGGCGCGCGCCGGTCCGATCGCCGACACGAGCACCAGCGCGCCGAAGACGAGTCTCATCCGGTCCACCCTCAGGGCACGAGGCCCTGTGCCAAGGTGGATGCCCCCGCGCGGAGCGACAAGCGGCGGCCCGGCCGGCCGGCGACGCACGGGCATCCGTGAACGCGCCGCATGTGCGGCCGTAAAAAAAGCGCTGGAATTGCAAGGAGTTGGACTTCAATGCCTACACAGATAGAGCAACTCGGCGTCAGGAAGCGGGGCGGGGACGGGCCCGCGCTATCCCGCCCGCGCGACGCTCACGACGAACACGGACGAGGCGCCGCCCGCGCGCAGGGCCCGCGCGCACTCGCCTGCGGTGGCGCCGGTCGTGACGACGTCGTCCACGAGCCAGACGCGCTCGCCGTCCAGCTTCGAACGGACGCGGAAGGCGTCGAGCACGTTGCCCGACCGCTCGGCGCGGGTGCGCCCCACCTGGCGCCCCGTCGCGCGCATGCGCACGAGCACGTCGCGGCGGCACGGCAATCCGCGCTCCCGGGCGAGCGCCTGCGCGAGGTACAGCGCCTGGTCGTATGTGCGGGCGATGCGCCGGTGCGCGTGGAGCGGCACCGGGACCACCAGGTCCGCCGCCGGCAGGTCCAGCGCCGCCATCCGGCGGCCCAGTTCGCGCGCGAATTCGGGCCGATCCTCGTACTTGTAGCGGTGCAGCACGTCGGCGATGGCCGCTCCGTAGCGGTAGACCGCGCGCGCTCCGTCGAATGCCGGCGCCCCGCCCGCGCAGTCGCCGCAGGCCGCGTCCTCCGTGTCGAGGGGCATCCCGCAGCGCCGGCAGCAGGGGTCCACGGGCTCGAGCGTCGCGTCGCACACGGCGCACAGCTCGAGGGGTTCGGACGGACGATCCCGCGGCGCCAGCAGCTCCGAGCACCCCGCGCAGCGCGGCGGGAAGAGCGCGTCCAGCGCGGCGACGGCCAGCGGGTGCGTCATGCGGGCCCGGCGGCTACTGCGCCAGGTTGTCGGCCAGCTTGGCGGCGGTCTCCTTGAGCTTCGCGTTCGCGTCCGGCGAGGTGGAGCCCGCGTAGCGCCGGTAGAAGACGATGGCCTTCGCCTTGTCGCCCAGCTTCTCGTACGCACGCCCCAGTCCGTAGAGCGGCGTGGCGAGATCCGGCTTCATCTTGAGCGCCTTCTCGTAGTCGTTCACGGCCTCCTGGTACTGCTTCATGCCCAGGTAGGCGCCGCCGCGCGCCACGAACGCGTTGACGAAGTCGGGCTTGCGCCGCACGGCCTCCTCCAGCTCGGGAAGCGCCTGCTGGAATTGCCCTGCGTTGATGGACGCCACCGCCCGGCGGTAGGCCTCCTTGGCCGCCACCTCGTCCTCGGCCGTGGGCGCCCCGGCGGCCGTGGTCGGCACCGCGGCGACCGTCTTCACGTCGGCGACAGGGCTGCCGCCAACCGGCACCGGTGCCGCTGTGCCCACGGGGCCCGCCAGCTTCGGCTTCGCCTTCTCGATGTACGCGGGCGCGTAGGCATTGTTCGGGTCCAGCTCCAGCACGCGCTGCCACTTCTCGATGGCCTCCTTGTAGTAGTTGAGGTTCGCGTAGGCGAGGCCCATCTTCAGCAGCGCGTTGACGGACTGGTCGTCCATGCGGACCGCGTCCTGGTAGGAGAAGAGCGCTTCGCGGAAGTGCTTCTGCTGGAAGAACTGGTCGCCCTCGCGGATCTTGTTGAGGGCCCCGAGCGGGTCGCGTGCGCGCACGGGCGCGGCCGGCGGGGGAATCGCCGCCGGCTTCGGCGCAGGGGCGGGGGCGGCGGCGACGACAGGGGCCGGTGCGGGCGCGGCGGCCGGAGCAGCCGCCGGTGCCGCGGGTGCTGCGGCGGCCGCGGCCGGAGCCGTTGCAGGGGCAGCAGGGGCAGCGGCCGGCGCAGGCGCGCCGCCGGGCGCCGCAGAGGCCGTCGCCGGGGCCTGATCGCCGAGCTGCGCCCGCAGCGCCGCCGCCTTCACCTTCGCCTTGCCCACCCACGCCTGCTCGGAGGGGCGCGTTTCCTTGGCGATGTAGACGTCGTAGGCCTCCAGCGCCTCCTTCTGCTTGCCGAGCGAGCGCAGGCACTCGGCCAGTCCGTAGTAGCCGTCGGGATCGTCCGCGTTGAGCTTCACGTACCTGGTGTAGGCCTCCGCGGCCCCGTCGTAGGTTCCTATTTTCCTCAGTACATACGCGAGGTTGTACCAGACGAACGGCTCGGCGGGCGCCACCTTTGCCAGCTCCCGGTAGGTCGCCACGGCGTCGTCGGCGCGGCCGGCGGTGAACTGGAGCTTGCCCAGGTCCTGGTAGGCCGCGAGGTTCTGCGGAAACGCCAGGATGGCCATCTGGTACTGCTGCTCTGCGCCGGGCAGATCGCCGCCCGCGCGCAGCTCGTCGCCCTTCTGCTTGTACTTGACGCTCGCCTCCTCGCCCTTGTCCACCTTGAGCGGCTTGGCGGGGGCGGCGGCGGCCGGCTTCTTCGCGGCCGCGGCCGGAGCGGCGGCCGGTGCCGCCGCGGGCGCTTCCGCGGGCGCTTCCGGAGCGGCGCCGGGCATGGTCGCCTTGCGGCGCGGCACGGCGTCGGCCCGCCCCGCGGCCAGCGCGAAGGCTCCCAGGACGACGAAGGCGGTGGTGTTTCGCATCGGAACCTCTCGGGCCTTTTCCGCCCGGGTCGGTGCCCGCGGCGGCCGCCCCCGCCCCGCGGGGGCCTTTCCGGTGAACGTGCCGGCCGGGCGCTCGATCTGCCGGCCAGCGGACAAGCCTAGTCGATCTTGCGGTCGATGATCGTGGCAATCCCCATGCCGTACCCGATGCACAGCGTCACGCACGCCCGCCGCTTGTCCTGGCGCTCCAGCTCGTGCAGGGCGGTGGCGAGCAGCATGGCGCCCGTGGCGCCCAGCGGATGGCCCAGCGCGATGGCCCCCCCGTTGACGTTCACGCGCTCCAAGGGGATGCCCAGCTCCTT
>Ga0172369_10008247_pt1 | contig 11839 bp, 10 predicted proteins | sample LakKiv25m_FD_114539 | JGI IMG/M metagenome (GOLD analysis project Ga0172369, IMG submission 114539) | Freshwater microbial communities from Kabuno Bay, South-Kivu, Congo - kab_022012_11.25m | ecosystem: Environmental > Aquatic > Freshwater > Lake | place: Democratic Republic of the Congo... | reverse complement strand
GCCCTGAATCTGTCGGCGATCATTTCAAGCTTATCCTCCTGGATCTCGCCTTCGATAGGCCAATTTTTGCCTGAAGCCGCTTGTGCCTTCAGTTTCTCTGATGGGTCATAAAATGGGCTCAGACCGAGACCCAGGCCTGCGGAGGCGTGAAGCGCGATTGCTACTCCGGTAAGATTCACTATCTCAAAGGGTCCCATGGCTATGCCCAGGGCATCTCTGCCCGCTTTTTCAATGGTAGCTGAATTCGCAACGCCTTCCTCAAGCATCCTGGTAGCCTCGTTGTTAACCGGTACAAAGAACCTGTTTACAGCGAAACCTGGGGCATCCATAACAAGGATATCGGTTTTGCCTGTAAGTACGCTGTATCTCTTGCAGGCATTTATCGTTTCCTTTGATGTCTTGGATCCTGGAATTATCTCGAGAAGCCTGTTTTTGGCCGGATGATAGAAGAAATGGAGGGCTAGGAACTTGTCTTTCCGTTTCACTGCCTCAGCCATGCTATCCGCCCGGAATGTTGATGTGTTTGATGCGATTATTGTCTTCGGTTCGCAGATAGCATCAAGCTTCTTGAAGACATCCATTTTGACCTTCATGTCTTCAAATACCGCCTCAATGGCCATGTCGCAGTCTTTAGCATCGGCCATATTGGTGGTTCCATGTATGCGACCCATGATCTCAGTCACCTTTTCAGGTGTAAGGATCTTACGATCCACTGCCTCCTGGAGGGTTTTTTTAATAGTATTTATACCTTTTTCCACAAATTCAGGTTTGATATCGACCATAACTACATTAAGCCCTTCCTGGGCTGTCTTCTGGGCTATGCCTGATCCCATAGCGCCGGAGCCAATAATAGCTATTTTTTTCATATCGATGTCTCCTTTGGTGAGGTGATAAGAAGGTGATAAGAACTTCCTTTTTTCGGGGTCGGAGTATAGGTGATTTCGCCTTGCGGGTCAAGAAGAATCCGACCGCAGGATCTTGTGGTCGCGACACGGGGCCTCAATATGGAGGTCTGAATTCAGGGCACGCCGGATGCGTTGGGGATGTCGCGCGCCCCTATGACGCCGGAAGGGCTGAAAATGGGGGAGATTTGAGCGCAATGGCCCCTTGAACCCAACTCTTTTTTAAAAATCAGGCAGTGTAGGTCTCTGGATACTGAGGGTCAACATACAGGCAATTATCCGACCCGGGAAGTTGGGAAACAGGATAATCCATTCTATATTCGGTGGGATTTGGCGGCCCGGTCGCCTTGGGTGGAGGTCGGGGTTTAACCTCGCACAATCCCGGATGGTTGAGGGTTTTCTTTATGACCTCCTCATCCTCGATGAAAGCCAAGATTCTCATCCGGCCCTGGCACTTGGGACAGCAAAGGGGGTCTGTTTCATATATTTTTTGTATCAAACGGGCCCAGTTTTATTCAGATAAGATGCGAGAGATGTTCAAAAGAAAAGCCCCTTCCCATATTCAGGGAAGGGGCTTTCTTATTTAATTACGATCTATTGAAGGTTTGATCAGCCGACCTTGACAATAAGTGCCGCGCCTGTATCGCCAGCCGCGCAGCCCGCGAACATGCCGTAGCCGCCGCCCAGCATTGCCACTTCTTCTATCAGTTCGGCAATGAGCCTGCCTGCCGTCGGTCCCTGGGGGTGTCCGTATATCATGGAGCTTCCGTAATTGTTCATCCACATGACATCAAAGCCCATCTTCTTCGCCATGTTGATATCATTTACAGCAAACGGGTTATGGGTCTTGATGGCCTTGAGATCCTTGACCGTAAGGCCGGCATTTGCAAGCGCCATCTCGGCAGCCGGGACAGGGGCCGCGGCCATCCTGGCCTTCCCCACCCTTGCAAAGCCGTAAGATATGATCTTGACTTCCACCTTAGGGTCCTTGCTCAGGGACTTTGCCTTTTCACGTGTGGTCACAATAAAGCCGCAGTTTCCGTCGGCAGGGTGCGTCTGTGCGCCGAAGGTATGAACGCCGTTGGGCTCAACAGGCTTCAGGGCCGCGAGACCTTCCCTTGTGGTTGCCATTACACCCTCGTCCTCTGCAACCGTAATAACCTTCTTCTTGGAGATCTTTACTTCAACGGGGAACATGTATTTCTTCTGGAATGCCCTGTCATTTGCAAGGGCGTCCTGATACTGTTCATAACGCCTGTAGGCTACCGCGTCGCATTCTTCCTTTGTAGCGCCTATCTCTTTCGCCACGTTTTCAGCGGTCTGGATCATCTTCATTCCGCCCCAGGGGTCGTTGTTGAAGTTGTCCATATTCCAGTTTTCAGAAATAACCTCTCCGCCCGGGCCCATCGGGTTAGGCCAGATAAGGTGCGGCCCGTTTGAGCAGCGGTCCGACATCAGAGCAAAACCGGTGGTATAGATACCCTGCTCGACGTGCACCGCCGCCAGATGTATGCATGTCGTTGATGTGGTGCAGGCCTGATGCACAAAAAGACCCGGGACATTCTTCTTGTTATCCATGATAAGCCCGCCGACCCAGTTATGGCTGTAAAACATCCTGTTCTGGGCGACTGTCATGCCGTAATAGATATAATCGACAATAGTGGGGTCAATCTGTTTGCTTGAAAACCAGCGTTTTGCTGTGGCTGCCGCCAGGGTGATGGCGTTTTCATTGGCCAGCTGTCCCTGCCAGCGACAAAAAGGGCTAGAATAGTAGCCGCCATAAGGTATGTATGCTTTATCAAACATCTATTCATTCCTCCGCAAGTGTTAGGTGATAAGGACTTCCATTTTTTGGGGCCGGAGTATAGGTGATTTCGCCTTGCGGGTCAAGAAGAATCCGACCGCAGGACCTTGTGGTCGCGACAAGGGGCCTCAATATGGAGGTCTGAATTTAGGGCACACCTAAATGTGTTGAGGGTGTCGCGCGCCCCTATGATGCCGGAAGGGCTGAAGATTGAAAATAAGTCCCCCCACCCAATCTGCATTTAGCTATCATAAACAACCGCTTCCTCAATAATCCGGTTTTCCCAACGTGCATTCATCTCTATGCAAGCATCACATGGGTCACCTTCCGGTTCATGATGGACCTCAACCTCATTATTCAAAAAACAGGGCTCCGCCCTTGACTCTTGGTAAGCCTGGAAGATAGCGTATCTATCCGCAAAAATATCCTCAAACCGCCCGCCCCGGTTCATTGCATGATACCATGCATTTTCATATTCGATTACGCTAAGAGGTCGTGACATGCTTTCTCCTTGTCACATCCGTCAAGCAAGAGTCAGCCGCACACCCCTTATTTAGCCTTGCAGGTTGGAGTCCCCCAGTGTGTCAAACTATTATCAATACCTTTCAATTAAATTTTAAAAGAGCGTCCCGCTGCCATGGCGTGATTCACGTCATTATCCGGGGAGATCTGTCTCACTTGCTGTGGGTCTCCCCATGGTAACTCCCGGCCCGGACCCAACCGGGGAACCAAGGTTCGGGCCTTATCGATGATATTGCCAGGGCTGGCCAAACCCTTTTTGATTTCAAATGTATTCCGCATGCCATGAATTCAGGCTGAACAGAACGTTTCTTACTTTCTTACCAGCGTCCGCCTGTCCATGCTACTTGATGGAATTGGATTCATCTGAGGGTAGAGTATTAATTTGGCATTTAGAATGGAATTGATGTCGAATAGATTGATAATATTATGGAAAATATTTTCTTTTTGATAGCTACAACGGGGGGCGCGATCTATGGCGAGAGCTGACAGGGATGAATGCCGTTACCCATTGACCGTTTCATCCTTTGAGTTATTGGTTCATCTTGAAGGCGATATGCAGACACTATTTGTTTACGCGATCCTTCAGAGTTGCACCGGCCGTGAATTTGACAGCCTTGGAAGCCGCGATCTGGATTTTCTCTCCAGTGCTTGGATTCCTTCCTTCACGGGCAGGTCTTTCGACGACCTTGAAACTGCCGAATCCGGGGAATGAAATGCTGTCGCCCTTCTCCAATGAAGAGGTGATCCCTTCGATTACGGCATTGACTGCCTCGCCTGCCGATTTTTTCGTGATGCCCGCCTGTTCTGAAACGAACGCTATCAATTCTTCTTTTTTCATGTTCTATCTCCTTATAGTTATCCGGTTGTGTTGGCCGAAATACGAGTAGGCGGGTTAGATACCCTTGAACGACCACCAGGGTCAAGAAAAAAGAGCCCTCATGGGAAGCAGATGGCGCTACCGTTTCAGAATAGGGAAGGCTCGCAAAGGAAATATCCCATCCAGACCCGTACTGGTTCCCGAAAGGTCTCCTGCATTATGACGCAGTGTAGATACCCCTCTTTCCGGTCTTTATTTTCCCTGCTTTTTTTGCTCTTGAAACGATCCCCCACACCTGTTTCTTGCTGAGGCCGGTTTGCTCCATGATCTGGTCTGTGTTCAGACCTTTAGCGGTGGACCGGATAAGAGTTAGGACCTTGTCTGATAGTTGACCGGTCGCTTTGGTTTCAGCAGGTTTCTTGGGCGTCTTTTCGGCTGCGGGTTTCTTTGGGGCCTTCTTAGGTGTTGCGGCTCCCCCGGATTTGGCTGTTTTCTTAGCGGGTTTCGGCTTTGACTGGGATTTCTCAGGCCTGTCGATCTTACTAACGATCTTTTCGACTTTCTGGGTGAGGGCCTTCAGTTGTTTGGTCAGTGCATCAACTTCCTTTTTCATTTGTTTCACAATAGCGTCCTCCTATGTCTGAGTTGCAGGGTCATCATTCTCGCCTCACGTTTTCTATCAATAAGACAATTTTAGCTTGTCTGTCAACAAATATTATACTATAAATTGATTGTTATAAAACAGTCTACAGATAGGAGATGTCTTATGCCTGAGATCATGACCACCAAGGAAATGGCAACGTATTTGAGGCTCCATGAAATCACCGTCTGCAAGTATGCTGCTGAAGGCGTCATCCCGGCAATCCGCATCGGCAGGGTCTGGCGGTTCGACAAAGATGAAATCGACAGGTGGATCGGAGAATACTATTCAAAGCGAAAAGGAAAGAAAAAGGCCAAATCTCGCCCGATGAAATCTTCAAAGAAAGGGTAGTTTTTTGTTTCGTTTTATCCGTGGTTTTTTGAGCGGCGCGATTCAGGCTTATGCATGAAACATCGAATCGAAAGGGCACTCAAGATGAATCGACGGAATGCGACATTGGCTGTGGCTTTGTTCGTGACCAGTATATGTTGTGCATGTGCTTCGATGATTGACTCGTATACTGGAGAAGACGTTGCCCGAGAGGTTCGGGGAAAAGGTCTCCCGGCCAAAGGAAGAGTCCTTAAAATATGGGAAACAGGCGTCCGGGTGAATGATAACCCGGTGGTAGGATTCCTTTTGGAAATCCATGCAAAGGAGATGGCGCCATATGAAGCTGAAACAAAGGCACTCATTTCGATACTCTGGATTCCTCAGATTCAGCCGGGAGCCGTGCTTCCTGTCAGATACGATCCAAAAGACCCGACCAGGATTGCGTTGGATATTTTCTCAGAATGATTGGAAGGTTCAACAATTTGCCGAAGCGGATGGGGGGGCCTATCTCCGCCTCTCAATACCGTTCGATGAAAGATGTAATCGCACTTTTGATGAGGATAACGAGACATGACGCACATTGAAGAGGTCACTGACAATATTTTTCGAATGGAGATCCCCCTTCCAGGGAACCCCTTAAAGGCGGTGAATTCATATGTGATCAAAGACTCAGGGCGAAATTTGATCGTGGATACGGGGCTCAACCGGGACGAGTGCATGGAAGCCATGCAGTCGGGCCTGAAGGCCTTAAAGGTGGACTTGGAGGAAACTGATTTTTTCGTCACCCATCTTCACGCGGACCACTTCGCCCTGGTCCCAAGACTGGTCGCTGACGCACGGACCATCTATTTCAACCGGCCGGACGCTGAAAGCGCAGCCAGGGGTGGCGTGTGGGAGCGGATGGCGGAGTATGCATGTGAAAACGGGTTTAGCAATGAGGAATCCCAGAGGGCCCTGGAACGGCATCCAGGGCATCGCCATGGTTCCAAGCTGAACCATGCCCTTACGCTCCTGGATGGCGGGGAAATTCTGTCGATCGGCGACTACGCGTTTACCTGCATACCAACGGCCGGGCACACCCGGGGACACATGTGCCTCTATGAGCCGGACCGCAAAATCTTGATATCGGGCGATCACATTTTAGAGGACATCACCCCCAATATCCAGTCTTGGTCGGACGAGATGCAGCCCCTTCGAGGCTATCTGGCCAACCTGGACGAGATCTACAAACTGGATGTTGACATTGTCCTCCCCGGTCATCACAGGATTTTTACACACTGCCGAATGCGGATCGAGGAACTCAAACATCACCACCGAATGAGGCTGGAAGAGGTTTTCAGAATCCTTGGAAAGGGTCCCCGAAACGCCTACGACACCGCATCAGAAATGACCTGGGATATCAACTGCAGGTGCTGGGAAGACTTCCCCGTGGCCCAGAAGTGGTTCGCCACGGGCGAGGCCTTGGCCCATCTGAAATACCTGGTAGAAGACGAAAGGGTGGTCCGGGAGCGAATAGAAGGACAGTTCGTATTCCGCCTGGTTTGAAACTCTATATATCTCTTTGGTAGCTTCACTGGCACAAGAAGCTTGACCAACCTTGACAGAGCTGCATAGAAAAACATCCAGGCCCGTTTCATAGCAGTTTCTTATGGACGAAGGCCGCCAACATAATCCACATTTGCAAGGGGCAGGTCACCTATTTTCTGATGACAGCCATTATATCAAGGAGGTGTAGAATGAGATCACGGCTTGAAAACGTCTGGTTGCGAGTAATATGGGGTCACCCACATCTTGAATAGTGAATTAAAACTGGTGCTGAAGCTAATTTTCAAGAATTAAATTATGCTATATTAAAGAGCTTTGAATCTTGCGTGGTACAAAAAGAGCTATTATTCACTATTCAAGATGTGACCCCAATTCCCTCGGTAAATAGTTACCATATCAACCAATTAGAAGGGTCTGCCCGGTAATACACCGGACAGCGCCCGGTGAAAGGAGGACGTCATGGCCCTAATCGGCAAACTGTCTTTAAAGGAGCTTGTTGATTTGAACGACAAGCTTACCGGGCAATTAACGGGGTGCACTGCCCTTGAAGATGCCGCTCAGGAGTATATGTCAATTCTATACGAGGCATTAAGTGAATCCATTATTTTGGCCAGGCTTTTTGCAACGATTCCTTTTGAAGAACTCCCCGAGCAGAACAAGGAATTTGTGAGGGATCTCGCCCAATCGACAGGCATATCAGAACTGATTAAGGAGAGGACACTGGTCTTGTCCCTCCTGGGAAGCAAGGGGGCAAAGCCTGAGTGGAACGACCGCCGCAACTCGAAGGGACATATTGGCATTCCTCTGGCCTCTTCGGATTTCATTGACAGGATCCCGATGATGTCCCGTCTGTTAAAGCAACTGGGCGGCGGAATTGATTGGATTGACAGCAATGACACGGAACTCGTGGCAAAGACCTTTAAGGGCTTGAGCGGCGTGTTCTTCGTTCGTGATGCCTCAACCGAGGAGGACAACAAGGGCCGTAAGATCATTGCTGCACAGGATTTTGTGGAGGAAGAAAAAGTCAAAACGGTCTTTGGCATTGGCGGCTGCTATTTAGGCACATCATTATTTTTTACGACTATTGTCTTTGTGCGCGAGTTTCTGGATAAAGATATGGTAGAACGATTTATGCTCCAGGCAAATAAGTTCAAAACGGCTACCCTGAGACTTGTTAATCAAGGGAAGATATTTGCCTGAGGTGAGCTGAGTATATGCGAGGCATTGATCCCATTATCCTTTTGTGAGCGAAGGGTTTGCCCAATGAGTGGCAGTCCCATCGATGAAACCACTGAGAATTGGACAAAAGGATCAAAAAGTTATAGAAATGAAGCAACGCCAAAAAAATCGAAAAGGGAATCCTTGTAAAGAGTCAAAATACAGTCAATCGTTTTTGCCGAGTTAAACCGGTGGGGTGTGGGGGCAGACATGAAGATCGCCAATAAAATAAGTCTCTCTTTTCTCCTGACAGCTGTCGTACTCACAACTGCGGCGCTATCTGTCGTTTACACTATGGTCAGAGACGATCTGAAAAAAGAAATTGTTGATCGTTTAATGACCGCTGTCATGTCACGGGCAAATCATATAGAGACATTGGTAGGTGAGCACAAGCAAGCCCTTGAATTGCTGTCGGCTGAGACTTCTTTTATGGAATTATTGATTTCGGAGAAAAATGATCCTGAATATGGCAGGAAGTTCGGGCGGGTGGTCGGCACCATAAATAATGTAAGGAAGAATCACGAATATTTCCTTAAAATCAGCCTTCTGAACAGGTCCGGGATTGTGATCGCATCTTCCGAGGAGGGGGACCTGGGTTTGAACAGGAGTGCTGACACAACTTATCTTAAGGGAAAAAAATCATCCCATATCAAAGGTATTTATATCTCCAGGGCCTTTGGAATGCCTGTCATGGAGATAGCGTCACCGATTTTCTCCAATGGCGAGCGCTTAGGGGTTATTGTTGCGGATTTTAGCCCAAAAGGGGTATTTAAGATTACCCAGGACAAAACCGGCCTGGGTGAAACAGGAGAAATCTATCTGGTTAACAAGGATCACTATATGATCAGCCCGTCAAGGCATGTTAAAGATGCAATTCTCAGACAAAAGGTTGAAACACTGAATGCAAGGCCCGGTATGGAAGACAGAAACAAAGAAGCTATGACCGGGAATATAATGATAGCCATTTTTCCGAATTATCGAGGCGTTAATGTCCTGGGCGCACACGCGTATCTGCCCGGGGTGCGATGGCATCTTCTTGCAGAGATTGATGAAAAAGAGGCGTTGGCCCCTTTGCGTAAATTAAGGCTCCTGTGTGTTGGCTTGTTGTTCCTTGTCCCGGTGGTTGCATGGCTGATCGGTATCCTTGTCTCAAGAATGATTTCAGGATCCATATCCAGGTTGCACAAAGGAATGGAGATAATAGGCGAGGGGAATCTGGAATATAGAGTGGGGACCGATTCAAGAGACGAGATTGGGCAACTTTCAAGGGCATTTGACAAGATGGTCGGTGATTTAAGTAAAACAACCACATCGTTATCGGATCTCAACAACGAAATCGACCAGCGTAAACGGGTTGAACAAGATTTGAAAGAGGCCAGGGATAATTATTTTTGGCAGTCCGAAGAGCTGAAGGCAAGAAATGAGGAATTTGAGGCCTATTCCGTGCTTCTGGTGGAGCAAAAGAATGAGTTGGAAAAACGTACAAAGGAGACCTTGGAAGCGAACAAGAGACTCGAGAAAACCCAAAAAGAGCTTGAAGAAGCCAGCAACCGTGCCAATGAGCTGGCAATAAAGGCCGAGGAGGCCAGCCGGGCAAAATCCGATTTCTTGGCCAACATGAGCCACGAGATCCGCACCCCCATGAACGGGATCCTCGGGATGACGGAACTGGCCCTGGCAACAGAGCTCACTAAAGAACAGCGAGAATATCTGGAGATGGCAACGGCATCGGCCGAGTCTTTGCTTGCCCTCCTGAACGACATCCTGGATTTTTCCAAGATCGAGGCAAGGAAACTGGAACTGGAAGAGATTGACTTTGACCTGCGCACCGCCATGGAGACTGCTGCCGACATCGTGGCTGTGCGGGCACGCGAGAAAGGGCTGGAACTGACCTGTCACATCAAGCCGGATGTCCCCACGGCCCTGGTGGGGGACCCTGTCCGTCTTCGTCAGGTTATCGTCAATCTGGCCGGCAATGCCATCAAGTTTACCGAGGAGGGGGAGGTGGTCATCCGGGTTGAGATGGAAAAGGAAGAAGAGGACGCTATGCTTTTGCATTTTACGGTATCGGATACGGGTATAGGGATTCCTCCTGAAAAGATGGATGCCGTATTTGAGGGGTTCAGCCAGGCGGACGGGTCTACAACGAGGAAGTATGGCGGCACAGGATTAGGCCTGACGATCTCCAGACAGCTCGTGGAGATGATGGGTGGACGGATCCGGGTGGAGAGCGAAACGGGAAAGGGCAGCACCTTTCATTTTACAGCCCATTTCGGGCTGAGCCATGCCGAAGAAAGAAAACTGACGCGTGTCCAGGAATTGGACCTTTCGGGTGTTCGAGTTCTGATTGTAGATGACAATGCGATCAACCGTTTGGTCTTTAGGGAAATGACGTCTTCATGGGGCCTCATACCCGCGGTTGCCGAAAACGGGAAAGAGGCGGTTGACAAGGTTAGGGAGGCCTTTGAGTCCGGCAACCCTTACGGCGTTCTCCTGTTAGACCTGCAGATGCCGGGGATGGACGGATTCGAGGTGGCCAGGAGGGTCAAGGAGGACCCATCTGGTGCGGATGGGGAGATCATTCTGCTCACCTCTGCCGGTCTGAAAGGGGACAGGGCCCGGTGCAGTGAGCTGGGGATATCGGGTTATTTGATGAAGCCCGTAAAGCAGTCGGAGCTTCTGGATGCCATCATGATGGCCCTGGGCCATGGAGACGAAGAAAAGATCCCTGTTATTACGCGCTATACCATCCAGGAGGCCCGCAGGAGGCTTAACATCCTTCTGGCCGAGGACAATCCGGTGAATCAGAAGCTGGCCGTGAAGATGCTGGAAAAGCGGGGGCATCGGGTTGTCGTGGCCTCTAACGGGAAGGAGGCGTTAGAGTCCCTTGCCAGGGAAACCTTCGACCTGATACTCATGGATGTTCAGATGCCGGAGGTGGATGGGTTTGAGGCAACAACCGCTATACGTGAGAAAGAAAAGCGGGAGGGAGGACATATCTCTATTGTGGCCATGACGGCCCATGCCATGAAGGGAGACAGGGAGCGATGCCTTGAGGCGGGCATGGACGACTACGTATCCAAGCCGATAAGGGCCGAGGAGTTCTTCAGTGTGATTGAAACCCAGTCTTCATCACGTCTGAACAAGAATGAAAGGAAACCCTATAAGCCCGGGGATAGAAGACACCATCGATAAATAGCCAGAATTGATCCCAAAACCCTGGGTCCAAGTACTGAAGTTATTCGTTCTTGCCCATTATTTTGCCCCGTGAAACCAATCCCTGTTTCACTGAGACCATTGTCTTAGAGTAAACAAGAGTCTCCCACCACACAACTTGACGAACTTGTGTACGAATTTGAAGGGTGACTTCTCTCCATCGACCGGCTGGCAGCGAGAGGCATCCTCATGGAGTCGAGCAGTAGCTGGTCTCCAATTCACCTTGTGGAGCAGCTAATCGTCCCCACCCTGGAAGTTCGGGACGTCCCTAAAAAACTAAGAAATCAGCCGATCAAATCACATTTTTCCTTTTTGGTTAACAGTTCTCCCCGCCCGACAGCATAACCAATGGCCGGTTGGGTAAGCCCTAATTTTGCCATATCTGTCATGCGCTCCCCAAGTTCTCTGACACACCAGTAACAGAAAAGACTTTTCGCCTCGGATATTCTCTTCTTCCTGCTGCCTGAATACAAATCCTCCTTTTTGATGTTAAATAGTCCTATCACTTTTTGCTCCACTCTCGATATATCATACCCAATGCGCTTGAACCTTTATCTCCGCTCATATCCTTCGTTTGCGTTCGCAAGCGCCTCCATTACGAAATCCCCGTCACCCAGTATCCTCTCGTCGCCCTTCATACGATCCTGCCAGTTCAATCTCGGCTTCTTTACCTCTTTCCATCCCCCGAGGCTTCTTATCAAACCGCCGCCGATCAGATCAGGCTTGCGTCCCTGAGAAACATCGGCCAGGCATAACAGGAGGTATGGGTTTCCGGCAAAATGACGGATATCCGTTCAAGCAAATCATCCCGGTCCTGGATATTTCTGAAAATCCTTTGACGCGCT
>Ga0172369_10008245_pt1 | contig 11841 bp, 10 predicted proteins | sample LakKiv25m_FD_114539 | JGI IMG/M metagenome (GOLD analysis project Ga0172369, IMG submission 114539) | Freshwater microbial communities from Kabuno Bay, South-Kivu, Congo - kab_022012_11.25m | ecosystem: Environmental > Aquatic > Freshwater > Lake | place: Democratic Republic of the Congo... | reverse complement strand
TTTACTATCTTGGCATGGGGATAAAGATAATGAGGCCGGGCGCTGCCGAGGTCATCAAGATGGGATCGTTCCCCACGGTGAAGGAGATGCTCGACAAGACGATGCAGATGGGTGTTGAAGTCCTTGTATGTGAGGCTTCCAAGCAGATGCTCGGCTGGGAGAAGATCGAACTCATCCAGGGTGCGAAGGTTGTGGGGGCGGGAACCCTGAATGATTTGGCGCTGGATGCGGATGCCGCCATGTGGTTCTAAACCGCTCCGGAGTAATAGGAGAAAAGTTTAATGCCGGCAGATGTTTATTTGGACTACCAGTCCTCGAAGCCTGTTGATCCCCGGGTCGTCCAAGCGATGCTGCCTTGGTTCACCGAGCGGTTCGGGAACCCGAATTCGCTGCACCTGGACGGAGACGAGGCGACGGAGGTGCTCGAGCGCTCGCGCGAGCGCGTTGCCCGATTCATCGGCGCCGAGAAGGACGAGATTATCTTCACGGGGGGCGCGACCGAATCGAATAACCTCGCGCTTTTGGGTTATTGCGCCCGCAATCGCCGCAAGGGCGACCACGTAGTTATCGCCGAGGTAGAGCACATCTCCGTGCACAACCTTGCCAAGGCGCTCGAGAAACAGGGTTTCAAGGTTACCCGGGTTCCCGTTGACCAGTTTGGGCGAGTAAGCCCGGCGAGGCTCCGGGCGCGCCTCAGGGATGAGACATCGCTGGTTTCCGTGGGGTGGGCCAGCAGCGAGATCGGTACCATCCAGCCCATCGGGGAAATAGCCGCCATCCTCAAGGGCTCCGGTATAGCGCTGCATGTAGATGCGGTCGCGGCCGAGGGTCTTGTCCCCATAGATATGCGCGAGGTCAGTGTCGATCTGCTGACGCTTTCTTCCAACGACATCTACGGTCCCAAGGGACTGGGCGCTCTTTACATCCGCAAGGGCGTGAATGTTGCCCCGGTCATCATCGGCGGCGGCCAGGAGCGCGGTCTCCGTTCCGGCGGCGAGAACATGCCCGCCATTGTGGGTATGGCCGAGGCCGCGGATATCATGAAGCGCGAGATGGACGAAGACGTTGCGCGCATGCTGCCGCTCCGCGACAGGCTCATCAAGGAGGTGCTCGCCGCTATTCCGGATTCACACCTCAACGGTCATCCGACGGAGAGACTGCCCAACAACGCGCACTTCCGGTTTGAGGCCGTCGAGGGCGAGTCATTACTCCTGTCGCTCAAGGACAAGGGCGTGTCCGTCTCGACCGGTTCAGCCTGCTCGTCTAAAACTCTTGAACCATCGCACACGCTGCTTTCCTGCGGGCTGTTGCACGAGGAAGCGCACGGATCGCTCGAGTTTACCCTGGGGCGCTGGAGCAAACCCGGGGATATCGAGCGCGTGCTTGAGACGTTGCCGGGGATTGTTGCGAGGCTGCGCGCTCTTTCGCCGCTCTACGACATGGATAAAAAACTCAAGGGAGAAGGTTGAATGAAATCGACTCAATATTCGGAAAAAACGCTCGATCATTTCCGCAACCCCCGGAACGTCGGCACGCTGGAGGGGCCCGACGTCGCGGTGGGGAAGGTGGGAAATCCCGTATGCGGCGATTTGATGTACATGTACATCCGAGTCAAGGATGACCGCATTGCGGATATCAAGTTCCAGACTTTCGGCTGTGGTTCGGCTGTGGCCACGTCGAGCATGACCACGGAGCTCGTCCGGGGAATGACCCTCGATGAGGCGATGAAGGTTACCCGCGGTAATGTGGCCGACGCGCTCGACGGGTTGCCGCTCATCAAGATGCACTGCTCCAATCTGGCCGCCGATGCGCTCCACGAGGCCATCAAGGCTTGGCGTGAGGGAAGGGGGGGCGAGACGCCGGAGGCGCCCGCGCCCGGCACGGTCAGGCAGCCCTGCGAGCTGCCGCCGACGGTCGGGGAGGGTTTCGATGCCCTTGTGGGCAAGGGCGTCTATCGGCAGGAGCCCAGTCTTGCTGAGCTCAAAGACCGCCGCGTACTCGTCCTCGATCGCGGCGAGCGGTCGGTCAAACTCGCGCTGGCACTGACGGAGCACACCGGGCGGGTAGTGTTCATGAGCCCCTACAAGCAGCCCGAAGCCAAAGGCGATTTTCGCGCCCCCCTCAAGCGGTCGGATGTCAAGGTGCTTTACGAGTCCCAGTTGCTTGCCGTCCTCGGCGAGTTCGAGGTCGAGAAGGTACGTGTGCACGACCTCAACGAGAACGAGGAGTACGAACTGACGGTGGATGCAGTCGTGGCGCTTGAATAACAGCGCTCAAGTTGTCAACGCGGCAGATGTTTCACGATGCCTTCCTCGGTCGGTGTCTGCCTGGCGCAAGAATAATTAGCTGTCAGAATAATTACCTTGACAAACAGGGGCATTCCTCATATACGACCCGCCAGCCGCAAGGAGATTTTGGATTTTGGCGGTAGAAGAACCATTGTATTGGGACGTTGTTTTGAAAATTCCGAGGTATTAGCCCGGCGCTCCGACGGTCGGGCATTTTTGTTGGGCGGGTTTCTTCCGCGAGGAAGGCCTGGTGTTGGCAAGAGCATTGCGGAGTCATTGAAACAAGAGTCTCGTAACCATCCATTGTCATCCGGGATGTCGAACCGGTTGATTTTGGACAACCAGACGAAAGGAAGAAAATGACTTCACAATTTATTGATCTGTACCTGCGCCCCGAGCTTACGCAGGCGGTTTCCGCGCTGGGTTTTGTCGCGCCCACTCCCATTCAGGCGGGAATTATCCCCCTCATGCTGGCCGGCATCGATGCGATCGGGCAGGCGCAGACCGGCACCGGCAAGACCGCTGCCTTTTCCCTCCCCATTCTGAACAATTTGCGGACAGGCGGCCGCCTGCCTCAGGCCCTTGTTGTGGCGCCGACTCGCGAACTGGCCTTGCAGGTGTCGGAGGCGATGATCGGTCTCGGGCAATTCTGCAAGGTGCGCGTTGTCGCAATTTATGGTGGCGCCGCTTATGAGCGCCAGCTAAACCAGTTAAAACGTGGTGTTGACGTTGTTGTCGGGACGCCCGGCCGACTTTTGGATTTGCTTAATCGGCGTGCTCTTGACTTAAGCGAGGTGCGCACCGTGGTGCTCGATGAAGCCGATGAGATGCTTTCAATGGGCTTTATTGAAGATATCGAAGCCCTGCTTTCCGCGATTCCGACTGAACACCAGACGTCTTTATTCTCGGCTACCTTGCCTGCTCCCATCCGCAAACTCGCCAAAAAGTACATGCGCGAGCCGCAATCTGTGACGATCGGGCGCGATCAGACGACGGTTGCCGCCATCGAGCAACGCTATTACCTGGTGAATCATGCCGACAAAACTGCCGCCCTCACCCGCCTGTTCGAGGTGGAAGAGATAACCTCCGCCCTCATTTTTGTCCGTACGAAGCTGGGGACTCGCGATCTGGCGGCGGAGCTGACGAATCGCGGGTTTGCCTCCGAGGCGCTGAACGGTGACTTGAGCCAGGAATCCCGCGAGAGTACGTTGAACCGCTTTCGCTCCGGGCAGATCAAGGTGCTGGTGGCAACGGATGTTGCCGCGCGTGGTCTGGATATTGAGGGCATTTCCCATGTTTTCAACTACGATTTATCGGAGGATCCCGAGATTTATATTCATCGCATCGGCCGCACCGGCCGCGCCGGTCATGCGGGTATCGCCATTACACTGGTGACGCCCGCAGAAAAGCGCCGCCTGCACAATGTGGAGGCCTTTATCCACCAGACGCTGACAAAATCAACATTGCCGGGGGTTGAAGAAATCATGGCCCGCCGCCAGGAAGAACTGGTGAAAAAACTGCTCTTCTGGCTGAAGCGCGGGCGTTGCAAGCAGGAGCGAGCGATTGTCGAGAAGCTGGTGGAGGAAGGAGCCGATCCGCTTGATTTGGCCGCGGTTGCCATCAAGATTGCCCGCGCCGACGAAAAGATGCGTCCGGTTGACCCGGTTGCGGAAGTTGTCGAAATTCCCCGGGAGCGCTCAGTCACCCCCAGGAGCGCCAGGAGAACGCCGCTGCGCAGAGAGCGATCGGCCGATCGCTCTGATTCCCGGAGTGGGTCGCGCGTGCCGCTGCTGCGGGAAGACAAAAAAGCCTCCCGGGAAGCGGGGATGGTGAGTCTTTCGATGAACATCGGCAAGACACACGGCATCCGCCCGGCGGATGTGGTAGGCGCGCTTTCCTATCAGGCAGATATCCCCGGTTCACAGCTCGGCAAGATTTACATCCAGTTCGATCATACGCTGGTGGATGTGCCCGAACAATTTGTCGGCAAGGTGCTGGCGAATGCCGGACGCTACTCGATCCGCAAACAGCCGTTTACCATGGCAAGGGCTTAGTTTAAGCTGATTAAATCATCGGTTCTGCCTGAATATTCAACTGTCGGCAGGGAGATCCCGAAGCTGCCCGCCTGCCGGAGGAGGGTCCTGGTTGCGCTTGCTCTGCCGATTATCCCGAAACCGCGGCTGACCGACCAAGGATTCGTTGACGCGAAACTCTTTTGTCACGAATCCATTTTTGCATACTTCTGACGGGCGACAAGTTATCACTTTGTCCTTGCCTCACAAAGAAAAATCATCTATAGACGAGCGCGGGAAGAGGGGCGCCGCCGGTTGCCATCTTGCGTTTGTTTTTATTGAAATAGGGAGAAAGATATGAAATTCAGCTTACTTCCAAAAGAGTACCTGTTTTTTGACCTGTTTGATCAGATGGCTGCCCATGCCGTTGAGGCCGCCGGCTGTTTCAGGGATTTTGCGGCTGCCGGAACCTTTGATCACAAGGCAATCGAGAAGATGCACTTCATTGAAGAGGGTTGCGATTCTGTAACGCATGAAATCATCGACCGCCTGAACCGGACGTTTATCACCCCGTTTGACCGCGAAGACATCTATTCGCTGGCCCATGAATTTGACAGCGTGATCGACCTCATACAGGCGATCACCAATCGCATGTTACTCTATAAGCTCAACAACGTCAGGAATGAAGATCTGATAAGATTTGCGGAGCTTATAGAAAGATCGGTTGACAACCTCGCCAATGCGGTCAGAGGTCTGCGGGATTTGAAGCATTCAAAAAATATTTCAACCTGCTGCATCGAGGTAAACCGGCTGGAAAATCTTGGCGATCAGTTGCGGGATGAGGTTCTCAGTAAACTTTTCGAAAATGCCAGCGATCCCATGCATGTCATCAAGTGGAAAGACATTTACATGGAAGCGGAAACCGTGCTTGACAAATGTGAAGATGTGGCAAACATTGCCGCCTCCATTCTGATTAAACAGGGGTAATATGGATTGGAGTTTACTGCTGCTGATCGCCCTGGCGCTGGGATTTGATTTCCTGAATGGATTCCATGATTCGGCGAATTCTATTGCCACGATTGTCTCGACACGCGTCCTGACTCCGCGCCAGGCGGTTATGTGGGCCGCCTTTTTCAATTTCATTGCCTTCCTTTTTTTTGGTCTGCATGTGGCCGGGACGATTGGCAAGGGGATTGTCGATATCTCCGTTATGGATTCCCATATAATCTTTGCCACGCTCATCGGCGCCTGCGCGTGGGATCTGATTACCTGGCGCGTGGGATTGCCGACGAGTTCCTCCCACGCCCTCATGGGAGGAATGATTGGCGCGGCGCTGGTAAAGACGGGCGCGAGCGCCCTCGTCTGGAAGGGTATTCTTACAACCGTTGCCTTTATCTTCATCTCGCCAATCCTCGGTCTTGTTCTGGGGCTTGTCTTTGGAAGCGCCGTGCATTGGATCTTCCGGAAAAAGGCGCCCGCTCAGGTTGACCATATTTTCCGGAAAGGGCAGCTTTTGTCGGCGGCCTTGTACAGCCTTGGACATGGTGGCAATGATGCCCAGAAAACCATGGGAATTATTGCAGGTCTGCTCTTCAGCGCCGGGCTTCTCGGAGACAAATTCTATATTCCCTTTTGGGTTGTGCTTGCCTGCCACGGGGCAATTGCCATCGGCACAATGTCCGGCGGCTGGCGGATAGTCAAGACCATGGGGCAGAAGGTTGCCAAGCTGAAGCCCGTCGACGGTTTTTGTGCCGAATCCGGCGCGGCGGTCAGTCTTTTTCTCGCTTCCAGTCTCGGCATACCGGTCAGCACCACGCATACGATAACCGGCTCGATTATGGGGGTGGGCTCTCTGCGTCGCTTGACCGCCGTGCGCTGGGGGGTGGCAGGCCAAATCCTCTGGGCGTGGCTTTTAACGATTCCCTGCTCTGCCCTGATCTCGGCTGTGACATACGCCATCAGCTCCCGTTTCTGAAGCCCCGCTGTTCTTGCCCGGATTGCCTGGGGTGTTGCGTCTCCTCCGGCAATGACAGAACATGCGGTAAATCCCAACTCTCATATTTTTATCGATAATCAATCAGAAGGCCTCGAAGGGAGAAGATTATGGGCAAACTCATGAATGCGCAGGAATATGAGGAAAGTCTCAGAAAACTCAAACTGAATGTCTACATGTTCGGCAGGAAGGTGGAGAATCCTGTCGACGATCCCATCATCCGGCCGTCCTTGAACGCCGTCGCCGCCACCTACGAGAATGCCCTTAAGCCCGAATATGAAGACATCATGACGGCCACGTCTCACCTGACCGGCAACAGGATCAGCCGGTTCACCCATATTCACCAAAGCGTGGACGATCTGGTGAAAAAAAGCAAGATGGGCCGTCTTCTGGGATCGCTTACCGCCTGCTGTTTTCAGCGCTGCGTCGGCATGGATACGCTGAATGCGCTGTCGATAACTACCCATGCGATCGACGCGAAGTATGGGACGATTTACAACAAACGTTTTCTCGCTTATCTGGAGTACGTTCAGGAAAACGATCTGGTTTGCACCGGCGCGATGACCGATCCGAAGGGCGACCGCTCGCTTGCGCCTTCGAAGCAGTCCGATCCGGATATGTTTCTGCATGTCGTTGAAGAAAGGCAGGACGGCATCGTGGTGAACGGTGCCAAGCTCCATCAGACAGGCGCGGTAAACTCCCACGAAATCATAGTGATGCCCACCCTCACAATGCGAGAGGCAGACAGGGATTATGCAGTTTCCTTCGCGCTTCCCAGCGATACGGGCGGGATTTCCTACATCGTGGGGCGGCAGTCCTGCGATACCCGCAAGCTGGAGGGCACTACCTTCGACAGAGGCAACATGCACTACGGAGGTCACGAGGCGCTGGTAATATTCGACAGGGTTTTTGTCCCCTGGGAGCGGGTGTTCATGTGCAGGGAACATGAATTTACCACCCAGCTTGTCGAAAATTTCGCCGCTTATCATCGCCAGAGCTACGCCTGTAAAGTGGGAGTAGGGGATGTGCTGATCGGGGCGACCCAGACCATTGCCGAGTACAACGGCGTGGAAAAGGCAGCCCATGTGAAGGACAAGATCGTGGAGATGAATCAACTGAACGAGACGCTTTTTTGCGGCTGCATCGCCTGTGCGGCGGAAGGGCGCAAAGAGCCCTGCGGCACATATCTCGTGGATGTCCTGCTGGCCAACGTCCACAAACAGAACATCACCCGTTTTCCTTACGAGATAGCGCGCCTCTCCCAGGATATCGCAGGCGGACTGCTGGCGACCTGTCCCTCCGCCCAGGATTTTCATTCCCCGGAGGTGGGCAGATGGATTGGCAAGTATCTGAAAACAAAAAATGATATTCCCACTGAAGATCGTTTGAGAATATTGCGTCTGATCGAGAACATCACGCTGGGCTCGGCGGCAGTCGGGTACCTTACGGAGTCGATGCACGGCGCCGGTTCTCCTCAGGCTCAGCGGATCATGATTTCACGGCTTGTCAGGATGGAGCAGAAGCAAGAAAGGGCCAAATGCCTGTGTGGGATAGGGGAAAAGAAATAAGTGTCGGCAGTCGGAAGGGAGGAGAACCTGCAGCGCCGCTTCAACACTGGCTTTTTCAGAAAGAACCTGGCGGAGGGGAAGCGCAGGGGTGCGGGAAGACTTGGGGGATGGGAAGAGGGCGATGACGATGACTGACCGGGGAAAAATGGCCGCAATCTTGCGGCAGACGCTTGCGGCGACGCTGCCGGCCAATATGGTTTGCGAGAAGCTTGTTTACCGGGATGGTGTGCTGGTGATTGAAGGGCAAAGCTTTTCTGTGCCGGAAGGGCGCGGAGTGCATCTTTTCGGCAGCGGGAAAGCCGCCGTGGAGACGGCGCGGGCAGTGAGAGAGCTGATGGGTGACAAGCTGAGGGATGGTTTTATCGTCTCTAACTATCCCGCTTCGCTCGACGGCGTTGAGGTTTTTGAGAGTTCGCACCCGGTGCTTACCGAAAAGAGCGTGCGCGCGGCGGAAATTCTGATCGAAAAAATGAGGGCGCTTTCCGAGGAAGATTTTTTCATCTATGTCCTATCTGGAGGCAGCTCCGCGCTTGTCGAAGAACCGGTTCCCCCGATTTCGCTGACTGATATGCAGTTGCTGACTAAGGGGCTTCTTGCGGGCGGGGTGCCGATAGAGGAGATCAACATCGTCCGCAAGCATCTTTCCCTTGTCAAGGGCGGACGCCTGGGACGGCTGGCGAGGGCGAGGGGGGTCGTTCTGGTAGTCTCGGATGTGATCGGCGACAATCTGGAGGCGATTGGGTCGGGGCCGTTGTTTTTTGATCGTTCCACATTTGCCGATGCGCAGGAGATTATGAAAAAATACCGTCTCTGGGAAAGCGCGCCGGTGGCCGTCAGAAGCGTAATCGAGCGGGGATTGTCCGGAGAGCTTGAGGATACGCCGAAGCGGATAAACCCGCGGATAGATCACTTTATCATCGACAGCAATGTCAAGGCCCTCCAAAAGGCAAGGGAAAACGCCGCACAACTGGGCATTACAGCCCGGATCATGACTGCCCGTCTGCGTGGCGAGGCCAGAGAAATTGCCCGGGCGATAGTTGCCATTGGCGAAGAGATTGCGGCGACCGGTCAGCCTTTTGCGCCACCGGTGCTGCTTCTTTTCGGCGGGGAGACGACGGTGACGCTGCGCGGAGATGGGAGGGGCGGGCGCAATCAGGAGATGGCGCTCGCCGTTCTCGGCGAGCTGCGCGGGGATCCCCGTTTTGTGTTCTTCAGTCTCGGGACGGACGGGATCGACGGCAATTCGGATGCCGCCGGGGCAATAGTCGATCGGGAAAGCTGGGAAAAAGCGCTGAAGCTGAATCTCAACTTCGAGAAGTATTTGTCCCGGAACGACTCCTACGGCTTCTTCGAACAGACTGGCGACCTTGTGAAAACCGGTGCTACCGGCACAAATGTCATTGATATAATGGCGCTGCTGATAAGCTGATGGGGGAGTCTCCCGCCTGGATGATCTCTGCTTCGGAAAAAGCCGGGGCCACTTCCTTTGGGGGAATCGGGTAAAGATGCTGGCGAGCACCGGGAATTTCCAACCATGTTATTTCAAGCAGTTAACCAATCAGCAACCGGCTTTCGCCTTTGAACGGCTCGCCTGCCGCTCTGCGAACAGAAACGCCAGAACCGAGCCAATCGTTGACAGGGCGATGACAAGATAGAGGACCAGAAGGTTTGCCCGGGCAAGCACAAAGGTGGCCAGCAGCGGTCCGGCGCCGTTTCCGGCAAAGCGGGCCGAGTTCAGGAGGCCGATCTTTGCCCCGCCGATTTCCCCGGCAAATTCGGCCAAAACCAGAGAGATGACCGCGGCGATTGCCCCTGTCTGAAGCATCCGCACCGCCGCAAAATAAAAGACCCCTGGGGAGAAGTACATGATTATTTGCAAAAAAGCCGAGAAAAGGCAGGCGGTGACTATTGCCTTCTTGATTTTCTCCACCGGTGTCAGGTTGCTTATCAGGTAATTCCCCAGAAGCGCGGTTCCCGTATAGCCCATCATTATGAAACCGGCCGCCTTCAGGGCGTCGTTGCCCTTCAGGGAAAAGCCTTCCAGAATATTGGGAAGGATGGACGGCAGAAAAGTCAGATTAATGGTGGCGACGAAGCTCAACGCCCATCCGAAGAGGACCTGTTTGTTATAGGAAGCCTTGGCCTCAACAGGGGTTTGTTTTGGAGCAATGTCGGTAACGTACAAATGGCAGAGCAGCAGACTTGTCCCCATTAAAGCGGCAGCGAGGATAAAGGGGGCCACATACCCCATGTGTACGACAACGTAGGCGCCCGCCGGAGGGGCGAGCAACTGGCCGGCGGTGATCGAATTTTGAAACAGACTGAGGTTACTGGCCAGTTTTTCCCGGCGGGAAAGCCGCGATACCATAAAAATACCGATAGTCGAGGCGCCGCCCAGTGTACCCTGGAATATGCGGAGGGCCAAAATCAACGGCAGGCTTTGTGTAAAGCCCATCAGCAGTGTAATGATTCCGGTTATCAAAAAGACCCTTTCGTACAGTGCCTTGGGATGATACTTGGCGGTCATGCTTCCCCAGAAGGGGGCTGTTGCGGCCATAAAAAATGAGTTTATCCCCATAATCAGCCCTATCCAGACCATCGTCCGGGCCGGGCTGTATCTGCTGATGTCCAGTATGTAAAAGGGCATGAAGGAGATGACAATGTTCATCCCGAAGGCAAAGCCGAACTGCGACAGGACAATCGCATAAACGGCAGCTTTTCCGTTGCCCTTACCGCCGCCCTGTTCGTCTGCGTCTGTTCGTGCCTGTTTTTTCATGCCTTCTTTTACCGAATATCCCGCTAAAAGCAACAGCAAATTGCAAAAGTCCGCCGCCCTGATTTTTCCCCTTTTATTTTTTTGCAAATTAACAACAAAAAAGTTAGATTGCAGAAAGACGAAGTAACTTGGGATCATAATGCATATTTGCTGCAAGCCTACCGGTCTTGAACGGTTTGCCGTGTGCCGGAGCGCCGGTAAGATATGTTATGATGTCAAATTATCAATATAAAAGAGAGGGTTTATGGAAATCAAGGTTCTGCTCACCGTGTTCGCTTCCGTTTTTGTTGCCGAACTTGGCGACAAGACGCAATTGGCAACATTGCTTTTCGCCGCGAACAAGGATGTCAGCAAATTGACAGTTTTTATGGGGGCTTCAATGGCCCTGGTCGTTGCCTCCGGAATCGGTGTGCTGGCCGGCGGATTCATAAATCAGTACGTAAATGAAAAATATCTCAGTTATCTGGCGGGCGCGGGCTTCATCGTAATCGGCATCTGGACGCTTTTCAAGGCATGAAGGCAAGGCCGTCGTGGCCGCATGGCGATGATCATTCCGGTGCAATTGCAAGTCTCCGCCAAGGGAGATTCAAGTTCCTCGACAGTGGCAGTGCGCGGGCGGTGGTCTTTACGCGGGCGGCCAGAGGAGGGTGGCGCGGAGGCAGCCCCCCTTTGTGCGCAAGGTCTTTTTGCCGAAGGTGACGGCAACCCCGACCTCGGAGCAGTAGTTGATGCTGCGGGTGCGCTCTTTTGCCAACTGATCGTTCCAGCGATAGAGCCCCATCGTGTAGTATTCTTCCGTTCCGGCATCGGTCTGTGCGGAGAACCCGGAGAAACGCCATGGCAGAGAGAAGCGCAGGGCAACCGGATGGCCGGTTATGGAGTTTATGAAGTCGATCCGTCCTTTTTGCCAGGCCCAGAGCAGGATGGTGGAGTCGCCCCTTTCGGTTGCGATCCTGACGGGGCGAATAAATGCGATCAAAAAAAAGAGAACGAAAATCAGCGCCGCCAGGGAAATCTTCGTTAAGCCAATTTTGGTCATGAAACCGCCGGGAATAATCAAGCAACCCGCGCCCTTTTCAAGGCGCCGAGTCTTTGGAAGAAGCGCAGGGAAAAACATGCCGAAAGCGGCGGCCTTGAAGAAACGTCAAGGCGCCGCTTCCGGCAGGAAAACGGCGGGGCGTTATTTTATAGCGCCCTTTTCCTT
>Ga0172369_10008241_pt1 | contig 11843 bp, 7 predicted proteins | sample LakKiv25m_FD_114539 | JGI IMG/M metagenome (GOLD analysis project Ga0172369, IMG submission 114539) | Freshwater microbial communities from Kabuno Bay, South-Kivu, Congo - kab_022012_11.25m | ecosystem: Environmental > Aquatic > Freshwater > Lake | place: Democratic Republic of the Congo... | reverse complement strand
GCGCCGGGTGTTCGAGCCCTTCTACACCACGAAGTCATCGTCGGAGGGCACGGGCCTGGGGCTCAGCGTCTCGCGTCGTATCGCGGAGACCTACGGCGGCCGCCTGGAGGCCGTCGATCCACCGGGCGGGCAGGGCGCGTGCCTGAGGTTGTGGTTGCCGAACGCGGTGGCGTCCGTCTAGTCCTTCGCCGGCGGCGGCAGCGCGGGCGGCGGATCGGGCGCGTCGGCCGGCGTGTCTCCGACGCGCTTCATCGTCCAGGTTCCCTTGACTTTCTTGAGCGTGAGGAAGAAGCCCTCGTACTTGCCGCGCGCGCCTTCCGCGCCGCCGCCCTTGAGTGCCGGCTCGCCTTGGAGCCGGAGCCACTCGTCACCTTCCACCGCGCTGATGAACGCGCGATCGCCGTCGTAGGCCCCCGTGGTCTTGAGCGAGCGCTCGCCCATCTTCACCGCGCCATCCACGATGGAGCCCTTCTTGACTACGATGCGCAAGTTGGCCGCGGCGCGCCCGTCGAGCGTCCCCTCGTAGACCGAGTTGCCCGCTCGATCCCCGTCGGACTGCCGCTTGTCCGGGCACCGTCGCGCCCGCTCCGCGTGCAGATCCGCGATGAACTGACGCGCGGGCGCGAGCGCCTGCCCGAGGGTCGCGAACATCTGTGGGTCGAACGCGTGCGCGCCGAGGATCTCGATCGTCTTGGACTGAGCGGCGATCGGCTTGCCATCGGGACCGCGCTCCTTCTGTGCACAGCTGATGGCGATGAGCGCCTCGCGGTAGCGCTTGCGATCGGTCTCGCTCACGATGCCCTTGCCGGGCAGGTAGGCGCACTCGGCCGTCGACCTCTTCGCCACCTCAGCAAAGCCCGGCGCGAGCGTCGCGAGAGCATCGTCATACGCGGTCCGCGTGAGCTTCGCCTCGCCGAGACGCGTCGCGACGAGCGACGATCTCAGCGCCTCGTCCTTCTCCTTCGTCTCGATGCAGGCCACGTCCATCGCCACCGCCTCTATCTTCTCGTGCGTGAGCGGAGGAGCGGCAAGCGCCTGTGCCGACCTGACCTTGTTGGGAGAGGGCGCGGCGGCCGGCTGCGACGTGGACGGGTGTGGCAGCGATGCCTCCGGCTTTTTGCCACACGCGGCGACGGAGGCCAGGAACGCAATCAGGCACACGACGATGACACGAAGGGAGGAGGAGGTCTGGCGCATGGCTCGATGGTCGACGGGCGGGCGATGCGCGTCAAGTCTGTGCACGTCTCGACCGGTGTGTCAGGGCGCGCCATGATGGCGCATGGGCAACGACCTCTCCGACTACGCGGCGCTCGTCTCAAAGGTGGACGCAAAGTTCGCTGAGATCGAGCGACGGCACCCGGCGAGCATCCGCTGCGGCGAAGGGTGCCACACCTGCTGCCTGCCCGGCCTGACCGTGTTCGGGGTCGAACGTCGCGCGCTCGCCCGCTGGATCCGCATCACACCTGGCAAAGCAGCGGCGATTCGACGCAACGCGACGGAGGCACCCCACGGTGGCGGGCGCTGCGCCCTGCTCGACGCCGCGGGACGTTGCCTCGTCTACCCCGTCAGACCGCTCGTGTGCCGCAGCCACGGCGTGCCCCTGCGCGTGCGCATCGAGCCCGGCTCCAACCCCACCGACGATGTCTGTCCACTGAACTTCGAGGGCGTCGCGATAGCCAGCCTCGAGGGCAGCGATCGGATCGATCTCGACACGCTGAACCTGCTGCTCGGCCTCGTGCAGCGCCGCTTCGACCCGACCGATCCCGGAGCGCGTTTCCCGCTCACGGCCGACGGACTCCTCGGTCGCAGCCGCTCCTCCGAGCGCTGAGCGACCCGCACAAACTTTGTGGTGCGGCGCACCCGCCGTATGCTCCGCCACGTGAGCGATCCTTCCTCCCACGACAGCGGTCACAGCATCGAACGGCGCCTCCAGGCGGCGGCGCTGCTGCTCGCGTCCTCCGCGCTGCTGTCGCGGCTGCTCGGCTATGCGCGCGACGCTATCATCGCGTACCGTCACGGTGCGTCTTCGGCGACCGACGTCTACCTCGCGTCGTTCACCATCCCCGATCTGCTCAACTACCTGCTCGCAGGTGGGGCGTTCTCGGCGACGCTCCTGCCGCGCCTCTCTCGCGCGATCGCCGCCGGGCGCGAAGGTGACGCCGACCGCATCGTCTCCGTCGTGGGCACGACGATGCTCGCCCTGTTCGGATCACTCGCCCTGCTCGTGGCGTGGCAGTGCGAGTGGCTCGTGCGGCTCATCGTCCCCGGCTTCACGCCGGAGCAGGTCACGGAGACCGTTCGCCTGACGCGCATCGTCCTGCCCGCGCAGCTCTTCTTCTACACCGGTGGTCTCGTGCAGGCCTCCTTGCTCGCGCGACAACGCTTCAACGCGCTCGCACTAGAGCCGCTCATCTACAACGCGGGCATCATCGGCGGAGGGCTGGGACTCGGGCCGTGGCTCGGCATCGAGGGCTTCTCTTGGGGGGCGCTCGGCGGTGCCGCGCTCGGCGCCCTGGTGCTTCCGCTGTGGAAGGCGCGCGACGTGTTGCGACCGAAGTTCGTGTGGGCGCCGACGGATCCCGAGGTGCGCGCGTTCTTCTACCTCGCGCTCCCCTTGATGATCGGCGTCTCGCTCACGACCGTGGACGAGTGGTTCGGACGTGCGTTCGGATCGACGCTCGCGGTCGGTTCGATCACGTGGCTGAACAACGCGAGGCGGCTGATGCTCGTGCCGATCGGCGTCGTCGGCCAGGCCAGCGGTCAAGCCACCGGTCCCTTCATCGCACGGCTCTACTCAGAGGGCCGCCACGACGAGGTGCGCGCGGTGCTCGAACGCGCGTTGACCTCGACTGTCGTCATCTCCCTGCTCGTCGCAGCGGGCTTCGTCGCGCTCGCCGAACCGGCCGTCGGCGTCGTGTTCGAGCGAGGGCAATTCCGCGAGAGCGACACGATCCAGGCCGCATCCGCGCTGCGCGTCTACGCGCCGTCCATCGCCGCGTGGGGCGCTCAGGCGCTGCTCGCGCGGGCCTTCTACGCGGTCGGCAGCACGTGGACGCCGATGCTCGCCTCCACAGGGGTCACCGTGGTTTGGGCGATCGTCTACTGGTTCGCGAAGGACTTCGGCGTCGCGGGTCTCGCGTTCGCCGGCGCGTCCGGCATGTTCGCCCAGGCCACCGTGCTCGGCGTGCTCGCGCACCGGCGCTTCGGCTTCGCGGCCCGCCCCGTGTTGCTCGGCGGGGCCCGCGCGCTCGTCGCCGCGAGCGTGGCGTGCGTCGCGGCGTGGCTCGCCTCCGAAGCGCTGGCGCTCGACGCCCTCGGTCGCACAGGTTCGCTCTTCGCGCGCGCGCTCGTGGGAGGCCTCGCGTGGCTCCCGGTCACGATCGTTGGCGCGAGGCTGCTCGGCGTGCCGGGCCTGCCGATCGACGCGCTGATGCGCCGGTTGCGGCTCCGAGGGCCGTGATCCGTGCGTCGACGCATCGCGTCGAAGTGCAGACATCTCCAGGGATCTTTTTTGCGTCGTCCCCGTGTTTTGGTAAGGTGAACGTTTGCGGTTGGCGAGGGGCTCCGCCGCGGAAGGAGGCAGTAACGATGGCGGCTGCGGGCCAGCACAGCAAGCTCGACGCCTTCTCCGATCTCGTCAGCTTCAGCGTCGATGTTCGGAATCTGGTCGACATCCTCAACCAACAGATCGAGGCGCCCGAGAAGCTCCAGGTGCGCCTGCGCTCGCATCCGGCCGGCTTCGCGAAAGAGATCACGAAGCGGCGCCTGAGCATCGCGGAAGCCTACCTTCGCATCGTCACCAACAGTGACATCGACGACAACCAGACCCGCCTCGACGCGCTGGAGACCCTCATCCACCAGGCGTGGCATTCCAAGACACTCTCGATGCCCATCAACACGGCGCGCGCGCAGGCGTGTTTGATGAAGGAGTGCGTCAAGGCGCGCGGCAACAAGCGACGCCAACTCGAGCTGATGAGCGACTTTGCGCTGGCGTCCTACGGCCAGCCGAACGTCATCCGGCGGCTGCTCGGCGAGTTGGATCTCATCGAGGTTCCCGAGGACGGCCGCGCGCTCAGTGAGATGGATCTCGGCTGGGACGATCAGGTCCACGACTTTCTCACAGAGGGGCGCAAGACGCCATGCCAGCTGCTGCTCGACGCGTTCATCCAGGGCATGAGCAGGCTGACGGTCGCGTACTACGACCTCGCTGATCCCCGGGTCTTCGAGGAGGCGATCGAGGCCGGGCGGATCCTCGGCATCCACGTCGACGTCGCGGTGGAGTTCAGCATCGGCATGCGCTACCGCCGACTGCACTTCATGTACATCCCGCCCGAGAGCGACTCGGTGGCCGGTCTGCGCAACCTGCTCGAGTCGCACCAGGAGGCGCTCCAGCCGTTCTTCGACGGGCTGCGTGAGAACGTCGGCGCGCGCCGCCGCACGATCAGCGACCTGATGGAGCGCTTCAACGAGACGCACCTCGGCCGCCTCAACGCGCGCTTTCGCGGCATGGCCTTCCTGCAAGTGGAGCCCCTTCACTGGGAGGACATCGAGACCTACATCCTGGGCGGGCAGGCCTCGCGCATCCACCTCGGGCAGCTGCTGACGGAGCGCATCCGGCCCGTGCTGCACAAGCGCGTACTGTACCTCAAGAGCCAGTTTCGCCACGCCGCCGACATGATGAAGGAGGGCCAGTCCTCGTCGTGGGAGGTCGAGAACTTGCGCGCGCAGTACCTGGAGGCACGCACCGAGTTCGAGACATGCAACGCGGAGTCGATGCGCGAGCGCTATCTCGCGTCGCGCGAGGGCGTGGACTACGACTCAGCGTTTGGCACGCAGGATCAGATCCTGCCGCTGCTCGCCCAGATCGGCGGCCGCGTCGTCTTCATCCACCCGCTCTCGCAAGGCGCGGAGGCCGCGACGCGCACGCTGCTCGAGCAGCACACTCACATCCACTCGGTCGAGACCTTCAACCTCGCCGACTCGCACGGTCGCGATCCCGCTGATCTGCGCCGCCTCAACCATTTCGTGCGGCTGCTCAACCGCGGCGACGCCGGCGAACTGGAGCGCCTCGTCGCCGACTGGGGTCTGCCGCCGCAGGAGCCGCAGCTCGTGCGTCGTGCGTGCGCACACTACGCACGGTTGCCGCTGGTGCCGCGCTGCAGCTCCGACTATGTGGGTCGCGACACGCGCGTGCCCGGCATGGGCTTCATCCGGTCCACCGCGCTGTCGCCGCGCCTGCACGAGTCGCTCATCGGCCGGCAGCACCTGGAGCTCGCGGTGCCGGTCGGTCATCTCCTGCTCCAACGCGGCGACGAGCGGCGCGCCGTGCAGGACGAAGCGCGCGTGCTCGTGATGACGCCGCCGGCGCAGCCGCTGAAGAACCCGGTCGGTGACGAGCCGGAGGGTGAGGTGCTGAGGCCACTCCGAATGTGGCGCTACCTCAACCCGACGCTGCGCAGCCTCATCAAAGTGGCCGTCGCGTTCGTGCCCGCGTACCTCGTCGTGGGACCGTGGTACACGCTGCTGTGGTTCCTCATCACCGGCACGCGCAACGCGGTCGTGGACCTCATCGCTGCGTCGGGCTTCTCGGTGAAGACCTGGAGGCTGAGCGCGATCAACCAGGACAATCTTGCGAATTCACTGTTCTTTACGGGCTTCTCCGTCCCCATCCTGGGCGGCGTGAAGGCGCTCTTCGATCTCGCGTGGCCGCTGCTCGGTCTCGGCGAGAGCTTCCTGCACGCGGTCGTCAAGTTCTTCTTCATCTCGCTGTCGAACGGCACCTACCTCGCGACGCACAACAGGCTGCGCGGTTTCGACAGGTCGGTCGTGCGCGCGAATTTCTTCCGCTCGTTGTTGGCGTGGCCGCTCGCGACGTTCGGATCGTTTGGGCTCGATCTGCTCGCGGTGCCCGCCATCGTGCAGACGAAGCTCTGGTCGGACGTGGTCGCGGCGGCTATCGAAGGCACGGGTAAGGTTACGCAGCGCATGAAGCTTTCGCAGCGCGATCTGCTCGAGCTGTTCCGGTCCGTGACGGAGGGGGAGCGCGCGTCGCGTCTCGTCGCTACGGCCGACGTGCTCTTCGTCTGGGCGCGTAGGCCGCAAGCGTCGGTCGCGATGAAGCGGCTGCTCGACGGCAAGGTCGACGCGGGGACGCGCACACGCAATGGCGAGCTCATGCCCGCCGATCGCGCGATGGTCGAGCAGGCCTACGACGCGTTGCTGCACCACTTTTCGGCCGAGGGCAGCATGGAGGCGCTCACCGCGCTGCTGCTCACGCACTTCTCCGGGCGCGAGGCCGTCACGCTCACCGAGCTCATCGTCGAGCACCACTTCGACTTCCTGCGCTGGCTGCGCGCACATCCACCCAGGCGTGTCGCGGACGGCGCGCCCGTTCCTGCTGCCACCGTGTAGGTCGGGCCGAACGGCGTGTTGCGAAGGTCTCTAGCGCTTCTGCGGCGCCTTGGCGTTCGAGGGGCCCGCGGCGTGCTTGCCCTTCCGGTTGGGCTGCACGCCCTTGCCCGCGAGGCCCTTGTGCGCGGCGCGGTTCTCCAAGAAGAACTGCCCGACCGGCGAATGGTTCTCGCCCGCCTTGACGAGCACGGGCATCACGAACGCGTCGCCCGCGCGCAGCCGCTCGAAGTCGAAGCCCGGGTTCAGGCGCTCCGCGAGCCAGCGCGGCGGCTCACCGTAGCGCTTCCAGATGCGCGGCCAGTTGTCGCCGCTGCGAACCTTCACGCGCTCGTTTCCGACGTGCTTGCGGTGCTTGAGATCGCGCGCCTCGCGGACGAGCCGCAGGTGATCGCGCTCTGCCTGGAGCCGCTCCACCGAGGTCTGCGTCGCGCGCACGTAGAGCTTCGTGCCCGCGCCCGGCCGATCGCTCAGCCCCGGGTTGGCCTGCCGCACGCGATCGACCGCCACGCCGAGGGTCTGCGCGACCCAGGAGATCGTCTCATTTGCCTGCAATTCCACGACAATATCGGCGGGATTCTCGGGTCGTACCGGCGACACGACCGGCGTCGGCTTGTTCGGCTCCTCGATGTGCGCCGAAGGCGGCATGACGGGCAGCGGCGTATTGCACGCGCAGGCGACGAGGGCATCGGTCGCACAGACGGAAAGCAGGGTCGCGATGCGCATCGAGGCACCTCGTGGCGGCTGTGATGACCTCATGGAGAGCCCGGTCGCGCCGCACAGCGGGCGCAGGGTCGGGCACGGGGCCGATGGGAGTTTCCAGCCGGACCTGGCCTCGCGCAAGAAAATCGCGCCTTGCGTCGGACGCGCAATTCGGTAGGTTGCCGCCCCATGAAGATCGCGACCTGGAACGTCAACTCGGTCAGGACCCGGCAGGAGAGGCTCCTGCGCTGGCTCGAGCAGCACCGGCCCGACGCCCTGTGCGTGCAGGAGCTCAAGTGTCAGGACGCCGAGTTCCCGCACGAGGCGGTCGCGCGGCTCGGCTATCACGTAGCGGTCTACGGGCAGAAGACCTACAACGGCGTCGCGATCCTGGGGCGGGAGCCGCTCGAAGACGTCGTGCGCGGCTTCTCGGATGGCGCCGGCGAGGACCCACAGGCGAGGCTCCTCGCGGCCACGATGCGGGGCGTGCGCCTCGTGTGCGGCTACTTCCCGAACGGATCGGAGCCCGACTCCGACAAGTACGTCTACAAGCAGGCGTGGCTCGCGCGGCTCATGTCCGTGCTGTCCGCGCGTTACGCGCCGAACGAACCGCTCGTGCTCTGCGGTGACTTCAACATCGCGGCCGACGCGCGCGACGTCGCGAAAGAGGCGGCCTGGGAGGGCTCCGTCCTCTACAACGACACGATGCGCGCGGCGTTCGCGAGCCTGCTGCGATGGGGGATGACGGACCTGTTCCGCGTTACGCACCCGGACGGCGGTCTGTACTCGTGGTGGGACTACCGCAACCTGTCGTTTCCGCGCAATGACGGCCTGCGCATCGACTACCTGCTCGGCACCGCGCCGGTGGCCGCCCGGCTACGCGAGGCCCTCATCGATCGCGACGAGCGCAAGGGGGACAAACCCTCGGATCATGCGCCCGTCGTCGTCGTGCTCGACGGCTGATCCGGCTCGTCTCGCGCTCGGCGCTCGCGGCTCGCGCCTGGAGTCTTTCCTGTCACCTACGATCGCCACTTCCCTGCTCCTGCTGAGCGCGCTGCTCTTCGGCGTGATGGCCTTCGTCTCGAAGCTCGCGATGGTCGGGTTCGACGGCCCGGCGGTCGCCGCGGCGCGGTTCATGGTCGGCCTCGTCCTCTCGCTCGCCGTGCTCGCCACGCGATGGGAGGCGCTGCGGCCCCGTCGCATCCGCCTGCTCTCGGTGCGCGGTCTGCTCGGCGGCGTCGCGGTCCTGCTCTACTTCCTCGCGCTCCAGCACCTGCCCATCGGCATCGCGTCGCTGCTCAACTACTCGTCGCCGGTCTTTACGGTCTTCGTCGCGCGCGCGTTCCTGGGCGAACGGCTGCGCGCGGCGGGCTTCGGTTCGCTCGCGCTCGCGGTGACGGGCGTCACGCTCGTCGTGATAGGACAGCCGGCGAGCGCACCCGATCGCGCGATCGAGCCGCTGTGGGTCATCGTCGGGCTCGCGTCGGCGTTTGCGTCGGCCGGCGCAGTCACGAGCGTGCGCGCGCTGCGCACGGGCGGCGCGGGCGAGAGCGCGTGGTCGATCTTCGCGTTCTTCTGCGGCTTCGGACTGCTGTGGACCGCGCCCGCCGCGCGCGTGTGGCACGTTCCGAGCGCCTGGGAGGCCTTCCTCCTGGTCTCGGTCGGACTGCTCGCCATGATCGCACAGGTCATCATGAACAGCGTCATGCGCTGGGTCCCCGCGGCCTACTTCGGCATCACCGCGCAGCTCTCGGTCGTGTCCGCGATGGTGCTCGGCGTGCTCTTCCTGGGTGAGCCGTGGAGCGCGTTGACGCTCGTCGGAGCGCTGCTCGCCTTCATCGGCGTCGGTTGGGCCGCGCGGCTCGGACCCGCCGGCGCTGCCTGAAGCGCGCCGCCTGCGCCGCCAGTCCCCCCGAAAGACACGTGGGAACTGGCCCTCGGCGCGTTTTTTGCGCATAACGCGCAGCGCATGGATGCCCAGGTGCCCACCCCCCTCCGATCCACGCGCGCGCTGCTCGGTCGCGTCGCGCTGCTCGCGTCCTGTGTGATGGTCGGGCTCGCGTGCGGCGGCCTGTGCGGCGTGCTCCGGTGGGTGCCGGGTCTCGTCGATCTGGAGCTCGGTCGGCGCTCGGCGGCGCTGCTCGGTCAGAGCGGCCTCGTCGTCACGCACACCCCGGCGCGGCTGGCGGGCCTCACGCGTGTCCGCGTGGCCGACCTTGCGCTCGAAATGCCCGGCGGCGAGGTGCTGGGCCGCGCGAGCGCTGTCGAGGCGTCGCTCGATATCGGCGCGCTGCTCGACGGGAACGTTCGTGTCGGCGAGATGGCCGTCATCGGGCTCGCGCTCGAAGTCAAGGTGCGCGACGGCCACGCCGAGGCCTGGGAGAGGCTCGCGGCCGAGCTCGGGCGCCGGCGCACGGGTCCGCCGCGGCACGCGCGCGGCAGGATCGGCCGGGTCGTGGTGGCAGACGCGCGTTTGACGGTCGAGGTCACCGGGCGCGGCGCGGCACTGCTCGGCGAGCCCACCTTCCGCGTGACCGATCTCGGCGGCGAGCTCGACCTCGCGACCGGCACGGGGGCGCTGCGTGGCGTCTACGCCGGGGCGCTTGGGACGGGACGGCTGACGCTCGGCGCGATCGCCACCGACGGGCGCCTCGCGCGCGTGCAGGCTAGGGCCGACCCGGCGCTGCGCCTGCCGCTGGCGCCGCTCGTCAAGCGTCTGCCGGCTGCGACGGCGGAGCTGCTTGGCGACATCGCGCTCGAGATCGCGGGCGCGGAGATCTCGCTCCGAGGTCCTGCGCGCGTAGCGGCCGTGACCGATGTCGTCCTGAGCGTTGCGGGCGAGCGCGCGCTCGAGATCCGGCGGGCCGGGATCGGGCTCGCGCCGGACGCCGCGATGGCGGCCGAGGGGCTCACGCTGCGTGTTCCGAGCCGGCTGCGATCGCTCCCCGTCGCGTCCAAGCGCCTGCGCGCGCTCATCGACGCGATGCCCGCGCCGCTCGAAGCCGAGATCGCGCGCGTGGCGTTGCTCTCGGGCCGACAGGCAAGCGGTCTGCGGCGCGTGGTGATCGACGGCGTGGAGGGACTCGAGCTCCGCGATCAGGGCGCGAAACTTGGCCTCGGCCGCGTGCTCCTCGACGTCGATGGGGCAGTAGGCCTGGGGCCCACGGAGCGGCTGCGCCGGGTCGAGCTGGTGGCGCCGAAGCTGGAGCTCGATCGCCGGGGCGCGCTGCTCGCGAGCGCCGGGGTGGTCAAGGACGTGCTCGATGCGCTCGGCGCGTTCCGGCTGCCGAAGCCGGCGCCCAAGCCCAAGCCCGACGACGACGACGACGACGATGACGAGGACGAGGGCGAGGGCGAGGACAAGCCGCCCGACCTGCTCAAGCCGCCGCCCAAGCCACGGATCCTCGAAGAGCGGCCCCCGATCCGGTGGATGGCGCAGCTGCGGCAGCTGCACGCGCGGGTCTTCGCGCTGCGGACCGTGCTCGAGAGAGCCTGGCCGCTCGGGCGGGTGCCGCAGGGGCTGGAGCTCGCCATGACCGACGGCGATCTCCGTGTGAACGAGCTGACTGCCGCGGGCGTGCGCGAGGCATTCGCGGGCCTGCAAGGTGTGTCGCTCTCGGTCGGTCGCGACGCGGGCAACGGCGAGGTGCTGCGCGTGTCGGCCAACCCCTTCGACGCGCGCGGGCGCTGGGGCGCGATCGGCGCCGACTGGACGCGCGATCCCGCGACGCAAAACCACCGCCTCGCGCTGCGCCTGGACGGCGCCGGCTTCGCGCAGCTCGTGGGCTCACGCCTCGCGGGCCTGAGCGTGGGCGACGCGGCGGACGTGGGCCTGCTGCTCGACGCGCGCTTCGACTCGCCCGATCGTGTGGTGATCGATGGCCGCGTCGCGCTCGACCACATGGGGCTCGCGTGGTGGCGCCTCGCCGATCGGCCGATCGACGACTTCGCGCTCTCCACCTCGTTTCGCCTCACGGGCCGTCGCGCACCCGCGTCGCTGCACTTCGCGACACCCGACCTGCGCCTCGGCGAGGCGCGCATGGCCGCGAGCGCCGACATCCACCAGATCGATCGCGGCGCCCGCGTCTCGCTGCGACTCGCGGCGCCCCCGCAGGATTGCGGCGCGATGCTGCATGCGATCCCTCAGAGCATGCTGCCCTCGATCGGCACGATCGACGCGCACGGCCAGATGAGCTGGCTCGTGGGCCTCGATGTCGCGCTCGCTTCGGTGGGCGCGGTCAACCTGACGCTCGAACTGGAGGATCGCACGTGCACCGTGGATCGCTTCGGTCGCATCGATCTGAGTGAGATGCTTGGCAAATGGGATCGTCCGGTCAACGAGAACGGGCGCATCCTCGAGGATGTCCGCATCGGTCCCGGGTCGGACGCCTGGGCGCCGATCGAGAGGCTGCCCTACTGGGTCACCTACGCGATCTGGTCGAGCGAGGACTCCTTCTACAAGCACCGCGGCATCAGCGAGAAGCTGCTCGAGAAGGCGCTCGGCATCGACCTGTGGAACGGTCGCTTCATCTACGGAGGCTCGACGATCACGCAGCAGCTCGTCAAGAACCTGTACCTGACGCGCAAGAAGAACCTCGCCCGCAAGTTCGAGGAGATGCTCATCGTGTGGCACATGGAGCGCTTCCTCGGCAAGAAGCGGATCCTGGAAGCCTATGTAAATGGAGTAGAATTCGGACCGAAACTGTACGGTATCCGGCGCGCTTCGAACGCCT
>Ga0172369_10008239_pt1 | contig 11844 bp, 6 predicted proteins | sample LakKiv25m_FD_114539 | JGI IMG/M metagenome (GOLD analysis project Ga0172369, IMG submission 114539) | Freshwater microbial communities from Kabuno Bay, South-Kivu, Congo - kab_022012_11.25m | ecosystem: Environmental > Aquatic > Freshwater > Lake | place: Democratic Republic of the Congo... | reverse complement strand
CGCGCCAAGGAACTCGTCGCGCTCAACAACCTGTTTTCGTTCTTCGCCTTTTCCGCGCTGCTGCCGGCCGCACACCTGGCCCAGGCAGCCGACTGGCACACGGCGCTGTTGCAACCGTTGTATCAACTGTTAGGCTCGCTGCTGATCGCCATGCTGATCGCCGCCCTCCTCGTCGCCGCGGCACGCCGCACGCGCCGCGCGCCGCAATACCGCCTGGCGCTGATCATCGGCGCGCTGATGCTCGGTATCGGCGTAGCCGATGCACTCGACCTGTCGCCGCTGTTCGTGCCGCTCGCCCTCGGTGTCGTGGTGCGCACGCTCGAAGGCGCCGAAACACTCTCCGATGTCGAATTCGGCGAGTCCTTCGAGTTGTTCTTCATCGTGCTGTTCGTCTATGCCGGTGCGCGCATCCATCTTGCCGAACTGGCCGCACTCGGCGGCGTGACGCTCGCCGTGGTCGGCGCACGTTGCGCGGTCAAATGGCTGGCCATCTATGGCCTGACGCGTTGGCAGGGCGATGCGCCGCGGCCAGCCACCGCCACCGGCCTGCTGCTGATGCCGATGGCCGGGCTGGCGATTGGTCTGGCGCAGACCGCCGACAACCTGTTTGCCCTCGAGGCAGCGCAACTCCAGGCCATCGTTCTGGCTGCCGTGGCGCTGCTGGAAACCCTCGGTCCGCCCGTCGCCGCCACCGCCTTTCGCCTCGCGGGAGAAGTCGGCGCCGGCAGGACGGCGTAGTGCGGCATAAGCTCCCTTCCTGCCATCATTTATGCCAAAATGAAAAAAAGGACAAGTTCCGCAACAGAGATTCTCCGGGAGGATCGGACATGCAGCGCACGATGGTCAGGATCGTGGCATGGCTGGTTTGCGGCATCGCCATGCAGGCAGCGACGTGGTTCGCCTGGGCTGCGGAAAACGGCAAACTGGTGCTCGGCGTCTATCCCTATCTGTCGCCCAGCCAGACCGTCAAGCTCTATGCGCCGCTCGCCGAGCATCTCGCGGCAACGCTGGGGCATCCGGTCAGCCTGCGCTCGGCGCCGGATTTCGAGCAATTCATCGCCCGCACCCAGGCCGGCGAATACGACATCATCTTCACCGCCCCGCACATGGGCCGCCTGGCCCAGCGCCGTGACAGCTACCTGCCGCTGGCCCGCAGCGGCTATTCGATCGTCATCGTCGCGCTGGCGCGGCGCGACGGCCCGGTGCGTACGCTCGCCGACCTGCGCGGCCGCACGCTCGGCGTCGGCGCCAAACTGTCGATGACCTACCAGATCATGGAGCAGGCGCTCGCCGCACAGGGCCTGACGCTCGGCCGGGATGTCCGCATGGTGACCACGGCGAGTTTCTCGAATGTGCCCGAAACCCTGCTGCGCGGCGAGATCGATGCCGGCGCCACCGGCACACTGCTGTGGGAGAACGCCCCGCCGGCGCAACGCGAGCAGTTGCGAGAGATCTACCGCTCGGCGCCATTGCCGGGCTTCCTGCTGCTCGCCCATCCGCGCCTCGATCCCGCCAGCCGCGCCGCGCTGGCCAAAGCGCTGCACGGCTTCGCGGACACGCCGACGGGCAAACAGTTTTTCTCCGCCACCGGGCAGCTCGACTTTCGTCCCGTCGATGCCGACGCGCTGAAGCGCATCGACCCGTTCACCGCCGTCTTCGATCCGCCAGCGGGCAGCGGCCATGAATGATCCGCGTCTTGCGCCCCATCTGCCCTGGTATCGCTCGCTGCGCTTCCGTCTGGTGGCGACGGCCATCGTCGTCGAGGTCTGCATGCTCGGCCTGCTGCTCAGCAACAGCTACCGGCTTGTTGGTGAGGCACTCGAAACCCAGGCACAGTCACGGCTCGCAGCGTTGGCGCCGCTGCTCAACGCCGCGCTCGGCGGACGCGTGTTCCAGCGCGACTACAGCGAGATCGACGCGGTCTTGCGCCAGCTGGTGCGCACGCAAGCCAGCGAGTTCAGCTACCTGGTGGTGCGCAGCCCGACCGGCGAGACGCTCGGCCAGGCCGGCAGGGTACCACCCGTCCTCGGCACCGATCAGGATATTCGCGGCGCGCTGGCCGACCTCAGTTACGACACGCAGATCGACCTCGTGCTATCCGGCGACACCAAGGTCGGCACGGTACATTTCGGCCTCTCGCTCGCCGAGCTGGCTGCCCTGCGCAGCAATGTGCTGACGCAAAGCCTGCTGATCGCCGGCTTCGAGGTGCTCATCTCCTTACTGCTGTTGGGCTTCTTCGGCTACCTGCTGACCCGCCACCTCGGCGTGCTGCTCGACGCCACGCGCCGTGTGACCGACGGCGACTTCACGGTGCGGCTCGCGCTCGACCAGCGCGACGAGGTCGGCACACTGGCCGAGCATTTCAATTTCATGGTCAACACCCTGGCGCGCGATCTCGAACAGCGCAACCGTGACCAGCAGGTGCTCGAATTCCAGGCCCATCACGATGCCCTGACGCACCTGCCCAACCGCATGCTGTTCACCGACCGGCTGGCGCAGGCGCTCGCCCGCGCCCAGCGCTCCCAGCGCCTGCTCGCGATCGCCTACCTCGACCTCGACGATTTCAAGCCGGTCAATGACCGCTACGGCCATAAGACCGGCGACCAGCTGCTGGTGATGGTGGCGCAGCGCCTGAAGGAGCATGTCCGCGCCGAGGACACCGTCAGCCGCATCGGCGGCGACGAATTCGTGCTGCTGCTGAGCGACCTTTCGACCATCGACGAATGCATGCAGACCATTGACCGCCTGCAGGCGGCGCTGGGCGAGCCGTTCCCGCTCGAACCGCAAACGCTCGGCATCGCCGCGAGCATCGGCCTGACGATCTATCCCTTCGACGAGGTCGATCCCGATACCTTGCTGCGCCATGCCGACCAGGCGATGTATCACGCCAAGCAGGGCGGGCGCAATCGCGTACATCTGTTCGACGCCGAGCAGGATCGCCTCGAAGCTGCGCGGCGCGGTAACCGCGCCCGCTACGAGGCGGCGCTGACGCGCCAGGAGTTCGTGCTGTTCTACCAGCCGCAGGTCGATATGCGCAGCGGGCGCGTCGTCGGCGCCGAAGCGCTGATCCGCTGGCAGCATCCGGAAGCCGGACTGCTCTCGCCGAGCTGTTTCCTGCCCGAGATCGAGGACAGCGATCTGGTCATCCCGCTCGGCGAATGGGTGCTCGAAGCGGCGCTGACGCAGCTCGGCCGCTGGCATGCCGCCGGGCTTGCGCTCAAGCTCAGCGTCAACATTTCGGCGCGCCATCTGCAATCGCCGCACTTCCTGACGCGCCTGACCGCCCTGCTGGAGCGGCATCCCGACGCCCCGCCGGCCCTGCTGCAGCTCGAAGTGGTCGAATCGGCGGCGCTTGAGGATATGGCGCATATCGCGCAGGTGATCGACTACTGCCATGCCCTCGGCGTGAGCTTCGCGCTCGACGACTTCGGCACCGGCTATTCCTCGCTGGCCTATTTCAAGCAGTTGCGCGTCGACACCCTGAAGATCGACCAGAGCTTCGTGCGCGACATGATGAGCGACGACGAGGATCGCGCCATCGTCGAGGGCGTCATCAGCCTGACGCGCACCTTCCGCCGCCAGGTGGTGGCGGAAGGGGTAGAAAACGCCGAAACCGGCGTGGCGCTGCTAGAACTGGGCTGCGCCGTCGCGCAGGGCTACGGCATTGCGCGGCCGATGCCGGCCGAGCAGCTGCCAGGCTGGATCGCGGGTTGGCAGCCCTACCCGCAGTGGAAAAGCTAGAAAGTCGGTGCCGACGGGACGGCATTCGACGGCTGCGCCGGCTGTGCATGCGGCCGGTGGGGGGCGGCCAGATAGGCGTGGGTGCGCATTTCCATCAGCCTTGAGACCGTGCGCGCGAACTCGCCAGCCTGCGGCCCGGCGACATAAAGCTCGGCGGGCGGCACCGCGGCAGCGATTGCCAACTTGACGCCGTGGTCGTAGCAGACATCGACCAGCCAGGTGAAGCGGCGTGCCGCATCGGCGTCGAGCACTGTCAGGCGCGGTACGCCCTCGATGAGCCAGGGGTGGAAACGCTGTGCCATATCGAGATAGTCGAGCTGCGAGCGTGCGCCGCCACACAGCGTGGCGAAGGAAAACCAGACGATGCCGGGCGCGCGGCGCTCCACCGCGAGCGTGCGGCCGAGCACCTCGATCGGTCGGGCATGACCTTCGCCCTGCACCAGCCGCATGAAGATCTCGCCGAGCCTCTGGTGCGGCGGGCCGTCTTCCGGCAGCAGATAGACCGGCGCCACCTCCAGCGCGCACAGGCGATAGTCAATGCCGGCGTCGACGCGGATGACGTCGAGCCGCGCTTCGAGCAGCGCGATGGTCGGCAGCAAGCGCTCGCGCTGCAAGCCGTCGGGATACAGGCCCGCCGGCGGGTAGTTGGAAGTGATGCAGAACAGCACGCCGGCATCGAACAGCGCTGGCAAGAGGCGCACCAGGATCATCGCGTCGGCGATGTCGGCGACATGGAATTCGTCGAGGCACAGCAGGCGCGTGGCGTGTGCCACCTCGGCGGCGACGCGCGGCAGCGGATCCGCCTCGCCCGACAGCGCGCGTAGACGCGCGTGGATTTCGCGCATGAAGGCGTGGAAATGCACGCGCCGCTTGCGGCGGTACGGCACGGCGCTGAAGAAGCAGTCCATCAGGAAGCTCTTGCCGCGCCCGACGCCGCCCCAGAACCAGATGCCGCGCGGCAGTTCGGGATGCACCAGCAACTTGCGCAGCCGGCTGCGACGCGCTGCCTTGAAGGCGAGCAGCGCATCGTAGAGCGCCTGCAGGCGTTCGGCAGCGGCCTGCTGCGCCGGGTCGGCAACGCTGCCGCGCGCCTCCAGCGCGGCCTGGAAGGCGCGAATCATCCCGTCGGCCGGGACGTTCAGGATGCGGTGCGGCAAATCAGAAGTGCAGGGCGCGCTTGTCGACGGCCAGCGCCGCCTCGTGCATCACCTCGGAAAGCGTCGGGTGCGCGTGGCAGATGCGCCCAATATCCTCGGACGCCGCGCCGAATTCGAGCGCGGTGACGGCCTCGGCGATCAGCTCCGAGGCGTTGGTGCCGATGACATGCACGCCCAGCACGCGATCGGTCTGCGCGCAGGCAAGCACGCGCACGAAGCCGCTCGGGTCGCCCTGACCAAGCGCCCGGCCGTTGGCAAGGAAAGGCACCTGGCCGACACGATAGGCGACGCCCTGGTTCTTGAGCTGGGTCTCGGTCTGGCCGACCCAGGCAATTTCCGGATGGGTGTAGATGACCCATGGGATGGCGTCGTAATTGACATGGCCGGCCTGGCCGGCGATGCGCTCGGCGACCATCACGCCCTCCTCCATCCCCTTGTGGGCAAGCATCGGGCCGCGCACCACGTCACCGACCGCCCAGACGTTCTCGAGGTTGGTTTGGCAGTGGTCGTCGACGGCGATACGGCCGCGCTCGTCGATCTTCAAGCCGACATTTTCGGCACCGAGGCCGGCGGTATTGGGCACGCGGCCGACCGAGACGATCAGCTTGTCGCATTCGAGCGTCGCGCTGCTGTCGGCGGTCTCGTAGTCGATGCGCAGCGTCGTCGCCTTGCCCTTCTTGACCGGCTTGACGCCGTTGATGCGGGCGCCGAGCTGGATCTTCAGACCCTGCTTCTGGGTAAAGATCTTCCAGGCTTCCTTGGCCACCGCCGGATCGGCGGCAGCGAGGAAATCCGGCAATGCTTCGAGGATCGTCACGTCGGCGCCGAGACGCTTCCAGACCGAGCCGAGTTCGAGGCCGATCACGCCGGCACCGATCACGCCGAGGCGTTTGGGGACACTGGCCAAAGACAGGGCACCGACGTTGTCGCAGATCGTGACGTTGTCGATCTCGATGCCCGGCAACTGACGCGGCAGCGAGCCGGTGGCGACGATGACGTGCTGCGCCTCGACCACCGTATTGCCGTCCTGGCCGGCGATGCTGATTTGCCAGCGTTCGTTCTCGCGCCCGGCGAAACTGCCGCGACCGGCCAGCAGCGTGATCTTGTGCTTCTTGAACAGCCCGCGGATGCCGCCGGTCAGCTGGGTGACGATGTTGTCCTTGCGGCGCAACATCGTCGCGACGTCGAGACGCAGCTCGCCGACACCGATGCCGTGCATCTGGAAGGCATGGCTGGCTTCCTCGTAGAGCTCGGAGGAACGCAGCAGCGCCTTGGAGGGAATGCAGCCGACATTGAGACAGGTGCCGCCGAGCCGCACCTCGCCCTTCGGATCGGCATAGGATTCCGCCTCGATGCAGGCGGTCGCAAAGCCCAGCTGTGCGGCGCGGATCGCGGCAACATAGCCGCCGGGCCCGCCGCCAATCACCACCACATCGAATTGCTTATTGGCCATGGCGTTCTCCCGCTCAGATTTCGAGGATCAGGCGCGCCGGATCTTCCAACGCTTCCTTCATGGTCACCAGGCCGAGCACCGCCTCGCGCCCGTCGATGATGCGGTGATCGTAGGAGAGCGCCAGATAGTTGATCGGCCGGATGACGATCTGGCCATTTTCCACCACCGGTCGATCCTTGGTGGCATGGATGCCGAGGATCGCCGACTGCGGCGGGTTGATGATCGGCGTCGACAGCATCGAGCCGAACACGCCGCCGTTGGAGATCGAGAAAGTGCCGCCGGTCAGCTCTTCCAGCGAGAGCTTGCCGTCCTTGGCCTTGGCGCCGAACTCGGCGATCTTCTTCTCGATTTGCGCCAGCGAAAGCTGGTCGGCATCGCGGATGATCGGCACGACGAGACCGCGCGGACTGCCGACCGCGATGCCGATGTCGAAATAGCCGTGATAGACGATGTCGCTGCCATCGACCGAGGCATTGATGACCGGATACTTCTTCAGCGCCGCCACCGCCGCCTTGACGAAGAAGGACATGAAGCCGAGCCGCACGCCGTGTTCCTTCTCGAACTTGTCCTGGTATTTCTTGCGCAGCTCCATCACCGGCGCCATGTTCACTTCGTTGAAGGTGGTCAGGATGGCGTTGCTGGCCTGCGACTGCAACAGGCGCTCGGCGACGCGGGCGCGCAGGCGCGACATCGGCACGCGCTGCTCGGGCCGGTCGGCAAGCAGCGCTTCGGTATCGACCGCGGTTGGCTGCGGCAGGGAGGCCGCAAAAGTCGGTGCCGGCGGGACGGCGGTGGGCACGCGCACGGGCGCCTGAGGCTTGTTCGCCCCAAGAACGTCGGCCTTGGTGACCCGCCCACCTGGGCCGGTGCCTTGCACCACCCCGGCGTCGATACCCTTCTCGGCCAGCGCCTTGCGGGCGGCCGGCCCCATGCCGGCCGCAGCGGCCGGAGCGGGCTTGGCGGCGGCAACCGCTGCCGGCTGGGCGGCAGTCTGGGCGACCGGCGCGGCCGCCGCGGCTTTCGCCTCGGTGTCGATCTTCGCGATCAGTTCCCCGGAGACGACGGTGTCGCCGTTACCCTTGACCACTTCGACCAGCACGCCGGCAGCCGGCGCCGGCAGTTCGAGGACCACCTTGTCGGTCTCGATGTCGATGAGGTTTTCGTCGCGGGCCACGGCATCGCCCACATTCTTGTGCCAGCTGACAAGGGTCGCCTCGGCGACGGATTCGGACAGTTGCGGCACTTTGACTTCGATCAGCATGGAGTGCTCCTGTGCTTAGGACTTGAGGGTGCCGAGGGCAGTCTCGACGATATCTTTCTGCTGTTGCGCATGCAGCGCCGCACTGCCGACCGCCGGTGAGGCCGAGGCCGGCCGCGCGACGACGTGCAGCGTCTGACCTTTCTTGACGACCTGCACCAGGCGATGATGCTTGGCGTACCAGGCGCCCTGGTTCTCAGGCTCCTCCTGGCACCAGACCAATTCCTTCATCTTTGCATAGCGCGCGATCTCCTCTTCGAGGCGCCGGTCGTCCATCGGATAGAGCTGCGGCGTACGCAGGATGGCGATGTGTTCGAGCTGCCGCTCGTTGCGCGCCTTGACGAGGTCGTAGTACACCTTGCCGGCGCAGCAGATGACACGCGTGATTTTCTTCGGATCGTGTGGATAGGACTCGCCGAAGACTGTCCGGAACGTGCCGTCTGTCAGATCCTCGAGCGTGGAGGTGGCATCCTTGCTGCGCAGCAGCGATTTCGGCGTGAACACGACGATCGGTTTGCGTTGCTTCCTGAGCATCTGGCGCCGCAGCAGATGGAACATCTGACCGGGGGTGGTCGGCATGCAGACTTCCCAGTTGAAATCGGCGCACAGTTGCAGGTAGCGCTCGACACGTGCCGAGGAATGCTCCGGCCCCTGCCCTTCCTGGCCATGCGGCAGCAGCAACACCAGGCCGCAGGAGCGGCCCCACTTCGCCTCGCCGGAAGCGAGGAACTGATCGATGACGACCTGCGCGCCGTTGGCGAAGTCGCCAAACTGCCCCTCCCAGACGACCAGGTCGTTCGGCGTCGCCGTGGCGTAGCCGTATTCGAAAGCAAGCACGGCTTCTTCGGAGAGCACCGAGTCGAAGCACTGGAACATGCCCTGCGATTCCTGCAGGTTCTTCAGCGGCCACCAGGTGCCTTCGTCCCACTTCTCGCGATTCTGGTCGTGGAAGGCAGCGTGGCGGTGGAAGAAGGTGCCGCGGCCGACGTCCTCGCCGGAAATGCGCACGCCATAGCCAGCGGCCAGCAGCGACGCATAGGCGAGATTCTCGGCCATGCCCCAGTCGATCGGCAGCTTGCCCTCGACCATCAGCCGGCGGTCGTCGATGACCTTCTGCACGCGCGAATGCAGGCTGAAATTGGCTGGTACGTCGACGAGCCGCCGGCCGAGGCGCTGCAATTCGGCCAAGGCAACGCGCGTGTCGCACTTTTCGGTATAGGGCACATTGACATGCGGCGCCCAATCGATCGACGTCTGATTCTTGAAATCAGTGATGACCGGATCCTTGAGGTGCTTGCCGGCATCGAGCGCCGCCCGATAGTCCTGGATCATCTGTTCGGCCGCGCCGGCTGCCAGCACACCCTGGCTTTCGAGCCGCTCGGCATACAGCTGGCGGGTACCCGGATGGGCAGCCACCTTCTTGTACATCAGCGGCTGCGTCACCATCGGCTCGTCCTGCTCGTTGTGGCCGAGCTTGCGGTAGCAGATGATATCGACTACCACGTCCTTCTTGAACTCCTTGCGGAAATCCAGCGCCAGCTCGGTGACGAAGGACACCGCCTCGGGATCGTCGCCATTGACGTGAAAGATCGGCGCCTCGACCATCTTGAAGATATCGGTGCAGTAGAGCGACGAGCGCATGTCGCGCGGATCGGAGGTGGTAAAGCCAATCTGGTTGTTAACGACGATATGGACCGTGCCGCCGGTGCCGTAGCCGCGCGTCTGCGAGAAGTTGAGCATCTCCTGGTTGACGCCCTGGCCGGCCACCGCGGCATCGCCGTGGATCAGCACCGGCAGGACCTCATCCTTGCCTTGCACGCCGCGATGCACCTGGCGCGCATAAACTGAACCGGCTACCACCGGATTGACGATCTCGAGATGCGAGGGGTTGAAGGCCAGCGTCAGGTGCATCGGGCCGGACGGCGTGGCAACGTCCGACGAGTAGCCCATGTGGTATTTGACGTCGCCGGCGATCAGCTCGCTCTTCTTCTTGCCTTCGAATTCCTCGAACAGCATCGACGGCAGCTTGCCGAGGGTATTCACCAATACGTTGAGGCGGCCGCGGTGCGCCATGCCGATGACGACCTCCTTGACGCCCTGTCGGGCGGCGCTGCGCACTACCTCTTCCATGGCAACGATCAGCGCTTCACCGCCCTCGAGCGAGAAGCGTTTCTGGCCGACATAACGGGTATGCAGATAGCGTTCGAGGGTTTCCGCCGCCGTCAGCGCGGCGAGGAAGCGCTGCCGGTCCTCGTTGCTGTAGCGGGGCTGGACGCGCGGCGGCTCGTAGCGCGCCTGTATCCAGCGCTTCTGCACAACTTCCGACAGATACATGTATTCGGCGCCGATATGCCCGCAGTAGCGCAGTCGCAGCGCCTCGAGGATCTCGCGCAGGGTGGCCTGCTCGACGCCCATGTCGAAGGAGCCGGTGCGGAACGAGGCCGACAGATCCGCCTCGGTGAAGCCGTAATACGACGGCTCCAGTTCGGCGAGCTCGGGACGCGGGTGGCGTTTCAGGGGATCGAGCTGCGCCCAGCGGTTGCCAAGGAAGCGATAGGCGTTGATCAGCTGCAGCACCTTGGTCTGCTTGACGGCATTGTCAGCGACGCGCAGCGGCCGTAGCTGGCCCTCGCGGGCGCGCTGCACGAAGCCGCTGATCACCGGCGCATGCGCCAGGTCGGGGCCCTGGTAGGCACCGGCGCCCGGCAGGTTGGCGAGCTTGTCGAAATAGTCCCGCCAGGCCGTATCGATGGCGGAAGGATTCGCCAGATAGGTTTCGTACAGCTCCTCGATATAGGGCGCGTTGGCGCCGAACAGATAGGAGTTTGACAGCATCTGCTTCATCATCTCATCACCTCGCTGCGGGGGGGCAGGACGGAAGGCGGCGCCTGAGCACAGGCGTCGCCTGGCGGTCGATCAGCGCTTGGCCATGTCCAGCACGTTGCGCTGCGGCGAGCCCGTAAAGAGCTGGCGCGGCCGGCCGATCTTCTGTTCCGGATCGCCGATCATCTCGTGCCACTGGGCAATCCAGCCGATGGTGCGTGCCATCGCGAAGATGCCGGTGAACAGGTTGGTCGGGATGCCCAGCGCGCTTTGCACGATGCCGGAATAGAAATCGACGTTGGGATAGAGTTTCTTCTCGACGAAATACTCGTCCTCCAGCGCAATCCGCTCCAGCTCGATCGCCAGCTTGAAAAGCGGATCGTTGTGCAGCCCCAGCTCGTTGAGCACCTCGTGGCAGGTCTCGCGCATCAGCTTGGCGCGCGGATCGAAGTTCTTGTAGACGCGGTGGCCGAAGCCCATCAGGCGGAACGAGTCGTTCTTGTCCTTGGCGCGCTTGATGTATTCGCCGACGTGCGAGACGTCGCCGATCTGTTGCAGCATGCGCAGGCAGGCTTCGTTGGCGCCGCCGTGCGCCGGGCCCCACAGGCAAGCAATGCCGGCCGCAATGCAGGCGTAGGGGTTGGCGCCGGAGGAACCCGACAGGCGCACCGTCGAGGTCGAGGCGTTCTGCTCATGGTCGGCATGCAGGATGAGGATGCGGTCGAGCGCCTTGGACAACACCGGGTTCGGCTTGAATTCCTCGCACGGCGTGCCGAACATCATGTAGAGGAAGTTGGTCGCGTAGTCGTAGTCATTGCGCGGATACATGAACGGCAGGCCCTGGTTGTAGCGATAGGCCATCGCCGTGATGGTCGGCATCTTGGCGATCAGGCGGATCGCTGCCACCATGCGGTCTTCCGGATTATTGATGTTGAGCGAATCGTGATAGAAGGCCGACAGTCCGCCGACCACGCCGACCAGCACCGCCATCGGGTGGGCGTCGCGTCGGAAACCGCTGTAGAAGCGCGTCAGCTGGTCATGCACCATCGTGTGGCGCCGCACCCGGCCAACCCATTCGTCATAGCGTGTTTGATTCGGCAGCTCACCGTTCTTGAGCAGATAGCAGACTTCCATGAAATCGCATTTCTGCGCCAGCTGTTCGATCGGGTAGCCGCGATACAGCAGTTCGCCCTTGGCACCGTCGATATAGGTAATCGACGATTTGCAGGCGGCGGTGGACATGAAGCCGGGGTCATAGGTGAACGCGCCAGTGGCGGCGTAGAGCTTGGAAATGTCGATCACCTCTGGGCCGATGCTTCCCGCATAGACGGGAAACTCAGTGGTCTTGCCGTTGTAGGTCAGCGTGGCGGTGCGTTGTGTCATGTCGATCTCCAGTGTGAAATTGCAGTGTT
>Ga0172369_10008237_pt1 | contig 11845 bp, 9 predicted proteins | sample LakKiv25m_FD_114539 | JGI IMG/M metagenome (GOLD analysis project Ga0172369, IMG submission 114539) | Freshwater microbial communities from Kabuno Bay, South-Kivu, Congo - kab_022012_11.25m | ecosystem: Environmental > Aquatic > Freshwater > Lake | place: Democratic Republic of the Congo... | reverse complement strand
ATCACACGCTCAACCGTATGTTGGGCGTGTGTATTGTTAAGCCTTTGATAGGCTTGCAAAGCCTCATTGAGAGCGCCGCGCGCCTGGCTGGGTTGCCCATTCTGGCGTAGAAAAGTGGCATATTCCACCTGCGCGCGAGCACGTTCGTACAGACAGGCCTCCCCGCGCAGCAGAGACAGCGCACGGTCAAACGATTCACGCGCCTCTTCGAAACGACCCTGGCGCCATTCCAGCATGGCGGACAGACGCTGCGCATGGCCAGCGGCAGATGGCACATTACCGCCAGAAAGCAACTGCGGTTTGAGCAGGTCGAGTGTCTCGCGTGCGGCGGGAAAATGTCCCAAGCCGATCTGGGCTTCTGCCAGGTATAAGCCAGTGGAAAGCTGCTCGGCCGGCAGCTTTTTCGTGCATGCCAGTTCAAAAGCTCGCTCTAACTGCCCACACGCCTCGGCGTAAGATTCTCTCTGTAAAAGAACGTCACCGATATCCAACCGCGCAAATAGCGCGCCACGCAAGTCGCGGGCCAGCTCGCAAGCCTGGAGCGACCGGTTGTAATAGTCAAGCGCATCATCAAAGCGGTTAAGATAATAATAGCCAATGCCAATATCACACAGTGCATAAGCTGCCTGCCGGGCGCTTCCAAGCCGGATATGCGTTTGGTAGGCTTCCTCATAATCTTTGATCGAACTTGCGTAATTGCCCAGAGAGCGGTTAATCGCCCCGCGCAGCGCCGACGCTTGACCGCGCAGAAAATCGCTTGGCTGCCTTTCCAGGATCGAGTAGATCTGCTCACAATCTGCACCGGCTTCAAGATAACGGCCTAAAGCGTTTAAAGACTCGGCGCGGGCAACCAGCACATCGGCTATCCACAAGGAATTGCCGAGTTCGGCGGCACCGGTCAGCGCAATATCAAGAGCGGCTGTGCTTTGGGCATATCGGGCCAGGTAGAAGCTGCAAATCCCAAACACATGCTGGATTTTGACCCGTTCGGTCAGGTTGAACATCTCTTGCTCGTCTGGGCCTGGCTCGATGATTTGCTCGCACAGCTGCGCCAGCAGGGCATACTCATTCCACTGGCGCAGACAGGCTTCCAGCCCAGTGGTGAAGATCGCCGCATAGGCGGCTGGCCAATCCCGCGCGTGCACGGCGTGGTAGTGCCACTCCAGCACGCTGGCAAAATCGTCGATCTCGCGCGGCAGGGCTTCCAGGCGCTGGGCGCGGTAGTACGCCAGCGCGCGGCGGTGCGCCGGCAGGTTTGCCTCAGCAGCCTGGGCCGCCATGCTCAGCCGCACCAGGGCCGGCAGCCAGAACTCGGACGACTGGTTCTTTTCCAGCAGACCCGCGTCGCGCAGGCGCTTGATCAGGGCCGGGCGGGTCTGGGCGGTCTTACACAGCCCGTCCATTGGGATCCCGCGCTGCAAGACGGCCAGCGCCTGCAAAACCTGGTATTCCTCCCCCGCCAGGCGCCGCTCCAGCGTGGCGTGAAAATGCGCCAGGAACTCGTCCAGCCCGCCGGCCAGGCTGGCCCGCACCGGCTCGATCCCCACCGCGGCGACGTAGCGCGCAATGTGCTTGAGCGCGAAGGGATGGCCATCCACCTGGCGCACCAGCCCGGCCAGCGTCTCATCGTCGAGATCGGTCAGGCCGTTAGCGCGCAGAAAGCGCACCGCCCACTGCATGTCGAGCCCCTGCAGGGTCAGCGGCTGGCTGCCAAATTCCAACAGCAGCTCGCCGCTGCTCAAAACGGGCACCAGCGGGCTGGTGATGACGATGCGCGCATTGTGCGTGTTGCCGCGCAGCCCGCTGAACAGGTCATCCAGGCCGGGGTCCAAAAAGCCGGAGCCGCCGGGAGCCAGCACGCTCTCCAGGTTATCGAAGACCAGCCACAGCGGCTGCTCGCAGTTCAGGTAATCGGTCATCACATCCACATCGCTGGCCGAAGCGCGCTGGTCGGGCGAAGCGCGGAAGGCCAGGATCTCCTCGCGCACGTTCCCTCCCAGGCATTTCTCCAGGTAGGACGAGATGCGGTCGAGCAGCACCCCCAGGGTATTGCCGCTGCTCTTCTGTCGCTCAAAGTCATACCAGAAGGGTGGGCAGGCATTGGCCGGCATCTTCTCGAGCAGCACACGCGCCAGGGTGCTTTTGCCGATCCCGGGCATGCCGGTGATCACCAGCACGCGGCTGTCGTTCAGGATCGAGATACAGTCCGCCAGCTCGCGGGCGCGGTTGGCCAGGATCATTTCTTTTTCGCCCGGACCCAGCACAGGCACCGAGGATTTCGGGTAGCTTTTGCGCCGCCAATCGCGCTGGGTATCGATGCGCGCCCCGCCGGGGCCGGCCTGCTCGCCGTTGTGCTCGCTCGGCCCGTTGGCCGGCTGGGCCGATCGGATCGCCTCCAGCGCGTCGATCACCGCCGCGGCGGACGGCGGGCGCGCGGACGGCTCGCGGCTGAGCAGGCGCATCACCAGCTCGCTCAGCGCGGCGGGCAGCGCCGGGCTGCGCTGGCTGAGCGGCTGCACTTCGCCCAGCAGAATTTCTTTGAGCAGGTTGGAAACATCCGTACCCTTGAAGGGCTGCTCGCCGCTCAACAGCTCATACAGCAGCACCCCCAGCGCGTACAGGTCCGACTGCGGGCCGGGTGTCGCGCCCTGAATGATCTCCGGGGCCATGTAGGCCAGGGTGCCGACGATGCCCGCCTCATCGCTGACATGCGAGGCATCCAGGTCGAGGGCCAGGCCAAAATCGGTCAGTTTAACCGTGCCGTCTGCCGCGAGCAGCACGTTGTCGGGCTTGATGTCGCGATGTATGATGCCGCGCGCGTGGGCGTGAGCCAGCGCCGCGCAGATCTGCCGGGCATAGCCGAGCGAGCGCGCCAGCCCCGGCGGCGTTTTGAAGCGCAGCACGCCGCCTTCGGCCAGTTCCATCACGATGAATGGCGCATCCTGGCCTTCAACCGCGTCGTAGACGGTGACGATGTTGGGGTGGTTCAGCCGTGCGGCGGCGCGCGCCTCGGAAAGCAGCCGCTCGCGCGTCTGCTCGCCCACCAGCGACAGCGAGATGACCTTGACCGCCACGCTGCGCTTGAGCAGCGTATCGTAGCCGCGGTAAACGACCCCCATGCCGCCGTATCCCAGCTGGGCGTCAATGCGGTAGCGGTTGGCAAGAATTTGTCCGAGCATGGGCGCCGCTCCTTCCCGTGACAGGCTGGAACCCACGCGCTCCGCAAAACTTGCAAACACGCAGAAGCGCAGGATCCATCCATGGCCAGCGGTTACGAAATAACCGGCAAAACCCATCTACCCTGTCAAGAACTGCTCCCCCCACACCGCAGGGATGGGCAAGACTGCCAGGCTGAGCAGTTGACGATTTCATTATATAACTTTCCTTGTCTAGACAAACTATCTCTTTTTTTGATGCAAAAGGAAAGTGTGAACCTTCACTCTTGACACATACAGCGGTTTCAGGTATGATTTGACCCATCATCGCGGCTGCAATCGGATTTCGCGGCGCAGCCAACGCACTTCAATACCCCAACCGAAACCGCCGGAAAAAACTGTAAGACCGCACCTCCCCTTGAGCTGGCTTTTCCTTAAAGCCGGCTGAATTTCACAATCCCGCAGGCGCTCTTTCCCCCTGGCGCACCCCCACCCCCAGAGCGCCGCCCGGCATCCCAGCGCACACCGCAGCCCTCGCCGCAGAAATCATCAACGCCCCCAGGATTCACCGCCGCGCCATCTGAAATTCAGCCGACCTTGAGGCACTGAGCACCATCTTCCAGCCTAAGGGGAATATTTTTTAAACAGGTATTGGCGGTGTAAACACCGCCAATACCTGTTTAAATTCCTGATCTTTAACGCTGGGCCGGCCTGAAGCTGTAATTATCAAAATCACACACCGGGCGGTAGCCGATCTGCTGGTAGATGCTGTTGGAGGTCGGGTTGGCCAGGTCGGTGAACAGGGCGGTGAACTGCTTGCCGCTGTCGAGCAGGCGCTGGCTGAGCGCGGCGGTCAGCGCGCGGGCATAGCCCCTGCACCGGAAGGTGGGCGGGGTGTAGACCGGGCCGATGCAGCAGCCGTGAGGGGTCGAGCGGCTCTGCCCGGCCAGCGCCACCGGCTCGCCATCCTCCCACAGGAATATCGCCCCATCAGCAATCTTGGCCCCCATGTGGGCGCGCGCTTCTTCCAGGGTCAGGCCGTCGTCGGGCATGGCCTCCTGGTGGAAGGCCAGCTGCCACTGCGCCGCCAGCTCGACCTCGTCCAGGCCGGCCTGGCGCATCTGCCCGCCCGGATGCGGCGGGGGCTGCACCGCGTGCAGTTCATAGACGCGCTCGTGCAGCCGCAAGGCATAGTCCTCGCCGGTCAGCTCGCGCCAGGCGTTGGCAAAGGCCAGGGCGGCCTCATTCGGCCCCAGCACGCCCGGCACGGGCCAGTCGGCGTCACGCAGGCTGCGCGCGAGCAGCATAAAGACATCCCGGCGGGCGCCGCCCGGCCCCGCGTAGACCACCAGGTTGTGCGGCGGGGTCATCAGGGCCGCCGCCAGCAGGGTTTGCCCGTCGCGCACCGCGCCGAAGAACGGCAGCGGCCGAAAGCGTTCGGGGCTGCGCTCGATCTGCAGGGCCAGACCGTAGATCAGGTTGTTGGCGGCCTCGGCCGCTTCCAGGTCGGCCTGGACCGTTTTGAGAAAACCGCCCGCGTTGAGGTATGTTTTGAAGATTGGCATGGCGGTTACGCGCGCAGCGCCAGGGTCACGGCGGCGCGGAAGGCCTGGTACACCGCGGGCATATCCTCGCCGGTAAACTCCAGGGTGCGCCCGTCCAGGCGGCGGATGCCGGGCAGGAGCGCGGCCTTGTCGCCCATGTCCGAACCGACAAACTCGATGCGGATCGTCACCGGGCTGCCGGGCCGCAGCGGCGCGGGCCCCGAACCGGCCAGATATTTACCCACCGCTTCGGCCGCCGCGGCGCGCAAATTCTCGCGCACCAGCGCGGGCGGCAATACCTCTGCCGACCAGCGCCCGCGCGCGGTCTTGGTGACCACCGTATCGATGCCAGGGATCCACTCGCGCGCCTCAGCCGCCGCGCTCTGGTCGCCCGACATGAGCAGGACCGGGATGCCGAAATGCCCGCACAGCGAGGCGTTCCAGCCCGCTTCGCCGGTCACCCGCCCGTTGATGAACAGGTTATGGATGCGCGCCGCCGACCAGGTGTGGTCGAGGATGGCGTGGGCCGTGCCGTTGCGGGCGTGGTAGCCGACAAAAAAGGCCGCGTCCACCCCGCCCTGCAGCCCCTCGACCATCGAAAACGGAGATGGCGAGCCTGTGTTCAAGCGCGCGCGCGGGTGCAGTTCCTCGATCAGGATGTTGTCCCCGTTCCAATGCCCGTCGGTCACCACCACCTCGTCCGCGCCGCCCGCCAGCGCGCCTTCGATCGCGGCGTTGACCTCGGCGGTCATGATGCGCCGGAAGCGCTGCCACTCGGCATGCCCAGGGGTGACCTGGTCCCAGGTGGTCACGCCAGAAATTCCTTCCATGTCCACAGCGATGAGCAGTTTCAATGCAGTCTCCTTCGTATCGATCCGAAAATTATTTTTCGGATTGGTTCTTAGAAATTCAGCGATTCGCCCGGCTTGAGCACATGCGCCCGCGCCTGGGTCTTCTCGGCCACGCGCGCGGCCCAGGCCTGCGCGTCCTGGGCGATCAGGCCGAAGGTGTTGTAATGGATCGGCACAACGTGCTTCGGGCGCAGCAGTTGCACCGCGCGCAGCGCGTCGTCCGGGCCCATCGTGAAGTTATCGCCAATCGGCAGCACGGCCAGGTCGATGCCTTCATCGCCGATCAGATGCATATCGCCAAACAGCCCGGTATCCTGGGCCATGTAGATCTTTTCGCCGGCGCGCGTGGTCAGCAGAAACCCGGCCGGGTTGCCGCCGTACGAACCGTCCGGCAGGGCCGAGCCGTGCAGGGCCAGGGTCAGCTTCAGATAGCCAAACGGGTGGTGAAACCCGCCGCCCAGGTGCTGGGCGTGGGTCTTGAGACCCTTCTGCTCCAGCCAGTTGGCGATCTCGAAATTGGCAATGACCAGCGCGCCGGTGCGTTTGGCGATCGCGGCCGCGTCGCCGACGTGGTCGCCGTGGCCGTGGCTGACCAGGATGAAATCAGCCGCGACCTTTTCAGGCCCGGTCGAAGCGGCCGGATTGCCGCTGAAGAAGGGATCGACCAGCAGATGATAACCGCCCGTTTCCAGGCCCAGGGCGGCATGCCCGTACCAGGTGAATGTGAAGCTCATCTTAACCTCCTGACAAGCAAAGCCCGATTGTACCATCTCAGAAAAAGTGGGTAAGTTGCGTGTGAATTTTGCGCTTCGCGCAAAATTCACACATCAGCCCTGCTTTTTGAGACGCTGCACCTGATTTGGATTATAAAGCCGCAGGGCGCCAGATATCTGGATTTGGCGCAATCCATCTGGCTTGACAAAGCCGCACACCATGTATACACTATGTATACACAAAGGAGGCATAAAAATGACCGTTACTCACATTAAGAAATGGGGAAACAGTTACGGCATCCGCATACCCAAAGAAAAACTGGAGGAATCGGGCATGCACCCCGATGATCTGGTGGAAATCCACTCCGAGGCAGGTCATCTGACCGTAACCCTCGTCCAAAAGCCAGGATATACCCTGGATGAACTGCTGGCTCAAATGACTGAGGAAAACCGTCACGGCGAAATCGAAACCGGCAAAGCAGTTGGCGCGGAAGTATGGTAACGGAGTATATACCCGACCGCGGCGACGCCATCTGGCTCGTTTTCGACCCTCAGGCAGGCCACGAACAGGCGGGGCGCAGGCCAGCACTTGTGCTTTCTCCAGCGGCTTATAACGCGAAATCGAGCCTGTGTCTGGTTTGTCCCATCACCAGCAAAGTGAAGGGCTACCCGTTTGAAGTCAGCATCCCAACCAGCGTTCCAATCCAGGGGGTGATTTTGGCTGACCAGACCAAGAGCCTGGACTGGAAGGCCAGACAGGCTGAGTTCATCTGCTCGCTGCCAGCTGCCACGGTTGAGGATGTGATTGCCAGGCTGAAACCCCTCTTCGACATACGCGATCAACGCTGATTCACCTTTTTTGCATCGGCGTATAAAAATTTCTGCGCATGCCCCCCAAAACCGCCCGCCCCAAACGCCCGCTCGGCCAGCCCACCCGCGGCAAGACCGCCCCCAACCGGCTGCGCCGCGTGGACATCTTCGTCCTGCTCTACGCCGCTGACCTGCTCAAGCAGCCGCCCGGCCAGGCGCGCCGGGCCTTCTTTGTCGACCTGGGCTACGGGGCCGAAGCCTACACCACCCTGGAAAGCGCGGCGCGTTTCCGCGCCGTCAACCCGCGCCTGGACGTGCTGGGGGTGGAGATCGACGCGGAGCGCGTGGCGGCCGCGCTGCCCTTTGCCGATGAGCGCACCTTCTTCCGCCTGGGCGGGTTCAACCTGCCCCTCGAGGAGGGCGAGAGCGTGCGCCTGATCCGCGCCTTCAACGTGCTGCGCCAGTACGAAGAAACGCAGGTCGCCGCCGCCTGGGACGAGATGGCGCGCTGCCTGGTCTCCGGCGGCCTGATCGTGGAAGGCACCTCGGACCCCTTCGGGCGGGTGTGGGTGGCCAACCTGCTGCGCAAGCGCGGCGGCGAGCTGGCCGCCGAAGCGCTGGTCTTCGGCACCAACTTCCGCTGGGGCTTCGAGCCGGGCATCTTTCAGCCGGTCCTGCCCAAGAACTACATCCACCGCATGCTGCCCGGCGAGAAAATTTACGACTTTATGGAAGCCTGGAAAGCCGCCGCGGCGCGCATGATCGCCTTCAAAACCTTTGGCCTGCGCCAGTGGTTCGCCGCCAGCGCCAAAGAGCTGGCCGCTCAGGGCTACACCCTCGAGACGCGCACCCAATACCTGGAAAAAGGTTTTCTGATCTGGAAGTTTTAGAAAGAGGGTTTGCGATCATTTTCCGTCAGAACCGGCCCCCGGATAGCGTCTTCTTTCGCTGTCCGGTATCCGCTATCCGCTGTCCGCCAGAACCGGACGCCGGATAGCGGACAGCGGACCCCGGACACCGTCCGAACTCACCCCGCCCACAGGTGCGCGTACAGCCGGGCCGTGCGGCCTTTGAGCGCGGCCAGCGCGCCCGCCGCGCCGGCTTCCCCGGCGGCGTGGGCCAGCATCAGGCGGCCTTCCTCCAGGCACAGCCGGTCGTGGACCGGGAAAATCTCGCGCATCAGGTAGTGGGCATAGCGCACCAGGCGGAAGGGGCCGAAGGCGCGCGGCGTCTCGCCCGCCAGGGCCTCGACCGCCACCGAATACAGATCCTTGATGCTGCTGACCAGGTCGGGCAGGTCGCTGGAGGGCGAGAAGGCCACGGTGTAATACCAGCCAAACAGCGCCCCGGTCTCGCAGCCGTGCGAATCGCTCACCCCCACGATCGGGATGCGCTTGCCGCGCGCGCGCTCCTCGTGGTAGCGCGCCACCTGCAGCGTGTTCGATTCGATCTCGTGGCGGTGGTAGCCGCCGATCAGCTCCAGCGCATCGAAGGGCTGGCGCTCGAGCAGCAGCGAGGTCAGGTACTGCGGCACGTCATAGCGCTTGTTGCTGACCCAATAGGGATGGCAGAAGATCCCCAGCCCGCCCCCGGCGCGGATTTGCTCGTAGCACCACACGCACGAGGCATAGGGGTAGCGGTCGACGCCCTCGGGCAGGTCGAGCCGCGCCATAATCGCCTCCACCTCAGCGCGGTAGCGCTCCTCGCGGAACAGATCGTTAACGCTGAAACCGCCGCCAAAATTGAGGATGTGCACCCAGTTGTCGGGCGGGTGGACCTCCTCGCCGGGGTAGATGCGCAGATCGGTTTTGACATTCTGAAAGGCCGCGATCGCCTCCAGCGAGGGCGCGTAGCGGCGGTGATCTGTGATCGCCATGAAATCCATCCCGACCTTGCGGCAGGACGCCGCCACATACGCCGGCGATTCGACCCCGTCCGAGTAATGCGTGTGCATGTGGAAATCGCCTTTGTAGGGGGTACGCGCGAACAGGTCTGGCTCAAGCGCAAACAGGCGGAACTCGGCCTTCTGGCGCTCGGGGCCTTCAATCACCAGGGAATATTCCTGCTCGCCGGTGAAGGCGCAGTCCAGCAGCAGCGCCCCGTCTTGCGGCGCGGCCATCCAATTTTGCGGCGCGCTCCAGCCCGTCTGCCCATCCAGGCCTTCCATCGGGATCAGCGCCGCGCTCCACTCCTGGCCCGGTTTCAAGCGCACGTGCCCGAAAAGCGGCCGGATCGTGATCGTTTGCTGGCTGTTGGCCCGCACAACGCGCGGGTAGACGTCATAATACAGGCTGGCGTTGTCCATCGAGAGTATCCTTAAAGAAAATCAGCTTAACCACGGCGCCCCCGCCCTCACCCCAACCCTCCACCCCTTCGGGATAGGGAGAACCTCAGAGGCTTGGAGGTGAAATGCGGCACAAAGTGCCGCCTTTCACCTCCAAAACCCCCGCCCCCCGCCCCTTAGAGGGGCGGGGCCGGGGGTGGGGTGGGTTTAATGAACTGGGATGCGCACGTTTCAGGTGCAATTATACGCGATGCGCGCGCGCATCGCGTATAATAGAACGTATGACCAAAGCAGAAACTCGTTACGTCTGTCAAAGCTGCGGGCGCACCTCGCCGCGCGCGCTGGGCCGTTGTCCCAACTGCGGCAATTGGGGTACGATGGTCGAAGAGGTCATCGCCGCGGCCGCGGCCCCGCCCAACCCGCGCGCCAGGCCGGGCGGCCAGGCCGGGCTGGGCGGCGGGCTGACCCAGCCGCGCCGCCTGTCCGAGATCGAGGGCGGTGACGAACACCGCATCGCCGTGCCGATCGCCGAGTTCGCCCGCGTGCTGGGCGGCGGGGTGGTCCCCGGCTCGATCGTGCTGGTCGGCGGCGACCCAGGCATCGGCAAATCGACCCTGATGCTGCAGGTTGCCCTGGAGATGGCCGTCTCGCGCAAAGTCCTCTACGTTTCGGGCGAGGAATCGGAGCGCCAGGTCAAAATGCGCGCTGCACGCCTGGTGGGCGACAAGCCCCTGCCCGATAACCTGTACATGGTCACTGAAACCAGCCTGGAGACGATCCTCGAACACAACCGCACCGTCCAGCCCGATCTGCTGGTGGTCGACTCGATCCAGACCGTCTACCTCTCCGACCTCGACTCCTCGGCCGGGTCGGTTTCGCAGGTGCGCGAGTGCTCCAGCCGCCTGCGCGACCTCGCCAAAAACTCGGGCGTCTCGGTCTTTGTCATCGGCCACGTCACCAAAGAAGGCGTGATCGCCGGGCCGCGCGTGCTCGAGCACATCGTCGACACCGTGCTCTACCTGGAAGGCGACCGCTTCCAGGCCTACCGCCTGCTGCGCTCGGTCAAAAACCGCTTTGGGGCCACCTCCGAGGTGGGCGTGTTCGAGATGCGCGAGCAGGGCATGGCCGAGGTCAGCAACCCCTCCGAGGTCTTCCTGGCCGAGCGCATGGTCAACGTACCCGGCTCGGCCATCGCCGTGACCATGGAGGGCACGCGCCCGCTGCTGGTCGAAATCCAGGGACTGACCAGCCCGACCAGCCTGGGCAACCCGCGCCGCACGCCCAACGGCATCGACGTCAACCGCCTGCTGCTGATCAGCGCCGTGCTGACCCGGCGTTTAGGCCTGCACCTGGGCGAGCAGGACATCTTCGTCAACGTGATCGGCGGGCTGCGCATCAGCGAACCGGCCGCCGACCTGGCCGTCGCCGCCGCGATCGCCTCCTCGGTCAAGGACATCTCAATCAAGGCCGATACGATCCTGATCGGCGAAATCGGCCTGTCGGGCGAGCTGCGCATGGTCGGTCAGATGACCACCCGCCTGCGCGAGGCCGCCAAGCTGGGATTCCGCCACGCCGTGGTGCCGCGCCGCGTCCACCACACCAGCGGCGAGCCCTGGCCCGAGGGCATCCAGATCCTCGAAGCGCGCTCGCTGCGCGAAGCCCTGCCCCTGGCCTTCACCGACAAAAGCCCGGCCTGAAAGCCGCGCTTTTGCTGTACTGAAACACCCCGCCCCTCAAGGGGCGGGAAAGAAGATAATTCGGGTGTTTGCGGTCACTTTGTGACCGCAAACACCCGAATTAAATTTTTTCCCTCACAAAAGCGCAGATTAGCGCAAGAAATGTGCCAGCGCATTTCGATTGCGCTATAATGATCATATCTCTATACGCAAAGACAGGCGCGCCAGGACAGGGGAGCAGCCGCGCGCATCTTTTACCGTCACAACTTGGGAGGCTGGTATGTCTGTTCTCGATTGGGGGCCGCTTTCGCGCATCCGCCGCAATCACGCCCTCGAACACGCCACACTGCAGATCCTGGCGGCGCGCAGCCCCGGCTGCCGCATGGCCGGCTACTCGGACGCGCAGGGTTTCTGGCTGGTTGGGCAGGTGCCTACCGAAGAAATCGCCGCGGCGGCCCAGGAAGCCCTGCGCCGGCTGGAAGGCGGCGAGCACAGCCTGGCCGTCCACCCCAACTGCGGCACCAACTTCGCCGCCGCCGGGGCCCTGGCTGGCGCGCTGGCCTGGCTGGCCATGCTGGGCGCGCAGCGCGGCTGGAAGCAGCGCCTCGAGCGTCTGCCGATGCTGATGGCGCTGAGCACCATCGCCTTGATCCTGGCCCAGCCGCTCGGCCCGCTGCTGCAGGCGCGCGTCACCACCGCCGCCGCCCCGCGCGGGATGCGCGTGCTCAGCGTCACGCGCCAGGCGGCCGGCGGCCCGCCCCTGCACCGTGTCTTGACCCGCGGCTGAAGCGCGCCATGAGCAAGCCCTCGCT
>Ga0172369_10008236_pt1 | contig 11847 bp, 4 predicted proteins | sample LakKiv25m_FD_114539 | JGI IMG/M metagenome (GOLD analysis project Ga0172369, IMG submission 114539) | Freshwater microbial communities from Kabuno Bay, South-Kivu, Congo - kab_022012_11.25m | ecosystem: Environmental > Aquatic > Freshwater > Lake | place: Democratic Republic of the Congo... | reverse complement strand
CGAATGGTCACAGCCGCGGCGGTGTTGTTCAGCGTGGTGACCGCACCACTCAGACTGATGGCACCAGATGCTGTGCCGTCATGTCCAGTCAGGGTGATGGCGCCCCCGTCAGTGCCCGTACGGGCGCTGCCGGTAGCACCGCCCGTGGTGTTAATCACGCTGCCGCTACCCTGGCTGATGCCCTGACCTGTCAGGGAAATGGTATGGCCACCAGTGGCCATGCCGCCCGCAAAGACGTCGTAATCACCCGTGCTCAGCGCGCCGCCATTGGTGCTGATGCTGACGGAGCCATGTGAGTTTTCAATGTCGCCGGCCAAGGTCAGGCCACCGGACACGTCGTTGACACTGAGGGCCACCTGGCCTTCGTCATACAGATAGAACGGGCCAAGGTTGGCGAACTCGTTGTCACGGTTCAGTGTCACGGCACCGCGTGCCGACGGCAAACCCGAGACGGGCGTGCCACCACTCTGGTTCGGACCGGATAGCGTGCCCGTGGTCGTGAGCACGCCACCGGTCTGGTTGATGGTGCCACTTGACGTGAGCTTGATGCCGTCGACACCGGCGGTGACGTTCCCGCCCAGGGTCAGGTTGCGCTTGTTAGTGCCGTCCCAATAGGTCTTGATGGCCACCGAACCGGTCGCTGTCAGGGTACCGTCGCTGTTGTTACTGAAAACACCACCGGAATTGATGGTGATATTGCTGTTGGCCCCATCGGAGTTGATGGCCCCGCCAACGGTCGTACTGTAGTTGCTGGTGTTGGTGTTGTAGCCTGAATTGATGGTAATGCCACCCCCAGCGGTTAAGGTGCCGGTAGCCGTGTTGGTGAACGTGCCGGCCGAGTTAACGGTAATCGCGGCCGTATTGGCATTGACCGCCGCACCGATGCTGGTCGCATAACCGGTTGCAGAGTTGGAGTAGTTACTACCGGACGATATGTTGATATTGCCGGTTGAGGTGAGCGTACCCAAGCCACTGGTTGCAACCTGGCCGTAGGTGGAGGCGAGTGTGATGCCACCCGTGTTGCCGACCACAGGCCCCTGGATGGTAGCTGTGTAACCGGAATATCCGGATGCCGCCGCATTGGCCTTGAGGGTGACCCCCTTGCCAGCAGCGTTGGCTGTGACCGAGCCGGTATTGGCGACGGTCAGGTTGAAGTAGTAGTTTTCAATGTTGACGTTACCAGAGGTCGAAGCCACATCACCATTGATGGTCAAGGTATTGTTTACTCGGCTTCGAACGGTAAAGTCACCGCCAGCGGTGAAGTTGCCAACACTCTGAAATTGGTTGCTGATATTCGTGAGCGTGACCGAGCCATCGACCAAGCCCTTGAGTGTCGGCGTGGTGTCGATATAGCCGGTTTGGGTCACATTTCCCAAGATCCGCTCATCGGCCGCGCCGACCTGCACCGAGCCGCCGGTGGCGGCGTTCGACGTAACGCCGGTGATCGTCGAAAAGTACTTGGTCCCGGTGACTGTCGCTGCGTTGCCACCGGTCACCTGTTCGGTCTGCGCGCGTCCGAAGAGGTCGGTACCGGTCACGGTGAACACCGCGCCTGAAGCGTCGCCCGCGCTCGTGACGGTCATCCGCTGCGGGGTCGTCAGGCTCACGGTGCCGGCTGTCAGCGTCAAGCTGCCGGCACCCGCCAACGACTGGCCTGCAGCGACCGTGGCGACGGCCCCCCGCGTGCCGAGGTCCAGCGCCGAGCCGAACGAGCGGACGTAACCGCCCAACTGCACGTTGCCGGCCCGCTGGGTGATGATGTCGTTGTTCGCGCCCGAAGTCCTGAGCTGTCCGGTCAAGGTGACGTTGCCGCCCTTGGCCTGCAGCACGATGTCGCCGCCGCCGCCGTACTCCGCGTTGATGTTTCCACTGCCGGAGATGGCCGAGCCGGACAGGACGGCACTTTGCGCGTCGATCCAGTCACCGGAGTTGAAATTGATCTCACCGCCGCTTTCGATGCGCACCGCATTGCCACTGGTACCGTCCCCGATACGGCCCGAAATCGCCAGTCCGTTGGCTTCGGCGTCCTTGTCGAACAGCGAGAACGCGCCGCCACGGTAGATGTAGCCCGTTGAACCGATCTCGTTGTCGGGGTTGGTCAGGACGATGTCCGCCCCCGCATCGATAACCTGATAGACCGTCAATTGCCCGATGCTCAGGTTACTGCCCGCCGTTTGCGTGATCGCGCCATTGATGTGGTACTGCTTGTAATTAGGATAGCTCGCCTTGCTGTAGCTGCCATACTCATAGCCCAGGCGCAGGCCGCCGCGGTTCAATGCCGTTCCAGCCGTGATGTTTCCAAGCGTCAGGTTCTCGGCGCTGTAGATGTAGACCGACTGCGTCGCGTTCGTGCTGGCCGCAACAATGGAGCCGGGGAGCGTGACGTCACCGAGTAGGTTCGAGTTGGAATAGTCATGACCGTATAACGTGACCGTTCCCGCCGAAGCAATGGTGGAGCCCGTCGACTGCGTGATGCCCGTGCCCTGGAGGTCCACACTGCCGGTGGTCGATGTGATGTTGCGGTCGCCCAGCACCAAAGCGCCGTTGCCCGTCTTGAGGGTGACAGATGTTGCGGTTACATCACCAGTCAATTGCATTCCAGCAGAGCGCCCTTTGGCACGCACATCCAGGCTGCTGCCAACCGAGAAGTTGCCGAGATAGTCGATCACATTAGACGTGCTGGTGATCGAGATGGCGCCGGTCGTGGCCGCCGACAGCGTCTTGATGTCAATCTGGTTGTCGGTGTAGCCGTTGTTGACGTACTGAACGAGCGAGCCGCCGACGGCGTCGTTGGCACCCAGACCGACACTGACGTTGCCAGCCGTCGCACCGTTGGTGGTGATGCTGGAGACGGTCTTGAACAGGCCCGTCGTGACGACGGTGCCACCGTTGGCACCGCTGAGGGTCTCTTGCAGCGCGTTGCCGGCAGCGTCGGTGCCTGTGACGGTGAAACTCAGGCCGCTGTCGTTGTTGGTGCTGGTGATGCGCACGGTCTGCGCCGCGCGCAGGCGCAGTTCGGGCGTGGTCAATGTCAGGCTGCCGCCGCCGCCCAGCGTCTGTGCAGCCGCCACGACCGCGTCGCCGGCGATGAGGCCGACCTGGAAGGTCCCGGTCTGCGCCTCCACCGAGCGGAAGTTGGCCGTGTTGCCCGAACTCCCGACGTTGGTCACCAGGATGGCTGGCGTGCCGCCGGTGTCTGCGTCCGAGGTAATCAGCCGTCCGTACAGCGTGACCGTGCTGCCGCCACCGTCGATGCGGATCTTGCCGCTGCCGCTGTTCAGCACCGAATCCGACGCCGACTGAGACACACCCGTGCCGCGCATCCACAGCAGGCCGCCACCGGTGCTGATATCGGTGAACTGGCCGAGCGTGAGTGCGCCGCTGCCCGCTTTCAGCGAGATGGTGCCGCCGGCGCTGGTGATGTCCGCGTCGCCGCCCAACGTGATGGACGTTCCGGCGGTCAGCGTGACGGGGCCGCCGGCCGTCGCCAGGTCGGCGTAGTAGTAGCCAGTGATGCTGCCGTTGAGCGTGGACACCGAGATCGGTGCCGTGGCATCGGCGTTGGTGACGTTGCCGTAGAAGTAGAAGTTCTCATCACCAGAATATTGGTTGTGAGTGCCCGTCGTGGCAATCTGAAACCCCGAGGCGTAGTCGTAATAGTGGCTGTAACTGCTGTTCTGGCCCAGGTTGATGCGCCCGGTGCCGTTCATCGAAATCAGGCTGCCGGCCGAGATGGTTTCGCCGATGGCGATATCGGCAACCGTGCTGAACAGGATGTCGCCCAGTTTGGTACTCGGGGAAGCACCACTGCCCCCTACGCCCAAGGTAACCGACACATCCCCGCCGTTGGCGCCATTGAACGTCAGGTCATTGCGTTCGCCTGAGGCGCTATACAAATAGCGTGAAAAACTGATTCCACCAGAACTGCGCGTGAAGGTAACGTCGTCATCTAGATGGGCGGCATTGGTGGTTTCAAAATGCACCGCCCGGCCCGTGGTTGTGCCTGCGGCGATGTTGTCCACGTGCGAGTCGGCCGATTCAGGAGCGGTGATTGTGTTGTATGTAACGGTGTCATCGGTTGCGGTGGTGGTGACACCAATGGCATGCCCCAGCCCACCCAAGTAAACGTTGTTCGAGGAGGCGACTGTCAGGCCCAGCAGTGGCGACGTGCCGCCAATGGTGTCCTGCAGATACACCGACCCTGTACCGGCGTTGATGACCAGATTGCGCGGTGTCCCGATCGCATCAGAGTCGATGGTAGAACTGAAACGGATGTTGCCGGTGGTGCCGCCACTGGAAACCAGGCGGTTGTCTGTCAAGACCACCGGGGTCACTAACGTAATAAAACCCCCAAGACCCCGGGCGGCATCACCAACGTAATAGCCGCCCACGGCGTTCAGATTCCCGTTCAGGAAGATATTTTTGCCGGCTTCCTCGGCTTCAAGAACGATATTGCCGGCATTGCCACCGTTGCGATTGGAGCTGTCGTTGACATCCAATTTGATCGCATGGCCGCCACTGGTGGTGATGGCTTTGACATTCAGATCACCGGTCGTGGCGGTCAGGCTGACTTGCGCCGAGTTACTGCCCACGCCGATGTTGTTGTTGGCACCCGTAGTGGTGATGTTCTGCAGAGTAATGCCATTGGCTGCTGTCACAGTTACTGAACCGGAGGAAGTGCCGGTGTTGTCGTCTGCGGTGGTGACGATATCTGCATCAGCTGAGGCGGTGACGGAACCGCTCTTTGAAGTCAGAATAACGTTACCGCCTTTGGTGCGGATGGGATCGTTCAAGGTGATGGTGGTGCCGTTGAGCGTCACAATGCCGCTGGCCTGGCCGCCGGCTGCGGCGTTGCCGACGATAACGTTGTTGCCATCAGTGGTATGGGTGAAGGTGAGTGCGCCGGTGTCGGCGTTGCCCAGGGTGATGGCACCGCCTGCTTCGAGCAGGCTGACAGTGAGGCCTCCATTGACATCGGCAATAGAAATACCGCCCGTGGAGTGAGCTGTAGCCGACAGCGAACCAGCTGCGAATGTCCCGCCTGAGGTGATGGAGCCGGCACCGGCCGTGGTTTGCAGCGTCACGCTGCCAGTGGCGCTGAAATTTCCGAGAGTGAGGGTCTGGGCGTTCTTGATCGAAATGTTGCCCCCATTGGCGGTGGCAGTCACTGCCCCAGTCATCAGGTTGGTCGTTGAATTGAGCGAGATGTTGCCGGTGGTGCTGCTCAGCTCCGTCGTGCCGCCCATCAGAATTCGGCCCGTGGTGGTTGTGTTCTGGGTGATGCCTGTGCCCGCGTTCAGCGCCAGAGATCCGTCAAAAGATTGGATGTTGACGCTTTCGTTGATGGTGATGGCACCAGCTGCGGTGAGAGTCAGCTTGTTGGTAGAGAACCAGCCGATGGAGCTGGCCACGGTTATGTCACCGGCCTCGCCACCCGACGACCCGGTGGTAATGGTCACGTTTGCGCCGACCAGCGCTGTAGCAATGTCGCTCACATTTACGACTGCCCCGGTAGCCGAAGCGTCGTACGTCCCCGATGTATTTGCCGTCGGAGCGCTGCTAATTGTCAGATTGAAAGGATCCAGCAGCAGTGTGCCGGTGCTGCCCTGTGCCGCCGTCAAATCAACAGTCCCTTCAAACGCCAGCGTCTGCTTGCCCGACACTTCTGCAAAACCGCCGTTGCCACCGGTTGCTCCACCTTGGGCGCTGATGTCGCCCTGGTAGCGCGTGCTGCCGTCAGCCCAGACGATGACCTTGCCGCCGTCACCTTGCTCGGTGGCATCGGCACGGATCACCACGTCTGCGCCCACATAGCTGGCGCTGGCGTTGGCCACGTCGGGGTTCTTGCCCTGGTAGTCGCCGCCCACCCGCACCGAGCCACCGCCGGTGGCCCCCGAGGCATCAATGGCTGTGCTGTCAAATAGTCCCACCCGGTCTGCGGTCAGGGTGACGCTTCCGCCTTGGCCCCGACGGCTGTTGCTGCGCAGTTGGGTGTTGCCCAGCAAAGCCACCGTGGGGTGCGGATCTTCAGGTGCCAAAGGCGCGTCTGCAGGCGCCTGTTGCCCACCTTCCAGGCGAATTTGCCCGCCCGCCACGCTGCCGGACACGTCTAGCACCGCGTCTTGCAAGCTGATGTTTTGGGCGGCCTGCAAGGCAATACTGCCGCCCTGGCCCTGGGTTGTTGCGACCGCGCTGACCTGCCCTGCCAGGGCAATGTCTTGTGTGGCTTGCAGCTTGACACTGCCGCCATCGGCGCCGGAAACGTCCAGCAAGCCGGTGGCGGTTTGCTCGATGGTGTCAGCGGCAAAGTCAATATTGCCGCCGGCAACGTTTGCCCCCGTGGCCGACTGCGCTGCGGGTGCCGTGGCACTGACCACGCCGCTGTTGACGATGTCAGGGGCGTTCAGGCTGACGCTGCCAGCCGGGCTGCCATCGGCACCGGCATTGGCGCTGATGGTGCCACTGTTGTCAATGCGGTCACTGGCCTCCAGCACAATGCGCCCACCTTTGAGGGCCAGGCCGGTGGCCTCAAGTCGGCCGGTGTTTTTGACCACACCACCTTGCAGGCGGTCCAGCGCCTTGGCCGACAGGATGATGACGCCGCCAGGCGCCAGCACCGCGCCCTTGTTTTCCACCAGTGCCTTGACCGTTGACGGCTGTACCGTGATGCCCGCCAAGGTGTTATTGGCGTCGAAATTGAGGGTGAAGGCCTCACCGGAGGCCATGGTTACGGTGCCCAGGTTGGCGATGATGACGCCTTCGTTGCGCACCTCAGGGGCCAGCAGGGCAATGTAACCCCCAAGGGCAGCACGTAATTCGCCTTCGTTGACGACGCTGCCGGTGGCGCCGTTACGGCTGTAGCTGGCTTTGCCCGCCATGTAGTCGGCATCGCTGAGGGTGTGGGTGGTGGCAGTGAGGCTGCCCACATCCACGCTGGCACTGCGCCCGAATACCATGCCGTTGGGATTGATCAGGATGACCTGGCCCGGTGCCATGATCTTGCCAAAGATCTGGCTGGGGTTGCTGTCCAGCACCCGGTTGAGGGTAGAGGCGCCACTGTTGGGCTGGTTGAAGTTGACCTGTGCCGCGCTACCCACATCAAACGTGGCCCAGTTGATGGCAGCGCGCTGGGTGGTCTGGTTGATGTTGAGCACCGCGCCGCCCGCGGGCGCGCTGATGGCCGCCGTACCGGCACTGACCACACCACCCGTTGGCAGTTGGTTGAGCGCGGGCACCGTGCCCGGAGGGCCGGCGTGCGCGGGCAGACTCATGCCCAGGGCCGCCATCAGGGGCGCCAACAAAAGCGTTGCACGCACACTGCGTTTACCGCGTCCGCGGGCCGTTTCGGCAACGGCAACCCAGATGCCTTGGGCTTCGTTCCATACCAGACGAAAAATGCGGTTCATGGTGGCGTGTGAGCTCATGATCAGCTTTCAGGTTAGTTCAAGAAAAATGCAAAAAAAATGTCGCAAGGGATCAAGGTGTTGGCCCGGCCGTCAGGCTTTGCTGCGGGCGGTTTGCCTGCGTGGTTTCAGGGTTTGCTCTGGCACCTTGGGGGGCTGGCGGCGCAGCAGTTCAAGCAGTTGACCCAGAGAGAACAGGTGGGCGTAGACCAGGTCGAGCTCACCGCTTGCAAACCATGCCTTCAGGGTGTCTTCGGGCAAGGCCCGAAACCTGGCCTCGTCCACAATCAAGAAGCCTTGCAGTGCCATGGAGCGTCCGTCGCTGAGGTCTGCTTTGGCGGTTGCGTCGATCAACAGGTTGGCCTCTTGCAGGTGCTGTACAAAGGTTTGGGTGAGCTGCGTCTGGCGCTGGTAGTCGCTGAGCAACTGCACAATCTTTTGCAAGGTGGCACTGGGTTCACCGCTCGGGTCAAACAGCGGGGCTCCGTCGGCTTCGTTCAGGGCGGTGCAGGCCGCGTCAAAGCACACCGTGTGCTGATCTTGGCCGGTTTCGGCAAAGATAAACGGGTAGCGGCGCACGTAGGCCGGTACGTAATGGGCGCTCCATTGACCGGCGTCGCTGAGGTACACGTTGCGCCCGTCGGGCAGGCCGGTCAAGGCCACCGGAATCAGGGCCTGATCGGCGCCGCGCAGAAACGCGATCGGGTATTCGCGCGCAGCGGGAACAAATTCGACGCTGACCAGAGGAACAAAGGGCGCATTGGCCGCAAAGGTTTGGTCAACAGTAGTGCTCAGCTTGAAATTGCGGTGGGCTTCGCGGTCAAGAGTGACAACGCGTTGGTAGAACAAGGGTTGAGTCATGGTTTGGGTACCGTGGTGGTGTTGGTCAGAATGAAAGGGAGGCTTGAATCCAGAGGCGGTTCTTTTTAAGCGTTCCGTCTTGGTCAGCACCGGTGGAAGTGGGGTTCGGGTTCTGCCCAATGCGATGCGCCAGCGATCCGGTCAGGCTCAGACCCAAAGGCGTCGTCCAGGCCAGAGACACCCCTGCGCCCTGCAAGGTGATGCTATTTGGAACGGCCGCTCCGGTAATGTTGTTGTTTTTGTTGACGGTGACAGAGCCCCGGTCATAAAAGCCTGTCAGCATCAGGTTGCCGGGCAGAGCCTTGCGCAGTTCGAGCTTGAGCAGATGGCCTTCAGCGCCCCCGCCTTCGCTGCTGGGGTAAGCGCGCACGCCCCCGGCCCCACCCAGATAGAACTTTTCTGATGAATCCAGGTTTTTGTTGGCAAACTGGCCGACGATGCCAGCGTACATTGAGACAGATTCGGTCAGCACTTGCTGGCGAGCCACTGCATAACGGATTTTTTGGAAAGCGCCTGCGGTCCGGGTGCTTGCGGCGTCCGCGGCCTCATTGGGGGACCCCCCCAAATCGACCGAGCCACTGACCAGCGCCAGACTGCCCGAGCTGACCCCGCCCGCGCCAGCGTTGTCGTAGCGGTTAGCGTTCAGGCCAACGGTCATCGCACGGGTTTTGTAGTGCGTGGTGGGACTTTGCGCCAAGCGGTTGTCAAAGTGCCTGGTGTCGTAGTTGAGCGCAAGATACAGGTTGCTGAGGCGACCACGTAGCACCGGGTAGCTGGCCTCCAGTCCTGCGGAAGTGGAGGTACCTGTCAGTTGGGCAGCGGAAAAATCCTGGTTAATGACCTTGTAGGACAGGTAAGAGGTGTTGACCCCCGCGCGCCAGCCTTGGTGGCCCACTGGGAGCGAATACCCAACCCGCGCATAGTCGCTGCCCTGGGTGTGCATCAGCTGCGCAGTGGCCTGATCGCCCAGCCGCGCCGGGCTGTTAAGGTCAAGGCTGGCCATCAGGCGTTCTGGGCCGGTTGATCTGGAACCAAAATTGTCTGCCATCAGGTCACCGGTAACCAGTGCGCCGTCTGTGGGCTTGATCACAAGATCGGTTTGGGCATGTTGGCTGCCTTCAGCCAGGCGCCCGCTGACCTGGACTCCGGGCAGGTCGCTCATCAACAACAGTCCACGATCGAGCATGTCGGCCTTCAGCGGTTGCCCCACCGGCTGTGCAGCTTCAAACACGCTCTTGAGTTTGACTTCTGAAACACGTTGTGGCACGCCGTCCATCCGCACCGTACCCAGCACCGCTTCGACCACCTGAATGTTCAGAACCCCGCCCTGAATGTCTTGCTGGGGCAAATAGGCCCTGACAATCCAGCCCGCTTGGCGATACACCTGCGCAACCGCCGTGGCAGCATTTTGAAGTTCGGCAAAACTGAGCGGGCGGTTCAGATAGGTGCCGAGCTGCGCCCGAAGAACTTCAGTGCCTATGAGCGTGTTGCCAGAAAACTTGAAACCAGTGAGCGTAACGGTTGCCGTAGCGTCACCCAGCGACCGCATGGGGGCCGGCAAGACTTGCGGTGCCGATTGCGGCGGCATCTGAAAAGGGCGGGCGCCTTCAATCTGTTGCAACAGTGAGCCGGCGTCAGGGCTGGTTTGCGCCAGGGCAGCACCAGCGTACAAGACAGCTGTGGCTGCAGCCATGGCCAATGCCAGAGGGTTGCGCTTTGGGTGGATCTTCAAGTGAGCTCCTTTTGATTGGACGAGGCGTTTGAAACAAAGGGTTGAACACGAACAGGCACACACAACTGATAGCCCACACCCCTGATCGATTTGATCGTGGGTGCGGCTGCGCCAGCCTGAGCGAGCTTCTTGCGCAAGCGCACGATCAAGACCTCCAGCGTGCTCTTGCTCAGTGGTTTTCCGGCAGCCTCTATGAGATTGGCGCTGTCAAGACGCTGGGTGCTGCAGTTGGTTAGCGCTACTAACACCGATGACTCGGTGTCGGATATGTCCACGGCAGCTGAGCTGCCCAGCAGTTGCAGAGTGGCGGTGTTGAGCGTTACGCCACTAGAGGTGTTTGCACGGGGAGTGACTTTGGGGTACGCACGCTTTGACAAGGTGCGAAGGGCCGCCTCTAGCTCTTCAGTAGACGTGGGGCGGTTCAAAAACAGGTCGATGCCACTGCGATAACCAGCAAGTCGGTCTTCCAGTCGCAACCGGCTGGTCACAGCAATGATGCCCGTATCTGGTCTTTCGTGACGTACCCAACGGGCGAAATCCAACGCATCAGTTTCAAGCCGGTCGGAAGACACCACCAAAATATCGAGGTGCTGCAAGCCAGTTTCCAACTTGCCCTCATCGGTGCGGGCAACCCCGCGAACCATATGCCTCAATAGACGCAGCGATGTAACCAGCGTCTCTCTTTCACCTGACTCCGCATCAAGAACAAGAATACCCAGTGCCGCTGCTGACGCAGGCGGCGGTTTAGTTTCGGCAAAAATGACGTTAGACACTTGCGCACCTTCAGACTCCCTCAGGTTAGTCCGGTGCAAGTGTCTTTTCTGACAAATTTATACGTATGCCTACGTTTGCCTACATCATCGAAGTGGCTTCATCTCGTACCTCGATGGCAATGCAGAGTTGATAGCCCTGGCCCCGAATAGCCTTGATGACCGGAACGCCAGCACCCGCGTGTGCCAACTTCTTGCGCAACCGGACCAAATGGACCTCCAGCGCAGCCTTGGTCGAATCCGAGAATCTCTGACCAGAGGCTTCAATCAACTGCCAGGTTTCCAGACGTCTGTCGTGCGCAGTTGCCATCGCAATCAGCAAGGCGCATTCGTGGTCAGACACATTCACCACGGCCTTGGGGCCGTTAATCTGGAGTGTGCTCGGATTGATCACAATTTGCGCAGAAGTATTGATTGGCCGCAGGCGTCGAGCAAGTGCACGGACGGCAGCGCCAAGCACCTCGGTGGTGGTGGGTTTGGTGAGGTAAATGTCTGCCCCCGATCGATATCCGTTGGCCACGTCACGACCTTGGCCTCTGTCAGAAAGCATGACGATTCCAAGAGCAGGTTCGACCTCGCGCAGCCTGAATGCAAGACTCAGACCGTCCTCGTAAGCCAGATCAACATCAAGCACCAACAGGTCAGGGCGGAAACTGGCCAGAATGTCTTCAAGTGCTTCGCTACTGGACACACCACGAACCGCATGCCCCTGAAGTTCCAGCATTGCCAATGCGCTGTCACGGAAATCGTCATAGTCTTCTACAACGATGATTTTGAGGGCGGTATGCACGGCTCGAACCTTATCACGACACCATCAGCGCCTCGATCTGGTCAGCAGCCACCGGCACGTCGCGCGTGATCAGCTCGCAGCCGGCTTCGGTCACGATGGCGTCGTCTTCGATGCGGACGCCGATGTTGTGAAACGCCTCGGGTACGCCCGGCGCCGGACGCACGTAAATGCCAGGCTCGATGGTCAGCGCCATGCCTGGGCGCAGGATGCGCGCGGGGCGGTCTTTGATGATTTCGCCAGTGAGCGCGTCCTTGCGCGTGCTGACCTGGCCGATTTCTGCGGGCTCGGTGT
>Ga0172369_10008235_pt1 | contig 11852 bp, 10 predicted proteins | sample LakKiv25m_FD_114539 | JGI IMG/M metagenome (GOLD analysis project Ga0172369, IMG submission 114539) | Freshwater microbial communities from Kabuno Bay, South-Kivu, Congo - kab_022012_11.25m | ecosystem: Environmental > Aquatic > Freshwater > Lake | place: Democratic Republic of the Congo... | reverse complement strand
GCTCAGTGGGACCTACAGGAGGCCCTGGGCCTCACGCCTTGTATCCCCAAGGTGCTGGCAAGAAAATCATTCGGAGAGGCGAGCCAGTTCAGGTTGACTACGTGGCGGTATATGAAGGCTATCTTGTAGACCAGGCTAGGACGTTCTCTCTAGACGAACCTGGGCCGGAGTTCCTTTCCGTTCACAGCCTAGCACTGGCCATTCAGGATGCAATTGTTCACGAAGGCCGCATCGGCAAGACCGCCGAAGACCTTTACAACATTGCAATCAGCGTGGCCCAGAACGCCGGACGCTTGGAAGGATTCCTCGGACATCCGTTTCCCGTGCCATTTGTGGGTCATGGCATCGGATTGGAGCTTGACGAACTCCCCATTGTTGGCAAAAAATCGCCTCATGTGCTCGAAGAAGGTATGGTAATTGCGATCGAGCCTAAGTTTATTTTCCCCGAGAAGGGGCTTGCCGGCATAGAAAATACCTTTGTTATGACCGCTGACGGCCTTAAGAAACTCACGTACTTTGACGACGACATCCAGGTGGTGTAATTCACTTCCCAGGCGCCAACCGAAGTGTTGTGGGCGAGGCTTGAGAATCAAAACACGAAAAGCTTTATTGCGCTTCGTGACAAGGTCGGTGAACGCTATAGTATTTCTCAAAAGTTCTTGCGGAATAGAAAACTGTTTGCGTTTACTGTCATTGCCGTTAAAGAGGCCTCGAGTATGTCGGCCTTTTACGTATTCCCGCCTCAGGTCATGCCTTGTAAAGCCCTACATAATAGGGCATTCAGTAGTTGTGGATTCCCGTTTTCACCGGAACGACAGATAAAGACATGCATGTATTTCACTATTAATTTCGAGAGTAGCTAGAGTCTGATTCCGGTTCAATACGTCCAATAAATTCAGGATGCGACGCTTCTTTTAGCCAGCAATCCTCGTCACAGGCCTGGGCCGTGGGTTATACGACAGTCCCCTATGCCTATTTGTTTTATGATCCCGTCTGCATAAGGGTGTGAAGTTCGGCCACGAGGCATGCGGCGCATTCAGGATCATTGATGTGGGCTGCTATCTCTTTGATGACAACGTTCTTATTTACGGATTTTTTGAGCTCATCTGTGAAGGCGTCGTTCGCCCGTGGGTCATTAAAAGGCGCTCCTTCGCCGTCAGCCTTAGACCATCCCTTCGTAGGTATAATTATCGTAGCAGGCCGAGAGGCGCGGTTTAGTTTGTCAGCCAATATGCTGGCTACAACACGCATGTCTTGCTCGGTGGTCCGAATAAAAGACCGAAAATCATGAGAGAGAAATTTTCTGGATTGCAGATGTTCCGGCACGCCTTCTATGGACTCGCATTCAAATGCAATCATGTCGAGGCCGCCGGGAAGTATGATGTGGGGAATACCTTTTCTTCCCGGGGTTTCGTATCTTTCCTCGCCGATATATTTGCAATATCCGCCATACAGAGAGTCAACGAGTTCATGGAGCGACAAATCCAGAACGCCATGGACAAGTCCCTGATCCACCAGGTCTTCCATGGCCATAGTACCTGAACCCACGGCATGGAACGGGACGACCTCGTAGCCCATGTTGGTCAACTGTTTGGTTGTATATTCTGCACACTGATTCAGCGGGCCGTACGATGTGAGTGCTACTACTTTGTGATCCTTTGAGGGTGCAAATGCATTGTCCACCATGGCCATGACGGTTAGGGCGCCGTCTGCTAGTATCTTCCGGGTCATGAAATTGAGCCCGGCAATATCAGCTACTGCATGGATAAGCGTGATGTCCTTGTGCCGCACTATTGGACTTACGTCCCTCGACACTACAGTGGATATGATCACTTTTGGAATGCCTATGGGAAGGCCGCGCATCATGGTTGACACAATGTGTGTCCCTGTTCCACCACCGACTGCAAGCGCTGCCGAGACTAGGCCTTGGCGATATAGGTCTTCGAGGAGTCTTGTGCCGCCGAGTGTTAGTGCGTCTATGGCGCTCTTGCGGTGTTTTCTAGCGAGTATTTGCGGCATGCTCGCGCCTGCGGCCTCGGCAACGCGGTCGTGTGAAATGTCTGGTTCGACTGCCTGAGGATGAAACACTCCTACATCGATCACCGTGGTGGAGAAGTTGCGTTTCTCTATGAAATCTTTCAGATAAGCGATCTCAGCTCCCTTTGTGTCGAGTGTACCAATCAGAAAAATATTTCGAGTCATGTCCTTACGCTTTTTCCGAAGTGAATATTAAACGATTCTCGAAAGTAAACGCGAATTCGGTGCATTAGTCCGTTTGTCATTTCCGTGAAAACGGGAATCCAGGAATCCTGGATGGTTGATGACGCCGGGCATGACAAGGCACGGCCTATGACGCTAATTCCATAAGACCCCAGCATCTTCCGGGAGCCCTGAACGGTCATGGAAGACCTCGCAAAGGCACTCTTCGATTCCGGCAGAGATTTAGTAAAATACTATGTGATATTTGACGGCTGTTAACACTTTTTTTTCACGAGGAACTCCAGCCCTAGTTCGCGAATCTTTTCTCGGCTTGGAACCCCATCATGTGTGTATCCCAAGGCGTTGTAGTACTCGTCAAGGAGTGCGTCCAAGTTCCTCACCATTTCTCCAGTCGCGGGTCCGGCATTTCCCAAAGGGACCGAGGTCATGCGCCTTGGGAGGGTGTCATCTTTGCGTGAAAACCCCTCTCGCACATTAAAACATCGTTCGAGACAGACGATCCTCTCACCTAGTGTTCTCAAGACCTTCTCGTCGAGCAGTTCGGAGAATCCGGCGCCGTAGCTCAAGAGTTCACCTAAGAGCTGTCGGGTCATTCCCGAATCGGCGAAATTGCACAGGATAGCGGTTTCTTCTGCGGCTTTGTCTATTTGGTTGTATGCTGCGATGTCGCCGTTGCCGGCGTCGGCGAATCTATCTACCGGTCTTGGGTCTGCTTTACCTGAGATTTCTTGCCTCGCGTAGCCATACATGTGGCTTGCCCCGATGTTGGATGTCGCCATGCTGAGTCCGTGGAGCTTGGCTGCCCTCGGCTCGTATGCTGGCAGCTCAAGCCCTTTAACGTGTACTGCATAGTCTTCGGCGCCTTTGCCGATATGCTCCGCTGCTCGCTTCGTCCCCTCCCCCAATATCTTGCCGATGCCCTCTCTGGATGCAATCTTCTTGATCAGTTCTATCATGACCTCGTGGTTTCCCCATTTTAGTTCCATACCGTCGCAGTCCTGCTTTGTGAGGATGCCATTCTGATACAACTCCATGGCGAAACCAATGGTATTTCCAGTGCTTATGGTATCCAGGCCGAGGCGGTCGCACAGGTAGTCAGCCTTCACAGTGGCCGCGGCTAATGAATTCCCCACCTGGGACCCGAAGGCCCATATAGTTTCGTACTCTGGTCCCTCGCTTTTGGCGCCTTTGTACACCCCTTCTTTCACTTCGTGTACCTGTCCGCATCGCGTTATGCAGTTGAAACATCCGTGTGTGCCGACACGCATGGTTGCGTATGCGTTTGTGAAAATGCCTTCAATGCCTTCCATGTCTCCGGCCTGAAAATTCATAACAGGTAAGATGCCCATTTCTCTCGTCATTTCAGCGAGAAAGGTGGTACCGAAGGTGTGCATTTTCACTACTCGTTTGTGGGCCTTCAATATATCCCGGTGGTAGGCTACTCTTTCCCGGAAGCGATTAGGGTCAAAAGGGGTGAGGCGCTTTGCTTTTACTTGGAAGGCAATCGCCTTTAGTTTCTTGGATCCCATGACAGTACCTACGCCGCACCTTGAGGCTGTGCGGGTACCGTGAGTAATGGTGGCGTAACGAACTAGATTCTCACCGGCAGGTCCGATACAGGCTGTTTGAGCACGGCCATGGAGTAAGGAGATGGCATTTTGGGTTTGTTGAGTATCCAGGCCCCATAAGTCCTCAGCATCAGCGATCTCGACTCCGTCGTCTTTAATAAGTAGGTACACGGGGCTGTCTGATCTGCCTTGAACAATGATCATATCGCAGCCTGCAAATTTTATGTATGCGGCCAGATTTCCCCCGCAGACGGCTCTAGCCAATGCACCGGTAAGAGGACTTTTGGTCATAGCGATCCAGCGACCAAATCCTATAGCGCTCGAGCCCCCCAAGGCTCCTGTGACAAAGATCAATTTATTGTCGGCGGAAAGGGGTTCGATGCCCGGCTCAAGTTCACTGAACAAGTAGGCTATGCCATAACCTCTTCCCCCGACGAACGAACTCTGGATTGTAGGCGGAATCTCTTCAATGGCAACGCGCCTAGACGACAAATCTACCCGCAATAGACGGCCAGTTGACGTGGACATGCGATATCCTCGAGTATCTTGTTCTACTCAGCGTCGATTACTCCGTAGAATATGGCCCTTCGACGATGCTCTTCATAGGCAATCTCTTTGCCCGTCTTCGTCAGAAACCATTTCTCGATTTGCAAGCCGAGCCATTTAGTATGGATGCCCGGCGGGATGGAGAAGCGTTTGGGATCGACTTCCAAGGCCTCCTTTGAAAAGCGCCATAATTTGTCAGAATCCTTGACTATAGCATCGTTTATTGAGAGAGGTTTCAATCGAGAGTCATGCTGTTCAATGATCGACACAATCTCGTCGATGAGGAGAGCGTCGTATGAAACTTTTTCAAGTATGTATCGAGCAGTCTTGGCTCCTTCTACTTCATGGACGCGATTGATGGTCCTGTCGCTATCCCCGGGGCCGAATGCCTTGAGATGCAGCTCTTCCGGAAGGCTTTTCCATCCTACGTCGTGCAAGAGTATGGCCGGGAGTACGACTGCCTCATTGCCTCCCTCGGTGCCCAAGAGACGCTTGGCAAAACCGAATGCAATCCTTGTGTGGAGATCGTTGTCACGAGTATCCAAGTACGGTTTCGCAAGTGCGTAGATATGTTCGTATGGCTCGAACATGTCTTGCCTCAAAAAATCCTCAGTAGTATAGGCTCGGAACTCGCGGTTACTTCGTAAGACTTCAACGATGGTTTAGTTCGGTACAAGTTTTGAAACAGCGCTAAGAGTTTCTCGTAATCTCCACTTTTTTCGTATGCGTCCAAGTCTGCCTTTGTGTCCCAGGCAGTCACAGAGATTCCCTCATTGGGATCTTCTATGCATTCCAAGAGATGTACGAACCGAATCCCTTTATGCTGCTTGTGGGTGGGTATAACTTGCTTGTTGTAGAGTTCCCTTAGTTCAGGCATACTGCCGTCTTTCACGCTAAACAAAGTCATGCGCACATACATGGCATCCTCCTCCTTGACTGATTACTCTAGCAATTATAAAGGCATCTGGGCATTGCATTATCAGCGCACTTTTCCCGATTAGTCGAGCGTCATTGACTAAAAGCCTCGCATCATCTCGTGCATGATGTAAGGAATCTCGATCCTACCGGTCGGGGCCAGAATTCGGCTGCTATAGTCATATCCGAATTTTTTCTTCAGATCCCTTACCAGACGTCTGAATTCGGCTGTATCTATGGCATTGGCAATATCCGAGAGGGTGCGAGCGGTGCACTCGGCCAGGATTTGAGGCCCATGTCCAATAACGAGTCTCCAAGCGCCGGTAATCGGAACCTTCAGCTCTTTCATGCCAGGGATGCATTCTTCCTTGACAAATCGGTAATGTTCTTCGTCTTTTCCCGGTACCACATTGTAATATTGATTGAATTTCCAGCATCCAGTCTGAATGTTGTATGGCCCCTCCAAGACCCTGCCGCTGGAGACCCACAACTTGCTCGAGTACTTCCACACAAGGCCAAGCAATTCAGATGAGACTTTACGATAATCCTCTGTGGCGAGTATTTTACGCAGGTAATCTTGGTCGTTTATTGTGGAAACTGCGATAATTCTCGGTCCCTCTCCTACTGCCACGTAGTATCCGCCAAGGAGTTTCATTCCTATTTTTTCTAGGGTGGGATTATACTTAGTGGTCATGAAGATGGAATATTCGTCGAATTTTCCGGGGATGACATCCCAGTATTGCGTATAGAGTATGGTCATGCTTCAGCTCCTAGATAGGACTCGAAACGAGCTACATCTTGAAGATGCGGGCCATGAGGTCCGCAAGATATTCCGCGTCGTCTGCCTTTTTTTTAGCATACTTAGCCGGACGAGTTTGAACCCAGAAGATATTTTCAGGAAATGGAAGGTCTGAGTCAACCACCCATTCCGTATCCTGGGGCGCGTTAAAGTGGGCCTCAACGTTTTTCGCGATGCGACAGATTTCTTCTAGTTCGTCCGGCGTTAGACAGGGTTGTGTCTGGACTTCTGTGGGCACATCAGCCACCCGAGTACCTAGGGGACCATAGCATACCATTTTAGTTTTCTTTCCGATGGAACACTGAAAATCGCCACAAGCTTTGTCCACGATGAACTGGTCTGGTGTTATTTCTCCGCTCACCACGCTTTCTCCGAGGCCCCAATTACCCTCTACAACTATCTTGCTCGTATCGCCGGTGGTGGGCAGTACTGTCAGACACACGCCTGCGCACTTTGCGTTCACCATTTTAAGGACTGCGACGCCTATGGGGGCCTTTTCCATTACCATATTGTTTTCGATCCGGAAGGCGATCGCTCTAGTAGTAAAAGCGCTTCCCCAGACCTGAATTACCTTTCGAGCGACTTCTTCCTTCCCCTTCACATTAAGGTATGTCTCCATTTGCCCCGGCATACTGACGGCGCCGCTCGATCGAACCGCTACGGCCATGTCTTCTAAGCCTGATCTACGGCAAAGCTCGTCGTAATAGGAAAATAGTTCCTCTTTCATCATTTCGGGCAATGGCTTCGATTCGATGAACTTTCTGATCACCCTGCCAACCTCTATTTGGCCGTTCACTGTCTGCAATAGATCGGCTTTGTCGCTCACGTACCGACGTATTTCTTCACCGGCCCCGCTTTCAGCCATGAACCGCTCGTACCCGTCAACCGAAATGGCAAAACCTGGAGGCACACGCATGCCCAAACGTGTCATCTCCCCCAAATTTGCACATTTCTTACCGACCAAGTCATTGTCAGTTGTGCTTACCTCATCGAACCAGTAGATCCATTTTTCAGGCATTTCATACCCACCAATCCCTTCGTGAAAGCGGAGCAGGCTGCTACGGCTCCATTAATGCTAGCGCCTGCTCCTTGTGGTTGAGATGATCTCCTACTTGTCGAGGATGTAAACTGTGCCTAGATTAGCGTCAACCTTGATGCGTTGTCCTGATTTTATCTTTGTGGTGCCTTCGAAGACATTCATGACCACTGGTATGCCGTATTCCCGACCCACGATGGCTGCGTGAGACAGGCTCGCACCTCTATCCACGACCACGCCCGATATCATCGAGAACACGGGCGTCCAACTCGGGGAGGTGCTGGCCGCAACCAATATGTCTTTTTCTTTCACGAGATGGAGCTCGTCCTCGTTAAGGATAACTCTGGCAATGCCTTCAGCGACCCCGGGGGAACCGCACGAACCGTAGAGGTCAGCCTTCAACTCAGGTCTGACCTGCGGCATGGATCCGACCACTACTTTTAGTGCGATGGGGTCATTGGACTTGACTAGCACGCCCATGGCCTGATCAAGATCAAAGCCTTCTGCCAGTACTGCGGGCGGATTCGGGGTCTTCTGCCATTCAAGCCAATCATTTCTCCTCCGTTCTACAATGTAACGTAGGTCAAACTGATCTGGATTTATACCTGCTCTGCGGATTTCATCCGGTATGAGGAAGAAGACGTCCTCTTGGTTGTCCAACGCCCCCGCCTGCACGAAACGCTTGCCGAGCCCCAACGCGCTCCTGCGCATCATGGCGTGGGTGTATAAGTCTAGGTAGTGGTCGTGCTCTTCGCTGAAGATGCCGCTCTTTTGGGCGAGCCGCATGAGCTGCTCGAACCAGCCGCGTTGCTCAACCGGCACCTTGGCCAGGACTTCTTTCTCAGCTGCCTGACGGTCAGACGACCGCTTCTGGCGCTCTTCGTCAAGATTAAAGGAACCGCCTTTCAAGATGAATTGCTTTACCATTCCTAGGGCTGGTGTGGGGTCCTCAACCCAGGTGGGTAGGTTTATTTCAGACATCCGCTGCATACGCCATCCGTCTTCGTTCATGAACTCGTTGAAATCTTTCATGAATACTCGCCCATTATCCGACGTCAGCAATTTACCTTTGATATCAGGGGCTTCACTGTCGGTGAAGACGGGGGCGAGACCGTCACTTACTGCACGACGTGAAAACTCCCAAAGCCGTTTGTCCACTTGAAACACCTTGTTGTCAAAGCCGGAAACAATATTGTGGAATAAAGGGCTGGTATCGTCTATGCCAGCGAGTTCCCTGCACATGTTTTCAAACAGTATGTAGGCTGTGTAAGTCCCGTACATCATGTACATGTGGATTTCCCACATGCGTCGGCAGGTATTGATGGTCTGTTCGAAATTGTCCAGCAGCTCAACGTTAGTGGCGGTATCAAGATCAAGACGCTTCAGTTCCTCGTATCTTCCCAATATTTCCTTAACAAAACCGTTCCAGATACCGTCGTAATCCTGAATAAGAGGTAGGATTGCTCTCTTGAACTTCTCTTCCCGCCTTTGCTTCTCCTCCTCGCTCTTGACCAAAAGGAGGGTTAGATAGCCTCCTCCGTTGTGAAAACGCCAGTCCCAACCTTTGACCGTCGGGAGGGACAATTTTTCCGCTCCGTACTGCATTCCATGTCGGCAGAAATTGATCCAGAACCAACCGAACATAGGTGTCCACGGAGGGACAGAATGGGTACCATCGAGAAACCAAGCTGGGGACTGGGCCAAGTCCCTTTCAGGGTCGAACTCTAAACCGGGCACTACATCGTACACCTTCATGTTTGGATCCTCCTCCTTTGGTGAAGATTGGTTGACACAAGATAAACCGACCATAAAGAACGCCTGCTTTATATCTGTTATCTCAGCCCGATGGAGACCTTCGGAGAAAGCGAGGTGCGGTATGAATCGCAGACATCAACGGCTGTCCTGCCAAGGAGGAGCGCATGTCGATGACAGCATACCTAGAAGACAATCAGGGAGCAGGTCTCATCAGCGCTAGAGCTCGTTCCAGATCAATGCATGGCCCTGCCTCCATCGACCAGCATGGTCTGTCCGGTTATAAAGTCGCTTTCGTCAGAGGCCAAAAAGGCGACGGCGCCGACTACGTCTTCTGGCTTCTCGAGTCTCCTGAGTGGGGTTCGAGATGTATCATACTTTGTGACGTCGGCTATGGTCCGACTTGCCTCGGTGTCGGTATAACCAGGGGCCACAGCATTCACGCAAATGCCCACTGGCCCTAGCTCCACCGCCAAGGCTCTCGTGAGTCCTATAACCCCTCCTTTGGAAGACACATAGTGCACAAATCCATGAGATCCTGTGAAGAAGACTTCTGATGCCAGATTAATGATCTTGCCCTTGCCTTGCGCCCTCATGGCCGGGAAAACAGCCCTTGCGCACAGCCACGGGCCCCTCACATTTATTGCCATCATTCGATCCCATTCTTCGACGCCAATCTCTGTAAAAGCCTTTCTTGCAACACCAAAGTAGTACGCAGCATTGTTCACGAGAATGTCTATTCGGCCAAAGGTCTTCAGCGTTTCTTCCGCCATCCGCAGCGTATCCGATTCACTGGAGACATCGACCTGAATTACCAATGCATCTCTTCCGAGAGATCTCACCTCCTTTGCCGTATTTTGAAGACCGTCCATGTCTGATCTAGTCACTGCAACGATATGGGAGCCTTCCTGGGCAAACTTTATGCAAAAAGCCCTTCCCAAACCTTTTCCTGCACCGGTGACTATTGCGACCTTGTCTTCCAATCTCTTCATGAACTCCTCCGCTTAGCTTCAGATCCTTCCCGAATCATTTATCGGCGCAACGGTTTACTGACGGGAGCAACCTAATTACTTTTACGCCACTGCGGGCCGTTCCATAGGGACTGCATTCATTGAGAGGACTCGCGGACAAAACGCCTCTGTGCCTGGAGTCTTTGGAAAGGGGCTGGACGTCTGACCCTGGACGTCCAGCCGCTGGCATAATAGGAAGAGGATCATTCACCGTTTTGCAACGCGCCTGCGACACGAGGCATGGCCATGTTTACAGCACATTGTGTCTGAGGCTACACACAGCACCATCTCAATAGGCTCGTCCTTTCTGTTCCCATATCTTTGAGAGGCCAAAGTCCTCGGCTATCACCTTAAAGCAATTGTAACCGCTACCACGCCCTATGCCGGGACCAGAATGGGCCGAAGATGAGCACAGGTAGAGATTCTTTACAGGAAGCCGGTAATTCGCGAGTTCGGGGAATGGCCGCATCCTTCCCATTTGGGAAGCGATCATGTCCTCAGCAGTCCAGCCGCCTTGCGGCATATTCAGGTTTCTCATCTTGGTGTCCATCGGCGTGGTGATATGAGCAGCAATAACATTATCTTCAGTCATATTTGGCGCATACCAAGACCATTGTTCCCTCATGACCTCGACGATCTCTTTTTTCATGCGCAGCCAGTCAGCGTCAGAGAAGAAACGATAAGGAGCAGTAAACTGCTCGATGAGTATGGTGTGTTTTCCTTCTGGCGCTCTCACCCGATCCCATATGCTGTCTGGAGCGACTATAGCCACGAGTTTTTCGGGGATGCCTTTGACAAAGAGTTCTGCTTGATGGCGGGTGGCGAAATAATCCGCGTCCTTAGGTCCCCAGTTGAGTCGGGGGCACATCCCAATCTCTGGATTGTCCTTGGCTGCGGAGTATTGTGGGAGTTCATGGAGCGCAAAATTGCCCCAGAAGAGCTGAGCGCGGTCGCGAAGGATGTTTTTGGCCCTGTGGGCTATCTTCGGGGGTACATGTTCTTCGCCGATGAGATCGATGACAGTTTGCGTGGTGTTGAGATCGGAGACTACAACCTTCCTAGCTGCGATCTCACGGCCATCCCTAAGCCTTACGCCCACGGCCTTGCCATTCTCTATAATGGCTTTAGCCACTGGCGTTTCAATGACGAACTCGCCTCCCATGGAACTGAATGCTCTTTGAAGCGCGTGGGTGATTGCATGAGTTCCTCCCACCGCAATAGATGCGGGTTCCCAAGATAGAATGAGGCCTAGTGTATGAAGGGTCTTGTAAATCCCTATCGCGTCATTGGGGAATACCCCGCTGGATGTCATGCACGATCTCATGAACAGCGTTCTAAGGTAATCGCTCTCGAACAAATCGAACGCCACCTGCTGGGAGGTATAAAATTGGTATTCGGGTGGTATGGGGGCTTCGGGGTCGCCTATCAGCCTTTCAAAGGCATCCGGGACTCCCCATGGAGTGGGAGGATTGTACCTCCACTCGTGGAATGCAGCGCGCCACTTTTTCCTATACATGTCCAAGAGTTGATAAGCCGTATCCGCATCCCGCTGCGAGAATCGGGTTATTTGATCTATGGTTTTCTGAGCGTTTTTTTCATCGAATTCGGCCTTGCCTGTATCGACATCAGTGACTTTCCAAGCGGTGTACCCCATAAAGCTCACGCCGTCGTCATAGATCATACCCTCGCTGTGGTCAGGGTACACATACACGAGGCCTTTGGATCGTAGGTTGAAATCGGCGTACGCGGGATGACCGTAGAATCGTGTAAAGTGGGCGCAAGGATTCTGGAGAAAACCGGGCAAGGGGAGCGCTTCACCACATGCGCCGCCTCCCAGCTCGTGTTGACGCTCGAATATCACAGTCTGCAGCCCCGCGTGCTGCAGATAACAGGCTATTATGGTACCTTGATGTCCGCCGCCGACCACGATGGCGTCATAGGTCTTGTCTGCCATGGAGATGCCTCCTTCTTTTGTGGAAATTGCTAAATCAAAAAGACTTCAATGC